>JAABUN010006771.1_pt1 | contig 12896 bp, 16 predicted proteins | sample 5559311 | NCBI WGS metagenome assembly JAABUN01 (sample SAMN10711877, study PRJNA513370) | rock metagenome | isolation source: Antarctica rocks | place: Antarctica: Victoria Land, Siegfried Peak sud | reverse complement strand
GACTTCGTGGCCAAGCCGATGTCGGACCGGTTCGCGGTGGACCGGCTCAACGCCCTGCACACGGCGATCAAGTCGGTCAGGCGCGGTGGCACCGTCTCGGTCAGCGGCGTCTACGGCGGCGAGGTGGACCCGATGCCCCTGATGGAGATGTTCGACCGCGGGGTCCAGATGCGGATGGGTCAGTGCCACGTCCGCCGCTGGTCCGACGAGATCCTGCCCGTGGTCCTGGCCGAGGGTGACCCGTTGGGCTGCGAGGACCTGGCCACCCACCGCTTGGCGCTGCAGGAGGCCCCGCGCGCCTACGAGATGTTCCAGAAGAAGACGGACGGCTGCGTGAAGGTCGTCCTGGCCCCATGACGGACAGGGTGGTGCTCGTGACGGGCGCCAGCAGCGGGATCGGGCGGGCCACGGCGCAGGAGCTGTCGCGGCGGGGGGACCACCTGTTCCTGCTCTCGCGTTCCGCGGCCCCGCTGAAGGCTGCGGCCACCGAGTGCCGGGCCGCTGGGGCGGCCTCGGTGGCGATCCTGGTGGCTGACGTCGGCGACGACGACGCGGTGCGGGACGCGGTGGCCGAGGTGGTGGCGCGCCACGGCCGCCTCGACGCGGTGGTCAACTCGGCCGCCGTCGTCGCCTACGGGCGGGTCGAGGACGTACCGGTCGAGGTCTACGACCGCGTGCACCGGACCAACGTGCTGGGCTCGGTGAACCTGGCCCGGCACGTGGTGCCTGTCTTGCGGGGGCAGGGGCACGGAACGTTCGTGCTGATCGGGTCGGTGCTGGGCGAGATCGCGGTCCCGCAGATGTCGGCCTACGTCACCACCAAGTGGGCCATCCGCGCCCTCGCCCGCCACCTGCAGATCGAGAATCGTGACATCAAGGGCGTGTCGATCTGCCTGGTCACCCCCGGTGGCGTCGACACCCCGGTGTACGCGCAGGCAGCGACCAGCACCGGGTCGGTGGGACGCCCCCCGCCCCCCGTCGACTCGCCGGAGAAGGTGGCGCGGGCCGTGGCCAAGGCGATCGACCACCCCCGCCGTGTCGTCGACGTGGGCCTTGCCAACCCGCTGATGGTGCTGGGCTTCACGTTGGTGCCCCGGGTGTTCGACGCACTGGTGGGTCCGTTGTTCTCGATGGCTGCGCAGGACCGCCGGCAGCCCGCGGGCGGCCCCGGCAACGTGCTGGAGCCGCAGCCCGAACTGGAGCAGGTCAAGGGCGAGCAGGGCAGCAGCGTCGTCTCCATCGCAGCGCAGCTGGTGTCGCTGGTCCGCCGGGGGTAGCCGAGGGCGGATCGCGGCGCTCAAGGTCGCTGCCGGCGCATGAGCGAAGACTTCGGTGTCCGACAGACACCTTTCTCTTCGTGCTTTGCGCCGGGAGAACAGCCGACGCGGGGCTTACAGCGGTTCGCCGCCGACGTCGGAGTCCAGGTCGCGCAGCATCCCGACGGCGTCGTCGACCACCTCGGAGTCGTCCTGGCGCACGCCGTGCACCAGCCACCGCGCCAGTGCCAGCTCACCGGCCAGCTTCGCCCGGTGCGGCAGGTGCCGGTCGGGCTGCTCGTGGCGCGCCATGCAGTACGCCTCCAGCACCGAGTCCAGCGCCTTCTCGTCCGCCCCGACCGCCACCCAGGCCAGGTCGTCCGCGGGGTCGGCCACCTTGGCGTCTGCCCAGTCGAGCATGCCCACGACCTGACCGCCCTGCACCAGCACGTGCTCGGCGACGAGGTCCCCGTGCACGAGGGCAGGCTGGAACCGCCACCGGCCCACGTCCTCCAGCGCCTGCTCCCAGCGGGCGAGCAACCGTGCCGGGACGGAACCGGTGGCCGCGGCGCTGTCGAGCTCGACCATGCGGCGGGTGCGGTACTCCTCGGCTGAGTACGACGGCAGCCCGGCGTCCTCCACCACGCTCTGCGGAACGTCGTGCAGGGCTGCCAGGGCGGTCCCCAGCGCCGCGCCGGCGCCGGGGCCCGGCCCGAGGTCGCCGGGATGCAGGGGGCTCCCCACCAGGTAGGGGTACACCATGGCGCGCCCGCCCTCGGGTAGCTCGACCGTCCTGGTGGGGTCGGGCACGCTGAAGGGCAGCCGATGGCCGGCCAGGTCGCCGGCCCCGAGGTTGCACAGGCCCCGCAGCAGGGTCAGCTCCGACTCCAGCGAGGCACCCGCGGCCACGGTCCGGGGCGCCCGCACGATCCAGGAACGGTTCTGGGTGTCGGTGACCACGGCGGTGTCGTAGTCGGCGCCCGCGACCGGGGTGGGTCGCGTGGCTACCGGTTCCAGGCCGGGGACGGCGGCGCTGGCGAGCGCGGCGAGGACGAGGGGGGAGCGTGGCACGGCCACACGGTACGGCGGCAGCGTGCACTCTGCTGCCGGGGGCGGGTCGCGCGGCGCGTCGCGGGCACGGCTAGCGTTGGGAACATGGTTGCTGCTGGCGCTGACGGGCAGCTGGGCAGCCTGCTGCTCTCCCGCTCCGGCGTGGACCGCCATGGTGAGCGCAGGGGCCAGAGCGACCTGCTCGACCGGCTGCGGGGCGATCCGGCCACCCGGGTGATCCGGCTGCGGGCCGGCAAGGCGCTGGTGACGCTGGATCCAGCAGCGCTGGCCCTCGAGCACGACCCCACGGACGAGCTGCCGCCGCACGCCCTGTGGCTCTACCTGGGCGACGACGACGAAGGCCGCGGGTGCCTGGGCGCGGTGGACCTGCGCCCCTTCGATGATGCGGACGGTTCGTTCTCTGTTTCCAGGCCGGGCGCGGTCTGGCGGTCGCTACGAGAGGTCGGGGCGGTGCTGGGGGACTGCGATGCCGGACTTTTCACCACGGCGCTCGCGCTCGCCAACTGGCACTCCACCCACCCCCGGTGCTCGCGCTGCGGGGAGCCCACGACCTCCCACAACGGCGGCTGGACCCGGCGCTGCCCCGCCGACGGGTCCGAGCACTACCCCCGCACCGACCCCGCGATCATCGTCTCCGTCCTCGACGACCAGGATCGGCTGCTGCTGGGACGCGGCCCCGCCTGGCCGCCGGGCCGGTTCTCCACGCTGGCCGGGTTCGTCGAACCGGGGGAGTCGCTGGAGGACGCCGTGCGGCGCGAGGTCGCCGAGGAGTCAGGGGTGCGCGTGGGCCCGGTGACCTATCTGGGCAGCCAGCCGTGGCCCTTTCCTGCATCGCTGATGATCGGCTGCACCGCGCGGGCCGTCGAGCCGACCATCGTGGTGGACGGCGTCGAGGTGGTGGAGGCGCACTGGTTCAGCCGGGAGCAGGTCCGCAATCTGGCTGGGTCAGGTGAGCTGCTGCTGCCGTCGGGGATCTCCATCGCCCGCCGGCTGGTCGAGCACTGGTACGGCAGCGAGCTGCCGCAGCAGGGGACCTGGCGCTGATCCCACTGGCGCTGATCCCACTGGTGCTGAGCTTCCTGGTGCCGAGCTCTGAGCGACCAGCAACGCGCTGAAGACGACCACTGCTCCCAGGCCTTGACCGAGGGTGAGCTCCTGACCGAGGGCGAACCACCCCACCAGGGTCGCCACCAGAGGGCTGAGCAGACCGAGGAACGTCACCGCGGTGACCGGCAGTGCGTGTATCCCGCGGAACCACACGCTGTATGCGAGCGCTGTGCCGACGACCGAGAGGTAGGCGTACCCCGCCAGATTCGTCGCAGTCAGAGCGACCGGTGGAAGTCCCTCGACCTGCAGCATCACCGGCACGAGCAGCGCACCACCGGCCACCAGCTGCCAGCCTGTCATCGCCAGCAGCGGGGCCGGGCGTCCCCACCGCTTGGTGAGGACCACGCCGATGGCCATCGCCACGGCTCCTCCGAGCGCCGCAGCGACCCCGGTCGCGTCCAGGCGGGCCTCTGCGCGCAGGACGAGCAGGGCGACCCCGATGAACCCGGCGACTCCTGTCAGGACGACCCGCAGCCGGGGTCGCTCGCCGACGAGACCCGCGGCCAGACCCGCGACGATGAGCGGCTGGACCGCACCCGCCACGGCCGCGACCCCACCGGGCAACCGGTAGGCGGCGACGAACAGCAGCGCGAAGAACCCGCCGATGTTGAAGAGCCCGAGCAGGATCGCCCGCCACCACCACGACCCGTGCGGCAACCGCCCGCTGATGGCGACGAGGAGAAGTCCGGCGGGCAGCGCCCGCAGCACCGCGGCCAGCATGGGCCGGTCCGCAGGGAGCAGCTCGGTCGTCACCCAGTAGGTCGTCCCCCAGAGCGCAGGAGCGATGGCTGTGACGAGGACGAGGAACCAACGGTCTCTTAGCACTAAACCAAAGTACCTCATCGCTAAGAGTTTGGCTACGGTGGCGGCATGACCGACCACGTGGACGCGATCCTCGAGCAGTGGCGCACGGAGCGACCGGACCTGGACACCTCGCCCATGGCCGTGATCGGGCGGCTGTCAGCGGCCGCGCACCTGGTCGATGTCGAGCTGCGCAGGACCTTTGCGATCCACGGCCTGGACCGTGCCGGGTTCGACGTCCTGGCCACGTTGCGTCGCACCGGAACGCCCTACCGGCTGAGCCCGGGCGCCCTCACCCGCACGGCGATGGTGACCTCGGGCGCGATCACCCAGCGGTTGGACCGCCTCGAGGAGCGCGGCCTGGTGTCGCGCACCGCCGCTGTCGCCGACGGCCGTGGAGTGCACGTGACGCTGACCGCGGCCGGGCTCGACCTCGTCGACAAGGCGCTGCCGGACCATGTCGCCAACGAGCACCGTCTGCTGGCAGGCCTGTCCGAGCTGCAACGCCGGAAGCTCGCCGACGGCCTGCGCGCCCTGATCGCATCCGTGACGGCTGCGGAGCCGCCGCAGGATCGATAGGCCGTCTCCGCGCCGGCGCGGCGGGCGTCCGGATGCGCTCATCCAGCCCTACGGCCGGCGCACCAGCGCGGGCCGGTCGGGGTGCTCCACCCGCACCAGCACGTCGGCCCGCTCCTGCGGCCAGGTCTCCTCGAGGTAGCGCGACCACGCGCCGGCCGTCCGCGCCACGTCGGCAGCGTCCAGGCGCCGGGCCATCGCGGCGGGCGAGGCCTGCAGCAGCACCCCGACGTCGACCGCGTCCGCCGTCTCCCAGCGCAGCAGGAACGGCCCGTCCAGGACGAGGACGCTGCCGGGCTGGGCTGTGCGGCGGGCGGCACGGGTCGCCCTGTCTCGCAACGGGTCCCACAACGATGGTAACCACGTCAGGTCACCGTCGGGCCCCAGCGGGTCGAGCACCTCACGGCGCAGGGCGTGGTGGTCGATCCAGCGCTCGTAGCCTGAGTCCGGATCCAGTGCCCCGTGCTCCAGCCGCACCGAGCGCGGCCGCAGGAAGTCGCCCGCGCGAACGCGTGCCACCGCGCAACCGTCCTGGCTCAGCAGGGCAGAGACCTGGTCCGCCAGCCCGCCGGTGTCGCAGGGCACCGCACCGTCGATGCCCACCCGCGGGCAGCGCGAGCCGGCATCCAGCAGTGCCAGCGCCCGGTCGGCGACGAGGCGGGCCAGGGCGGCGGGGGTGATGGGCTCGGCCGCCGCAGCCACCCCTCAGGCCAGCTTCGCCTTGACCTGGGCGAGGGTGGGGTTCGTCAGGGCGCTGCCGTCGGGGAACAGCACGGTAGGAACGGTCTGGTTGCCGCCGTTGACGCCCATCACGAAGTCCGCGGCCCCCTCCTCGTGCTCGATGTTGACCTCCGCGTAGGTGATCCCCTCACGGGCGAAGGCCTGCTTGAGGACCCGGCAGTAGCCGCACCAGGTGGTGCTGAACATGGTCACGCTTCCGGGGGCGGGGGTGTGCATCGGTGCTCAGTCTCCAGGTGGTCGGCTCGGGATCGCGGAACGCCTCGTTCAACCTCCTCGCCGCTCGGGCCATTCCGTCCACAGGAGATGGCCGACGCTGGAGATGTCGGCGCGACGCGGGAAGATGGTGCCGATGAGCACCTTCTCCGGCAGCAGCGCCGCCTCCACCGATGCCGACTCGCGGGCCGACGACGTCTCGCAGGCCGATGCCGTGCTGGCCGGGCTCGACCCGGAGCAGCGTGACGTCGCCACCACTCTCACCGGCCCGGTCTGCGTGCTCGCCGGGGCCGGCACGGGCAAGACCCGCGCCCTGACGCACCGGATCGCGTACGGGGTGCACAGCGGGGTGTACACCGCGCAGCAGGTGCTCGCCGTCACCTTCACCGCTCGTGCGGCGGGGGAGATGCGGACCCGCCTGCGCGATCTCGGGGTCGGCGGCGTGCAGGCGCGCACCTTCCACGCCGCGGCGCTGCGCCAGCTGCAGTACTTCTGGCCGCAGGCCGTGGGGGGCGCCCTGCCGCCGCTGCTGGACCACAAGGCACGCCTGGTCGGCGAGGCGGCCTCCCGCCTGCGGCTCCAGGTCGACCGGGCGGCCATCCGGGACCTGTCCGCGGAGATCGAGTGGTCCAAGGTCAGCATGCTGACCCCCGAGGACTACCCGGTAGCCGCCGCCCGCGCCCGCCGCAGCGGCGCAGCCGGCATGGACTCCCAGGCCGTGTCCCGGGTGCTGCGGGTCTACGAGGAGGTCAAGACCGACCGTGGGGTGATCGACTTCGAGGACGTGCTGCTGCTCACGGCAGGGATCCTGGAGGAGCGTCCCGACATCGCGTCCACCGTCAGGGCGCAGTACCGCACCTTCGTGGTGGACGAGTACCAGGACGTCTCCGGTCTGCAGCAGCGGCTGCTCGACCTGTGGCTGGGAGAGCGCAAGGACCTGTGCGTGGTGGGTGACGCCAGCCAGACCATCTACTCCTTCGCAGGTGCCGACCCCCGGCACCTGCTGCAGTTCCGCACCCGCTACCCCGACGCAGCGCTGATCAAGCTGGTGCGGGACTACCGCTCGACGCCGCAGGTGGTGGCGCTGGCCAACGGCCTGCTCGACCGGGCCCCAGCGCAAGCGCGGACGGCGCGGGTGGAGCTGATCGCGCAGCGTCCGGCCGGACCGGCGCCCGAGTTCACCGAGTACGACGACGACGTGGCCGAGGCCGAGGGGCTCGCTCGCCGGATCAAGGCCCTGGTCGACGCGGGCCTGCCTGCGCGCGAGGTCGCGGTGCTGTTCCGCACGAACGGCCAGTCCGAGCCCCTGGAGCAGGCGCTGGCGGAGGTCGGCATCGGCTACGTGCTGCGCGGCGGCGAGCGCTTCTTCAGCCGCAAGGAGGTCCGGGACGCCGTGCTGCTGCTGCGGGGCGCGGCGCGCGGCGACGACGGGACGTCCGGGCTGGGCGAGGCCGTGCGCGGGGTGCTCGGCTCGGGCGGCTGGACGCAGAGCCCTCCCGCTGCCACCGGGGCCGTGCGCCAGCGGTGGGAGTCGCTGCAGGCACTGGTGGCGCTGGCCGACCAGCTCGCAGTGAGCCGCCCCGGTGCGCGTCTGCCCGAGCTGGTGGCCGAGCTGGAGGAGCGTGCCGCCGCTCAGCACGCCCCGACCGTCGACGGCGTGACGCTGGCCTCGCTGCACGCGGCCAAGGGGCTGGAGTGGGACGTGGTCGCGCTGGTGGGTCTGTCAGAGGGCCTGATGCCGATCTCGTTCGCGGCCGACTCCGAGGCGGCGGTCGAGGAGGAGCGTCGCCTGCTCTATGTCGGGGTCACCCGCGCCCGGGAGCGGGTGCTGCTGTCCTGGACCAGGGCGCGCACCCCTGGCGGACGCGCAAGCCGGCGGCCCTCGCGCTTCTTAGAGGGTCTGCGCGGCGACCCCGGCCGATCGGCCGGGCGGTCCGCGGGGACCAGGTCGGGCGTTCGAAAGAAGAGGGCGTCGTCCCTGCACTCGACGTGCCGGGGCTGCGCCGCGGTGCTGTCGTCAGCGGCCGAACGCAAGACGGGGCGCTGCTCCACCTGTCCGCCCGACTACGACGTGGCCCTGTTCGAGTCGTTGCGCGAGTGGCGATCTCGGGTGGCCACCGCGGCGAAGGTCCCCGCTTACGTGGTGTTCACCGACGCGACCCTGGAGGCGTTGGCCTTTGCCAAACCCACCGAGCAGGTGGGCATGCTGAAGATCTCCGGCATCGGCCAGACCAAGATCGCCAGGTACGGCGAAGACGTCCTGGCGGTCATCGCACAGCACTGACGGTGCGCTCCGGCGAGCCGTGCGGACCCGTACAGGCAGAGCGTTCCTGGACTCGCCGTTAATTGCGTTGCCCTGCGAGCGTGCGTGCCCTTAACCTTGGCGAACGCCCGCCGTACGCGACCTGTGAGAGGAGATGACCGTGAAGACCACCACAAGCTTCTGCAGCGCAGCCGCTCTCGCGCGCCGTGGCTACCGCCACGAGGTCACCTCGCTCCTCACAGGAACCCGGCGCGTCCAGGGCTTCCAGCGGGCGATGACGGCACAGCTGTGCCCGGAGCCGGGTACCGCCGATGTGGCGTTCCGTCTGCGCCCCAGCGCCCCGATCCACACCCCAGGGTTCCTTGAGCCTGGAGGCCCACCGGTCTAGGTCGACGACTGAGTCGTCGACTCGCACCGGAGCCACCAGGCCGCGGACCCCAACGGGATCCGCGGCCTTTGTCGTTCCCGAACCACAGGAGCGCAGCGGCGGGTCCCACCAGACCAGCACCCGTCCACCCGACACCCGCTCCGGCCACCACCAGTGGCTCCACCCTCAGGAGGTGCTCGCGATGCAGCTCGCGGCACTGTTCGACCGGCTCGTCGAGCCGCAACGTCCGCAGACCGGCATCCCCTGCAAGGACGACGACGCCGAGCTCTGGTTCGCCGACCGTCCTGCGGACGTGGAGCGGGCCAAGTCCCTGTGCGGGGACTGCCCCGCCCGGGCGGCGTGCCTCGCCGGGGCCCTGGAACGGCGCGAGCCGTGGGGGGTCTGGGGAGGCCAGCTGCTGGAGAACGGCGTCGTCGTCCCGCGCAAGCGGCCCCGGGGCCGGCCCCGCAAGGACGACCCGAGGTACGCCGAGGCAGCACAGGCACAGCAGATCGGCGTTCAGCAGGACTCGGATGCTGCCGCCTGAGCCGCACCCAGGACACAGCCGACAGGAGAAGCACCATGTACGCGCAGCACCCCAGGCTGGTCGCCGAGCGATGTCTCGCCGATCAGCGTTCCGCACAGCAGCACCGCCTGGTCCAGGCACTGCTGGCCCAGCGCCGCGCCGAGCGCAAGGTCAGAAAGGCGGACCAGGCCCTGGCCAGGGCCGGTCGTCGTGCCGCGCGACTGGTCGTGGCCTGGGACCTCTGAGTTCGGACCCGCTGGGCCGCCGACCCGGCCCGCCGTCGTCAGACCCGTCCGCAGCCGCGGGCGGGTCTGACCCATTTCCGCCAGGACCCCGCGCGGCCGGGCCGCGTACAACTAGGCTCCGCGAGTGACGACCGTGTGCCACCGCTGCGGTGCCCACGCTCCTGAGGATCCCCCACCGATGGGTTGGTCGTCAGGGATCGAGAGGGGACGCAGCACCTGGCTGTGCCAGCGGTGCACCCGGGAGAATGTGCGCAGCATCGAGGGCAAGCTCGACGAGGAGTGGTGGTGAGAGCCACCCATGACCACCCCAGGGGGTAAACATGCGTAGCCAGCTGTTCGACAAGGTCCACACCCCGAGCGAGTCTCCGGACCGGTGGGTGCTGCAGAACCACAAGCTGCTGCGGATCGGCTTCGGCCCGGACGTGCTGGCAGCCAAGGGCGCCATGGTGGCCTACCAGGGGCAGCTGAAGTTTGCGCACGAGGGCTCGGGGAACCTGGGCCGGCTGGTGCGCCGCATGGTGAGCTCGGACGACGCGCCGCTGATGCGCGTCTCGGGGCAGGGCCTGTGCTATTTCGCCAGGCTCGCCGAGGACATCTTCGTGCTCGAGCTCGAGGGTGACGCGATCAGCGTCGGCGGGGCCCACCTGCTCGCCTTCGACGCCACCATCAGCTGGGACATCAAGAAGGTGCAGGGGATCGGCGCGATGGCCGCGGCCGGGCTGTTCAACACGGTCCTGGAGGGCCGGGGTTCGGTCGCCATCACCACGGACGGCCAGCCCCTGCTGCTCGACTGCTCCCAGCAGCCGGTGTTCGTGGACCCGCAGGCGGTCATCGCGTGGTCGGCGAACCTGGTGCCGAGCGTGGTGAATTCGATGAACCTGAAGTCGATGCTGCGCGGTGGTTCCGGCGAGGCGTTCCAGCTGGCCTTCCACGGCCCGGGCTTCGCCATCATCCAGCCCAGCGAGGGCGGCGGGCCCGCGCCCTCGGGTGGCGGCGGCGGGCTGGGCTCCCTCTTCGGGTAGGTCGCCCGAAGGGCAAAGGCTCGGGGGTCGGTGCGACGCCAAGCCGTTGCCTTTCGCATCAACGTCCCTGGCAGCGGCTGGCACACTGGCCCCATGGGCCTCGAGCGCTCCGAACCTGTCCACGCCGCAGCTGATGCCGTGATCCGCGGCGTCCTGCTGGGCCTGGCCGTGGTGGCCACCAGCACCGGGGTCGGCGTTGCGCTGCGCGGGCCCGCGTTCATCCCCGGCGGATCACCGACGGTGCCCAGCAACGACAGCGTTCTGCGGTTCTACGCCGTGGGGTGGGCGGCTCAGGGACCCGCTCTGTGGCTGCTCGCTCGGGATCCTGAGCTGGATCGCGCCCGGTTGGAGGCGATCTGCGCCACCACGTTCCTGGGAGGGCTGGCCCGGTTGCAGGCCTCGCGGAGCAGCGGCAGGCCGCACCCGCTGTTCCGGGCGCTCACCTTCGCCGAGCTCGTGCTCCCGCCGGTGCTCGTCGGGCTGCGCCGGCTCTAGGCCCGAAGGGCGAAGGCTTCGGAGTCGGTGCGACGCCGGAGTCTTCGCCCATGAGGCCAGGGGGCGATCTCCTGTCGCGTACCCTCCCACCGTGGCTGCCCTCGACCTCCCCGCTGAGATCCGTGCCCTTCGCCAGACCCTGGAATCCATCCGTCAGGTCACGGACATCGACGGGTTGCGGGTCCGCATCGCGCACCTGTCCGACCAGGCGTCGGCCCCCGACCTGTGGAACGACCCGGACGCCGGGCAGCAGGTCACCAGCGCGCTGTCCCACCTGCAGTCCGAGCTCGAGCGGGTCGAGCACATGGGCTCGCGGATCGACGACCTCGAGACCCTGGTCGAGATGGCCGTGGAGGAGGAGGACGCTGCCTCCTCTGCCGAGGTGATGGCGGAGGCAGAGACCGAGCTCGCCTCGATCCAGAAGTCGTTGGGCGACCTGGAGGTCCGCACCCTGCTGTCGGGGGAGTACGACCCGCGCGAGGCCCTGGTCACCATCCGCGCCGAGGCAGGTGGGGTGGACGCAGCCGACTTCGCCGAGATGCTGATGCGGATGTACCTGCGCTGGGCCGAGCGGCACGGCTACAAGGCTGAGGTCTACGACACCTCCTACGCCGAGGAGGCCGGCATCAAGTCGGCGACCTTCCGGGTCGCGGCCCCCTACGCCTACGGAACGCTGTCGGTCGAGCAGGGGACGCACCGGTTGGTGCGCATCTCCCCCTTCGACAACCAGGGCCGGCGGCAGACCTCCTTCGCCGGCGTCGAGGTGCTGCCCGACGTGGCGGAGACCGACCACATCGACATCCCCGAAGGTGACCTGCGCGTCGACGTCTTCCGCTCCTCGGGTCCCGGCGGCCAGAGCGTCAACACCACCGACTCGGCCGTCCGGCTCACCCACATCCCCTCCGGCACCGTGGTCACCTGCCAGAACGAGAAGTCCCAGCTGCAGAACAAGGCCGCGGCGATGCGGGTCCTGATGGCCAAGCTGCTCGAGCGTGCTCGCAAGGAGCGTCAGGCCGAGCTGGACGCCCTCAAGGGTGACGACTCCGGCTCCTGGGGGAACCAGATGCGCTCCTACGTGCTGCACCCGTACCAGATGGTCAAGGACCTGCGGACCGACTACGAGGTCGGCAACACCATGGGCGTGTTCGACGGGGACATCGACGCGTTCCTGGAGGCCGGCATCAGGTGGCGGCGCCAGAACGAGAAGGCAGCAGACGTCTCCTGAGGTCCGCTGCGGGCCCGGTCCGGAGCGCTGGAACCGCGACACGCGTCCGGGGCGTGTCCTAGGTCCGCGGACGGGCCGACGTAGACTCGACCTCCGTGATCCGATTCGACAGTGTCTCCAAGGTCTACGACGCCACGTCGCGACCGGCTCTGGAAGACGTGTCCCTGGACGTGGACCGGGGCGAGTTCGTCTTCCTCGTCGGCGCCTCCGGGTCGGGGAAGTCGACGTTACTGCGCCTGGTGATGCGCGAGGAGAAGGCCACCCGCGGCACGGTGCACGTGGCGGGCCGCGAAGTGGCACGTCTCTCCTCCTGGAAGGTGCCGCACCTGCGTCGCCAGATCGGCGCGGTGTTCCAGGACTTCCGGCTGCTGCCCAACAAGACGGTCTACGAGAACGTCGCGTTCGCGCTGCAGGTGATCGGCAAGTCCCGTCACTCGATCGCCCAGACGGTGCCCGAGACGCTGGACATGGTGGGGCTGAGCGGCAAGGAGAAGCGCCGCCCGCACGAGCTCTCCGGCGGAGAGCAGCAGCGGGTCGCCATCGCCAGGGCGTTCGTGAACCGGCCCTCCATCGTGCTGGCGGACGAGCCCACCGGGAACCTCGACCCGACCACCAGCATCGGCATCATGAAGCTGCTGGACCGGATCAACCGGACCGGGACGACCATCGTCATGGCGACGCACGACGACGAGATGGTCGACCAGATGCGCAAGCGCGTCGTCCAGCTCGAGGACGGCCGGATCATCCGGGACGAGTCCAGCGGGGTGTACGGGGCTGCCCGCTAGCCGACCGTCGGTGCCCCAGCCCTGATCGATCGACACAGAAAGTCCTACCCCATGCGACTGCAGTTCATCCTCAGCGAGATCGGCATCGGTCTGCGCCGGAACCTGGCGATGACCGTGTCGGTCATCCTGGTGACGCTGGTGTCGCTGACCTTCGTGGGCGGTGCGCTGCTGCTGCAGAAGCAGATCGCCACCATGAAGGACTA
>JAABUN010006770.1_pt1 | contig 12902 bp, 14 predicted proteins | sample 5559311 | NCBI WGS metagenome assembly JAABUN01 (sample SAMN10711877, study PRJNA513370) | rock metagenome | isolation source: Antarctica rocks | place: Antarctica: Victoria Land, Siegfried Peak sud | reverse complement strand
CCGTCAGCTCCGCTTTGCGGATGGAGTGGCGAAGCCCAGCGTTCCCCCGGACCAACGGACGCGCATGCTGGCCCCAGGTCGCCGAGCTGCTGTCGCCGCCTGCCGTGCCCGAGCGGGGCAGCGCCAACGTGCCGGTCGCGCCGTTCTCAGCGGTGCCCGACTCCGGGTCAAGCTCGACGGCCGCAAAGCCGTCCGCGGTGCGGCGTGCTCGAAGACCGGGCCGTTCATCCGCGGGAGGACCTCGAAGTCCCGCGGATCAGCTGTAGCAGTAGGAGTCCGAGGAGGCGTCGCCGCCCTGGAGGCGGACCTGGTGCACGCGCAGACCACGGAAGTCGTCGCCGTGCGGAAAGAAGCTCTCGTCGATGCTCAGCGCGCCGTCGGAGGCGACGTCGAGCTTGGCCATCCAGGCGCCGACGCCGTCGGGGAAGAACTGGTCATCCCAGGACCCATACAGCGAGTTGGTGAAGTAGACACGCCGGCCGTCGCGGCTGACCTCGACCATCTGCGGCCCGCCGGCCAGCGCCATGTCCGGCTTGGCCGGGTGCGCGGCGCGACCGACGATGCCGCCGAGACGCACCGATCCCACCTGCTTGGGGTGCGCGGGATCGGAGACGTCGAACTGCTTGAGCTCGCCGGTCCCCCAGCAGGAGACGTAGAGGTATCGGTCGTCGACGGAGAGATCGATGTCGGTGACCAGCGGCGGCACGGCAGCGAAGGGCTTCAGGGCGGGCGGCAGCAGATCGGCCTCCGCGGGCTCGGCGGGAATGGTAATGACCTTCTCGACCTTCCACTCGTCGTCGTCGTCGCGGAACCAGCGCCACACCGAGGCGGACAGATCCTCGGTGCTGATCACGACGCCGACGAAGCCCCAGGTCGCCTCGGGGTCATGTGAGGGACGGACCTCGAGCGCCATCTGGTGTTGGGCGCCGAGGTCGACGCGCTGCACGTGCTTGCCCGCGGCGAGGTCCCAGAAATGCAGGGCGTGACCGTACTTCTGCCCCAGCAGCAGCTCGGGGACGACGCCGTCCTCGATCATCGAAGGGCTGCCCCACTCGCTGGAGATCAGCACGTTCTGGTTCAGGTGCCACCAGGCGTCGTAGTGGAAGTGCTGCGGTCCGCGGTCGGTCTCCCACGCGCGCACCACGTCGAAGCTGTCGTGATCGAGCAGGGCGATCCCGCCGGGTCCGTCGTCGTCGCCCTCGCCGCCGCCGAGGCAGGTGAGAAACACCCCGTCGGGGCCGCAGTGCAGGGTGTGCGGACGCGAGTAGCCGGCCTTCTCGGACAGGGTCTTGGCGTCGATCGTCTTCACCAGCGTCGGGTTGCGGGGATCTGATGCGACATCCAGCACGTAGACGTTCGAGGAGCGCAGGCCCGGCACCAGCAGGTAGCGGCGAGCGAGCCCCTCCATGTCGTGGCCCTCGTGCTTGAGCGCGCTGCTGCAGGCGTTCCAGCCGAAGTGATGCAGCTCATCACCGAGGCCGGGGACGTCGGTCCACCCGACCACCTGCCCGTAGGTGTCCGACGCCGGGTTGACGTCGATGACCGTCATCGCGTCGTGCTTCTGCGCGGCACGGTCAAAGGCCACCACGTAGGCCAGCTCCTCGACGGGAGCGGCAGCGGCCTCCGCAGCGCTGCGGTAGAAGGTGGGATCGATCGCCGGCTGGGCCATGCGCAGGAGCTCCTCGTCTGGTTGCCACTTCTCTGAAGCGCTCCCCAGCCTACCCTCGAAACGACGATCTCAGAGGCCCGCTTCGCCCCTCGCGCGCACTTGCCACGCGTCGCCGGCAGGGCGTAGGCTGTACCGCCCACAGCTAAGGAGGAGCCAGGCAGGTGAAGGCGGCAGGACTGACGCGACTGGTCCACGAGGTGCGCGAGCTCGAGCTGGGCGAGCGCACGAGCTACATCCGCGGGGCGCCTCACCGTCGGCGAGAAGAGCGCGCGACCTCCTGCGCGACCCCGCGCTCGCCGATGTCCGGTTGGGCTGCGCCGCGCCCGGCGACTCCGTGCGGATCGTCGGCGTGCTGGACGCCGTCCAGCCCTGCTCCAAGGGCCCGGCGGGGGCGGGGTGTTCCCCGGGTTGCTCGGCCCCGCGCTGCCGGTGGGCCGCGGTGAGACCCACGTGCTGCGCGGCGCCGCCGTGCTCGCCGCCGGCTACCTGCCCCGTGCGCAGGAGGCGATCATCGACATGTCGGGGCCAGCGGCGCCGCTCTCGCCGCCGGGCGCGACACGCAACCTCGTCGTCGAGTTCACGCCCGCCGAAGACGCAGCCTGGGAGGACGTCGACGCGGCGCTGCGGCGCGGGCTCGTCGAGGTGGCGCCCACCTCGAAGGATTAGCTGGCGGTAGCGGGGAGATCCACAATCGCGGGCGCGTGAACCATGCACGCGAACGAGAGGATCGTGGCAACGAGCTGCCCGACGGGCAGCCGCGCGGTTCGGTCAAGGCGCCCTGCGGCGTCGCTCGAAGCCCTCCAGCGACTCGCTGAGAAGCTCACGCCAATCATCGGTCTTGGGAGTGACGCCCCACTCGGCGATGACGTGCCAGAGCACCAGCTCGAAGGGTACTCGCGCCGTCGGGATGTGCAGATGCGACGGCGGCTTGGCCAGGCGAGCCGCAGCTCGGCCCGGGTCGACGAACTCCGCGTCCGCGTGAACGTGCGCCAGTGGGTACTCGTAGTCGGGCCGCGGACGTTCGCGAAAGTACTCCCAGCGCAGCAGCCACGACTTCCTGTCCTCGCCCGACTGGTAGCGATACGCGTACGAGACGGTCTGGCAGTGGTCGCCGACTACCTCGATCGCCTGACGAATGAAGAGCCGCTCGCTCACGCCGTGCAGCGCGAACGCGACGCGCTCGCCGTTCTCCACGCACGCGAGGTTGTAGTGCGTCTCCTGTCCCGGGATCGGCAGCAGCGTGAGCCGAGCGTCGGTCACCGTCCGGGTTCAGGACGGAGTTCAGGTAGTCGGCGAAGCCCTGGGCGACTCTACGCGGTGGCTCGATGACCGTTCTGGCCGAGCCACAGCAGGCCGGCGAGGTCGCTGACGTCGGGATCGCCCTCGTCAAGCTCGCCCGCCTCGTAGCGCCGCACGAACTGCTCGACGGAAAGGCCAGAACCGCGCTGCACCTCGTGCTCGAGGAACGCACGGTACTCGCGCTCGTCGAACTCGATAACGGGGGTTCCGGCTTCTGTGTGGTCTTCGGTCATCGCGGCGGCCTCGTTGATGATGATCGTATCGGCACCGGACGGAACGGTGCTGAGTCTGAGCGGGGCGAAACGGAGGTCTACGCCTGAGCGGCACGGGAGGGATCTGGAGGTGGGCAGGTTGGCGGCTTCGGCGGGCCGCAGGCGGACCGCACAAACGCCGCCACGTGAGCCCCGGCGGTGGGTCGCAGATCCTGGGGCATAGCCGCAGGGCTGTCGCAGACCCGGACCACGACCAGCGGACTGGAGCACCTACGATGAGCGAGTACCTGGTCGTGATCGAACGAGCGGATGACGCGGGATGGGGCGCATATTCTCCCAGATCTCCCGGGCGTGGTCGCGCTCGGCGCCACTCGAGACGAGGTCGGTGAGCGCATTCGCGAGGCACTCGATGCGTACGCGCAGGAGATTGATGCGATCGGCGAAGCCCTTTCCGAACCCGTCGCGACCAGCGAAACCATCAGAGCAGCCTGAGGCGCGCCCGCGGCCGCGCCGCCGCCCGGCCCAGCCGCGCGCACTTGCCGCGCCTCGCCAGCAGGAATAGCCTCTGCCCCCTACAGCGGGAAGGAGCCGGACAGGTGAAGGCGGCAGGACTGACGCGACTGGTCCACGAGGTGCGCGAGCTCGAACTGGGCGAGCGCACGAGCTACTCCGCGGGGCGCCTCACCGTCGGCGAGGAGAGCGCGCGCGATCTCCTCCGCGACCCCGCGCTGGCCGATGTCCGGCTGGGCTGCGCCGCTCCCGGCGACTCCGTGCGGATCGTCGGCGTGCTGGACGCCGTCCAGCCCTGCTCCAAGGGTCCCGGCGGCGGCGGCGTGTTCCCCGGGCTGCTCGGCCCCGCGCTGCCGGTGGGGCGCGGCGAGACCCACGTGCTGCGCGGCGCCGCCGTGCTGGCCGCCGGCTACCTCCCCCGCGCCCAGGAGGCGATCATCGACATGTCGGGGCCGGCGGCGCCGCTCTCGCCGCTGGGCGCGACCTGCAACCTCGTCGTCGAGTTCACGCCCGCCGAAGACGCAGCCTGGGAGGACGTCGACGCGGCGCTGCGGCGCGGCCTGGTCAAGGTGGCGGCCCACCTCGCGGAAGCGGCGCTCGACGCCGAGCCCGACGCCGTCGAGGAGCTGCCCGAGCCCGGATCGACCTCGAGCGACAAGCCGCGCGTGGCGGTCGTCATCAACCTGCAGACCCAGGGGAAGTTCAAGGACGTGTTCGTGTACGGGCGCAGCCTGTCGGGCGGCCTGCCGACCGTCATCACGCCCGGCGAGCTCGACGACGGGGCGGTCGTCAGCGGCCAGTACGGCCACCCGGCGCTGAAGAACCCGACCATCCTGCACCAGACGCACCCCGTCGTCGCCGCACTGGACGCCAACGACGAGCTGGAGCTCGCGGCGCTCGTGCTGTGCCCCGAACCCGTCGACCAGGCCAACAAGGAGCTTGTCTCGGCGCACGCCGCGCGGCTGTGCGCCGGGCTGGGCCTCGACGCGGCGATCCTGTCCAAGGAGGGCGGCGGCAACGCCGACGCCGACGTCACGCTCAAGATGGACCGCCTCGAGGAGGAGGGGATCGCCGCGGTGGGGATCCTGGCCGAGATGGCGGGGCGCGACGGGACGGGCCCGCCGCTCGTGGTCCCGCCCACCAAGGCCACGGCCATGGTCAGCACCGGGAACTACGACGAGCGCATGACGCTGCCCGCGTGCGAGCGGGCGCTGGGCCGCGACCGCGTCGCCCTGCTCGACCAGCCCTCCACCGACGAGCTCGAGCTGCCGGTCGCTGTGATCTACTGCGCGCAGAGCACGCTGGGCTGGGGTCGACTCACGTGCGCGGAGACCGCCTGATGCGCATCGTCCACTACGTCAACCAGTTCTTCGCCGGCATCGGCGGCGAAGACGCGGCGGGCACAGGGCCAGAGCTGCGTGACGGGGTCCTCGGACCCGGCCGGCGCCTGGCCGCCGTGCTGGGCGACGAGCACGAGATCGTCGCTACCGCGATCTGCGGCGACGACTACGCCGCAAGCCACCCCGAGTTCGCCGCCGAGCTGGTCGAGCAGGCGCGCGAGCGCGGGGCCGAGATGGTGGTCGCCGGTCCCGCCTTCACCAGCGGGCGCTACGGCATGGCGTGCGCGCGGATCGCGGCCGCGGCCTCCGAGGCGGGGCTCCCCGCGCTGGCCGCCATGCATCCCGACAACCCCGGCCTGGGCGAGGCCACCGGCACCACGGTCGTCGAGAGCGGTGAGACCGCGCGCCAGATGCGCGACTCACTCGAGCGCCTCGCGGCGGCGACGCTCAAGCTCGCGGCCGGTGAGGAGCTCACCGCGCAGGACGGGCGCATCGGCCCGGTCGCGCGCACCAACCGCCGGGCGGAGCGCAACGCGGCGCAGCGCGCGGTCGCCCTGGTGCTCGCGCGGCTCGGCGGCGACCGCGAGGCCACCGAGATCCCGCTCCCCGACTTCGACCAGGTGACGCCCGCCGCGCCCGTCGCCGACGTCGCCGAGGCGCTGATCGCCCTGGTGACCGAGAGCGGCTTCGTGCCCGCCGGCAACCCCGACCGCCTGGAGTCCGCCCGCGCGTCGAAATGGGTGCGCCACTCGCTGGAGGGCCTCGACTCGGCCGTGGAGGGGAGCTTCGAGTCGGTGCACGGGGGCTTCTCCACCCAGTGGGCCAACGCCGATCCCAACCGCATCCTTCCGCTCGACGTCGCCCGCGAGCTGGAGCGCGAGGGCGAGATCGGACGCCTGCACGGCGAGTACCTGGGGACGACCGGCAACGGCACCACGGTCGCCGACGCGCGCCGCTTCGGGATGGAGTGGGCGGCCGAGCTGCGCCAGGCGAAGATCCAGGCGGTGATCCTCACCGCCACCTGAGGCACCGGCACGCGTTGCGGGTCAACGCTGACGAAGGAACTAGAGCGTGCCGGGATCCCCACCGCGCTGCTGTGCAACCTCGTTTCGATCGCCAAGCGCGTCGGCGCGCCGCGGATCGTGCCCACGCGCGGCATCCCCTACCCGACGGGAGACCCAGAGCTCGGGGCCGAGCAGGAGCGCGCCTGGCGCCGGCAGCTGCTCGAACGGGCGCTCCACGCGGTCGCGACGCCGGTCAGCGAGCCGACGGTCTTCGACGGCGATCCGGTCTAATAGCCGCCCTATGACCGTCCCGGTGATCTCGGCCACGAGCGCGGCGCTCGCCCACGTTCCCGGCCTCGCCCGCCACGGCTCCAAGCCGTCGCGCGAGCTCGCGCGCCACCCCGAGCTCCTGGCGCAGTTCCTCGGCTCGCTGCGGACCTTCGAGCAGGCGGTGGCCTACGCGCCCCACCAGGCCTTCCTCGGCGCGATGCACCCGCGGGACATGGGCGAGCGACCATGGGTGGGCGCCGCCCCCGACGGCGAGGGCCGCTTCGCCGGCGTCGGCGAGCTCATGCCCGAGGACGAGTTCCTCGGCCTGCTGGCCGCGGTCGACGACTTCGGCCTCGTCAGGCTCGGCACGCAGGAGGCCATCGCGACCGCCGAGCAGCTCGCCCGCCATCCGCTGGCCGAGCACTTCGACCTCGAGAAGGTCGCGGCCGCCGGCAGCGACGCCGAAGCGGTGGCGGCCGAGCCGGGCGCGCTGAGCCTGCACGTGGGCGCCGATCGCCTGGCCGGGGCCTTTCGTCGCGCCAACGAGAGCGATCCCGCCCTGACCGCGGAGGTGGTGCTCGAGAACCTCGCCAGCAAGGCGAGTGCCACGCTGGCGCTCCTGCACCTCCTCGCCGACAACGGCATCGACCCCGCCTCGATCGAGTACGTCATCGGCGCCGGCGAGGAGGCGATCGGCGACCGCTACCAGCGCGGCGGGGGCAACCTCGCCAAGGCGGTCGCGGCGGCGGCGGGCTGCAGCGACGCCTCCGGCTGCGACGTCAAGAACTTCTGCGCGGCCCCGATCCCCGCGCTCGTCATCGCCAGCAGCCTCGTCGCCGCCGGGGTCTTCCGGCGGGTTGCCGTGGTCGCCGGTGGGTCGCTCCCGAAGGTGGGGATGAAGTTCCAGGGCCATCTCAAGCACGGCATGCCGGTGCTGGAGGACGTGCTCGGCGCCTGCGCGCTGCTCGTCGAGGCCGACGACGGCCGTTCCCCGCGCGTGCGGCTGGACTCCGTGGGCCGGCATACGGTGGCCGCGGGGTCGGCGAACCCGAAGATCATGGAGGCGCTCGTGTGCGCTCCCCTCGACCGCCTCGGCCTGGGGATGCTCGACGTCGACGACTACGCCACCGAGCTGCACAATCCCGAGCTCACCGAGCCCCAGGGCTCGGGCAACGTGCCCGAGCGCAACTACAAGACGATCGCCGCCCTGGCCATGCGCCGGGGCCAGCTGAGCCGGGAGGAGATGGGCGAGTTCGTCGAGCAGCGGGGGATGCCCGGGTTCGCCCCGACACAGGGCCATATCGCCTCGGCGCTGTGCTACGTTCCGCATGCCCGCGCCCGGCTGATCGATGGGGGCGCGAAGCGCGTGCAGCTGATTGCCAAGGGCAGTCTTTTCCTGGGACGGATGTCCGAGCAGTCCGACGGCATGAGCGTGATTCTCGAGGTAAACGGGGAAGCGGAAGGATGAGCGGATGGGATCGGTAACCGAGGCGACACGCGAGAACTTCGACGAGCTCGTCGAGAGCGGCACCACGCTCGTCGACGTGTGGGGACCGGAGTGCAAGCCGTGCCTGGCGCTGAAGCCCCACGTCGAGAAGCTGGCCGAGGCCCGCGACGACCTGACGGTCGTCATGCTCGAGGCGCCCAAGGCCCGCCGGGTATGTATCCGCCTGCAGGTCCACGCGCTGCCGACCTTCCTGCTCATGCACGACGGGCAGGAGGTGGCGCGGTTGTCGAAATCGGCGATCAGCCCACCGGAGCTCAAGACCTGGCTCGACAAGAGCCTCGACGAGATGAGAGAGGAGGTGAGCTAGCACCTATGTTCGAGAACAAGCAGGTGATCGTGCTCGGCGAGCGCGACGGTATCGCGGGCCCCGCGATCGCCGCGTGCGTCAAGAGCGCGGGCGGAAACGTCGCCTACGCGTCGACGGAGTGCTTTGTTTGAACGGCCTCGGGGGCCATGGACCTGAATAGCCAGGAAACGATCAAGCGCCTCGCTGACGAGCACGGGACCGAGCATCTGCTCGTGATCCTCGGAGCTCCGGACGACGAGAGCGCGGAGATCGCCGCCGAGACGCTTGTGCTTGGCGATCCGACCTATGCAGGCGCCCTGGCCGAGGCCCAGTTGGGTCTCTCCGTGTATCACGCGCTCGAGGAGGAGTTCCGCAGTCTGATCGACGAGGACGTCTGGGAAGAGCAGGTCGGCATCATGGCCGACGTGCTCGATACCGAGGCGATCTCCGCGGCGGTCAAGGGCATGCGCGAGCAGAAGCCGTAGCCCGGTAGGGCGCAGCCCGGGCGGCAGTGCCCGTGGCTGCGCGCACACGACGGCGCATGGTGCCCTACCGCCGCCTGCACGTGTGCGTGCGCGATACTCGGTGCATGCGGTCGCGGTTTCTGGGGTTGCTCGTGGCCTTCCTGGTGATGGCTCCGGATGCAGCAGTGGCCGGGCACGGTTCCGGCGACCGCCTTCGGTCCTGACGGGGATCTCCGTGTTCGCCTTCCGGACTACTCGTCGCAGACGCACATCCCGCCGACGGTGCAGGTGGCCGACGCCGGTGACGCCAACGGGGACGGACGCGACGACCTGGTCATCTCCCGCGACGGCTTCGCGCCCGGCTCGCACACCGCCGACATGCGAGTCGTCTTCACCGATCCGCTGTTTGGGGCAGAGCACCGACTACGCCGCGCTTGGGCCGCTGCGTGGCTATGAGATCCGCACGGGCCCGTTGTGGTTCGGCATCGACACCGTCGGTGACGCCAACGGCGACGGTCGCGACGACCTCGCCTTCGCGACCTACGATGGAGACGTCGTGGTCGTCTACGGAAAGCGCGACGGCGCCGTCGTCGACATCGACCACCTCGGAACCGACGGCTTCCGCATCCACGACGCCGGCGGCGGCGTGGCCATCGGCAACGGCGGGCTGACGGTGAACCACATGGTCACGGGCGTCGGCGACGTCGACGGGCGCGCCGACCTCGTGGTCCGCGGCGGCGGCGCGGCCACCACGCTGGTGCGCAGCCCACCGCCCGGCACCACCGTGTCACCCGGCGACGCCTGGATGCGACCCATCGTGCTGCCCGAGCGGGCCACCGACGCGCTGGTCAGCGACATCGGCGACCAGGACGGCGACGGCCGCCACGAGCTGCTCATCGAGGCCCCCTCGACAACTCCGACCGGACCTACGCCGCGGCCTGGCCTGGATCCTCTCGCTGGCCGGCAGCGGCCCGATCGACGCCGTTGCCGCCGTGAAGGCAGGACGCGGCATCGCCTTCACGACTAAAGCGCGCCAGATGCCCAACGTCCTGCCGCTGGGCGACCAGAACGGCGACGGGCGGCCGGACCCCGCGTTCCTCACGTACCCCGGTGCGGGTGGACGGCTGCTGACAATCGCCTACGCACCCAAGATGGGTGCGACCGTCGACCTCGACGCCATCGTGCCTCCCTCTCCCGCCGGGTTCCGCCTACGGCCCTACGGCGACATCGTCGTCGACGTCGGAGACCAGGACGGCGACGGGCGCCACGACCTGGCCAGCAGCTCTACGTGCGCTTCCTCGACGACAGCGCCCGCCAGCGCGAGGGCGAGATGGTCGACGTCGAGAACCAGCCGGCGTCGTGGGTGGCTTCTACCTCAGCCGGTCCGCCGGCGAGATCACCGCCACGCTGCGCGATTTCACCGCCGACGCCAAGCCCGAGCTGATCACCGCCCGCGAGGGCGGCTCGCAGTACCCCGGCCCCCCGTACACCTCCCAGCTGCAGATCAACGTCTTCGAGTCGGCTCCCGCGCCCCTGCTGCCCGAGCTTCCGCTGCCCGTCGACGTCGGCGCCGTCCTCCAGCTGCCCGTGCTGCTCGACGCGCTGCCGGGCAGCGGTCACCGATCCGACGACGGTCGCGCTGCAGCCCGCGGTCGAGCTCGTCGCGCCTTCCGGTGTGAGCGCCACTTGGCCGGGAGCCGTCGTGCACGCCGCACGCGGGCGCCAGAACGCGAGGATCGACGTGCCGGTGGCCGACGCGTTCGGCAGCGGCCGGCCCCTCGTCGCGGGGCGGACCTACCGCTACCGCCTGACCGCCGAGAGCGGGCGCGGCCTGACCACGCGCTCCGCCCAAGGCAGCTTCGTCTTTCGCCGTCCTCGAGCGCAGCGCTCCCGGGCACCGCGCCGCGTAAGCCGAGCGCCCCGGCCGCGAAGAAGGCGAAGAGTGCCCTGAAGCGGGGCGTGACGCTCAAGGGCACCAAGCGCCGCGACCACCTCATCGGGACGCCGTACGCCGACCACCTCTCGGGCCGCCGCGGAGCCGACGTCCTCGAGGGCCGCGGGGGCGCCGACTACCTCACCGGCGCGCAGGCCGAGACCGCCTCGACGGCGGGACGGGCAACGACGTCCTCGACGCCCGCGACGGCGAGCACGACATCGTCCGCTGCGGCCCGGGCAAGGACCGCGCCGCCGTCGACCGGGCCGACTCCGTCTGGGGCTGCGAGCGGGTCTCGCGCCCCCGGGCCCACAAGTAGGGGCATCAGCCAAATCGACGCGCCGCACGCCTCGCGCGGCTTTCTGCTCGCGACGACCGCATCGGGTCGGGGCGCAGGTCGGCGACGGACGGGCACCCGCCGCCGTCATGACGTCGTCGGCCTAACGGACCGCCTCCCCCGCCGCGATGGAGGATGCGACCCGTCGCGGTCGGCCCACGACGGCGGCACGCCGGCGGTGACCTCGCCGGAGAACGGCAGCTCGACGCGCTCGCTCCTCCACCGCGGGCTCGCGGCTCTTCCAGGCGAGCATCATCGGGGTGTCGGTGGTGCCGTGTGCGATCACGTTGACGCGGATGCCCTGAGCACCGTAGTCGTGGGCGGCGCCGCGGGTCAGGTGGCGCGTGACGATGTTCGCTGCCGGGGCCGCTCTGCCCGGCCAGGGCTCAGCGCTCGAGCTCCTTGCCGGCCCGGTGCTCGTCTGCGTCGCAATGATCACGGTGCTCCGCGCACGGTCGATCGCCCGCCAACACGGGGGCGCCGGTCAAGTGTGGTCCGCTCGCCACTCGAGGACCTGACGACCCTCAGCGGTCTCTGCGTCCGCGTCACGCACCTCCACGCCCGTCGCTCCTCCCACTCACCATGGGCGTGACCGCCGCCGGGGCGTTCCTCTGGGATCGCGGAGAGCACGCGACCGTCGATCAGGCACTTGTCACCGGCGCGATCGAGGCGATCACGTTGGCGGTGTCCTTCCTCCTGCTGGGACCCACACTCGGCCTACTCGTCGCTGAGCAGGAGAGAAGGACGATCGGATCGGCTGCTCAGCCCGTCCCGGTAACCAATCGGCCTCCGTGCCAGCGCGCCCGGCTCTCGCTTTCGTATTCCGCGAGTTCTTGTCGCTGTCGCCGCGTCTGAACTGCCTTCGTGGCCGTCAACGCGAAGAGGATCGCGAGCAGGACGGCCGACGCACCGTACGTGCCGAGATTGAGGCCACCCTTGGCTGTCGGTTTGGTGAAGAAGTCCCCGACGGTCGCGCCGAGCGGGCGGGTCAAGACGAATGCGGCCCAGAAGAGAGCCACATTGGAAACCTTCGGGGCGAATCGCAGGGCTAAGATGATCGCCAGCACACCGAGAATCAGCTCTGCGCTGCCGGCGTAGCCAAGTCCGGACGAGTCGGAGAGGTAGTCGCCGATCGAGGTGCCCAGCGTGTTGGAGATGAGAATCGCCGTCCAAAACAGCGTCTCTCCACGGAACGTCCGGATCTTCTCGATCTGAAACGTCCAGCCGGTGAGCTTCCAGATGACAAATACCCCGGCAAGCAGGCTGACCAAGATGGCGGCGCCCTCCGGGTAGCCGATACCGAGCCCTTGCGGCCCCCAGCCAAGCGACGTCCCGTTGGTCACGCCGCTGAGGTACTTCGCGCTGGCGTCGCGGGTCATGAAGTCCGAGATCGTGGTCCCGGCCAGCGTCGTCGTCAAGATCACCGTCCAGTAATAGAAGGGGTTGTAATGATCCGAACGCAACTGTATGGCGACGGTCGCGAACAGGATCGCGACCATGGCGACCGTGCTGACGAAATACCCGAGCTTCAGAGACTGCGCGAGCAGGTCGCCGCCGGTCTCACCCAGCGTGGTCGACACGATCTTCATCACCCAGAACAGCAGCGTGACCGCCGGCAGCTTCTTCGTCGTCTCTCGCCGGAGGTGCTCGACGCGACTCTCGGGTGGTGCGGCGGCCCCGCCCGCGGGCGGTTCGTCAGCGGCGAAGGACATGGGTGACGGCTTCCTTTCGGATCGGATCAGGTCTACCGCGGCCTGGACGCGACGTGCGATGAGCGGACACGCGAACAAGTATCCCGCCTGCGCATGAGCCAGAGATGAGCATGCGGTGGTCGACGTTCGCCCTCGACAACGTCGCCACGCGGGGCCTGGCGGGCCTCAGTGTCGCGTGATGGGACCACAGTCCAACCGCGGCGGCGACGGAGCCGGCCGGCCGGTGCGCAGGTAGATCGGGTGCCCGCAGACGGTGGCCACCCGGCGGTAGCGCGCCTTGAGGATGCGATCAACGATGTTCGCGTGATCAAGCCTCCACGTGTCGTCGTCCTGCCATTGCACGAGCCACGTCGGCCGTT
>JAABUN010006769.1_pt1 | contig 12903 bp, 10 predicted proteins | sample 5559311 | NCBI WGS metagenome assembly JAABUN01 (sample SAMN10711877, study PRJNA513370) | rock metagenome | isolation source: Antarctica rocks | place: Antarctica: Victoria Land, Siegfried Peak sud | reverse complement strand
AGTACGTGCAGATGAGGAAGCCGCCTCGGTCGTCGGGCCAACGCCGCACCAGCCCCCCATCGCCCAGCTCACGTTCGATGACGTCGATGGTGGCGCGCATTCGCGAGTCCGTTGCGGGCAGGAACCCCACGAGGGGGAGCAGCAGCGCGGACGCGTCCAGGTCGGGTGACCCGAATGCCCCCGTGAACGCGCCTGCCTGTTCGCTCCAGGCTTGCTCAAGGATCTCCGCCCGGACCTTCTCCCGTGCACTGGCCCAACTGGCCACATCAGCCTGCTCGCCCAGCCCCTCAGCGAGCTGGCAGGCCCGGTCGAGGGCGACCCAGCACATGACCTTCGAGGACAGATAGTGACGTTGCTTGTCGCGGGCCTCCCACATCCCCGCGTCCGGCTCCTGCCAGCTCACTGCGGCACGGTTGGCGACCGCGACGAGGAGTTGACGGGTCGGTCCGCTGAGGGCGCCGAGCTGCTCGCGGAGGAGGTACGCGGCATCCAGAACCTCGCCGAAGACGTCTAGCTGGCGCTGCTCCCACGCCGCGTTACCCACGCGCACGGGTGAGCTGCCGCCGAAACCGGTCAGGTGCTCCAGCACGTGTTCGGTGAGGTCGCGCTCACCTTCCACCCCGTACATGATCTGGATGAGCTCGTCCCGCACGTGCCCGGCGCTCGCAGAGAGCCAGTCGAAGAGCTTGGCCGGCTCGTCCGGACAGGCGGCTAGCCACAAGGCTCGGATGGTCAGGCTGAGATCCCGAAGCCAGGCGTAGCGGTAGTCAAAGTTCAGGTCGCCGCCCATCTCCTCCGGCAGCGATGTCGTCGCTGCGGCCACAACTGCACCGGATGGGCGGAACGTCAGTCCCTGCAGGACCAAGACGCTCCGGCGCACTTCGTCGGGGAAGGCGCCGTCATAGGAGGTGTGCAGCTCCGCCCATGACGCCCATCCTTCGAGGGTGTCCTCGAGGCTCGGCTCAACCCCGCCGCACGGCACTCCTTCGTCGAAGGACCGTCCATAAGCGAGCCGAAAGTCGACCCTCTCGCCCACTGCGACGGAGAAGTCCGCTCCGGCGAGGCCATCCCCGCAGTCCATGGCCACGTTGGCACTGCAGGTCAACCGCACCGGGCCGCCTCGAGCCTCGACGCCACCTTCTACAAGCTGATAGTGCGGCTCCGTTCGGCCGTACTCCATCCGGGGTGCCAGCTCGCTCCGCATGGCGACGATGCCCTCCAGCCCGTCGACTCGGCGCAGCAAGACGTGCGGGCTAGCTTGGCCGATGTCATGACCACGTGCCCCCAGCGAGAACGCGAGCGCCTCGGTCAGCGCCACCGCGCCGCTTGCGGTCCGGAAAACGGTACGCAGCACCAGACTGTCGCCCACGTAGGAACGCTCAGTCGTGAAGTCCGCGGTTGGGTGGATCACCCAATGGCCGGCTTCGGCGTCGAGCAGGCGACCCAACACCGACGGGGAATCAAAACGCGGCACACACCACCAGTCCACCGATCCCGCCCGATCTACCAGGGCGGCCGAATGACAGTCGGACAAGAAGCCGTAGTCCGCGATGGTGGGGCGCCTGACGTCGGAGCTTTCGCCGCGGCGACCTCTCGCGCCTTGAGGCAAGGGCACCACCCGACTGTACGCAACCAACCGGGCACTGCGGAAGGTCGGCGCAGCGGGCGGCAGGCTGCAATGCCTCCCGAGTGGTCGCCGAGCTGGCTTTCGGGTAGGTCTCTATCGCTGCCGCACGTGGCGGGGCAGCGCATAGTGGGTCGAGGCGCAAAGTGAGCTTCCGTTTCCTCGACGGCGAGTTCGGCGTGACGCAGGATCGGCATGATTCCGCGCATGAACGTCGAGGTCGATGAGCCGGGCGGCGCGGGTGCGGCGAGCGTCGTGGACCGTGAGCCAGCACCGAACCACCTCATGACCAGCACGCGCACACTACGACGAGCACGGTCACAACCCCACCGCCGAACCCTTCGACTGGAGCTACACCCGGGCAGACCTCAACGCCTACCTCAAACGGCTAACCGACCACGAACCGGAATCCCGGACGGCACCAGGCAGCATGACCCCCGACGAACCTACCGGCATGACCACTAGCGCCGGGCAACAACGAGGACACCCGCTGAGAGCAAGCGCAGGTTGGCTTCAACGGTGTCTTCGTCGTCGGTCAGGACATGGTGCAGGTCGGCCTGCAAACCACAGGAAGCTAACGGCGCTCATGCCGGCGCGTCACGTTCCGCGGAGTCGAGCGATCTCCTCTGGGCTCACCTCCGGCGGCCCCACGCGGGTTTCGACCGTCCTACCCAGGTCGAAATCCTGGCCACGTCATCACACCCATGGTCGTCGGCAGGTCAGCGCCCGCCTGCTACGGGATGGAGTGATAGGGCGTGCAGGGCGCTGCTGATGCGGTCCACGCCCTCGAGAAGGTCTGGTTCGGCGGCGGCGATGGATACTCGGACCCGATCGGCTCCTCCCTCACCGAAGGCGGTCCCGGGCGCTACTGCGACGCCGTGCTGCTGGACCAGCTGCTGCGCGAAGTCCTGGCTGTTCATGTGCGCGGCCGAGACGTCCACCCAGATGTAGAAGGCCCCGTCAGGGACGTGGGCCGGTATGCCGTGGTGAGACAGGCGCCGGAGGGCGGCATCCCGGCGTTCGCGATACGCAGAGCACATGGACCGCACGACGTCCTGGGGGCCGCTCACGGCCTCGAGAGCGGCCAGCTGCGTAGGCGTCGCGACGCACGACGCAATTGCCTCGTGCATGTTGGCCACGACGGGCCGCACGCCCTCCGGCACTGCGACGTAGCCGATTCGCCATCCTGTCATGGCATAGGTCTTGGAGAAGCTGAAGACGCTGATGACGGCATCCCGCCCGTCGAGTGACGCGGCCGAGACGTGTGGGACGTCGTAGGTCAGCTCGTCATAGCACTCATCCGAGATGACCCACAGATCATGGCGGCCAGCGAAATCGAGCAGCTCCGCCAGATGTGCCGCGGGTATCACCGCTCCGGTGGGGTTGGACGGGGAGTTGAGAACGATCGCCTTGGTGCGACGGTCCACCGCGCGCTCCAGCTCGTCCACGTCGGGTAGGTATCCGCTCGCCGCTGTCAGCCGGTAGGCCTGTGGCCGCGCTCGCAGCAGCCGGGTCATCATGCGGTAGTTGGGCCAGCCGGGCTCCGGGATGAGGACGCCGTCTCCCGGATCGATCAGCCCGACGAGGGAAGCGTAGATGCCCTCGACGGCACCTGCGCTCACGAGGATGCGCTCGGGGGCGACGTCGAAGGAGTTGCGCTGAAGAATCTTTGTGCTCAGCGCTTCTCGCAGGATCGGCAGGCCCACGGTGGCGGTGTACTTCGTCTCCCCGGCCATGGCGGCTCGGTGCGCGGCGGCTACCACATTGGCGGGGGTGGCGAAGTCCGGCTCACCCACCTCCAGCCGGATACAGCCGGGTTGGAGCAGGGCGAGGTTCATGACGGCTCGTATGCCGGAGCCCGGCATCCGCTCGGTCCCCTCCGGGATCTTCATTCCTTGTCCTTCCCGCCTCCGAAGTCGGAAGCCGATGGCGACCCCTCACACTCTGATGAGTGGCGTGAGCTCTGCTGCCATTGGTGTTAACGGCGCTCACTCGGCCACATGGCAAGCGGCCTGGTGTCCGGTGTCGAGTGTGCGCAGTAAGGGAACCTCCGAGTCGCACCTGCCGATTCGCAGAGGGCACCGGGGATGAAAGACGCATCCGGAGGGAGGGTTGGCGGGGCTCGGGATCTCTCCGGGAATGTGTCTGCCGCGACGCCTCCGCTCCAGCTCGGGGTCCACGGTGGGGGCGGCGGCGAGGAGTGCCTGCGTGTAGGGGTGTTTGGGTTCGCGATAGAGGTCGCGGCGGCTGGCGGTCTCGATGACGTGGCCCAGGTACATCACCGCGACACGGTCGCTCATCGAGCGCACCACGTGGAGATCATGACTGATGAACAGGTATGAAAGGTGACGCTCGCGTTGCAGCTCACGCATGAGCGCGAGGATCTGGGCCCGTATCGTCACATCGAGTGAGGACGTCGGCTCGTCCGCGATGATCAGTTCCGGCTCGCAGGCCAACGCGCGGGCGATGTTGACCCGCTGGCGCTGTCCGCCGGACAGCTGAAGCGGCCGGCGCCGCATGAGCTCGGGCTGGAGGCCAACCTGCTCAAGTAGCTCGGCAACTCGCTCCCGTCTCTTGGCGGCCGGCACCAGATTGTGCACCACAAGTGGCTCAGCCACCGTGGACTCGATGCTGCGACGCGGGTTCAACGAGTTCAGCGAGTCTTGGAAGATCATCTGGATCTTGCGTCGGCTCGCCGCGGAAGACTGCCTTTCAGCAGCAACGTCCTCGCCGGCGAACCGGATTGATCCGGAACTCGGCTGCTCCAGCTGGACGATTGTGCGGGCCAAGGTCGACTTGCCACTGCCTGACTCTCCAACGACACCGAGGGTCTCCCCTCGAGCGATCTGGAGGGAGACGTCGTTGACGGCCTGGACATCGCCGCCCCGACGGAAGAGGCCGCCTTGGCGGAAGGTGACCACCAGGTTCCGGACCTCGAGTAGCGGCGACCCCACGGCTGAGCCCGAGAAGTCATGGGAAGTCATGCTCGTCACGATGTCCTCCTCGCATCATCCGATGGTGGGCGGTCAGTGCTGGTGGGGGCATCGGTCTTGGCCAGGCGATCCTCGCGCGCCACATTGCGAGCCGCACCTCGGTCTGTCACCTGACGCAACGGCATACCGTCCGTGGCAAGCGTCGCGCCGTGCGCGCCGTCGTCGTCCTCAGCCTCGACGGGGGCGGCGCTGGCCAGCAAGGCGGCGGTGTAGGGGTGCTGGGGGTGCGCGAAGAGCTGGCTAGCCGGTGCCTGCTCCACGACCTCACCCGCGTACATGACGGCGACGTGGTCAGCCAGCCCGGCGACCACGCTGAGGTCGTGGCTCACCAGCACGAGTGCGATGCCGAGTGCGTCCGTCAGGTCACGGAGCAGGTCGAGCACCTGCGCTTGGACGCTGACGTCCAGCGCGGTAGTCGGTTCGTCGGCGAGCAGCAGCGCCGGTTCGCACGCGATGGCCATGGCGATGACGATGCGCTGGCGCATACCACCGCTGAACTGGTGGGGAAAGGCACGTAGCTGCGCCCGGGGCGAAGGTATCCCGACGCGGGCCAGCAGCTCGGCGGCGCGGTCATCCGCCTGGCGGCGCGACATCCCAAGATGGACCTGCAACGGTTCGCGCAGCTGGGATCCGACGGGGCGCACGGGGTTGAGTGCCGCCATCGGGTCCTGGTAGACCAGCCCGATGTCCTTGCCGCGAATGGACCGGAGCGCTTTCTCGGGTAGAGGCAACAGATCCTTGCCGCCGAAGACGACCTGACCGGTGACCTCGGTGCCGTGCGGGTGCAAACCCAGGATGGAAAGGCACGCCGAGCTCTTCCCGGAGCCCGACTCGCCGACGATTCCCAGGGTCCGCCCCGCTGCAACGGACAGGTCGATGCCCTTCACCGCTTCCACAGTGCCTCTGGACGTGTGGAAGCGCACCCTCAGGTTGCGCAACTCCAGCAGCTGCTCCGGACCGCTGTCGCTAGTGGTCGTTGGTCTGGTCGGATCCATGCCCGCCACCGATCTCGTCGCGTGATACGACGCCCTCCTTGCACACGAAGACGACGTTGCGGGTAGTGCTGATGTCGCTCGTCGGGTCCCCGTGGAGCAGGACGATGTCGGCGAGCTTTCCTACTTCAAGGGTTCCCAGGTCATGAAGGAGGTCGAGGTTCTCGGCGGCGTTGCGGGTCGCTGCGAGGAGGGCCTCGGTCGCCGACATCCCGAACTCGACCATGGTCTCCAGTTCGGCGGCGAGGTCGGCGTGCGGGTTGAACGGGGTGCCGGCATCGGTTCCTGCGGCGATCTTCATTCCGGAACGCAGAGCCGCGATGAAGCTCTCTCGGTGGTGTCCGGACTCTGCCTCGGCCTTCTTGACCACCCATCCGGGGATGCTGTCGCCGTTGTCCACGATGCGATTGACGGCAATGAGCGTAGGGACCAGGTAGGTGCCTTGGCTCACGGCCGTCTCCAGCGCTTCGTCGTCGAGGTAGAAGCCGTGCTCGATCGAGTCGATGCCCGCCTTCATCGCGTTCTTGATCCCTTGGCCGCCGATCGCGTGGGTCGTGGCGCGCTTCCCGGCGTTGTGGGCCTCACGGGCGACAGCCTGCAGCTCATCGACCTGCAAGGCAGTCTGCTGAGGGTCGACGCCCGGCGTGAGGACCCCGCCGGTGGCCATCGCCTTGATGAAGTCGGCTCCGCCGGCCAGCTCGGCCCGAGTGGCGGCCGTCACGCCTGCCGGACCGTCGGCCTGCCTGCCGATCATGTGCCCGTGTCCGCCGGTCATGGTGATGACTCGTCCGGCGGCCTTGATTCTCGGTCCGGCTATCAGGCCGTCGACCTCGCACTTGGCCAACTCGATGACGATCCCGTCGGCGGCACCGCAGTCACGCACCGTCGTGATACCGGCGTTCAAGGTGGCGGCCATGTTGGAGGCGGCCCTCACGGACGCCCTGGTGACGGTGTCCGTCGCGACTTGAGCGAAGAGATCCTTCGCGCCGTCGTTGCACAGGTGGACATGGCAGTTCGTCATTCCGGGGATTGCCGTCAGCCCAGAGCCGTCCCTCGTCTTCTCCCTCGGGAAGGACGGGGCCTCGTCGGCGGGCCCGATCCAGTCGATGCGGCGGCCGGCGACGACGATGGCCTGGTTCTCTTGGACACGGGCACCGGTGCCGTCGAAGAGCGAGACGTTGGTGATGAGGAAGGCGTTGTCGGTTGTCACAGGGATCTCCGGTCGTTCGGTTGTCAGCGGTAGGCGAACGGGGACTGTTGGTAGGTCCGCGCTTGGTCCGGGTCGTGCCCATAGAGGAGGACGGCGCTCTCCCGATCGGCGATCTCCTTGAGCTTCATGGCTGACTGTCGCGCTGTGGTGGGGTCGGCCTGCCCGCCCCAGCTGTCAGCGTCGTAGTTGGCCTGCAGGTAGACCGCATCACCGCAGACGACCATGTTGCCGCTCTCCACCAGCCGTACCATCACCGACTGATGTGCTGGCGCATGGCCGGGGGTCAGGATCACCTCGATGCCGGGGAACACCTCGAGCTCCCCGTCCAACAGCTCATAGCGAAGGTGCGGCAGGTTCCAGTACTGGTTGGGGAACATCTCGTTGCCGACCGCAACGTCGTAGTGCTCGCGCTGCACGAAGAAGGTCGCGGAGCCGAACAGGTCGTTGTTGCCGGCGTGGTCGAAGTGCAGATGGGTGTTGATGACGTAGTCGATGTCAGCCGGTCGTAGGTCCAGATCCGAGAGGCGACGCTCGAGGCTGTCCTGCTCCTCCATGTCCGGGATGAGCAGGTCGACCATGGGGGTTCCGCGCCAGGTGGCGTCAGGGTCGTCGATGTGGAGACGGTTCATGCCGGTGTCGATGAGCAGATTCTTGCCGTCGTCCAGCCGCACGAGGTAACCCGGGACCGGGATGGCGATCTGCTGGCCGTCTGCGATTCCTGGCGCGATCACCTCGTAGGCGCAGCGGCAGTCTCCCAGCGGCAAGATGTACATCTCCATGCTTCACTCCTCGTTGGTCAGGACTTGGGCCGCACGCTTCGTGCTTCTACTTGATGTGGCCTCGCTCGGCTCGAGCAACGAGGCCATCACGTCGCCGAGAAAGTTGGCGGTGAGGATGGTGATGGTGATCGCGAGCCCAGGTGCGACCGAGATCCACCAGGCCTGCGAGAGGTAGGTGGCACCGGCACCGAGGTCGGCACCCCACTCGGGTGTCGGCGGACGGACGCCAAAGCCGAGGAAGTTGAGGGTGGCGGCGAGCAGCGTGGTCCAGCCGATTGCGCTGCTGAGCAGCACGACCACCTCAGTGAGGACCACGGGAAGGACGTCGCGGCTCATAATGCGCAGCGATCCGGATCCGACCACCCGAGCGGCCGAAACGTACTCCTGGCTGCGGACCCGTTGGGTCGACCCGTAGATGACCCTGGCGAAGACCGGTGCGAAGGAAACTCCAACGGCAAGGATGACGGTGATGATCCCGGGGCCCCGAACGGTGACGACGACAAGGGCCAGCAACAGTCCGGGGAAGGCGAGCAGGACGTCCATCGAGCGCATGATCAACGTGCCCCCCCAGCGTCCGACGTACCCCGCCAGCATTCCCAGCGGCACCCCGACAAGGGCGGCACCGAGGGCGCTGAGCACCGCGATCACCAGAGTCTGGCGCGCCCCGAGGAGCGTGCGGCTCAAGACGTCTCGGCCAAGCTGGTCAGTGCCGAAGAGAAACGATCCGTCGGGCGCCTGCCGCGGCGGGCCAACAAGACTCGCTGGATCGTAGGGCGCCAGGATCGGCGCGAAGAGTGCGACCAGGAAGAGCGCTGCGGTCACGAGGCACACCACCGAGCTGGTGACGTCCAGCGACCGACGAGTGCGCAGAGTAGGGGGTGTGACCTCCCGTTCGATCACCGGCACGGGGTCGGTCATCATCGGCGCCAGCCTTGCCGGATGCGCGGGTCAAGCGTGGCATGCGTCAGGTCCACCAGCATGTTGACGAGCAGGTAGACGATGGCCACGAACAGAACGATCCCCTGGATCGACGGGATGTCCTTTTGTTGAATCCGGGCCACGAGATAGCTCCCTAGACCTGGGCGCCCGAAGATGACCTCGATAGCGATTGCGCCTGCGATCAGGTTCCCGATCTGAAGACCGACGATCGTCACCACTGATGAGGCGGCGTTGCGCAGCGCATGCCGCGTGAGCATCCTCCACGAGGACAACCCCTTCGCCCGGGCTACCAACATGTAGGGCTGCTGGTACACCTCGATCAGACTGGATCGGAGCATACGGGTGATGATCGCGGCGAACCCCAGCCCAAGCGAAAGGGCGGGCAGGACCAGTGCGACGGAGCCTCCGACACCGAGCGCGGGAAGCAAGCCGAGCTTCACTGCGAACAGCAGCACGAGCAGCTGAGCGAGCCAGAATGAGGGCACCGCCAGGCCGAGGACGCTTGCGCCGGTGGCCAGCCGGTCGACAGCGGATCCCGGGCGTAACCCGGCGGCCATGCCCGTCGGGATCCCGACGAGAAGGGCAACGAGCATCGCGAAGCCCGTCAGGTTCAGCGTGTAGGGCACTCGTTGCATGATCTCCGACCCTACGGAGGCGTTCGACACGTACGAGTAGCCCAGGTCACCGGTGAGCACGCGCCCGAGGTAGAGCGCGTACTGCAGGAAGAACGGCCTGTCCAAACCAAGGGTCGTTCGGAGCTCCGCCACCCTTGCTGGTGTGGGGCTGCTACCGAAAAGGAGGATCTGTGCGGGGTCACCGGGAATCAGCCGCAGCATGGCGAACACGAGGAACGTGACACCAATGAGCACTGGCAGGGCTGCCAGCAGTCGGCGGCCGACGAAGCTCAGCATGTCCGATGCTCTCTACGACCCGGCGGCTGCGAAGAGCGGCTGCCCTGAGACGGTGAAGAGCAGCTTTCCGACCTTCTTGTCGGCCACGACGATCGTCTTCAGATCCCGGATCGGCAGGAAAACCGCCTGTTCCATGAGCGTCTGGACGATGGAGGCGTAGGCACTCGTCCGCTTGGCATCATCCACCGTCGAGTTGGCCTCCTCGATGCCGGCGTCGATCGCCGGGTTGCAGTAGTGCGACCAGTTGAAGCCGGACTTGACCTGGTCGCAGCCGAACACCGTCTTCAGCGCATAGGGGTCAGCCGCGTAGAAGAACCAGTCCGCGGTGTTGGACTGCCCTTGGTTGTAAGAGGTGGCTACTGCAGGGAATGCCTGATCCGAGATCGTGACGGCGACACCGATCTTCTTCATCTGCGCCTGCAACAGCTGCGCGATGCCGCTGAACCCGAACCCGGAGATGTTCACCATGTTCACCGCCAACGGCTGGCCGCCTTTGGCGTACATCCCGTCGCCGCCCTTCACCCACCCGGCCTGGCTCAACAGCTGCTCGGCCCGAGCGGGGTCGTACTTGTACAGCGCCTGCTTCTGGTCGTATCCGGGTGTGTTGGGCGTCAGCACGCTGGATGCGGCCTCGTACTGTCCTTGGAAGAGGGTGTTGAGCACGCCTGCCCGGTCGAACCCGAACTCAAGTGCCTGACGGACCGCCAAGTCGTTGGTGGGCGGCTTGTCGACGTTGATGAGGAAGCCGTATGGGATCCCCCGCGAGGGCGCGGTGGCGGCCGTCTTGCCAGCACTCACCGCGCTGGCCACATCCTGCGGGGTCAGTGTCTGTGCGACATCAATCTCGCCGGTCGAGAGCGCATTCGCCTGAGCGGAGGCATCAGTCAGAATGCGGAATGTGAGGTTTGAGACCTTGGCCGGCCCGGAACTCACCTGCGCGGGGCCCCACCTGTAGGCGTCGTTGCGACTCAGAACGACCTTTTCCCCGCTCTTGAACTCCTTCAGCACAAAGGGCCCGGTACCGACGGGGTGAGAGCCGTAGTCGGCAGCGTACTTCTTGAGGGCAGTGGGCGACGAGATGCCGAAGAACGCCTCGGACACGTAGTTTTGGAAGGCAACATTGGGCTTCGAGAAGACGATCTCGGCTGTGTAGTCGTCGAGCACGCGCGTCTCTTTGTAGGGGCCCAGCGCACCGAGCGCCGACTTCGACTGCGTCGCAGGGTCGACAATGTGGTCGAACGTCGCCTTCACCGCAGCAGCGTTGAACGGTGTCCCGTCGTGGAACGTCACGTCACGACGCAGCTTGAAGGTGTACACCGTCCCGTCACCGGAGATGGAGAAGTCTTCGGCAAGCCCCGGAAACCACTTGTCGTTGCCCGGAAGGCGCCAGATGAGGGTGTCGAAGATCTGCTGATCGACTTGGCTTGACCCGATGAGGCCTGTCGCTCCCGGGTCCAGCGTGTCGGGATTCTGGCCTAGTCCAACCGTCAGGGACGTGACTCCCGGGGTCGATGAGCTCCCACCGACGGGCGCCTCGGAACAGCCCGCAAGGAGCACCGCTGCTACGGCCACACATGGCCCGGTCGAAACGAGGAGGGGCCGTCGGCCGGAGGACCGGATCGAGGAGCGGAACATTGGCACAACCTCCTTGGCGCGCGGGACGCTCCGTCTGGACGCGAGACTCGCGGTCGATACGAAGGCGAAGCAGCCAGCCGGCAGCAGAACTGATGACTCAAGGTAAGGAGGGTGGGAGCGACTGTCAAGCCCCTGTCCGCATCCTCGCCGCAACTGGAATGCGAAACGGAGGCGTTGCTTACAGGCGTTCGGCGGGGTGGAGACTGCAGCTTACGCTTGACGGACCGCACCAAAGGGTGCGACTAGGCCCGTTACGACCCGCCGAACGAGAGGCGCCGGGCCATCATCCGGCGCCACCCATCGAGGCGAGGAGCTCGAGCTCAAAGTTCTTGGGGGGGCTCTCAGCGAGCGAAAGATAGGTGACCGTCCGCTGCACCCCGTTGATTCGCCACACCTTCTCCAGCAGGACGCGCTGCAGGTGCGCGTGGTCACGTACGCGCACGCGGGCAAGCAAGTCGAGCTCGCCGGTGACGACCGTGACGCTCTCGACCTCGGGTAGCCGGCATACCTGGTCCATCACGGGACTCAGGTCGTGTCCCTGCACTGCGGTGATCGCCAGGTACACGAGGACCGGGAAGCCGGCAGCACCCCAGTCAAGCACGACGCTATAGCCGCGGATCACACCTGCCCGCTCCAAACGAGCGATCCGTTCGCCGATCGCGGGAGCCGACCGGCCCAGCATACGGGCCAAGCTGCGCTGGGAGGTCCTGGCGTCTGTCGCCAGTAAGCGCAGCAGGGAGAGGTCGAGGTCGTCGAGGGAAACTCTCGTGGTAGCGGCCGCCGTAAGCTCCATGATCCCGGCTAGGGGCGCGTTGTCTTCTGCCATCTGTCAACCTGACTTCCGTCTCGCCTTCCAATCGACAGGTACACAGTAAGCGAAGATGACGAGTGCTCGACACGGGCCCCATGGTTCACCTACCGTGGCTTCCGGATCTGCAGGAGTCCCGCGTATCCGGGGTCAGCCAGCGCTGCCCGGTCGCCGCGGGAACTCGACTCGACTCGATCGACAGGAGACGCAGTGAGCACCACGTCGCATTTCAGCAGCGAACCGGGCGGCACCCCGACCGCCCAGGGCCGCTATGTCCAGGTCAGTACCGTTGCCCCCTCCGAGTTCGTGCCGGGGCTTGAGTTCCGACCCATCCTCGGCGAACGTACCCTGACGAACTTCGTCCGCTTCGCGCCCAACACCCAGGCGCCGACGCACGTGCATGAGGAAGAGCAGATCGTCATCGTCCTCGACGGCGAGTTCGAGTTCGAGCTGGACGGCGAGGTGCGCACCATGCGGAACGGGGACGTTGCCGTCGTGCCGGCGTGGGTGCCGCACGGCGCGTGGACGCGGGACTCGTCCTGTTACGAGGTCGACGTCTTTACGCCCCCGCGTCAGTCTCTGCTCGAGCACGCTGCGGCGCAGCCCCCCGGCGGCGAGGAGCAGGGCTGACCATGGACCTGGGACTAGCCGATCGGCGAGCGGTCATCACCGGTGGGTCCAAGGGCATCGGTTTCGCCATCGCGCGGGAGCTCGTGGCCGAAGGCACGGCCGTCGCTCTGTGCGCGCGCGACGGTCAGGAGGTGCGCCGGGCGGCCGACGAGCTGAAGGCGCAGGGGGGGTCCGTCCACGGCTTCGTCGCTGACGTCACCCGGCCGGACGAGGTGACGGCCTTCATTGACGCTGCGGCGGATGCACTGGGTGGAGTCGACATCCTCGTCAACAATGCGGGCGCGGCACACCCCGGCACCTTCGAGACGTTGACGGACGACGCGTGGCAGGGCGACATCGACGTGAAGCTGTTCTCCCAGATCCGCTGCACCAGAGCGGCGCT
>JAABUN010006768.1_pt1 | contig 12906 bp, 11 predicted proteins | sample 5559311 | NCBI WGS metagenome assembly JAABUN01 (sample SAMN10711877, study PRJNA513370) | rock metagenome | isolation source: Antarctica rocks | place: Antarctica: Victoria Land, Siegfried Peak sud | reverse complement strand
CCCAGGAACGACCGCCGGGACAGAGCGGACTCGGCGGGCATGGGGACGGCTCCGGGGCGGGCGGGCGGGCGGGGTTCATGTTAGCCGATCGCCGCCCCGCCGGTCACGCCAACCCCGCCGCCCGCCCCGCCGCCTTGGCCACCTCCGCCGCCACCGGCGTCCGCTTGAACCGGTACACCTCCTCGCCCAAATTGAACTCGGCCGCGTCGTCGGTCCGGTACGCCTCGCTCACCACCAGCACGAACTTGCCCGGCAGGCCGCGCCGCAGCCGCCGGTAGTGGGCCTCGATGTCGAGCTTCCGCCAGAAGCCGAGCAGTTCGGCGTACACTTGGTGGCCGGTCTTGACGTGGGTCAGGGTGAAGTCCGGCAGCCACGTCGTGCCGTCGATGGCGATCGGATTCGGGTCGTCGGCCAGGGTCCAGTCCTCCACGGTCGAGCGGAAGTTGTCGGCGAAGTTGGTCACCTCGCGCGGGACGTGCATCCCGAAGTCGGCGGCGTGGGACCGCAGCCCGTCGGTCGCGGCCAGGCTGAATAACTTCTCCTTGCGCTCGGCCCCCCACCGGACCTCGGCGCGTAGCTCGAACGTCTTGCAGTGCAACAGCGACGGGAGGAACGCGGCGAGTTGGCCACCGTACTTTTGCGTCGCGGAGAACAGGCTCATCGGCCCGTCGAGCAGGAGCTTGTACGACTGCCCCTCGGCCGGCCGGATGGTGGCCATGAGGCGGTGGAACTTGACGGCCCGGAACAGTTGCCGGAACCGGGCGACCGACTCGCCCCAGACCCGCACCTCGACGCGCACCGACCGGGCCAGAATCGCCTGGGCGAGAGCCACATTGTAGCGGTGCAGCAGTTGCTCGGGGGTGATGGCGTCGAACGTCAAGACGCGCTGCTCGTCCTTGAGGTCGGCGAACAGCGCCTGGTCGATCTGGGCCGCGTCGAAGCCGAGTTCGAGTGCCGCGGCGTGCAGCACCCCGTCGCGGTTGAACGGCAACCCCTCCTTGGCGGCCGCGGCGTGGGACACCGCGGACAGGCGGAACACGGCCTCGCGGACGGTGTCCGGCGGCAAATCCGCGGCGACCTCGAAGTCGCAGCGGTCTTCGAGCAGCTTCGCCAGCCCCTGGTGGATCAGTTGGGCCGGGCCGTCGCCGAGGAGATCGACAAGAGCCTCGTCGAGTTCGCCGCGGGTGTGGCCGGGGGCGTCCTGGTAGGCGTAGATGAGTTGGTCCGCGGCCGCCAGCCACTCCGGGTTGCGCGGGTCGAGGTAGATCGGGACGAGCTTGTTCCGGGCGTGCCGGACGCGGACCATCTTGCCGGTGAGCATGGCCGCCAGGGTAGCGGACGGGAGCCGGGCGTGTCAACGGGCGGGTTCATCCCCACGGGACGCGGAACCCGGGCGTTGACACGCCCGGCTCATGGCACCGGCTACGGTTTGACCGGCGGCGGGAGCTTCGGTTCGGCCTTCTTCTCTGCAGCCTGCTTCTCCTCGCCCGACCGCTTGGCCTCCCGCTCACGCCGAGAGCGATCGTTGCGTTCTTGGTATTCGGCGAGTTCGGCGGCCCGGCTGTCCAACGTTTGGATCGTCGCTCGGATGCGTTTGGCGACCTCCGGCGTGGCCCCGAAGACCATGACCGTGCCGGCCGTCGGCACCGCCCGGACGCGGACCGGCCCGCCCTGGGCGGCGTCGAGCTTGCCGAGCAGGGCTTCGGCGACCGTCGCGGCTTCCTGGGCACCGATGAGGGTGACGGTGAGCGAGAACGGCTCCGGCTCGGACTCCGGCTTCGGCGGCGCTACACGCGCGGACTGTGCGGGAGGGGCTGGCAGAACCGGGACCGGCACATCGGACGAGGAGTTGGGGGCAGCCGGCTGAACTGGGATTGGGGTCAAGACATCAGGCGAATTCGGTGGCGGGAGTCGAAGGGCTGCCGACTTGAGTTCCGGCAGCGCCGGAGTCGTTAGCGTCGGATGAGACGCGCCGGGCTGGACCGGCGCGGCACCGACCGACGCCGGTGCCAGCCCCCGTGCTGCAAACTCCTGCTTCAACCGCGCCACCTCCATACCCAGCCGGTCCAACTCTTCATACGTCAGCGACCGTTTGTCGTTCGACAACACGTCGAAGTTCCGTTGGGTAGGCACAAGTAACCCGTTCGCCGTGGGGTTAGCTCCGGCCGGCGGAACCGGCCGCTTGAACACCATCACCTCGCCCTGGAACACGTACTGACCGACCACCATCCCCTGGTCCGCCGCGTCGGAGTTCTTGCTGAGGGCGAACTTGCCACTGACCAGCCCGGCGTACTCCCAGCCCTCCCGGCCGAACTTGTCGAGAAAGGCGGCCAGATCAACCTCGCCCGGCTTCTCGACCAGCTTGTACGCCCACCGCGGTCCGATCCACTTGTACTCCCACCGCAGGCCGGGGATGGAGATGTCGTCTCCCGGGCGTGCTGTTTTGTCGCGCGGGGCTGCCTCCTCCGCCTTCTTCACCGGCGGCACGGCCGGCATCGGCTGGACCGCCGCACCCGGCACGCCCTGTTGTGCGTCCGCCACCGGCAGCACCATCGGCCCGACGCCGACCGCCAGGCCGCCGGCCGCGACGACCGCCACGGCCAACAGCTTCGTGTAACTCACGCCCATGGTTAACCCCTCCGCTGCGAGTTTCGCCAGGACGACCGGGACCACCCCGGCCGCCGCCTTCGGGAACAGACTCACCGCCTCGACCAGCCGCCACGGCACCGCCGCCGGCCCGGTCGCCGCCCCGCCGCCCACCAGTGCCACGGCCGCCGCCGGGCCGATGCCGCGCTTGCCGAGTCGCAGGATCAGCCGCTGCTTCGCCCGGGCCAAGGTGCCGGACAGCGTCCCGGGCTTCCAGCCGAGTTGGCGGGCCGCCTCGGCGTGCGAGACCCCACCGACCTCGCACACCAGGAACGCCGTTCGCAGGCTCGCCGGCAGGCGTTGGACTTCGTCCTGGATGACGGCGTACACGTCGTCCCACGCCGAATCGGGTACGGGCGAATCGGCTTCCGCTACCGCTGCCCGGGCCTCGCGCTGCTTCCGCCGCACCGCCCCACGCCGCAGCTTGGCCGCCACCCGGACCGCCACCCCGTGCAGGAACCCCGGCAGACTCGCCGCCCGGCGCACGGAGCGCGGCGACTGGACGAGGGCCAGAAATGTCGCCTGGAACGCATCCTCCGCGTCGGCCGAATCGGGCAGCAGCTTCCGGCAGACGCCCCACACCAGGGGGCCGTGCCGGCGGACGATCTCCGCGAACGCAGCGTCGTCAGCCGTGGCGACGAACCGGCCGAGCAGGTCGGCGTCACTCGAATCCGCTTCGAGCGACAGCCGGCTGCCGGGGCGGAACAGGGCGGCCAGCAGGCGGCGGTCCATCGGCGGCACCTGGGGTGGATGTGAGTACGTCCCCGCGGGCGGGGGAATGCTGCGCGGGGATGAGGACTTTCGCCGCCCCAAGGACGCCCAGGGCTTGCGCCGCTGGGCTATTGACGGATCGCCCGCAGCGGGCTAGGTCTGCAGCACTTCGGCGTCTGAGCCCGCTGCGGGCGTCTTCAATAGCCCAGCGGCGCAAGCCCTGGGCGTCCCGGACGGGCGCGGTTCCGACGCAACCTCCTACCCCGCGAACGCCCCGTGCTGCCGCCGCCGGTCGCTGGTGTACTCCTCGGCCGTCCCGCGGGCGATGACCTCGTACAGCGTCGCCTGCTTGTCGCCGTACTTGCGGAGGATGCGCCCCAGCCGCTGGACGTTCTCCTTGATGCTCCCCGACCCCGACAGCACCACGCCGACGCTCGCCGCCGGCACGTCGACGCCCTCGTTGAGTACCTGGCTGGTCACCAGGACCGCGTATTCCCCCGAGTGGAAGCGGGAGAGAATCTGCTTCCGCTCCTTGACCTTCGTCTGGTGGGTAATGGCCGGGACGAGGTAACGCCTTGCAATGGCATACACCGTGGCGTTGTCGGCCGTGAAGATGAGCGCCCGCTCGCCGGCGTGCTTGGCCAGGATGTCCTCGAGCGCCTCGAACTTGCCACTGGCCGACCGCTCGATGGTCTTCTGCGCCCGGTACGCCCGCAGGGCCGCCCACCCGTCCGGCGACCGGCTGGCCTCGAAGATGAACCGCTGCCAGCCGTTGGTGCCGCCGAAGGTGATCCCCCGCTCGGCCACGAACGTCCGGTAAATCTCCCGCGTCCGCTGGTACTCGGCCATCTCGTCCTTGGTCAGGTCGACGTACACCTGCCGGGTCGTGTACTCGGCCAGGTAGTCGCCGGACAGTTCGGCGATCTCCTTGCGGTAGACGATCGGCCCGATCAACTCCGGGAACAACTGTTCGCCGCCGTCGGCCCGCTCCGGGGTGGCCGTCAGGCCGAGGCGGAACGGGGCGAGGCTCCCCTGGGCCGTCGTCATGTACGTCGCGCCGGGGAGGTGGTGGGCCTCGTCGAAGATCAGCAACCCGTACTTGTCCGCCCACCGTTCGAGATGGATGTACGCCGAGTCGTAGGTCGTCACCGTGATCGGCCGGTACGCATAATCGCCGCCGCCGACGGCCCCGACCTCGGTCCGGAAGTAGTCGGTCAACTGCCCGTGCCACTGCCGAAGGAGGTCGAGCGTCGGCGTCACCACCAGCGCCGGCCGGTCGACCTTCGCAATCGCCAGGACGGCCAGGAACGTCTTGCCGGTCCCGGTCGGCAGGACCACTACCCCACGCCGGCCGGTGGCGGCCCACGTCTCGACCCCCTCGGCCTGGTGCGGGTGGGGCTTCCGGTCCGTGTGCAGCTTGAACCCGGCCGGCGAGTTGTCCCAGCCGCGGGCCTGGTCGCGGTACGGAATCTTTTCGCGGATGCACTGCTCGACGATGCCCCGGTAGTGCCGGCCCTGCGCCCGGTAGGTGAGGGTCCGCGGGTCGAACAGCACGCCGGGGAAGGCCGTCGGCTCGACCCCCGGCGGGGCGACGAGCAGGAGCGTGCCGCGGTCGGCGGTCAGGAGCAGGGGGGCGTCGGGCATGGCGGGATTATCGCCGGGCGGGGGCGACAGCGGAACACGAAAAAACCCCCGGCGTGCGGCCGGGGGTTCTTCGGACTATCCCAGTCGGGTGCGAAGTGGAGGTGAAGGGAGTCGAACCCATGACCTCTTCAATGCCATTGAAGCGCTCTACCAACTGAGCTACACCCCCTGCACCCTCCCATAATTAGCAGACCCCCGCCGGCTGTCAACCCCGGAACGGGGCGTGTCACTTGGCCAGGTCGACGCAGATCAGTTCGGCGTCGTTCCGCACGTACATCCGCTTCCCCGCGAACGCCGGCATACACCAGACGACCTTCCGGCCGAAGGCACTCCCCGTCGGGGCGATCACGTTGGCCCGGTCGACTTCCTCGTACCCCGCCGGCGTCAGCTTGCCGATGACGATATCGCCCTTCTCGGTGAAGAACCAGACCCGCCCGCCCTGCCGCACCAGGAACGCCGTCCCGGTCCCGAGCTTCTCCGGGGCGATCGGGTCGGGCGTCGAGAACAGCCGCTTGCCGCTCGGGAACTCGACCCCGGACAGCTCGCCGCTGCCGTCGAACCCGTACATGACGCCGTCGATGACGAGCGGCTGGACGTTGACCGGCGACAGGAACATCCGCCGCTCGTCCTTCGACACCCGCTCGGCCGCCGGCTTGTCGGCCGCGAGTTTCAGCAGCAGGCTCTTGCCGTCGTAACCGCCGACGAACAGGTGCTCCCCGACGAGAACCGGGGTCATAATGATCGACCCGCTGGTCGCCGGCCCGTACTCCTGCGTCCAGTACCGCTCGCCGGTCTCCGGGTTCAGGCTCCGCACCGCGGCCGGGCCGGTTATGATCAACTGCCGCACCCCGCCAGCGGTAAAGAGCAGCGGCGGCGAGTACCCCTGTTCGGGCTGCGACTGCGACCGCCACATCTCCTTGCCCGTGTCTTTATCCAGGGCGACGACGTGGCTGCCGTCGCCGCCGGCCAGGGTGATGAGCTTCTGCCCGTCGATGAGCGGGTGGGCGGCGTACCCCCACAGGGCCGACTTCGTCTTGTACTCGGCCTTCATGTCCTTCTGCCACAAGATGTTACCCGTGTCGGCATCGCAGCACAAAAGCATCCCTTCCGCGCCGAGGAAATAGACCTTGCCGCCGCTGACCGTCGGCGTGCAGCGCGGCCCGGTCGGGTAGCTGATGGTGTACCGGACCGGGTACGAGTGCGCCCACGCCCGCTTGCCGGTGGCCGCGTCCAGGGCGAATACGGTCTCCGTCCCGTTCGCCTCCTTGCGGTTGAAGTTTCCTTCGCCCAGGTCGGCTTTCGTCGTATACTCCGAGCAGAACACCTTGCCCAGGGCGACGGCCGGCCCGGCGTACCCGCCGGCCACCGGCACCCGCCACACGACCTTCGGCCCGCCGGCCGGGAACTTGTCGATGACGCCGTCCTCGGCCCAGACGTTGTCGCGCCCCGGCCCCATCCACTGCGGCCAGTCCGCCGCCCCGGAAAAACGAGCCAACCCGAGTACCATCACCAGCGCGAGCCGTGCGGCCATGACCGACCTCCGTGCGACGGGGAACCGAGCCGGGGCTGTTTTACGGACCGGGGGACCGCCGTGCGCCTCATCGCCCGCGACGCCCTGACGGGGCGAACTGTCGCCATCGCCGTATCCGCCGGGACGGCGACCGCCGTTGATCCGTTAGGCAGCGGTCCGTCGCCGGCCGGGACGCCGTGGCTCGCCCCGACCTTCTGCGACGTGCAGGTCAACGGCGCGCTCGGCGTTAACTTCACCGACGCGGGCCTCACCCCGTCCGGCGTTCGCACCGTCGCCGACACCCTCCGGTCCCACGGCACGGGGCTGTTCTGCCCGACGATTATCACCGCCCCGTTCGAGACCGTACGTGACGGCTTACTAACATTGACGCGGACCCTCGAAGCGGACTCCGAGCTGGCCCGCCGCGTGGCCGGCATCCACCTCGAAGGGCCGCACATCAGTCCGACGGATGGATACCGCGGGGCACACCCGAAGGAACACGTTCGGCCGCCGGATTGGGACGGGTTCCGCCGCCTCCAGGACGCCGCCGGCGGCCGCATTCGGCTCGTCACCCTCGCCCCGGAATGGCCGGATTCACTGCCATTCATCGAGAACCTGCGGAGGTCCGGCGTCGTCGTCGCCCTCGGCCACACGGCCGCCGATGCCGTCACCCTCGCCGCCGCCATTGATGCCGGGGCGACGTTCAGCACCCACCTCGGCAACGGCTGCGCAGCCACGATCGACCGCCATCACAACCCCCTCTGGCCCCAGCTCGCCGACGACCGGCTGACGGCCGGCGTCATCCCGGACGGCCACCACCTAACGGACGCGATCCTGCAGTGCATCGTCAAGGTGAAGTCGCCGGCCCGGTTGGCCGTGACGTGCGACGCCAGCCCCCTCGCCGGCCTCCCCCCGGGCCGGTATGCCGAGTGGGGCCAGACGTTCGAGGTCCGTCCCGACGGCAGCGTCCGCATCCCCGGCACGCCGTACCTAGCCGGGTCCGGCCACTTCACCGACCACTGCGTGAGTCAATTGTTAGCCCGCACCCAACTCAGCCTGGCCGACGCCGTCACCGCCGCCAGCGTCACGCCCCGCCGGCTGCTCGGCCGGGCGGTGCCGGAATTGAGCGCCGGCGCGGCGTGGGCCGACTTCGTCCTGTTCGACTGGCACCCCGGCGCTCCGCTCGTCGTGCGGCTGGCGGCCGGGCACAACGCCGGGTAAAATGCCGCCTATGAGTCATCCCCTCCGCGTCGTCGTCGGCGACATCACCCGGCTCGCCGTCGACGCGATCGTCAACGCGGCCAATGAGGCACTCCTCGGCGGCGGCGGGGTGGACGGGGCCATCCATCGGGCGGCCGGGCCGGGACTCCTGGCCGAGTGTCGGCCCCTCGGCGGCTGTCCGACTGGCCAGGCCAAATTGACCGCCGGGCACCACTTGCCGGCCCGGTTCGTGATTCACACCGTCGGCCCCGTCTGGCACGGCGGCCGCCGCGGCGAGCCGGACCTGCTCGCGGCCTGCTACGCCAACAGCCTCGCCATTGCCGCCGAGGCCGGCGTCGAGACGATCGCGTTCCCGTGCATCTCGACCGGCGTCTACGGCTACCCGCCGGCCGCGGCCTGCCGGGTGGCCGTAGACGCCGTGCGGGCGTTTCTGCGGACGCACGAGGGGCCGCGGGAAGTCGTGTTCTGCTGCTTCTCGGAGTCCGACGCAGCGCTCTACCGGCCCGAACTGGCAACCCTGTCCTCCGCGTGACGCATGGACCGAGCGGTGGACCTAACGATGACTAGCCTAACGATCCGCGACGCGACCGAGGCCGACCGGCCGGCCGTCGTGGCCATTTACAACCAGGCCATTCCGGCCGGCCGGGCGACGGCCGACACCCGCCCCGTCACGGTCGCCGACCGGCTGCCGTGGTTCGAGGCGTTCGACCCCGCCCGCCGGCCGCTGCTGGTCGGCACCGTCGGCGGCGAAGTCGTCGGCTGGGCCTGTTTAACCTCCTTCTACGCGGGCCGACCGGCCTACGCCGCGACGGCCGAGGTCAGCCTGTACGTGGCCACCGCGTTCCAGGGCCGGGGCGTCGGCGAACGCCTCAAGCGGCACCTGATCGCCGCCTGCCCGCGGTTGGGGGTGACCACGCTATTGAGCTATCATTTCGACCACAACCGCGCGACGATCGCCCTCAACGCGAAGCTCGGGTTCGTCCCGGCGGGGCACCTGCCTAACATTGCCGTCGTCCACGGCGAGCCGCGGGGGGTCGTGATTTCGATGCTGCGCGTCCCGCCGCCCGCCCCGGAGTTGCCCCCGTGAGTACCCCCGACCGGTCCCGCGGCTGCCTGCTCGGCCTGGCGGTGGGGGACGCCGTCGGCACGGCCGTCGAGTTCGCCCCGCGCGAGAGCTTCCCGCCGGTCACGGACATGACCGGCGGCGGGCCGTTCGGCTTGCCCGCCGGGGCGTGGACGGACGATACGTCGATGGCCCTTTGCCTGGCGGAAAGCCTCGTCGAGTGCGGGGGATTCGACGCCGCCGACCAAATGCGGCGGTACGTCCGCTGGTACCGCGAAGGGTACTGGAGCAGCACCGGCCGGTGTTTCGACATCGGCCTCGCCACCCGGGCCGCGCTCGCCCGCTTCGAGGCGTCCGGCGACCCGCTCAGCGGTAGTCCGGACCCGTGGTCCGCCGGGAACGGCTGCATCATGCGGCTCGCCCCGGTCCCGATCCGCTACCACGCCGATATCGATGCGGCCGCCCGGCACGCCGAAGACAGTTCCCGGACGACGCACGCCGCCCCGGCCTGTCTGGAGGCGAGCCGGCTGCTCGCCGCCCAACTCGTCGTCGCCCTCCGCGGCGGGTCGAAGGACGCCGTCCTCGCCGGCCACGGCCAATCCGGCTTCGCCCACGCCGGCATCGCCGCCGTCGCGGCCGGGGCGTACCGGGCCAAGGGCGTCGACGAAATCCGCGGCAGCGGGTATGTGGTCGAGAGCCTTGAGGCGGCGTTGTGGTGCTTCGCCACGACCGACACGTTCCGGGCCGCCGTGTTAGCCGCCGCCAACCTCGGGGACGACGCGGACACGACGGCCGCCGTCGTCGGGCAGGTCGCGGGGGCGTTCTACGGTGAGGCGGGCATCCCGGCCGAGTGGCGGCGAAAGGTGTTCCTGGCGGACGACATCCGCTCCCTCGCCCACCGGCTGCGGACCGCCTCGGTCTGACGCCGACTGTTGCGGCCGGCGAGACCACCGCGGTTGACCCGCCATGAAAATCGTCATCCCCGGCGGCTCCGGCCAAGTCGGCCACATCCTCGGCCGCTCACTCGCGGCCGGCGGGCACGAGGTGGTCGTGCTGTCCCGGTCGCTGCGGGTCGGATTTCCCTTCCCCGGCCGGGTGGTCGGGTGGGACGCCGAATCGTTAGGCCCGTGGGCGGCCGAACTCGACGGGGCCGACGTTGTCGTCAACCTGGCCGGCCGGTCGGTCAACTGCCGGTACACGCCGGACCACCGCCGCGAGATTCTCGGCTCGCGCGTCCGGTCCACGGAAGTCGTCGGCCGGGCCATCGCCGGGTGCGCCCGGCCGCCGCGGGTCTGGCTGCAGGCGTCGACCGCGACCATCTACGCCCATACGTATTCGGCCGCCAACGACGAGGCGACCGGGGCCGTCGGCGGGGGCGAGCCGGGTGCCCCGGACGCCTGGCGGTTCAGCACCGACGTGGCCCAGCAGTGGGAGGCCGCGGCGGCCGCCACGCCGACGCCGGGAACCCGGCTCGTACTGTTACGGTCGGCGATGGTCATGAGTCCCGACGCCGGCGGGGTGTTCGACGTGATGTTAGGCTTGACCCGCCGTGGCCTCGGCGGGACGCAGGGCAACGGCCGGCAATACCTGTCGTGGGTCCACGACCGCGACTTCGTCCGGGCGGTCGAGTTCCTGATCGCCCGCGACGATCTGGCCGGGCCGGTGAATATTTGCTCGCCGGAACCGCTGCCGAACGCCGCGTTCCTGCGGGCGTTGCGACGAGCCGCCGGGGTGCGGGTCGGGCTGCCGGCCCGGGAGTGGATGCTCGCGGTCGGGGCACGGCTCTTGAAGACGGAAACCGAACTCGTCCTCAAGAGTCGGCGGGTGGTGCCCGGCCAATTGCTCGCGGCCGGGTTCCGGTTCGACTTCCCCGCGTGGCCGGCGGCGGCGGCCGACCTGGTGGGGCGGCGGCGGGCCGGGCGTTAGGCCAGCCGGCCGCGGTCGGGGTCGAGGGCCGGCTCCGCGATCGGTTCGACCCGGCGTGGCGTCAGCCGGAAGAACAGCACGAACACCGCCATGCACGCCAGCACCCCGACGGCCGGGACGAACCAAAACGTCTGCCAGTCGATGACCTTGGTGCCGTCGGCCGTCACAGTCGTGACCGCCCCCTCCAGCCGGCCGCTCAACAGTGTGCCGAGCCACATGCCGATGCCGTAGGTCAGGAAACTGAACAGCCCCTGGGCCGACGCCCGGATGTCCGACGGGGCCTCGTTGTCGCAGTGGATGAACCCGGCTGCGAAGAAGAAGTCGAAGCAGAAGCCGTGCAGGGCCACCCCGAGGATAGCCAGGGCGAACCCCGCCCCGCCCGGCCCGGCCTGGCTGAAGCAGAGGTAGCGCACCCCCCAGCAGAGCATTCCGAGGGCGAGAACCCACTTCATCCCCAGCCGGAATAGGAACAGCGGCAGGAGCGGCAAAAAGACCAGCTCGCACACCTGACCGATGGCCATCGTCGTCGGCACGTTCTGAATCTTGACGTGCTCGCCGAGGAATCGTTCGGTCACGATGTAATAGAAGGCTAGGGCGACGGTGATGACCAGGGACACGGTGAAGAAGACGGCGAACGACGGATCCTTGAACAGGCCGAACGCTTTGACGATGGGGATGGCGTCCCCGGCCCGGCCGGTCGGCGGAGTGCGCGGCAGGGAGAAGGCGTACAGGCCGAGGACGGCACTCAGGCCGGCGGCCAGCAGGAGCGGGCCGTTGGTGTCCGATGCCCGGCGGTCCCCGCCGGTGTAGAGGGCGTCGATGGCCAGGTTGGCGACGATCCACCCGAGGGTGCCCAGCACCCGGATGCCGGGGAAGTCGCGGGTGCCGTCCGGGACGTGCCGGAACGTGATGGCGTTGGCCAGCACCAGCGTCGGGTTGTACAGGACGGCATAGGCCAGGGTCAGGGCGAACAGCTTGACGAACCCGGCGTTGTACGTCCCGAAAAGCGGCAGCGTGACCGACTCCTCGGTCCGGGTGACGGTGGCGATGTAGTAAAGGGCGACGGCCCCGAGCAGGTGGCAGACGCCCATCAGCCGCTCGGCGTTCAGGAAGCGGTCGGCGATGTACCCGCTAAAGAGGCTAGACAGGATCGCCCCCAGGGCCATGTTCGCAGCGATGACGCCAGCGTCGGTGGCCGAGAACCCGGTCTTCTGCAGGTAGTTGTAGAAGATCGTCGCCCACGCCCCCCACACGGCGAACTGCAGGAACATCATCACGCTCAGTTGCACCCGCACCGGCATCAAGAGCGGCGGGGCGGTCGACGGTCGGGCGGTGGTGGCCATGCGCGGGCGGCTCCGGGGGTGGGTGGAGCGACTGTAAAGGGGCGGGCGGCCGGGGGCAATCGGAAAAGGGGCGGGCGGGCAGGTCCGGGGGAACCCCGGAACGCAAAACCGGCCGCGGGGAGAGGTCCGCGGCCGGCTTCGGGTGTCGGGCGGCCGGCGGGCTACCGCCAGCGGACGGCGAAGCAGTCGGCGGCCAGGGTGGTCACCTCGCGGTCACACACGCCGTGGGCTTCGAGCGAGTCGAGCAGGTCTTCGACCTCGCACAGGTTGGCCAGGGTCGCCACCTGCCAGTCGGTGGCGGGGGTGGTGAGCGGATTCAAGACGGTCCGGACGAGTTCGGAACTGCCGGCCAGGGTGTCGGCCGACGGGTCGACGCTGCCGGGGGCGAACGGGGCCGCCGTCGCCGGCTCGTAGCCGCGGACCGAGGCGATGGCCAGGACGGTCACGAGCAGGATCGCGGCGAGGGTCGTCACGACGGGGAGCAGAGCAAAGGTCATCATGGTGCGGCCTCCAGGGAGGGGGGCGTCGCCGGTCGAACGATACACACGAAACTAGTTCACGTTCCGGCCTGCGGCCGGGCCAGTCGGACGGAATCGGCCGGATAATTCGGGGCGTCGTCCGATCCGAGTGCAATCGTAGCGTCTGGGCCGAAACTCCGGCCCGGTTATCGTGCCCGGCGGTAAGGTTCGGGGCCGCCCCGCCGCATTCTACCACTGTAGGAGTTACGCAGTTGGGGACGTGAACTGCCGATATCTCGACATCAGGCAACGAAACCGCGCGGCTATAGGCGAATTAATGGCGCGAAAACCGACTAAACCAACCGGAAGCGATGCGATCGTGCA
>JAABUN010006767.1_pt1 | contig 12906 bp, 12 predicted proteins | sample 5559311 | NCBI WGS metagenome assembly JAABUN01 (sample SAMN10711877, study PRJNA513370) | rock metagenome | isolation source: Antarctica rocks | place: Antarctica: Victoria Land, Siegfried Peak sud | reverse complement strand
TGGAACTTTTATACGAATGTTGTAGCCGGTTTAATTGCTTATACATATCAAGAAAGGAAACCGAATTTACAGTTGAGAAAGGACTTGGTTTTAACCTAATCCTTATCTCGAACTGACGTTAATTTAAACAAAGAATGAGGAAAACACTTTGAGCAGTTTTGATCCCCAGATTCCAAATCAACCAGTCAGGCATTTATTTAATCCGAGTTTACACGGAATAACTACTGGAAGGACACGCCAGCTTGGAACGACGCTTCACGTTCAAGTTCAGATCAACACAAACGATATACGGTATCTTCCTTTTGATGAACTTGACGCTAATACTGTCAGCGTTAAGGGAATTGAGGATTTGCTGGATTTATTAAAATTTGGCAAAGTCGGCGATTTAGCACGCATTCTTACATTTCATAAAATTTCTTCTAATTTATCTAACGTTTTTTATGCGATGCAGGCGAGCCGTACGGATTTTTACGCTTACCAGTTCAAGCCGGTTTATAAATATATTGAGTCTTTGACGGGCAGAATTCTCATCGCTGATGAAGTCGGTTTAGGAAAGACAATCGAGGCGGGACTAATTTGGCAGGAAACGAAGGCGCGTCATCCAGAGGCTCGGCGGCTTTTGATTGTTTGTCCTTCAATGCTGCGGGAGAAATGGAAAAAGGAGCTGCGGGAAAGATTTGATACGCGAGCGGAAATTTATGATGCTAAAGGCATTCTTGAGCTTCTTGCGGATTTTCGACGCGAAGGAACCGCTTTTCAATGCGCCGCGGTTTGTACTTTAAATACTATCCGGCAAGACCGTATCCGCGAGGCGTTGGAAGAAATGAACGCCGCACATCGTTTTGATCTAGTCATCATTGACGAAGCACATCATTTGCGTAATTCCGAAACAAAATCCCATCGAGCAGGGCTAACTTTATCCGATGCGACTGAGGCAATGGTTTTATTAACCGCAACCCCGATTCACCTTGGAAACGAAGACCTTTACCGGCTGTTACGCCTTCTTGATACCAATGAGTTTTCCGATTTTGAAATTTTTCGGCAACGTATTGAAGAAAATGAACCGTTAGTTAGGGCGCAGAATTTATTGCGGCGTAACCCTCCACAAATTGCTGAAGCCCTAGGTGAACTTGAAAACCTCAAAAGTTCTGATTGGTTTCGAGAGAGCGAATTGTTGACTCTAGTTGAAGAAAAATTAAGAACAATGAGTGGCGATGACCACCAAGCGCTTATTGAAGCAGGAAGAAGGCTTGAAAAACTCAATTTATTTAGTTCAGTAATTTCGCGCACTCGCAAACGCGAAGTTTTGGATAATCGCGTAATCCGGCAGGCGCAATCGGTCGCGCTTGAATTTACCGAAAAAGAACGCGCATTTTATGAATCCGTAACCGAATCCGTTCAGAGACGAATGGAAGGATTTGCCGGTAATCCCATTTCCGGTTTTGCCGTGATGATGCCGCAACGAATGATGGCGAGTTCAATTCCGGCGATGGTGGAGTATTATCGGCAGAATCTCGCTCCTGACGAAGAATTGCTCGACGAGATGGGCGTTTTTTCAGATGATCTCGAAGAAAACCAAAAGAGCGGCGAACTCTGGTTGAGCCTTGAACAAATTGTTGGGGAATGGGACTTAGATTATCCAGACAGTAAATACGAAAAACTTCGTGAAGTACTCGAAAACCGTTTTAGCCGCGAGCCAGAGGTTAAAATTATAATTTTCTCTTTCTTTAAGAAAACGCTGCATTATTTGAATCGCCGTCTCACTCAGGAAGGCTTCGCGCCACTGATGATTCACGGCGACGTGCCGATGGAAGAACGGCAGGAAATTATTGAGTTATTTAAAAATGACTCAGGGCGACGAATCTTGCTTTCTTCAGAAGTTGGCTCGGAAGGCATAGATTTGCAGTTTTGCCGCGTGATGGTCAACTATGATCTGCCGTGGAATCCGATGAAGGTTGAACAGCGCATCGGACGTATTGACCGTATCGGACAGAAAGCGGAAAGAATTACAATATTAAATTTTGCCGTTGCCAATACTATCGAAGAAAAAATCCTTTCGCGTCTTTATGAACGCATCGGTATTTTTGAGCGTAGTCTCGGCGACCTTGAACCTATCTTGGGTGAAATGACGGAAAAACTGCATAATCAACTTTTGAGCCGTCGTTTAACTGAAGAGGAAGAGGAGCAAAAAATTCGACAGACGATGCTTGCGTTTGAAAATAGGCGGCAGGATGAAGAAAGCCTGGTTGAGCAAAGTGCCGTTTTTCTAGGATCATCTGATTATATTTTGCAGCAAATCGGTCAGGCGCGACAGCTTGGACGTTGGATTACGCCAAAAGATCTGACGGGCTTTACCGAAGATTTTTTTCAAAGTTTCTATCAAGGCACAACTATTACCTGGGATAAACCTGCGCCTGGACTAGTTAGTATTCGGTTGACTAATCAAGCACGAAACGATTTACATGATTTCTGTCGTTTGCAGAATCCACCTTTGCAAACCGCGCTTTCTTTCGGAAGCTCGGAAAATTCAATTCTTGTTTATGAATCTGAAATCGCGCAAAATCATCCGCGCGTGGAAATGTTGACTCATTTTCATCCTCTTATTAAATGGATTTGCGACCGACATCAACAAAATGAAAATGCTTTTTTCCCGACTTCCGCAGTGCAGCTCCAAACAAATTTAGCACCGGCGGGAAATTACCTACTTGCTGTTCAATTTTGGGTTTTTGACGGAACGCGGCGGGAAACTCGAATTGCCTATACGATGATTCCTTTAGCTGAATCTTCCCAAGAAACGAACGAAGAAAACAATTCAGCAACTGCGGAGAAAATCATTCAGGAAATACTCGTTCACGCGAAGAATTGGCAATTTGCAGAATTGTCTTTGAATCAAGCAGAAGTTTCCCGTAGCTGGCAGCTTGCTGCCGAACATTTAGCCGAAATGAATCAGCAGAGCTTCTCTGAGTTTTCGCGTGAAAACGAAGAGATGCGCCAACGACGGCAAACGTATTTGCGAGCGTTTAGTGAAAGAAAAAACGAAAGCGTGGAAAAGGCAATCGAAACTCTAAGGGAAAAATTGCATGTAACTTTCGGAGAAAAAGAGCGCGCTCGAATCGAAAGTCAGATTAAAGGTAATCGAACGCGACTTTCTAATCAACGGGCAATACTTGAAACAAGATTACAGGAATTAGAAAATCAGGCGCGAGTTCAAAATGAATTTCGGGATGTCGCCGCTGTTATCTGTCAAATAAAGAATTGAATCGGAGGTTTATCTCATTGAAAAAGTACTCAAAAGACTCTAAAAAATTTAAAAATCCATCAACAATTTTCGGCGAAATGCTCAAAAACGCGATTGCCAAACCAATCGCCGATAATAAACCCAAAGATAAACCTCAAAAGCCGAACATTGTTCTCAAAACACCTGCAAAACCAATTCAGCCTCCGGCTAATAAGAATTTGCCCAAACAAAATCTGACATACAAGATGGGCGATGTGAAAACCGCGCCTATAACCAAACCTGATACCGTTAAAGAAAATACATTTGCAGAAAAACAATTACAAAATCAAACCCCTATTCATCCAAAGCAAACGAGTCCGGTTTCACCTCCTCGACCTCTAAGTACACCGATACTGCCAGAAGTTCAAAAAACTTCGATTGAAGAGGTGAAAAAGTCACAACCTATTTCACCCAAGACAAATGTTGAGACAAATCAAACGAAGTCTTCACCTGACAATTCTCAAAAATATGCAAAATTAATGCGGGAAAAGTTTTGGGAGAAACTAAATGGTGAAGCTCCTAGCGGAAATCCAGTACGCGCATTGCGTATTAACCTCGGCATTGACCTCGGCACAAGTTTTTCCAAAGTCGTTTTTCGTTTAGGTGGAGAAAGTTTTCCGGTTTGCTTCGGCGCGAGCAAAAATAAAATTGATGATTATATGATACCCTCCGTTGTCGCAATCGGCGGAAAAGCAATTAAATGTCAGTTTGAAGTGGAAGACCAGACGAAATTGAGTAAAGCTGCTTTAATTCCTAACTTCAAAATTTGTTTAACTTGCGAACGAGGCGACGGAGAAGCAGGTTGCTCAATTACCAAATGCAATTTATCAAACTTAAGAACCGGCTATCTGCCAAGTGAAATAATTAATGAAGAAGCATCGTTCTTGACCGCTTTCTATCTTGCGAAACTGATTGCCCGCACGAAAGAAGCCGTGCGCCGGCAGCTTCCCGAACGTGAAATCCCATCCGATATAACTGTCAAATGGTCGGCAAATTTAGCTGTGCCTGATAAATATTTTGACTCAAAAGTCGCCGAAGGTTTTCGTGAATCATTGGAAATAGCCTGGCTGATGTCTGAAATGTTTCTAGCCCATCCGAGTTTCTCCAATAAAACAGAATCAACAGTTTGTTATTTGGCGGCAAAAGATCTGCACAAGGAAATAAAACGCGAGCTTCTGACAAAAGGAGAGGATTTCGATTGTTTTACTTATTCGGAAATCGGTGCGGAGGTCGCATCTGTAACTCTCTCGCCAACCTCGGAAGAAGGTCTATATGTATTAGTTGATGTCGGTGCCGGCACTGTTGATACAAGTGTTTTTAGATTCCGGCGAATTGATGGTGAAAGCAAACAAGAAACTTACGCTGCGAACATTTTCAAATTAGGGGCGGCGCAGATTGATGCCCGCGCTAATTCTGCATTTCGGCGCAAATCGCTTAACTGGCTGCGACAAATAAAAGAAAACGTTTTCCGGCTTAATCCCAACGAAGCATTGCTTCATATAACTGAAGAAATTAAATCTGCCGAAAGTGATGTTAATGTCGAATTACGCGAAAAACTAATTACCGTTTACCGTGAGGCATTTGCTAAACAAAAAAACGTTGAAACTTGGTCAAAGCTCAAATTAATGATGGGGGGCGGCGGTTCATCTATTCAGTCCTACGGTGATACGGCGCGTGAAGCTTTTTCCCCGAAACTTAAAGACTCGCGCCCGATTGAAATTTCCCGGCTAAAGGTTCCACGAGACTTTCAAATGGGGACAATTCCCGTGGAACTTTTTCACCGCTTCGCTGTAGCATACGGACTATCGCGCGATCTAATTGAACTGCCTGAATTACTATCATCAAATAAAATTGCACCAATGAATGGTTTGCGCCAAAAAATATATATTGATCCGACCAATGACGGTTAATTTTCTGATACCTGTTTGAGCGGCAACTCTAAGCTTAAATCAACTTCAAAAACAATAATTTAAATAAAAGCCGAAAAGATAAAAATCTTTTCGGCTTTTTTATTTCCGATTATTGTGAGTGCCGGTCATTTCTTATACATAACGCGAAAACATTCGCATCTTGGAGGAGAAAAAGAAAATGGCACAGCACAGACAAACTTTTAACCAGATTTTAGCAGGAGTCGAAAAAGACAATTCCGAGAGATTGATGTTTCGGGCGCGAACCGCTAACGGTTTGGCGAAGAAATCGCGCGGGGCGCAGCGGCAGGCGGCATACGCGGTCAAGTCGCGGGCTTTAAGTTCGCTCGTTAAAAAAATGCCCGCCCTTTTGGACGTGCGCCTTGATATTATTCTGACCGATTTTGTGGTTGTCGAACTGAAAAACACAAATGTCGGACTGCATTTTCCGATTTCGAGTCTTTAATCACATTTATACGAACCGCAGATAAACAACAATTGCCAGGGACACCAATTATGACAAAAAGAATCATCACCATCGATATTGAAACGCTTCCCGTAGAAGAACCGTTTGAAAGCAAACTTTTCTGGGAAACCCAAGAAGAGTTTCGCAAGACCGCCTGCGACGCTAACCTCGGCAGAATCCTTTGCATCGGCTACTCGGAACAAAATGAATTCGGCGCAATTACGGAACACGGCTGTTTCGGATGGCGCGCGGAGTCAAAAGATTTTGAGCCGGATGAGCGGGTAATTTTGGCTGAATTTTGGCAGTACTTGAGCGGTTTCGATACCACGCGCGATTTGGTGATAGGTCACAACATTATGGATTTCGACCTGCCGTTTATCATGCAGCGTTCGATCATTCGCGGCGTTCGTTCGACAGTTGATTTCTACTTCGGCAAATATCGGGAAGCACCGATCTTCGACACGATGCGCGTCTGGGATTGCTGGAAATGGGGCGGCTCGACATCACTTAAAAAATTAGCCTATGCGCTCGGGTTAGAGAATCCGAAAGACGGCGGCATCAACGGCGCAAATCTTTATGACGCTTTTCTTGAGGAGCGTTTCGAGGAAATCTACAAATATTGCATGAGGGACGTGAAAGTAACGCGTAACGCTTGGCGCAAGATGAATTTTACATATCCGGCGGAACAGCCGAAAGCAATGGCTTTAGCTTTGTAGCGCGGGTTTTCTTTAGCCTCACTTTTAAAACTTTTACGTCCTTATCTCACCCTCACCCAATTTTATACACGAAAGGAGAGTTTTCTTGAATTCAAACTCTCCTTCAGAGAAAACGAATTTTTAGACGCACAAACAGGAGGAAATTATTATGAAAAACAAATCAGGTACAACCGGTGGTTTCAAAAACCGCACCGTTCACAATCTCATCATTCTCGACGAAAGCGGCTCGATGCAGGCTATCAAAGCCGCGACCGTTCAGGGATTTAACGAAGTTGTCCAAACCGTCAAAGGTTTTGAAAGCCAGTTTCCCGAACAGGAGCATTTCGTGTCCCTGGTAACTTTTAACGGGTTGGGAATCAAACCGAAGCTGTTCGCTAAAAAAGTAAAAACTTTGAGCGAGATTGACGCCAATATTTACCAGCCGGACGCTTCCACGCCGCTTTACGATGCTATCGGTTTCAGCGTTAATAAACTGCGTCAGAAGCTGGCATCAAAAAAGGACTACAACGTTCTTGTCACAATCCTGACCGATGGCGAAGAAAACGCTTCGCGCGAATATTCGGGCGCGGCAATCAATCAATTAATCAGCGAGCTGAAGAACGATAACTGGACTTTTACATACATCGGCGCCAATCACGATGTCGAAAAAGTCGCCGCCTCCATTTCAATTACCAACACCTTGAGATTTGAAGCAAATCCCGCCGATGTCAAAAAAGCGTTCGACACTGATAAAAAAGCGAGAGGCGTGCTTTATTCTAAAATCAGGCGCGAAGAAAGCGTCCGGGACGATTATTTTCAAAGTGAAGAACAAACAGGTAAATAACCTTTGAGGCTACTAAAACAGTTGTCAGCAGTAATTTCAGACGAATCACGCCGCTATTATAAATGGGCGCTCAACCTTTTTCGATTGCATTTTCATGCAATCACAAAAACTTAAAAACTTATGAAAAACCTTTTACTTTTTGTCTTAACGACAACGCTTATTTTCTCAACCTTTTCCGCCTTTCCCGCGCCTGTTTCAGCTCAGGAAGTAAAAGCGGAAAAACTGACCAATAAGGATCTGGTTGAAATGTCAAAATCGGGACTGCCCGAGACAATCATTTTAGACAAAATCAAATCTTCAGGCGGAAACTTCGACACTTCACCTACCGCGCTTCAAGAACTTAAAAAAGAAGGAGTTTCGGATGCCGTGATTTTAGCACTTTTGCAACCGGCTGAAGCGATTAAACCGGGACGTATTAAGGACGAACTGACTTCAAACTTTAACCGCTTGAAAACGAGCGTCTTCACGGTCTGGAGCGAGTTCGGTCACGGAACCGGATTTATCATTGATAAGGAAGGTTTGATTCTAACTAATCAACACGTTGTCGGACCATCGGAATATATCGCCGTTCAATTCGACCAGAAAAGAAAAGTCCGTGCGGTTCTGCTTGCTTCAAGCGCGGAAAAAGACGTTGCCGTTCTCTGGGCAAACCTTGAATCAATGCCGGATGCAACCGTCGCGACAATTGCTAAAACTGATGGGGCAGAGCCTGCCGTCACCGAGGGCGAAAGGGTTTTCACCATCGGGAGTCCGCTTAGCCAAAAGAAAATCATTACGACGGGAATTGCCAGTAAAATCGAAGATAAAGCCATTATCTCCGACATCAACATCAATCACGGAAATTCCGGCGGCGCGCTCTTTAATTCGATTGGAGAAGTTGTCGGTATCACAACCTTCGGCGACCTTTCCGAGTCAGGCGGTCCGGGCGTGTCCGGCATTGTCCGCATTGAGCAGGCATATCCGATTATCGAAGAAGCACGCAAAAAAATGTCCGGTGCCGTAAAACCGCTTGCCAAACTGCTGGCGGTTGATCCAACCGACACGTTTCCAATCGAAGCTATCAAAGAAGTCGCAGGCGCTAAGAAATTCGACTCTTCCCGGTATTTACTTGGTATGGTATTGGACTTCCCCACAAATCATCTAGGATACCTATATAACCTCAAATCGGCGGAAAAACTCGCCCGCAATTTGCGCGGCACACTCACCCGCGAGCGCGTCGGCTCGACGATTAAAATTCGCATTAAATACTAAAATTTTTATGGCGCATATTATCGAAGTCGTGCGCGACACGGCGGGCGAAGCGCGTTCATTCCTGGACGCGCTTTTTTATTCGGACTGAGGTTTCGGCAATCGGTCATCGCCCGGACGATGGCAAAACGCGAGCGGTCGCCGTCAATTGGGACGCGGACGAGGAAAGCGAATTAGATGAGCGCATTTCGCAAATGCTAACCGAGGCACTCGATGGAGGTAGGGACGAAGATGTCGACGAAATCGCAGCTTACTGCCGGATATTTCCCGAAACCAATCTCTATCAGCCGGAGTTTGCCGACATCGAATAACCAATAAGGAATAAACATTTATGCCGGAAATTGAAATTGAAATAAACGCTGAAACGGGCGAGATGGAAACAGAAGTCAAAGGCATCGCCGGTTCAGCCTGCGAGAAAACCGCCGAAGCAATCAGAAAAGTCTTCGGCAAGCCTACGCGCGACGAAAAAACTCTTGATTACCACATTCAGCCGCAAGTGAAACGGCAAATAAAAGGGAAATAGTTTCCGAAAAATAAGACATTTCTCGCCACTCGCTCATCAACGGGCGGCGCGCGTTCTTTGAATTTCAATTAAAATTATGCAAATTGTCGCCATCGGAAAACCGCTTTTTGAAGGCAGGATAGAACTGCCCGAAGCAATCGAATACAACTACCAATCGGGCGATCACACGCTCCTTCTTTCGATGAAAAATCTGCACCCGAAAGAAATCGAAGCCGTGCGCGAAGCAGAAGCCGAATTCGGGCTTTACTGCGAAAACTCCGTTATTTTTCTGTTGTATCGTTTCGGCGATGCGCTGCCGTGGTCCGATTCCGCCTTCTCGTGGTGGAATGTGGCGGAGGAAGACCGCAGAATTCCTCCGCCGACGGAAAATCCGGCGACGCGCATCCTGCTCAAAATCATTTTAGTCGAAGCCGCGACCGGCATCGTCAAGTCGATTAGAGTAACGACGCTCTCGCCGAATTTTACGGAAAAACTGCACGACGCGATTCGTTTCCAAGCAATGGGCGAAGAATTTTCAAGATTCGAATTTGTCGCTCGCAGTCTGAGCGTTTACAAAAAACAAACACCCTTTGATCTTGCCGCCAACGCAATCGTGAAAACGAAAGGGGGCGAGTAAAAAAACAAATTGAAATGCCTGAAATAACTTTTATCGTTGACTCTTCGCGCGGCGCGGTTTTGGTTGATGACAATCAGGATTTGACCGCAGACGCAGTTGAGCATTTACGGACGCATCTAGGCGAGTCGCAGGAGATTGGCTGCGCTCGTCCGCTCGAAGTTATTAAACCGACTGCTGATTGTGCGGAAGATTCGCCGGAAAACGTCCGCGTCCGCATCGCGGGCTATTACCACGATTCTTTGACGGAAGGACCGGGCAGACGCAGTTCGGTGCTTTTTCAGTCGTGTCCGCTCAGGTGTAAAGGTTGCTGGGTGACAGAACTTCATTCTGAAGATGCAGGCGAACTTGTATTGGTAACGCGATTAGCGGCGGAACTGCTTGACTCGAAATACGAACGTGATGGTGTCAGCATTCTCGGCGGCGAACCGTTCGCGCAGCCCGACGGTTTGCTTGCCCTCGCCAGGGAACTGCGCTCGAAAAATTGTTTGCACATTCTTTGTTACAGCGGCTACACTCTCGAAATCTTGCGCGAAAAAGCCATCAAGCACCCGGCAATCGACTCGGTTTTAGACGAAATAGACGTTTTAATTGACGGGTCTTATGTTGAATCACTCGCCGCGGGCGCGGGATTGTGGACGGGCAGCGGCAACCAGCGCGTAATTGATATGAAAGGAAAGAGACGCGGCGGAACAATAAAATCGTTTTGTATTCGTAATTTAAGAGCGGCAATTTACGCGATTGAGAAAGTCTCAATCGTATCTTCCTGAAGAATGTCGAGATAACGACTGTAAACAAAAAGACGGTCGCGCCTTTTGCCGGTTACCTCAGACACCAAATCGAGCGTTTTGAGACTTTCAATAGCGCTCCTGACCGTCGGAGCGGTCAAACTCAATTCGACTGCCGCCGCCGGAACGGATACAACTGGTTTTCTTTGCAGCAGCGAGTGAACGCGCAGAGCGTTTCCCGCAGGTCTGCCTAAAGATTCGATACGAGCGCGGTCTTGGGCGAAAATCTCCAGAATTTGTGTTGCGGTTGAAACGGCTTCTTCCGCCGTTTCTTCTACTCCTTCGAGGAAAAATAAAAGCCATTCTTCCCACGCGCCTTGGGTTCGCACCTTTTGCAGCAGTTCATAGTAAATCTTTCGATGTCGTTTGAAATACAAACTCAAGTAAAGCGTCGGCTCGGAAACGGCGTTTTCAGCGCAGAGCAGCAAAGTGATGAGCAGTCTTCCGACGCGCCCGTTGCCGTCAAGGAACGGGTGAATCGTCTCGAATTGAACGTGCGACAAAGCGGCTTTAATCAGTGTCGGAGTTTTTACAGGGACATCGTGCAGAAACTTTTCCAAATCGCCCAAACACTTCATTAGATTTTCGGGCGGAGGCGGAACAAAGCGGGCGTTGCCGGGACGAGTGCCGCCGATCCAATTCTGCGAGCGGCGAAATTCGCCCGGCTGTTTGGTGCTGCCGCGCCCGGTTTGCAGTAAGACTTCGTGAACTTCGCGCAGCAGGCGGAGACTAATCGGAAAACCTTCGCGCAGTCGCTTTACGCCGTGATTAACAGCGGCGACATACCGAGAAACTTCCTCGACATCTTCGAGCGGAACGCCGGGCATTTCCTTTTGTTCATAGAGCAGCAAATCAGACAGAGAACTTTGCGTGCCTTCGATTTGCGACGACAGCACGGCTTCCTTTCGCACGAACCAGTAGACGAAAAGGGAAACGTCCGGCAGAAAGCGCGATAAACCGTCGAGCTTTCCAAGTGCGCGGTTTGCCCGCTCCAAATGGTCAAAATGTTCGCCGCCGAGTTCGAGCGGCGGCACGGGCGGCAGAGCGTTCGGCACAAAAGCCGCGAACGGTTCTTCGGCGGTCGAACAATTAACAAGAAATCCGGCGCGGTTTGATTTTAGCTGCATATTTTAAGAAAAATCTTTTCTTAGTAAAACTCACTAAGAAAAGATAGCACAAAATCTTTTCTTAGTGAACGCTGAAAAAGTTAAAATAAGCGGCGGGCAAAAGGCAAATTATGAAACCGCTTCAGCACGCTCAAATCAGCGCAAAAACTTACGGCGGCAAGTGGCAGGATTATATTGAAGTCCACAATTTTTTAGATTCGAGCAAGGCAACTTGCGCTCATTTCAAGCACCGTTTTTTGCTTCATCATATTGAAGGTATCGAACTCGGCGTGCGGATTTTCGGCGAAACTCTCACCAACAGCGAAAACGAAACAATCGAAACGCATAGGCTTTTGACCGACCATTTAATCGAGGATGTCGGAAGAATTGTTCCGGTTGAAGACTGGGCGCGTGATATGTTGCCGAACAAAAATGATTCTTTTTACAAGTTTCTGACGAAAAAGCGCGCTTCAATCGAAGCCGACCAAATTCCGGGCGAAGGCGAATTACTTTCGGCGTTTAATTTGTCGGAAACGAACCGCGCCGCCGTCAAAAAATTCTTGCGCTCTCCGCTCGAAACTGCCGAGCATCCAGTGGCTTTGCTCATCTCGCATAATTCTTTCGCCGTCTTTTTAGCCGAACGGATTTTCGGTTACGCCTTCGTCAAAGAAAACGGCTCGCAAAAACAACTGGTCGCCGTGCGCGAAGTTTTCGAGCGGCTGATTTTTCTGCGAATGAAAGCCGTTTACTCTCCGGCGGAGATCGTCGCCCGCACCGCTTCGCGTGAATGGATGCGCGGCGAAAATGCGAGTAACGCCCGCGCGGAAAAAAAGCGGTCGGTAGTTAATTGGAGTTAAAAACCTACTCTCCAAATTTGAGTGAAAAATTATGATAAATACCGTTTCCTGCACGCCTGACGAAGCCAAAGAATTAATCAAAGGGCTTCGCTCGTTAAAATTGAGTTTTATGCTGTGGGGCGCGACCGGAGTCGGCAAGTCCGAGAGCGTTCGACAACTTGCCGCCGAATTGGGCGCGGAACTGCGCGACATTAGGCTGTGCCAAAAACAACCGACTGACATTGGCGGGTTGCCCGCGCTTGACCACGCGAATAAACAAACCGTTTTTTATCCGCCCTCCTTTCTCGCATCGCGTGTGGACGGAAAAGCCGTCGTATTGTTTTTCGACGAAATTTCGCTCGCGCCGGACGATACGCGCGGTGCGGTTTTAGGAATTCTCGAAGAGCGTCGGCAGGGAAATGTCGAAATTCCCGACAACTGGATCATCGTCGCGGCGGGCATCAGCGAATGCAGTTATTATACCAAGTTGCGTTAATAGGATGATATAGGATAAAAGTTAAAAATGCCCAAAAAATTAACTTTAGAAAATCACTTAACAAAAGAGCAATTACGAAGGAAATACTTGAGTTGTCAGCATTCGCA
>JAABUN010006766.1_pt1 | contig 12907 bp, 12 predicted proteins | sample 5559311 | NCBI WGS metagenome assembly JAABUN01 (sample SAMN10711877, study PRJNA513370) | rock metagenome | isolation source: Antarctica rocks | place: Antarctica: Victoria Land, Siegfried Peak sud | reverse complement strand
GCTCAGGCTCACCACCCGCCAGCTCAAGTCCGCCACCGCCGCCTACCCCACCCACGGATCCGACCTCGGCTCGATGCTCTGAGAGGGAGGCTTCGCCGGCACACATGATCGGGTCGACATGGAAGCGAGCGACGTGCCCGGTGGTGTTAATCAACATGGCCTCGGTCGTCGATAGCAGCGTCATGGTTCCCAGTCGTTGACCAGATCAGTCAGGTTGTCAGCCTGACAAAAACGGAGCCTGCGGCGACCTTCAGTGGAGCCAAATCAGACCGCCACGGTGCGGCCAACTCGAGTTGACACAGTCAGATCAGACTGGGGCTGAACCGGCGACGCGACCAGCATCGTCGCAGCAACGTCACCCCGGTTTGCCCGCACGGGCGGGCACTACCTCGACGACTGCCAAGAGGCCTACACCGTGCCGAACGACGCAGATCTGGCAGACCACCCTCACGGGGTCAAACAATGGGCACTCGACCCCGAAATCGCCGAGCAGCTCTGGAACGTCTCGACTGCCCTCCTCCGATCCTGAGACGTATGCCACGCCAAAAAGTTGGCTTACGTGCATCTCGGCGCCTAAATTCAATTCGTTAACACGACTTCGATCATTCGTGCAAACGACTTCGAAAAACGACACCCGCGGTCCGATCCGGGACCAATAAGCGTCGACAACTCGCGACGAAATTCAACGACGGCAATCCAGGCCGTTGACAGTTCTCGACACTAGCCCAGGGCTAGACCGGCGATGACAGCAGCAGGGTCCTAGCCAAGGGTGAACGTCGGACCGAGAACGTGGGCATGCCGCTGCCTTGGCGGGTCTTCCATTCGACCGGGTTGACCCCTTCGGCGTGTACGCGGACGAGCACCTCGCTCGGTCGTGGTTAGGACGGGCGACCCGCTCAAGCTTTAGGACCGATGTGTCGCCGTATTCGTGCTGCACGACGGCGCATGGTGGGGTGGGGTGGGGTGGGCGAGACTTGATCGTTCACGTCTGGGATCCTTTTCGGCTGCGGCTGCGGCTGCGGCTGCGGTCACCGGCGCCCGCGCGATCCGGCAGCTCGGGGCCGTTCACGCCACGATGATCTGGACCGTGGCGGCCAGATGATCTCGAACCTCGGGTGGTGGCTGGGCGTCGGTGATGACGACGTCGATCTGGGCGAGGTTGCGCACCTTGATTCCGCCGCGCCGCGCCTATTTGCTTGCGTCGACCAGTAGGACGACGCGGCGGGCCCGCCGGATCAGGCGCTGCCTGGTAGCAACCAGTTCGTGGTCCGGCTCGATGATGTCGAGGTCGTCGTCTACGCCTTGGGTGCCGAGGAACAGGGTCTCGGCGATGAGATCTTGATGCCGAGTTGGCGAGCGGTGCCGACCGTCTGTAGCCGGTTCGGGATTACGCGTCCGCCGAGCAGGTGGACGTCCACCCCATCAGTGCGCATGAGGTGTTGCGCAGCTGGCAGGGCGGGCGTGTAGGCGGTGAGCAAAGAAACGTTGGTAATGGCTTGGGCGAGATGATGAACGGTCGTGCCGGCGTCAAGGATCACTGCTTCATCACCGGATATGAGGTGGCCACCGCCGCCAGGTCGCAGACCATCGGGGCCACGGTCGGTGGGCTGCGTCGGCGCGGGGAGCTGGTGGTCATCGGCGTCACCCCCGACCCGCTCCCGATCAGCCCGCTGCAGCTGATCGGCCCGGGGCTCTTGGTCTCGGGACACCCTCCGGGACGGCGCGTGAGGTTGAGGAGACCATGCAGTTCGCCGTCCAGACCGGGGTTCGAGCGATGGTCGAGGAGCGCCCGCTCGGCGAGGCGGCGGAGGCATACGCGGCGATGGACGAGGGTCGGGCCCGCTACCGGATAGTGCTGACCGTCTGACGCCTGGCCAGTGCTGATGCCCACCGGGAGGCGCTGATGACCAATCCGCCCCGGCCGACCATCCTCATCCCGTACGAGCGCCGCCTCAGCACCGACCGGTCGACGACCCGCTCAGTCGACAACCCGTACGCCCTTCCAGAAGGCCAGCCGGCCCTGGATCTCTGCCGCTGCGTCCTTGGGGGTGGGGTAGGTCCACGCCGCGTCGACGTTGGTCTGACCGTCGAGATGGAGGGTGAAGTAGTTGGCCGTACCCTTCCACGGGCAGACGCTCCGGGTCTCGGTCTCGGCGAGTACCCCCGGCAGCACGGAGTCGAGCGGGAAGTAGTGGTTGCCCTCGACCACCACGGTGTCGTCGGAATCCGCGATCACGGTGTCGTTCCAGATGGCCTTCATGAGATCTCCTTCGTCGAATCAGTCCTTCCCCAGTGTCTATCGGAGATCCCAGCATGACCAGGGTTCGCTGGTCACCCAGGTCAGGATGGGGCTCCGCAGCGGGATGGTCCGAGCCACTGGGGCACTCGACCGGGTGGGTGGCCGGTCCAGTTGGGTTTGGGGCGGTCAGGTCAGCTCGGTCGCAGCTTCACGGTCGTCGGTGAGCCCCACTCTCGACTAGCGTGGTGAAGTTTTGATGCGGTGATGCGAACGACCCTTGATCTGGACGACAATCTGTTGCAGATCGCGCGGACGCGGGCTCGAGAGCGCGGAGTCTCATGGGGTGTCGCGGTGTCAGAGTTGATGCGTAAGGGCCTCGAAACCCCGGTGACCGTCTCTCGCCGTGGGTTCCCGGTTTTTCCCGCTCCGCCCGGAACTCCTGTCGTCACCGACGATCGGCGTCATCCCCGGTAGTCAGCGACCGGGAACCGTCGTCGTCTGTTCGCTCTGGATCGAGGAAGCGACCCGCGCTGTCCGGTGCGACCGTATCGGGACCTTGAGTTGGCCCGCCTGAATGCGCGATTGCCGACGCCTCAGCCGGGGACGGCTCGCAACCGTTTCGGGGTTGGACCGACGGGGAAGGACAACCGGGAGCTGTCGCGGTGGAAGACGCGATCAGACGATGTGGTCAACCGCGAGGAGCCGTTTGAGCCGGGCTCTGGCTCGGTGGTAGCGGCTGCGGGTTGTGGTCGGGCGGAGCTGGAGGTGTTGTGCGGCCTCGGTCAGGGTGAAGGAGTCCCAGTGGATGAGGCTGATGATCTCGCGGTCCGCCGGCGGGAGCTGGTCCATGGCCGAGATCAGGATGTCGGTTCTGGGGTCAGCTGGACCGTTCGTCGGACCGCCGGCGAGGTCGGCTGTGGTGCCGGCGGTGCTGAGTTCGTGACGTAGGCGATCGGTGAGGGCTTGGCGTCGGCGGATGCTCCGGTGGCCGCCAGCCAGTACTTTGCGGGCGATCCCGAACATCCACATCCGGGCCGGTCCCGGCTCGGGTGGCATGGCGTCGATCCGACGCCAGGCTACGACGAGGACGTCGCCGAGCAGGTCGGCGGCGTCGGCTGGTTCTTGGACTCGTCGGATGAGGTAGGCGAGCAGGGCGGGGGCCTCGCGTTGGACGGTCTCCTCGAGCAGTTGCCGTTGCGTCTGGGGCACGGAGGTGGCAGCGCGAGCCTCGGTGTGGGTCACCGGGTTCACCGTGGGCCGAGGGCGCAGGTCATGCTGTGCCCGTTGATGGCCGGGCCCGTGGCGTACATGTCGTGTCTCGCAACCGGCACGGCTTGTTCAGCTGCGTCGGTGAGCTCGCCAACGAGCACTTCTCCCAGGGCTCGGTCGACCGAGTCTGGCGCTGCGGATCCGGCTGTCTTCTCGGCGGTGTTATAGGCCTGCTGGCCGAAGCCGGACCAGTCGCGCTGCGCAACATAGGTATGGGCGGCGTCGAGTTGGTCCTCGGTCAGGTTGCGGAACTCCAGGAACGCCTGACACCGCACATCCTTACCCGCGGCGGTGACGTAGTCCACCGGGATGGGCTCCTGGATGCGTTGCACCCCGGGCTCGAGGCCCTGAAACGGCGGCACCCTGAGCTGCGCTGCGGTCAACGTGCCGCCGGCGGTGAGGACCACCGCGCCGAGCGCAACCCAGCCCACTACGAACCGGCGACGACGGTGTGGCCGGACAGCAGTTGCCCCCTGAGCGCGGGCATGCTTCACCAGCTCGGCCACAGCAGCGTGCACCTGTGGATCGAGCGGCTGCACCCTCGTGGCCAGCAGCTCGTCCAGCTCGTTGTCGTCCATCGATGTGTCCCTTCGTGTGTCCTCACTAGATACATGGCCGGCCCCATCCCAGGTGTTGCACTCCGCCAACGACAAATCAGGCCTTGCGGGCAGCGCTGATCGACCGAGGCCTTCCAGCAATCGACCTACCGCTGCGGACGATGGACGACCGGGACGCCGTCAGCCGAACCCTCTGCGGTCAGGGCTGTGGCTCTGCCGGGTGTAGCGGGTGGCCGAGTAGCGGGCCCACCACGGGGGTCGTGGCCTGAGTGGTGGCGGTTCAGAGGGGCCGGGATCCGACGGATAAACCTTGGGTTGAGTGAGGTACACTCAACTTGTCACGACCCCGGGAGGACGCCGTTCATGGACACCAACAAGCTCACCACCAAGAGTCGCGACGCCGTCTCCACGGCTCTACGCAGCGCGCTGACCACAGGCAACCCGTACGTCGAGCCATCGCACCTGCTGCACGCGCTGCTGCTGGTGCCCGGAAACACCGTCGCTCCGCTGATCACCGCCGTCGGCGCGGATCCGGCCGTGGTGGACGCCGCCGCGCAGGGCGCGATCGCCAAGCTCGGTTCCGCGAAGGGGTCCTCGGTCAGCCAGCCGCAGCTCTCCGGCGCCTTCGCCCGGGTGCTGGCCGACGCCGAGACCCGGGCCGAGCAGCTCGGTGACTCCTACGTCGCCACCGAGCACCTGATGATCGCCCTGGCCGCGGTCGACTCGGATGTGAAGAAGGCGCTGCTGGCCCTCAAGGTCGACCCACGTGCTCTGACCCGGGCCTTCAACGACTCCCGGGGCAGCCGGCGGGTGACCAGCGCCGAGGCCGAGGGCACCGAGTCCGCGCTCGACCAGTACGGCGTCGACCTCACCGCCCAGGCCCGGGCCGGCAAGCTCGACCCGGTGATCGGCCGGGACACCGAGATCCGCCGGGTCGTGCAGGTGCTGGCCCGGCGTACGAAGAACAACCCGGTGCTGATCGGCGAGCCCGGCGTCGGCAAGACCGCGGTCGTCGAGGGTCTCGCCCAGCGGCTGGTCGCCGGGGACGTGCCCGACTCCCTCAAGGGGCGCCGGCTGATGTCGCTCGACCTGAGCTCGATGCTGGCCGGCGCGAAATACCGGGGTGAGTTCGAGGAGCGGCTCAAGGCCGTGCTGAACGAGATCCGCGACGCCGAGGGCCAAGTGATCACCTTCATCGACGAGCTGCACACCGTGGTCGGCGCGGGGGCCTCCGGTGACTCCTCGATGGACGCGGGCAACATGCTCAAGCCGATGCTGGCCCGCGGCGAACTCCGGATGATCGGGGCGACCACGCTGGACGAATACCGCCAGCGGATCGAGAAGGACCCCGCGCTGGAGCGGCGCTTCCAGCAGGTCTATGTCGGCGAGCCCAGCGTGGAGGACACCATAGCGATCCTGCGCGGCCTCCGGGAGCGGTACGAGGCGCACCACAAGGTGGCCATCACCGACGCGGCTCTGGTGGCGGCCGCGTCGCTGTCCAACCGCTACATCACCTCCCGACAGCTGCCCGACAAGGCCATCGACCTGATCGACGAGGCGGCGTCCCGGTTGCGGATGGAGATCGACTCGTCCCCGGAGGAGATCGACGTGCTGCGTCGTACGGTCGACCGGATGACCATGCAGCAGCTGGCGCTGGAGAAGGAGGCCGACGCCGGCAGCGTGGAGCGGCTGGGTCGGTTGCAGGCCGAGCTGGCCGACGCGCAGGAGGAGCTGCGCTCGTTGGAGGCCCGCTGGGAGGCGGAGAAGCAGGGTCTGAACCGGGTCGGGGACCTGAAGAAGCAGATCGACGAGCTCCGGATCGCCGCCGACCGGGCTCTGCGGGAGGGCGACCTGGTCCGGGCCAGCGAGCTCAGCTACGGCGAGATCCCTGCGCTGCAGAAGGAGCTGGACCTCACCAACTCGGTCGAGACCGTTCTGCCGGCCATGGTCAGCGAGCAGGTCGGGCCGACCGATATCGCCGAGGTGGTGGCCAACTGGACGGGGATCCCGACGGGTCGGCTGCTGCAGGGCGAGACCGAGAAGCTGCTCAGCATGGAGTCCCACCTCGGCACCCGGCTGATCGGCCAGCAGCAGGCGGTCCGCGCGGTCTCCGACGCCGTACGCCGTTCCCGGGCCGGCATCTCCGACCCCAACCGGCCGACCGGGTCGTTCCTGTTCCTCGGCCCGACCGGGGTGGGCAAGACCGAGCTGGCCAAGGCGCTGGCCGACTTCCTGTTCGACGACGAGCACGCCATGGTCCGGATCGACATGAGCGAATACTCCGAGAAGCACTCGGTGTCACGGCTGGTCGGAGCCCCGCCCGGTTACATCGGCTACGACGAGGGTGGTCAGCTGACCGAGGCCGTACGCCGGCGCCCGTACGCCGTGGTGCTGCTGGACGAGGTCGAGAAGGCCCACAGCGAGGTGTTCGACATCTTGCTGCAGGTGCTGGACGACGGTCGGCTGACCGACGGCCAGGGTCGTACGGTCGACTTCCGCAACGTGATCATGATCTTGACCTCCAACCTGGGTTCGCAGTTCCTGGCTGACCAGAGGCTCGACGCCAAGCTCAAGCGGGACGCCGTGATGGGGGTGGTCCGCAGCTCGTTCAAGCCCGAGTTCCTGAACCGCCTCGACGAGATCGTGCTCTTCGACCCGCTGGGCACCGACGAGCTGGCCCGGATCGTGGACATCAACCTCGGTCGGCTGAACGTCCGGCTGGCGGAGCGCCGGATCAGCGTCGCGGTGTCCCAGGCCGCGAAGGACTGGCTGGCACTGACCGGCTTCGACCCGGTCTACGGTGCGCGTCCGCTGCGCCGGCTCATCCAGACCACCATCGAGGACCAGCTGGCCCGGCAGGTGCTGTCCGGGCAGGTGCTGGACGGCGACACCGTGACCTTCGGGGTGGACCCGGAGGAGAACGGCCTGGCCATCGTGCAGCCGGAGCCGTTGACCGTCTGAGGTCGACGCCGTCGCTGCCGCCTAGCTGACCTCACCGTCCAGGTAGACCCAACGACCGGCCCGGCGTACGAAGCGGCTGCGTTCGTGCAGCGTGCCAGGGCCCTGGCCGGTGACGTACGCGGCCTCGAACTCGACCATCCCGGCCTCGGCACCGTCGGCACCGCCCTCGGTGCTGAGCACCTTCAGACCGGTCCAGCGGAGACCGGGGGTGGGGTCGACGTCCGGCGGTCGGGTCCGGGGATGCCAGGTGCGGAACACGTAGTCCAGACGCCCGAGCGCGTACGCCGCATAGCGCGACCGCATCAGCTGCTCGGCCGCGGCCGCCCGGGCCACACCGTCGTGCAGCGGGCCGCAGCAGCTGTCGTACTGTGCCCCGCTCCCGCACGGGCAGGCGCGTACGGGTCGCTCGGCCACACAGTCAGGCTAGCCACGGACGTACGGCTGGTCAGGCAGGATGGCTTCCGTGGCGATCAATTCGAACCGGCGCTGGGTGGTGGCAGGGTGTCAGTTCGGAACCATCATGGGGCTGTTCTCCGGGGTCTACGCCTACCACGACGGTGCTCACCTCGCTCGTGCGGTGGCCGGCGGCTTCGTCGCGGCGGTGGTGGGCGGTCTCTTCTTCGGGTTCGCCCTCCGGCGGTTGATGGGGTCAGCCCTGAGCGTCGGTGCCGAGCTGCCAGCCCCGGAGCGCAAGCGTGCCTGGCAGGCTGCTTTGCGTGGACCGGCCCCCGCGGAACCCGAGGTGCACCTGGTCGCGGCGCAGATGGCCCGCCGTCATCTGGCTATGGCCAGCGGTGCCCGGTTCGTCCTGATGCTGATCTTGTTCGTGGTCCTGACGAGCACGTCCCTTTGGTTGGCGATCACCACCGAGCGGTGGTGGCAGTGGGTGCTGGCTACGTTCTTCCTGATCATGATCGGGATGCAGGTCTGGGACCGCCGGCGCTGGCGACAACGGGTTGCCGTGCTGGTCGACGACCCGACCACCCGAGCATGATCATCGGCCGCGATGCGTAGCGGCGACATCGTCCTGCGACCTGGTCCAGACGGTGCAAGTCTCATGCCGGACCGGGTGTATCCCCGGGCCTTCACCCTCCGGGTCGGGCGGACGGACCAGTCGTACGTCGACCTGGACGACCCCACCCGGCTCGAGTTCGACTACGTCCAGCGACTCGCCGACATCATCGACCAGCTGGCCCCGCCGGGGGAGCGGATCAGGGTGGTGCACATCGGCGGTGCGGGTCTGACCCTGCCGCGCTACGTGGCCGCGACCCGACCGCAGTCCGCCCAGCTGGTGTTCGAGCCCGACGCCGAGCTGACCGAGTTCGTCCGGGCCCATCTCCCGCTGCCCGCCCGCAGCGGGATCAAGATCCGCCCCGAGGACGGACGCCTCGGGACGGCCGGTCTTCGCGACGGCTTCGCCGACCTGGTCGTGGTCGACGCGTTCGTGGGCGCCCGGGTGCCGGCCGACCTCACCACCACCGAGTTCTTCACCGAGGTGCGCCGGGTGGTCGGGGACCGCGGCGCCGTACTGATCAACGTCACCGACCGCGGGCCCTTCGGCTACGCCCGCCGGGTGCTGGCCAGTCTGGTCGAGGCCCTGCCGTACGCGGTGTTCTGCACCGAACCGGCCACCCTGAAGGGCCGACGGTTCGGCAATGTCGTGCTGGCCGGATCGGCCCGGCCCCTGCCCGTGGCCGAGATCGCTCAGCGAGCCGGCAGTGGGCCCTTCCCGTACCGGGTCCTGCACGGGACGCGGCTGGCCCAGGTGGCAGCCGGGGCGATCGGCTTCCGGGACGACGACGGGGAGCTCTCGCCCGAGCCGCCACACAGTCTGGGTTTCTTCGGCTAGCCCGACCCGCCCTTAACCTGGATCCATGTCGACCGGCTACCCACCTCCAGTCGAACCGCCGGTCCAGTTCCTGCCGGGCTCCCCGCCAGCGCCCGGTTGGCCCAGTTTCACGGCCCCCGCGTACGGACCGCCGCCGCTCACCGACCACGAGCTCCAGCAGCTTCCGCCGCCCGATGCGGCACCCCGCCCTGCCTCAGGCCCTTCGGACAACCAGGCGGCCTCGCCCACGCGGCCGGCCGTCGTGACCATCGCCGCGACGATGGCCGTCACCGCCTCGCTGCAGTGGGTCTGTGCCCTGAGCCTGGTCTGGGTCACCGCCACCGTCGGGGCCGATGCACTGGGTGCTCAGGGTGATCAGGGCGCGATCTTCCACATCCTGAACCGCTTCCACTACCGGATGATCGAGGGGCTCGCCTGGCCGCTGTACGGGTTCGGTTTGCTCTCCCTGATCACCGGGTTCTTGATCCTCTCCGGGCGGGCCCGGCACCGGATCGCGCACACGGTTGTCGGGGCGGCGATGATCGGCTGGTCGGCCTGGTGGCTGCGGGACAACCTGGCCTGGTGGTTCAGCTCGGCGGCCTACGTCGCGGTCGCCTGCCTGATCCTGTGGACCCCGGCCGCGACCCGCTGGTTCTCCCGCCCGCGGTCGTCGCCCGGGTTGGACCAGCGGGCTCGGATCAGCTGAGCCGGGCCAGCCGCCGTACGGCCTCGTCGATCACGTCGTCGGTCTTGCAGAAGGCCCAGCGCACGTACGGCTGCCCGGCCTCGACCCGGTCGTAGAACACCTGGTGCGGGATGGCGACCACACCGCACCGCGTCGGCAGCTCCCGGCAGAACGCCACCCCGTCGGAATAGCCGAGCTTCGTGACGTCAGTAGTCATGAAGAAGGTCCCCTGCGGGATCACCGGATCCAGTCCCACCGAGGTCAGCCCGGCGGCGAGCCGGTCCCGCTTGCCCTGCAGGGCCAACCGGGCCTCCCGCACCCAGGCGTCGCCCTCGTCCAGCGCCCGGGCTACCGCGGGTTGGAAGGGGGCGCCGGAGACGAAGGTCAGGTACTGCTTGACCGCAGTGATCTCCGTGATCAGCTCCGGGGTGCTCGTCGCCCAGCCGATCTTCCAGCCCGTCGCCGAGAAGGTCTTGCCGGACGACGAGATCCGGACGGTCCGTTCCCGCACCCCGGGGAACGCGGCCAGCGGAAGGTGCCGGTGGTCGTCGAAGACCAGGTGCTCGTAGACCTCGTCGCAGATCACCAGGACGTCGTGCTGAACAGCGAGCCTGGCGATCTCGGTCAGGTCCGCCTCGGTCAGCACCACCCCAGTCGGGTTGTGCGGGGAGTTGATCAGGATGGCCTTGGTGCGCGGGCTGAAGGCGGCCGCCAGCTCGGCGTGGTCGAGGGCGAACCCGGGCCCGAACAGGCCCACCCCGACCCGGGTGCCGCCGGCCAGATCGATGGAGGCGGCGTAGGAGTCGTAGAACGGTTCGAGCGCGATCACCTCGTCCCCGGGGTTCACGAAGGCCAGCACCGCAGCGGCCAGGGCCTCGGTGGCGCCGGTGGTGACCAGCACCTCGGTGTCCGGGTCGTAGCGCAGTCCGTAGTGCCGTTCGGCGTGGGCGGAGATGGCCCGCCGCAGCGGAGCGATGCCCCGCCCCGGCGGGTACTGGTTCACCCCGGCCGAGATGGCGGAGCGCGCCTCTTCCAGCATGAAGGCCGGTCCGTCGGTGTCCGGGAAGCCTTGGCCGAGGTTGACCGACCGGGTGCTCAGGGCCAGCGCGGACATCTCGGCGAAGATGGTGGTCGACGCCGAACGCACCCGATCGGCCTTCCACGACGACGGCATGGCCGCCACTCTAGCCCGCAGTAGCCGAGCGTTAGGCTCGCCGACGGCAGCAGGTCGTACGGAGCTGGTGAGGGGAGCAGGCATGTCGAACGCATCCGAAGCGGGGCTTCTGGAGGCCGTGCCCGACGGTCTGTTCATCGCCGGCGGCTGGCGTCCGGCGGTTTCCGGACGGACCCTGGACGTGCTCGACCCGGCCACCGGCCGGGTGCTCAAGACGATCGCCGACGGCGGGGTCGAGGACGGCGCGGCCGCCCTGGATGCGGCCGTCGACGCCGGACCGGATTGGGCCCGGACGCCCCCGCGGCAACGGGGTGAGCTGCTGCGCCGGGCCTTCGACCTGGTCCAGCAGCACCGCGACGAGCTCGCCCTGCTGATGACCATGGAGATGGGCAAGCCGCTCGCCGAGGCCAGGGGCGAGGTCGCGTACGGCGGGGAGTTCCTGCGCTGGTTCTCCGAGGAGGCCGTCCGGATCTCCGGCCGCTACGGGGTCAACCCCGAGGGCACCGGGCGGATGATCGTCTCCCAGCACCCGGTCGGCCCCTGCTACCTGATCACGCCGTGGAACTTCCCGCTGGCGATGGCGACCCGGAAGATCTCCCCGGCGCTGGCGGCCGGTTGCACCGTGGTCGTCAAACCGGCCGAGCTGACCCCGTTGACCACCATGTACTTCGTGTCCCTGCTGGTCGAGGCCGGACTGCCCGCGGGGGTGGTCAACGTGGTCACCACCTCGACCGCCGCCGACGTGTCGGGTCCGATCATCGCCGACCCCCGGTTGCGCAAGCTCAGCTTCACCGGGTCCACCCCGGTCGGCCGTCTCCTGCTGCAGCAGGCGGCCGGAGGGGTGCTGCGTACGTCGATGGAGCTGGGCGGCAACGCGCCCTTCCTGGTCTTCGCGGACGCCGATCTGGACGCCGCGGTCGAGGGCGCCATGCTGGCCAAGTTCCGCAACGTCGGCCAGGCGTGCACGGCCGCGAACCGATTCATCGTGCACGAGCGGGTGGCCGAGGACTTCGCTGCCCGGGTCACCGCCAAGGTGCAGGCGATGAAGGTGGGCCGGGGGACCGCGGACGAGGTCCAGATCGGGCCGCTGATCAACGCGGCCGCGGTGCAGAAGGCCGCCGCCCTGGTCGACGACGCTGCCGGTCGGGGAGCCCGGGTGCTGACCGGGGGGCACACGATTGACGGGCCGGGCACCTTCTACGAACCCACGGTGATCACCGGGGTCAGCCCGGGCAGCACCATCCTGCGCGAGGAGATCTTCGGCCCCGTGCTGAGCATCGTGACCTTCGCCGAGGAGGCGGAGGCGGTGCAGATCGCCAACGACACCGAGTACGGCCTGGTCAGCTACGTCTTCACCCGGGACCTCGCCCGGGGGCAGCGGCTGATCGAGTCGCTGCAGACCGGGATGATGGGGCTCAACGTCGGGGTGGTCTCGAACGCCGCTGCGCCCTTCGGCGGGGTGAAGCAGTCCGGCGTCGGCCGGGAGGGCGGGCTCGAGGGCATCGCCGAATACCTCTCCACCAAGTACAGCCTGACGCCCGACCCGTTCGCCTGACGGCACCGACCGAGCGATCTTCCCGCCCGGCTGCGCGGTTTGGCCGGACGGGCCAGGATGTGGTCATGCCCATTCCGACGACTGCCTACGCGCACGTCCGCCTCACCGTGACCGACCTCGCCCGCTCCCGAGCCTTTTACGACGACGTCTTCGGTCTCCCGGTCGCCTTCGAGCTGCCGGCCGACGCGGACGCGGAGACCCGTGAGCAGCTGTCCTTCCTGTTCGGCGGAGTCATCTACAAGCTCGGCGACTCGCTGCTCGGGCTGCGGCCGGTCGGCGCGGAGGGCTTCGTCGAGGACCGTACGGGCTTGGACCACGTCAGCTTCGCGGTCGACTCGCACGCAGACCTGCTCAGCTCCGCGGCCATGCTGGACGAGCTCAGCGTCGCCCACGGCGGAGTCAAGGACATCGGGGCCGGCTACATCCTGGAGTTCCGCGACCCCGACAACATCGCGCTCGAGCTCTTCGCCCCCAAGGCCTGATGGCGCAGACCCGCCCGGGGACCCTGCCGGCGAGGCACAATGTCCGGTGTGAGCAGTCGCGTGCAGGACAGAGCCAGAACGGCGCGAGCCGGCCGGCGGCCGTCGCCGTTCACGGTGGTCGGCGTCCTCCTGCTCGTCGCGGGTCTGGCCTGCTTGG
>JAABUN010006765.1_pt1 | contig 12912 bp, 15 predicted proteins | sample 5559311 | NCBI WGS metagenome assembly JAABUN01 (sample SAMN10711877, study PRJNA513370) | rock metagenome | isolation source: Antarctica rocks | place: Antarctica: Victoria Land, Siegfried Peak sud | reverse complement strand
GGCGATCCTGACGTTCCTGCGCGAGGAAGTGCCGAGGAACTGGCACGCCTACTGCGATGCCGTGTCGGACAACTTCCGTGTCATCTCGCACCAGGATTTTCGGATCCTGGCGTGAGCGGAGTATAGTAACCTGTATCCTTATGTCGAAAACCTGATCCTGCTCGGCGTGACCCCGTTCGGCGTCGGCAACGTGCTCGACAACGCGCTGACCGGCAATGCCGTGGCGAACTCCCTGCTGGGCGGCGCCGGCAACGATACGCTGAATGGCATGGGCGGGAACGACGTGCTGTGGGGCCAGGCCGGGGCGGACACCTTCATCCTGCAGCGCGGGACCGGCATCGACGTGATCGCCGATTTCGAGCCGGGCATCGACCGGATCGGGCTGTCCGGCACCGCGTTGCACGACTTCGAGGCGCTCCTGGAGGCAACCGTCCAGTACGGCCCGTCCTGCGCCGTCGATCTCGGCGGCGGCGACCGGATGATCCTGCGCAACGTCCCGAAGGCGGCGCTGCACGAGACGGACTTCCTGTTCAACTGAACGGCAAGGCCGGCCGGCCCGCCCCGGGGTTGCGTCCCCCTACCCCACCCGGTTCGCCACCAGCTGCTCTACCACCGCCGGGTCGGCCAGGGTCGAGGTGTCGCCCAGCGCGTCGGTCTCGTTCGCCGCGATCTTCCGCAGGATGCGGCGCATGATCTTGCCGGACCGCGTCTTCGGCAGGCCCGGCGCCCATTGGATGGCATCCGGCGAGGCGATCGGGCCGATCTCCTTCCGCACCCAGGCGATCAGTTCCTTCTTCAGCGCATCGGTCGGCTCCTCGCCGGTCTTCAGCGTGACATAGGCGTAGATGCCCTGGCCTTTGATGTCGTGCGGCATGCCGACGACCGCGGCCTCGGCCACCTTGGGGTGGGCGACCAGCGCGCTTTCGACCTCGGCGGTGCCCATGCGGTGGCCGGCGACGTTGATCACGTCGTCCACCCGGCCGGTGATCCACCAGTAGCCGTCCTCATCGCGCCGCGCGCCGTCGCCGGTGAAATACATCCCCGGAAACGTCGAGAAGTAGGTCTGCACGAAGCGCGGATGGTCGCCGTAGACGGTGCGCATCTGGCCGGGCCAACTGTCGGTGATCACCAGATTGCCCTCGGCGGCGCCCGTCAGCAGCTTGCCCTCGCCATCCACCAGTGCCGGCTGCACACCGGGCAACGGCAGCGTGGCCGACCCCGGCTTCTGCGCCACCGCGCCGGGCAGCGGTGAGATCAGGATGCCGCCGGTCTCGGTCTGCCACCAGGTATCGACGATTGGGCAGCGCTCGTCGCCGACCACGCGGTAGTACCACAGCCAGGCCTCGGGGTTGATCGGCTCGCCAACCGAGCCCAGCACCCGCAGCGAGGCGCGGCTGTGCTTCTTCACCGGGGCCTCGCCGTCGCGAATCAGGCTGCGGATGGCGGTCGGCGCGGTGTAGAAGATGTTGACCTGGTGCTTGTCCACCACCTGCCAGAAGCGGCCGACATCGGGCCAGGTCGGCACGCCCTCGAACATCAGCGTGGTCGCGCCGTTGGCGAGCGGGCCGTAGACGATGTAGGTGTGCCCCGTCACCCAGCCCACGTCGGCGGTGCACCAGTAGACCTCGCCGGGACGGTAGTCGAACACCAGTTCGTGGGTGTAGCTGGCCCACACCAGGTAGCCGCCGGTGGTGTGGACCACGCCCTTGGGCTGGCCGGTGCTGCCCGAGGTGTACAGGATGAACAGCGGGTCCTCGGCGCCCATCGGCTCGGGCGCGCATTCGGCCGGCTGCGCGCCGCAGGCATCCTCCCACCACAGGTCGCGGCCCGCCTGCATGGCGACCGTGCCGCCGGTGTTGCGCGCCACGATCACCTGGCGGATCGAGGGACAGTCCCGCAGCGCCTCGTCGGCGTTGACCTTCAGCGGCACGCGGCGGCCGCCGCGGCGGCCCTCGTCGGCGGTCAGCAGCAGCACGCATTCGCTGTCGCGGATGCGCGACGACAGGCTGTCCGGGGAGAAGCCGCCGAAGACGATGGAATGCACCGCGCCGATCCGCGCGCAGGCCAGCATGGCGACCGCGGCCTCGACGATCATCGGCAGGTAGATGCAGACCCGGTCGCCCTTGCCGACGCCGGCCGCGCGCATGGCGTTGCCGAGGCGGCAGACCTGGGCGTGCAGTTCGCGGTAGGTCACTTTCGCGTCGCTGGCGGGGTCGTCGCCCTCCCAGATGATCGCCACCTGGTCGCCGCGCGATGCCAGGTGGCGGTCGAGGCAGGACACGCTGGCGTTCAGCACGCCGTCCTCGAACCACTTGATGCTGACATCGCCGGTGAATTCGGTGTTCTTGATCAGGGTTGGCTCGCGCATCCAGGCGACACGGTGCATTTCGGTCCGCCAGAAGGCCTCGGGGTCGCGGGCCGCCTGTTCGGTCATGGCACGGTGGCGCGCCTGGTCCACCTTCGCCGCGGCGGCGATCTCGGGCTTGACGGCGATGAGGCTGTGGTCGGTCATGCGGACGTCTTCCCTGGCGGCCATTCCTGCCTGCCGGGAGTTTGCCCATGCCGCCGCGGGCCGCGTCAATCCATCGCACGCGGACCGGCCACCGCCCGCGGACCGGCCCCGCACCAGGTCCGCTGGTGCCTGGTGCGGCTGGCGGCGGCGGGCGATTGCGCCGAGTTGCGCCAGCCGGGCGCGTGGATCGGGTTTCCTGCGACACACGGCGGGCCTGCCTCGGGGCGCGTTCGCGGGCGGCCACGCCGATCGGACGCGTGGACCGCCCGCTCCACGACAAGGCAGCGGGCATGACCGCATCATCCTGGAACGATCGCCCCCTGGCGGCGGTCCCGCCGCGCCGGGTTGGCGCGGCGGGCGCCTTCCCTCAGTTGACGCGGGGCGTCGTGCCGCCGCCCTGGGTCGCGGACGGGGCCGCGGCGGTGCCGGCGCCATGGGTGGTAATCCCCGGAACCACGCTGCCCGAGGCCGCCGGAGCCTGGACCGCGGCGCCATGCCGCTCGGCCGGGCGCGTGGTGGACTGGGCGGCGCTCGGCGCGGTCGTCCCCTGCGGCGTCACCGCCGAGGTGCTGCCCGGACGCGGCGCGGTGGTGGCCGTGGGCGCCGCGGGCGTGGCCGGGGCGACGACCGCCGGGCGGGCGGCGGGCGCGGCCGGGGCGTTGCCTTGGGCAAGCACCGGCGCGGCGGCACCGAGGAGCAGGATGGAAGCAAGCAGGCTGCGGCGGATGGTGATGGTCATGATGGCCTCCTGTGCGCTTGGCACAGGGGTAGGATGGGGAGCGCGCTTGTCAGCCGATGGGCGGCTTCAAGGTGATTTCAGGCGGATCGCGGCGCCGCCGGGGCGATGATGGCGGCCGGCCACAAAGCCCCCGCCCCGAAACCACCGACCGCGGGACCATCAGCCCTGGAGCCGGCAACCTTGCGCCGGGCATCACAGCCCCGCATCCGCCGGCACCACCACCTGCCCATTGACGATCCGCACCGCCACCGGCTCCAGCGCCTCGCCGATGCAGGGACCGGACAGGCACTTGCCGTCCTCGATGCGGAACCGCGCGCCGTGGACCGCGCAAAGGATGGCCTGCCTTCGGTGGTCGAGGAAGCGGTCCGGCATCGGCTCCAGCGGCAGGCCGATGTGCGGGCAGGCGTTCACGTACACGAAGACCCGCCCGGCCTTACGCACCGCGAACAGTCCGGTGAAGCCGCCCGGCGCGGCGCCGAAGCCCCGTGCGCCGTCCTCGGGGATGTCGGTAAGCCGGCAGAGCACCCGTTCGGAAGCGTCGATGGCGGCGGGGGCGATTCCGGCGGGCGGGTCAGTCCGCCGCATCGGTCAGGCCCAGCCTTTCGTGCCAATCCGCCAGGCTTTCGGTGGGGAAGCGATCGTGCTGGCGGTCGCGCGGCCCGGCCTCCACCGCCACCCAGGGCGGCTTGAACTCCAGCATGATGTGGATGACTTCCGGCGGCACCGGCAGGGGCGTGTCGATCGCCGAGGCGAAGGGATGCACCAGCTCCGGCCATTCGGGATCGAACAGCCACAGCGCGGTGCCGCACCGGCCGCAGAAGTGCCGCTCCGCCGTGCTGCGCTGCGCCCGCGCATCCTCCGGGTCCTTCAGCCGGGCGTGGTGGATCGAAACAGCCGCCCGGCCGGTCACCCGCAGCGTCCCGGCATCGGCGCCGAGGTTGATGGCGTAGCCCCCGCCGCCCTGGGTCTTGCGGCAGACCGAGCAGTAGCAGCGCTGATAGGGGTAGGGCTGCGCCGAGCGCACCCGGAACCGCACCGTGCCGCATTGGCAGGACCCTTCAAGCCGCATCGCCATCCTCCCACCCGCCCATCCGGCACAGCATGGTCCAGTGCGGGCCGCTCACCGGCATCACGGACAGGCGCGATTGCCGCACCAGTGCGAGGTCCGCCAGCCCCGGCTCGGCCTTCACCGCAACGAGCGTCACCGGGTGCGGCACCGGCCCCACCGCAAGCAGGTCGACGCAGACCCAGCGGCCGGTCGCGTCGCCGGGCTCGGGATAGGCCTCCCGCGCCACCCGGACCACGCCGACGATCTCCTTGCCGATATTGGAATGGTAGAAGAACGCCAAGTCGCCCAGCCGCATGGCCCGCAGGTGGATGGCGGCCAGCGCGTTGCGCACGCCGGTCCAGGGTTCGGTGCCGTTCGCCACCTGCTGGTCCCAGGAGAAGGCATCCGGTTCGGTCTTCACCAGCCAGCGCGCCGTGGGGGAAGGCATCGGGAGTCCTTTTCGCCTGCCGCACAGACTAGCACGGCGCGCGGTGCTTCAATCCGCGGCGTAGCGGCCCTATTCTAGCAGCGTGAGCATCACATCCCCTCTGATGGCCCCACCTGGGATGGCCCCACCTGGCCGGACCGGCGGGTCGCTGCACCGCTTCGCCAATCCGGGCCGCTTCCTGCGGCTGTCCGGCCGGGTGCTGCCCTGGCTGACCGGGGCGGCGCTGCTGGTGCTGGCGGTGGGGCTGCCCTGGGGGCTGGCGTTCTCGCCGCCCGACTGGCAGCAGGGGGACACCGTCCGCATCCTCTACGTCCATGTGCCGATGGCCTGGCTGGCGATGGCCGGCTACGCCGCGCTGGCCGTTAGCTCCGCCATCGCCCTGGTCTGGCGCCACCCGCTGGCCGACCTCGCCTGCCGCGAGCTGTCGCCGGTCGGCGCCGCCGTCACCGCGCTGTGCCTGGCCACCGGCAACCTCTGGGGCAAGCCGATGTGGGGCACCTGGTGGGTGTGGGACGCACGGCTCACCAGCGTGCTGGTGCTGTTCTTCCTGTGGCTGGGCCACGCCGCCCTGGTCCGCGCCTTCGACGACACGGCGCATGGCGCGCGCATGGGGGCGATCCTGGCGCTGATCGGCGCGGTGAACCTGCCGGTGGTTAAGTTCTCGGTCGACTGGTGGAACACCCTGCACCAGCCGGCCAGCGTCACCCGGCTGGCCGCGCCGGCGCTGCATGTGGACATCCTGCATCCGCTGCTGGTCTGCGCGCTGGGATTCACCCTGGCCTTCGCCGCGGTGGTGCTGGCGCGGACCCGCAGCGCGGTGATGGAGCGCCGCGTGCGGTCGCTGCAGCGGGCCGCGGCACGGCGGGCGGAGGGCGCGGCGGCGTGAGCCTCCACTGGATGCACATCTCGGCCAGCTATGCGCTGGTGCTGGGCGGCTTCCTGGCGCTCGGCCTCGGCGCGGCGCGGCGGCACCGGGCGGCGCGGCGGCACCTGGCCCGGCTGGAGACGCGGCGCCCGCAGGACCGCGCGGCATGACCCGCAAGCGCCGCCGGCTGTACCTGCTGCTGCTGTGCGGGCTCGGCCTCGGCAGCGCCACGGCGCTGACGCTGACCGCCTTCCAGGACAACCTGGTGTTCTTCCGCTCGCCCAGCGACATCGCGCGGCAGGCGCCGACGCCCGACCGCGCCTTCCGCCTGGGCGGCCTGGTCGAGACCGGCAGCGTGGCGCGGGAGACCGCTGCCGATGGCAAGCCCGCCGCGCGGTTCCGGGTGACCGACGGCGCCAGCGCGGTGGCCGTCACCTATACCGGCGTGCTGCCGGACCTATTCCGCGAGGGCCAGGGCGTGGTGACCCTGGGCCGGCTGGGGCCGGACGGGGTGTTCCGCGCCAGCGAGGTGCTGGCCCGCCACGACGAGAATTACATGCCGCCCGAGGTTGCTAACGCGCTGAGGCGCAGCGAGCAGTGGAAGCCGGAGGGCGGGGGATGAGGCAGGCAAGGAAGCACGGGGGAGAGAACTCCCCCGGACCCCCTCCTTTTTTTGAACGTACAGAAAAAAAGGATGGGGGTCCGGGGGAAGTTCTCTTCCCCCGGTCCTGCTGGTTATGATTCCCGAACTCGGCCACTTCGCCCTGGCTTTGGCGCTCGCCCTGTCCGTGGCGCAAGCCGCCTGCGGCCTGTACGGCCCGCACCGCGGCGTTCCCCGCCTGACCGCCGCCGCCGCGCCGCTCGCCGCCGGCACGTTGCTCAGTGTGGTGGTCGCCTTCGGCTGCCTGATGTGGAGCTTCGTCGCCAACGACACCACCGTCGCCAACGTGGTCCAGAACAGCCACTCCGCGAAGCCGCTGCTCTACAAGCTGACCGGCACCTGGGCCAGCCACGAGGGTTCCATGGTGCTGTGGGTGTTGATCCTGGCGCTGTGCGGCGGCGCCGTCGCCGGCTTCGGCCGCAACCTGCCCTCGGCGTTGCGGGCGCGGGTGTTGGCGGTGCTGGCGCTGATTGCGGTGGGGTTCCTGGCCTTCACCATCGGCACCTCCAACCCCTTCGACCGGGTGTGGCCGCCGCCGCTCGACGGCCAGGGACTGAACCCCGTCCTGCAGGACCCCGGTCTCGCCTTCCACCCGCCGCTGCTCTACCTCGGCTATGTCGGCTATGCCGTGACCTTCGCCTTCGCCGTCGCCGCGCTGATCGAGGGAAGGGTCGATGCTGCCTGGGGCCGCTGGGTGCGGCCGTGGGCGCTGGCGGCGTGGTCGGTACTGACGCTCGGCATCGCGCTCGGGTCGTGGTGGGCCTATTACGAACTGGGCTGGGGCGGCTACTGGTTCTGGGACCCGGTGGAGAACGCCTCGCTGCTGCCGTGGCTCGCCGGCTGCGCCCTGCTGCACTCCGCCGTGGTGGTCGAGAAGCGCGAGGCGCTGAAGACCTGGACCGTGTTCTTGGCGCTGCTCGCTTTTGGCCTATCGCTGCTCGGCACCTTTCTGGTGCGGTCCGGCGTGCTGAACAGCGTCCACGCCTTCGCCAACGACCCGTCGCGCGGCGTCTTCATCCTGGTCCTGCTGATGGTCTACATCGGCGGCGCCTTCGCGCTGTTCGCCTGGCGCGCCGCGGCGATGACGCCGACCGGCATCTTCGCGCCGCTGTCGCGGGAGGGCGCGCTGATCCTGAACAATCTGCTGCTTTGCTCGATCGCCGCGGTGGTGCTGGTCGGCACGCTGTACCCGATGTTCGCCGACCTGCTGTTGGGCCAGAAGATCTCCGTTGGCCCGCCCTTCTTCAACATCGCGACCCTGCCGCTGGTGGTGCCGCTGCTCGGCGCCATGGCAATCGGCCCGATGCTGTCGTGGAAGCGCGCCCGCCTGTGGCCGGCGTTGCAGCGGCTGTGGTGGGCGGCGCTGGGCGGCGGGGCCGCGACGCTGCTGTGCCTGGCGCTGGAGGGCCAGCGGATCGGCCCAGCACTCGGCTTCGCCGCGGCGCTGTGGCTGATCCTCGGCGCGCTGGCCGACGTGGCGGACAGGATCGCGCTGTTCTCCCGCCCCCGCGCCGCGCTGGCCCGTGCCCGTGGCCTGCCACGTGCGGCCTGGGGCGGCGCGGTGGCGCACGCCGGCATGGGGGTGCTGATCCTCGGCCTGGCCGGCATGGGACTGGCAACCGACACGCTGACGTTGCTGAAGCCTGGCCAAAGCACCACCCTCGCCGGCTACGCCTACCGGCTGGAGGGCGTCAGCGACCAGCCCGGCGCCAACTTCACCGCCCGCCGCGCCACCGTCACCATCACCCGCAACGGCCGCGAGGTCGCGGTGCTGACACCGGAGAAGCGCACCTTCCCGGTCGCCCGCATGAGCACCACCGAGGCCGCCATCCACACCACCCTGGCGTCCGACCTCTACGTGGTGCTGGGCGACGAACGCGACGGCGGCGCGGTGCTGCGCATCCACCACAACCCGCTGGCGCCGTGGATCTGGCTCGGCGCGGCGATCATGGCGCTGGGCGGCGGGCTGTCGCTGTCCGACCGGCGCATCCGGGTCTCCGCGCCGACGCCGAAGGCGGTGCTTCAAGGGGCGACGCCGAAACCCGTGCGCCAGGGGACCGGCGAGGGCGCCCGCGCATGAGCGGCACCGCGGCGCCGAACCCGTGGCGGCGGCGGGCGCTGCTGCTGGCGCCGCTCGGCCTGGCGCTCGGCGCCGGCGGCGGCTTTTACGCCATGCTGCGTGGCCTCCGCACCGGGGAATACGACCCGCACGGCGTGCCCTCGGCGCTGCTGGGCAAGGCGCCGCCGGAGTTCAGCCTGCCGCCGCTGGAAGGCATCGAACGCCCGGCCCTGGCGAGCGCCGACCTGCGCGGCGCCGGCCGCCCGGTGCTGGTCAACTTCTTCGCAAGCTGGTGCGGCCCCTGCATCATCGAGCATCCGCAGCTCATGCGGCTGTCGCGCGCCGGCGTGCCGGTGCTGGGCGTGGCCTACAAGGACAAGCCGGCGGATTCGCTGGCCTTCCTGCGGCGCCACGGCAACCCCTACGCGCGGCTCGGAGTGGACGAACCGGGGCGCGTGGCGATCGACTGGGGCGCCTACGGCGTGCCGGAGACCTACCTGATCGACAAGGCCGGGCTGATCCGCTGGCGCTGGGCCGGGCCGGTCACCGAGGACACGTGGCGGCAGGACCTCGAGCCGCTGCTGCGCCGCCAAGCATGATGTTCCGGCGAGGCTGGGCCGCTGCGGCCCTGGTGCGAAAGGCGCTGCTGCTGTGCCTGGCGCTGTGTTCTGCGCCAGATGGGCCGGCCCTCGCGGTGGGCGACCCGGCCGAGCAGCTCCGCGACCCGGCGCTGGAGGAACGCGCCCGCGGCATCGGCCGTGAACTCCGCTGCCTGGTCTGCCAGAACCAGTCGATCGAGGACAGCGACGCCGGCCTGGCGCGCGACCTCCGCCGGATCGTCCGCGAGCAGGTGGCCGGTGGCCGCAGCGACGACCAGGTGGTGCGCTTCGTGCACGACCGCTATGGCGACTTCGTGCTGCTGCGCCCGCCCTTCACCCTGGCCACCGCGCTGCTTTGGGCGACCCCGGCCGTGGCGCTGCTGGGCGGCGGGCTGCTGATCCTGGCGCTGCGCCGCCGCCGCGACCAGGACCGGCCGGCAGCCGAACTCAGCGATACTGAGCGCACCCGTCTTGCCCGGATCGGGGGCGGACCAGGGGACGGGCCAAGGGCGTGACCTGGCTGGCCCTCGGAGCGCTGGCCCTGGCGGCCCTGGCGCCGCTTGCCCTGGTGTTCCTCGGCCCGCCGCGCAGCCGCGGCCGGCACGAGGCCGACCTCGCCCTGTATCACGCCCAACTGGCCGAGCTGGAACGGGAGCGCCTGGCCGGCCGGTTGGACACGCCGGCGCACCACGCGGCGACGATCGAGGTGCAACGCCGGCTGCTGGCGGCGCCCGAGGACCCGGCCGAAGCCGCCAGGGGCGGACGCGGCCGGGCCGCACTACTGGCGACCATGCTGCTGGTGCCTGGCCTGGCGCTCGGCGTCTACCTGTGGCGCGGCACGCCCGACATGCCCTCGGCCCCCTACGTTCTGCGGCAGGTGTCGGCGGCGCGGGACGACAACCTGCTGGCGCTGCTGCGCATTCGCCTCGCCGCGCTGCCCCCTGGCAGCGAGGAGGCGCGCCAGGGCCACGCCATGCTGGGCAATGCCGAGCGCAGCCGCGGCCGGCTGGATGCCGCGGCGGCGGCCTACCGCCAAGAGCTGGCCGGGCGGTTCGACGCCGACCTGACCGGGCAGTTGGCGCAGGTGCTGCTGGAGGACGACAAGGTGGAGGATGCCGTGCGCCTGCTGGCCGGGGCGCTGCCGCAGGCGCCCCGGCATGTCGGCCTGCGATTCCTAAGCGGTGTCGCCGAACTGCGGTCCGGCCGGCCGGACGCGGCGCGGGTGCTGTGGGGCGGGTTGGTGGCGGAGGCGCCGGAGGGCACGCCGTGGCGGGCGATGGTGGAACGGCGGCTGGCGGATTTGCCGTGAGGCGTTTGGCGTGAAGGCGCTGGAGCGGGCGGTGGGAATCGAACCCACGACATCCAGCTTGGGAAGCTGACGTTCTGCCTCTGAACTACGCCCGCGCCGTGCGACAACTATAGGGGTGCCCAGGCCGCGCCGGCAAGCGAGGGACCCGCAGCATCGTGCCAGCACCGGCCCATCCCGCGCCGCCGCGCGACCCCACCCCCCGCGGCGCGGCGCTCCGCCGGCTTGCCGCCCGCGCCCCGCGCCTTGCCCGGCCGCTCGACGCCGCGATCCTGCTGGAGCAGCACCGCGCGCATCACGGGCGATGGCCGCGCTTGGTGGTGCCCGCCACCTTCAACGACTGGGTCTTCCGGCGGCTGCTGCTGGATCGCAACCCGCTGCTGCGGGTGCTGTGCGACAAGCTGGCGGTGCGGGACCATGTCCGCGCGACGCTGGGCCGGGACATCGCCGTGCCGCTGCTCGCGGTCTGCGACCGGCCGGAGGACCTCCCCTGGGACCGCCTGCCGCGGGCCTTCGTGCTGAAGGCCAGCCACGGCTCCGGCTTCAACGTCGTGGTCGAGGATCGTGATGCCGTGGACCGCGGCGCGATGGCGGCCCGGCTGCGCGCCTGCCTGGCGGTCGACTACTACGAGATGCGGCGCGAATGGGGCTATCGCGGCATCCCGCGGCGGCGGCTGGTGGAGCCGCTGCTGCGGAGCCCCGGCGAGTTCGTGCTGCCGGACTGGAAGTTCCACTGCTTCGGCGGCGAGCCCCGGGTCCTGCACGTGGTCCGCATGGACCGCGCGCTGCGGCGCAGCGTCAGCCTGTTCACCATGGCCGGGCGCCACCTTCCCGTCACCTACTCGGAGCCGCGCGGGCCGCCGACGCTGCCGCCCGGCGACCTGCCGGCGCTGGCCGCCGTGGCGCGCCGCCTGGCCCAGGGCTTCGACTACCTGCGGGTCGACCTGTACTGCCTGGATGGCCAGGTCCGGTTCGGTGAGTTGACGCCCTATCTCGGCGCCGGACTCTTCCGCTTCGATCCACCCGAATTCGACGCCTGGATGGGCGCGCTGTGGACCGCGGCACGACGCGGCACGCTGCCGCCACCCCCACCCGGCTGACCATTCGGGGAAGCGGCGATTGACCGGACCGGCTGCGGGGGCCTATGGCACCGGCCGGTCGTCGTGGAACGGCCCCTCGCGATTTGTCCGGCCAGCTTGCGGCGAGGTGAAACAAGCGCGCTAAACGGCCGTCGGGGGCGTTGCCATGGCAAGCCCCCGCCCCCCGCGACAGGGGCCGGACGCCGCGCGCTCGCCAAGGTGTCCACCCGCATGTCCAACGACCCGTCCGCCAGGCCTCGTCCGCTTCGCCCTGCCACGTTGCTGGTCCGCGGCGGCACGCTCCGCAGCAACCATGCCGAGACCTCCGAGGCGTTGTTCCTCACCTCCGGCTTCGTCTACGACAGCGCCGCCCAGGCCGAGGCGACCTTCGCCGGCACCGAGCAGCACTACCAGTATTCCCGCTTCGGCAACCCGACCGTCGCCATGCTGGAAGCCCGCCTCGCCGCGCTGGAGGGCGCCGAGGCCTGCCGCGCCACCGCCACCGGCATGGCCGCCGTCCACGCCGCGATGCTGTCGCACCTGAAGGCCGGCGACCGCGTGGTGGCGTCCCGCGCGCTGTTCGGATCATGCCACTGGATCGTCTCGACCCTGCTGCCGCGCTACGGCATCGCCGCCGAGTTCGTCGACGGCGCCGACCTTTCGCAATGGGAGCGCGCGCTGGCGCAGCCGACCGCGCTGGTGCTGCTGGAAACCCCCTCGAACCCGATGCTGGAATTGGTAGATCTGCCGGCGGTGGCGACGCTCGCGCACCGCGCCGGCGCCATCGTGGTGGTGGACAACGTCTTCGCCACGCCGCTGCTGCAGAAGCCGCTGGAGCAGGGCGCCGACGTGGTGGTGTATTCCTGCACCAAGCACATGGACGGCCAGGGCCGGGTGCTCGGCGGCGCCGTGCTGGGCACCAAGAAGTGGGTCGAGGACACGCTGCAGCCCTTCACCCGCAACACCGGCCCGGCACTGTCGCCGTTCAACGCCTGGGTGATCCTGAAGGGGCTGGAAACCCTGGCGCTGCGGGTCCACGCAATGGGCCGCAGCGCCGCGGCGATCGCCGATTTCCTGGCCGAGCGGGCCGAGATTTCGCGCGTGCTGTATCCCTTCGCCGCATCGCATCCGCAGCACGCGCTGGCGCGGCGGCTGATGGCGGGCGGCGGCACGCTGGTGACGTTCGACCTGGCCGGCGATCCCGCCGCGGCGAAGGCGGCGGCGTTCCGCTTCTGCGACGCGTTGCAGGTCATCGACATCTCGAACAACCTTGGCGACGCGAAAAGCCTGGTGACGCACCCCGCCACCACCACCCACATGCGGATCGGCGCCGCCGAGCGGGCGCGGCTCGGCATCGCCGACGGCACCATCCGGCTTTCGGTCGGGCTGGAGGACGTGGCCGACCTGATCGACGACCTCGCGGCGGCGCTCGACGTGGCAGGCGGCGCAACGGCGCTGGCCAGGGGAGTGGCCAGGGGAGTGGCCAGGGGAGTGGCCAGGGGAGTGGCGCGGGCCGGGGAGTAGCGCGCCACGCCGTCCGCGTGGCAGGCTGCCGGCCAGGGAACGCCGGCGACGCCGCGGCGCGACCGGGCTTCG
>JAABUN010006764.1_pt1 | contig 12917 bp, 18 predicted proteins | sample 5559311 | NCBI WGS metagenome assembly JAABUN01 (sample SAMN10711877, study PRJNA513370) | rock metagenome | isolation source: Antarctica rocks | place: Antarctica: Victoria Land, Siegfried Peak sud | reverse complement strand
ACCCGTTGCGGGCACCACATGGTCCGCCAAGGGGACGGTGAGGCTGCCATTCTCGTTCTCGACCATGCCCGCTCCCCCGACGAGCGTGATTGCCATGCTGGCCACCAGCTTGCGGCGGTAGAGTCCGCCGCCGTCTGGGGTCTGCGGGATGGTGTCGCCTGTGGGCTTGTGGGTCATCGGGTGTGCTCCGGAAAGGTAGCCGGGCAGCACATGCTGATCAAGCAGGTGTCCGGCATCAACATCCACTCGCGCCGCGCTCTGGAGGGATGCGACCAGTTGGGCTTTCCTGTGGACAGGCATCGTGGTCGGATCCCTCCCCGAAAGGCCAGAACTCGTTGGAAACTCAGATGGCTCATATTGGGGTCTGGGGAGCAAGCGAACGGAAGACCTATGTAAGGCCGTGTCGCGCAACTTGTCGCGGCGTCTTGCCCTTCTGCGACATACATTTACAACGGGAAAGCGCCCGGCCTGCTTGAGGTCTGGTCGCGGTTGTGGAACTTAGGAATTGTGCTACTGCCCTGCGATTACTGGCCCGGTCGGGCTTACATAGGTTTTCCGTTCCCTTGCTCCCCAGACCCCAAGATGGGCTTGCGGCCCCATGCGTCTGCCTTTGCGCCCGTGACCATCGCGACCGGCACCATGACGGCCTGCGCCGCGACGATGCAGACCGACATCAGGGTCGTGGCCAGCTCTTCGTTTACCAGCGCGAGCTTCTGGCCCACGAGCGGCAGCATGGCTGCGTTGGCGAAGTGGAACAGCGTCGTGCTGGCGGCGAAAACCAGCAGCGGGCGCGAGGCGAAGATCGCGCGCCAGCCCGTGGGTTGGTCGTGGCCGAAGGCCTCCGTTCCCATCGAGTCCAGGCCGCGGGCAGCATCGTGATCGATCGCCCCGGCCGGGATGGCGAGGGTGGCGGCCACGCTGGCGACCGCCATGGCGGCCATGAGCCAGAACACCGCAATGGGTCCGAAGAAGTAGGCGGTCACGCCGGCAATCGTCGCGGCCGTGGCGTTGCCCGCATGGTTGAACGCCTCGTTGCGCCCGACCCGGCGGCCGAACGCCTTGGGGCCGACGATGCCGAGCGTGATGGCGGCGACCGCAGGTGGGAACACCGCCGCGGCCACGCCGGTGGCGGCCTGCGTCGCCGCCACGAGCCAGAAGCTGCCCACGAACGGCAGCGCCAGCGACCCTGCCGTGACGATCAGGGCGGCGGCCACCACGACCGCCCGCTTGGCACGGGTTCGGTCCATCAGCGCGCCGGCCGGGGTCTGGGCCAGGATGCCGGCAATGGCCGCGACCGACATCACCGTGCCAATAGCCGCCGCGTCCCATTGCTGGACGACAAGCAGGTAGATGGCGAGGTAAGGCCCGAGCCCGTCGCGCACGTCGGCCAGGAAGAAGTTGAGCGCATCGAGCGGGCGCGCGGCGTGCTGGGTGTCCGACACCATCAGAGCGGTCCCTTGAACACGAAGAACGCCCCGAGCGCGATGAAGCCGAACCCGACGGCGTGGTTCCAGGTCAGCGCTTCGCCGAGGTAGGCAACCGAGAACACCCCGAACACGGCGAGGGTGATCACCTCCTGCATGGTCTTGAGCTCGGCGGCCGAGTAGGTGCCGTAGCCGATGCGGTTGGCCGGCACGGCGAAGCAGTACTCGACGAAGGCGATGCTCCAGCTCGCCACGACGGCAAGCCAAAGCGGTGATGCCCTGAACTTGAGGTGCCCGTACCAGGCGAACGTCATGAACACGTTGGACGCCACAAGCAGCAGGATGGGCAGGACTTTAGGCGACGACCAGATCAAGGTGGCACTCCTGGGCTGTGCAGCTGACCATTGATCAGCCGGCTATCGGTTCGGCCTGATCGCGACACCCGCAACCGACGGAAGGCGGGAGCGCAGCGTCTTACGGTGCGGTGGGCATGGGGTTGAGCATCAGTCGTGGGACGCCCGGTGTTCCGACACGATGCGCGACACGGTGGGCTGGCTGACGTTGTAGAGCTGGGCCATGTCGGCGCCGGACTTGCGCCCGGTAATGACACTCTCGGCGATCTCGCGCCGCTTGGCCGCGTCCAGCTTCTTGCGCCGGCCGCCCACGCGGCCCTCCGCCCGGGCCACAGCAAGGCCTGCGGAGGTGCGCTCACGGATCATGGCGCGCTCGAACTCGGCGAAGCTGCCGACCATCTGCATCATCATGCGGCCCGCGGGCGTGGTGGTGTCGATGTTCTCGATGACTGACCGGAAGCCGGCACCGGCTTCGGCGATCCGCTCCATGAGATGCAGCACGTCCTTGAGGCTGCGGCTCAGGCGGTCGAGTTTCCAGACCACCACGGTATCGCCGTCACGCAGTTGGTCCAGCATGCGGTGCAGCTCCGGTCGGTCCCAACGTCCACCGGATGCGGCTTCCTCGAACAGCTTGCGGCAGCCGGCGGCCCTGAGCGCACGGGCCTGTAGCGTGTTGTTCTGCTCGTCGCCCTTGGACACTCGGGCATAGCCGAGCAGCATCCCGCCACCGCCGCCCACGCCAGTGCTGCTGGCCGGTTCTGGAGCTTTCACAGACGGTCGTTTGCGGAAGGCATGGCTCGGTGCTGTACAGTCTGGGCAGGTCCGTTCCATAACCCTCTTGCAGAACCGGACCGAAAGGTAAGTATCAATCGAAAGCTCGTTAGCGTGCAGTTTTGAGCAAACGGTGAGGTGACCCCCACGTCATCCAGCCCGACCCGGCGCAGGCGGCGGAGCGCAGCGCCACGTTCAACCAGATGGAGCGGTCCGCGCCCCATGCGCTGGGCGCGGTGGCCGCTGTCGTAAGGGACTTGCAGCAGATGGACCGCCATGGCCCGTGTTCCTTTCTAGCGGCGCTGTCCCAATTGAACCCGGACCGCCTGGCAGCCCGCAAGTCACTGATCCAGCTCATCCCTGAGCCGTAGCAGGCAGGGTATAGGTCAGTTGGGACAGGCTAGTGCGCCGAATGCCCCGTCCTGGTGTTCCCGGTTCACCCCGGAAGGAATGCTTTCGTGCCCGTTCTATGGAGTGACCCCTAAAGGAGCTCAATGCCGGTCCAGGTGCCCCGGGGGTCGCCGGGGAAGCCCAGGTCCTGCCACGCACGCCGGACCGCGTACACGAAGCCCGGGTGCTGCTCGACATCGATGCGCCGGTAGACCGTCGTCAGCAGGTCGATGCCGCCCTTGGCGTAGAGCCGCCACCCGACCACGCTCAGCTGCGACCAGATCACTGTCCCAAGCGGATCCTCGCGCGCGTCGCGGATGGCCACAACGTCCTGCGACTCGGGGTTCTGCACACTGCGGAGCAGCTCGGCGATCCGCGTGGTTTCCTCCTCCGGCGTCATGGGCGGGGGTGGGGGCGGCCGGCTGTCGCGCCATCCCTTGTGCGCCCGCGCCAGCCTGTCGAGGATCGTCCTCTCCTGCGTGATGTCGTGCATCGTGCTTCCCCAGCCTATGCGTTCTGCAGCCCTACGGAAGCCCGGGCAGGTTTCATGCGCTTGCCCTGGGCTGGGCTGTCAAGTTGGACCACAGTGCCTGAACGGCGCCGGCTGGGCGCAGCTTGCCGACCGCAATGCCGTTCCAGTTGCGGAGTCCGGGCCTGGCCAGCCGATCAAGGATGCTGGCCGGCTCGTCCTGCGGACGGAGGAAGTGCCGCACCAGCGCCGCCGTGACCACCTCCGCCGCGCGCCCGGCTCCGTCATCGCATTTCAGCGCGAAGCCGAGGCCTAGTTCGGGCAGGGCGCCACAATGCACGCCCTCCGCTCCGGTCTTGACAAAGGCGCGGGCGCCCAAGGCTGCCATCAGCTCTGTGTCGAACCGGCCGGTTCCCGCCACCATGAACGGGTGCGCCGCCACTGCGGCGCGTATGCGGCGTGCCGCCGCCGCACGCGCGGACCCGAAGCCGTGCCCGGTCCCGAACCGGGCGAAGCCGAGCGCCAGCGACCGCAGTGGCACGGCGTATGTCGGGATCGAGCAGCCGTCCGTCGCACGGCTCGCTTCGTCCAGGGTGGCGCCGGTCACTTCGGCCAGCGCTGCCGTCACCTCCCGCATCACCGGGTGGTCCGGGCGGACGTAGCCTTCGGTGTCGGCCCCGGTGGCGGAAGCGACGCAGATGAAGCCGGAGTGCTTGCCCGAGCAGTTGTTGTGCAGGGCAGACGGGCGCTCGCCGGCGGCCGCCAAGGCGCGCGCCGCCTCGGCACCCATCGGCCAATGGGCGCCGCATTCCAGGCAGGACCCGTCCCGCCCGGCCTTGCGCAACATGGCGGCGGCAGTGGCGGCGTGCGCAGCTTCGCCGGAGTGGGACGCGCAGGCGAGCGCGATCTCGGCGTCTGCGAGACCGAACCGGTCCGCGGCTCCGGTTTCGAGCAGCGGCAAGGCCTGGATCGCCTTCACCGCCGAGCGTGGAAACACCGGCGCGTCGATGCCGCCCACCTGGAATGCCACGCCGCCCTCGGCGTCCACCACCGCCACTATGCCGCGATGCCGGGACTCCACCCGACCACCGCGCGTCACCTCGACCAGAACGCCGTCTTCCATGCCGCACCATCCTGTTCTGCCCGACGCCGCGTAGGAACGATCTCGACCATCGTGCGCGAGTCTGGGGTAGGTTCGGGACACGTGTAAAACTGTAAATCAGCGGTGGGGCTCAACGCTGATCAGCGTCGTAATATACTGAATGTTCACACTTCTCCTGGGTCTACTATCTGTGCTGATTAACACTACGGTGCTGGATGGCCTATTTGCATAATACCGTGGCCACTGGGCCAGCTATGGGCGCGGCGCTTTCAGGTACTCCAGCCACCACCTGACCGGCTCCGGCGCTGGCGCATCGGCCCTTAGTGCTGCCGGGACCCGCCTCGGCTTGGCCTGCATCGGCATCGCAGCCTTTGCAGCTTGCAGGGCGTCCCGCTCGGCCGCGATGCGTTGCAGTTCGGCGCGCAGCCCCGACATCGCTGCTTCGCGCTCCTCAACGGTGTCCCGCGCCGCACGGGTTGCCTGCTCGGACCGGGCCAAGGCCGCTTGCAGGCTGGCGATGGCGGCCTGAGCGTCGGCCAGGGCCTGCTCGGCGCGCTGCCGGGCCTCTCGTTCCCCGGCCAGCTCCCTTTGTCCGTCGCCTGCGACGCGGCTTGCCGGCACGCGCTCGACGGGCACCTCTCCGTTCCGGGCGAAGCGCGCCCGACGTTGAGGCCCGGTTTGGACGGACATGGCCGCACCGGCTGGCCCGCCCTGGCCGACTGCTGCCTTGGTGCCCAGCCTGCCAAGCGCCAGGCGCATCCGCTCTTCGACGGAGATGTCATCGGGTTCATCGTCATCACGCCGGAGTGGCGCGTTGGTGTCAGGCATAGGTTCGTCGTTCTCCGCTGTCGGCCTGAGTGGCGCTGGGCTGCCCAGTTCCACGCCGCCCGGGCAATGCTGCGCCGCACAAAACTTAACTTGCCATCCCGCTTGGACGCGGTAGGGTCGGCCTGCAGCATGACCTCGCGTCATGCTTGCAGACGTTTCCTCCCTAAACTTGGCGGCTCCCCTTGGGGGGCCGCCGCCTTTTTGCCGGCGGTGGCGCACGCTCGTCCAAGGTTGCATCCGCCAACCGCCACAGGCATTGCCGGACCGTTACCTTTGGCACGGGCCTTTTGCAAGGTGCTGTCACGGTTAACCTGGCCGGCTGACGCCGGCAGCACCCGCCTCCTTGCGAACCTTGTCCGCCAGCCCGAATAGGGTCCGGTCCAGCCGCAGCTCTCCTTGCTGGTGCAGATCCACCATGCGCCGCAGCAGCCCGCCCGGCGAACGCACCTTCCCCGCTGCATGGCGGGCGCAGATGGCGGCAAGCGCCGTGATCGCCTCCTCCTGCCCAAGTATGATGCGCGCCTGTCCCCATGCCTGGGGAGAGATGCCGAGTGCTGACCGGACGTGGAATGCGGACTGGTCCAGTTCGTCCCATCCAGCTCGGGCGCTGCTGGTCCAATCCCGGAAGGTGGGCGCGACCGCCAGGATGAACCCTGGTGTCACCACGAACCCCCGCAACGCGCTGGGCTGAACCTCACTTGCCCGAGTCGGCCCGACTCGCTCCTGCTGCCGCGTCACCTGCGGGCTTGGCAGGCCGTCACTACTCGCTTCCTTGTCAGCCACGGGCCTTTCAGGTTCTGCCACGCTGGCCTGGTTTGTATTCGCGGTAGCGATAGGAAGTTGGTTTGTAGTTGTAAGGTGGGGCCGGTATTCCGGCCCCGCGGGGCCGTTCTTTACGGCTTCCACCACCGCCAGGGCTGCCGCCACCTGTTCCTGGACATGGATGCTCAACGCCCGCAGCCGGGCCGCAATCGGCACCAGGGGCAGGGGGTCGCGCTGGCTGCCCCGCTCGCGCCATAAGGCGTCGGCCTGCACGGCAACCGCGGACCACCCGGCGCCGTCCAGGTCCTGCGCGGTCGCCAGGTCCACCAGGGACAGGACGTGGTTGCGTGAGCTGGTGATCTCGCGCCGCAGCCGCCGCCCCTCGTCGCGCCGGGCCTCCCACTCGGCAGCCAGGCGCTCGAACTCCGCCATGCGCTCTGCCAGGGGCGCCAGGTCAAAGCCGTAGGCGTCCAGGATGCGGCCCCCGCGCCCGCCCTTCTCGCGATGTCCCCAACGCTTACCGGTCGGGCTGCGGCGAAGGCGGATGAAACCCGCGTCCAGCGCCGCGCGCACGATCACCTTGCGCTGGCTTGGTCCAACGCAAAGGCGGTCCTCAAGCTCGGCGTCGGACGGCCACACGATGGGACCAAGGCCAGGTCCGCCATCCCAATCCTGGGTCGGGCTGTAGCTCATCAGGCAGTCAACCAGGTCCACCACCCTCCGGGGCACGCCTAGCGCCGCGGCAGCGCGCTTGAACGAAGCCACTGCCCGGCCGGGGCTGGTTGGGGGAAGGGGAACGCCTCCGGCCGTTTCGGCGCGGAGCTGGGGTGGGGTGATCTTGCGCCGGCCTGTCGGCGGCGCGGTGTGCGCATTCATGCTCTTGTCCTTGTTGGGACAAGCCTTCGGATTGGCACGACCTTGAGCGTTGAGAGCCTTGACGCGCGAAAAACGCGCCCCTACTCTCTTGCTCATCATCTTCAATGTCTCGGCCTTGGTGGGCCGGGTTGTGCCTCTCGAAAGAGCCGCCCCTGGCAGGGCGGCTTTTTCTTTTCCGGCTCGTGGTTGCGTTGCTGGGCTGAGCTGGTTCCTCGCGGTTGCAGTCTGCCACCATTGCCGTTCCGGCCTGGCGCGTCCATGCCCAGTGAACGCGATTGCGCGCCCGGACGGGGCAGCTTGCACCCAACTCCCCTCACCTCGTCAAGAGCGATAAGGCCCTATCCCTCTTGCGCCCGGACCACTCCGGCCTGTGAGACCCTCGGGGCTGCCGAGCTAAGCTCTATCAGCACGTTAGCGGGCAGCAAGCTTTTACGTGCAAAGATCGCAGACCCTCGCTTGCCTGCCCGAATTCAGGCGGGATAGAGTTGGCACCCAAGCCGAGGGTGAACGTTGTTGCGACAATATCATATCACACATTGCTTTTCGGATAACCGCGTGGGGTCGCCCGCGGCTCCCGCGGGCTGGCACGCCGCAACCCAAACGCAACAGCCCGCAAGGCATGGCGACTCCGCCACGCCTGGCCACCGCACGCTTGCCAGCGCCGGGCAAATCGTTTCCCCTTCCGTCCGGCTTGCCGCCGCTGCAACGGAGTCGTCGCGCGGGGCCGGATGCACGAACGGGTTCAGCCTGGCCCACCTGCGGCCAGGCCGGACCCATGCGCGCACGCCTGGTCCCGTGCTGCCCCTCCCGTTCCAGCGGCGGGTGGCGCACACGGTTGGGACAGGAACAGGTTGGCCATCGGCAAGGGATTGCAGGAAGCCGAGCTGCGCGCGGGCATCCAGGACGGAGGCCATGTGCGGGGCCTCGTCGTCGTCGCCCGCGGGGACGGCGACGCGGCGGAGTACGCCATCTACATCCGCACAAGCTGGACGCGCGGCTACCACATCCTGCGCACCTGGCGCGACAAGGACGACCGGACGTTCCGGAGCCTGGACAAGCTGTTCAAGCTGCCACCCACCTTTGGATACCACGCCCCGATCACCGTCTATCAGCAGGGCTGCGTCGAGCTGCAGAAGTTCAGGGGCGTCCTGGCCAGGGACGGCGGGGCAAAAGGGGCCAGCACGGCGGGTACTGCTGAACACGCCAAATCGGAAGCGTAGGCCGAAGCTCCGGCGCACATACTCCCCACGGACTGTCTTGTTGTAAGATCGGGTTGCGACCTCCCGCTGCTTGGCCCACACACGTCGGACGAACAAGGGACAGCACATGGCAGCGAGGAAAAGCTGGAAGCGTCGCCCTATCAAGGCCGGCACTCCTACGCAGAAGCGAAGCAAAGCCCTGTCCAGCCCCAAGAGAACAAGGAACCGCAACCCGCTGGCACATCCGGATCAAGACAAGCTTGGCGCCCGCGTTCGCCCTGGCGCAGAAGCTGCAGGTGGTGGCCCGAAGGCGGCCCCTCCCGTCCGGCAACCAGGTCCCGTGGTGGGGAGCATGGCGCCAAGCCTGGCTGGTCCAACAGCAGGGTCGTGGAAGGGGAATGGACAGAAGGGGGCAAGCCGTGTGCGCCTGCCCGTTGCGGTCGTGCTACCTGGGCTGGCCTTCCACAGGATGGGCCGTCCGGTTCTTGGACTTATCTGCTACACCCTTCAGGCAAGCCTCGCAGGCTGGCTGCCCGCCGCCCTCTGGGCCACATACGCCACCCGCCAAGTCGAGCGGAGACAGCGCACCCTGGCGGCACGGCTCCGGTAGAACTGACGGAAGGCGCGTATGCACGAGGTGCAGTCCTTCCGTGGTGCCGGCCTAGCCATATCCTGCTACTGGATACAGTCGCCCTGGCCGACCCTAGCCTAACAAATCTGAAAGCTTCTGAGGTAGCCTCAAGTTACCAAGTGCCAGATGCTACTAACGTCGCCTTGAGTTCGCGTCGCTGCTGTAGCGAGGCCGCAACGAGGCGACGGAGGGCATGGTCATGGTTCAACACGAAACATCCCTCTCGGAGCAGGATGTTCAAGCTATCTGGGATCGCCTTGAGAGCGTGACCGCCGACCGCCGACGCCCGGGGCGCCTGGATCATGTCAGCCCCAACCTGATTCCGTTGCTGCGAGGCGAGGTGACGCCTGGCCAGCCGCTAATCTACGAGACAGACCGACTGTATGGCCGGGGAGATTTGAAACCTGGACTCGGCACCGCGGTCGGCCTTTTCCTGAACTTGCCGCTATGGGCCGTCATCGGCTTTGCAAGCTGGGCCTTGTTGTACTGAGGACACGAAGCGTCCGGCTGGCGTTCCTTGTGCGGCAGTGCCACATCAGGAACACGTCTTCCCGCCCGCACTATGCGCGCCAGCCGCCTTTGCCGCTGTCTCGGTCATGTACTCGCCGCGCTTCGTCGTGCCATAGTAGCGGTCGCCCTGGCAGTGATAGACCTTCGAGCTGCTGTTGACCCACACCCGGCCAGGACCGCCACCCGCGGCCGGTTCGCCCGGCGCCGAACTGGAAGCCCGGCCGCGCGATGCCGGCGCCGCTGGAGCGTAGGACCCGGGCGGCATGCCGCCGTGTGTGCCGCACATACGCTGAGCGTTCGCGCTGGTCAGCACCGTGCCGTCCCTGCAAGTGACAGATTGGGCATGCGCGGTTCCGACCAAGCCGGCGGCAATGGTGAACGCGAGCAGCATGTGGCGCATAATGGGGTTCCTGGGCTGGCGGTTGCGAATCAAGGGTCGTCCCAAGGATTGTGGGATGGTGACGCTGCGGGGTCACCGCACCTGAGCGCAAGCCACTTGTCGAGATCGGATCGCAGCCAGCCCACCCGGCGGGACGCGAGCTGCACCGCAGGCACGTCCGGGACAACCTGCGTGCGGAACGTGGACAGGGACAGGTAGGCCGCCGCCCATGCTTCGTGCAGCACGGACGGCCAGCCGGGGAGGGCAAGGTCCTGCGCCGGTTGTGCGGTCCCACAGCAGGGGCAGGCGGCTTTCATCCCTGGCAGGCTATGGGTGAACAGGTAACGAGGCAAGGCGGGTCAGGGCTTGGTCTTGGCTTTTCCCCGCCTCTCCATCTCCTGGCAGACCCGTCCCCACACCCGGCGCACGGCGTTGCCGGTGGGAGGCGCGCCCCTCGACCCCTTGATGCTGTCGGCGTCCATGACCACGGCCACCCCGTTCCAGGTGCATTGCCACTTTCCAATCATTTCGGTGACGCCTTCGTGGTTGTCCCACAGCCAGCAGAACACCGCATCCCGGCTGTTGTGCGGGAAGTCTGCTAGGCGCGCGAACATCTCCTTCTCGGCCTTGGTCTGGCGCCGCGGCTTGTTCCAGTGGTGGAGGATGGCGGTGAGGTTGGCTGATTTCTTGTGCATGGTGGGATCATCCGCCAGCGTGGCGCAAACAGGGCCGGCTCGCGCCAATGGACGCTGTCGCGTCCACGCGTGGGACGCCTTCCGTCCACGTTCGGGACGCCAAACGTCCACATGCGGGCCGTCCAACGCCTATGCCCGGGACGTGAAACGTCCATTGTCGGCCACCAAACGTCCACAAAAGGGGTCTATGGACCATTGCACCGGTCGTGCAGGTTGATGCGCGCCTGATCCGTAACGACCTACCGTGCTGGCGCCATCCATCCGAGAGGGGGCACCAGTTCCAGCGCCCACGAGGCAGGCGGGCCGCGCATAAAGGTGCGGCTCTGCCTGGCTATCAGATAGACCGGAGATGCTGGGGCGCAGGTCGGCGCTTCGCTGCGGGCGCCGCTGGACTTGGCAAACAGGGGCGTGCGGGCCAATGAGGGCGCGGTGTGGGACGCGATATACCCGCCAAGTCCCTTTTGCAGTTTGTGGCGCATGAGCTGTCCGGGGCCGCGGTCGGCAGCGTCTCGGGCGCAACCATCGGCTCGTTCCTGGGCGGCGGCGTGCCGATCACATTTCAGCCACATCGGCGATCACGCCAAAGGCGGCGGCTGCGGCAACTGCTATCGTCGGGGCATGCGTTTGGGCAGGTTGGGAGAGGGGAAAGGCGGCATGATCAAAGTGCGGATAGCAATGCTCGGAGCGCTGGCCGTGACGGCTTGCAGCGCCCCATCCGCGAGTGAGCCGCCCGCGGTGGCGGCGGTGAGCGTCCGCCCGCTCAACTCCGAACCTTTTGTGAGCTCGCAGTCTCCCGCCCGCAGGTTCGGTGGCCCTGGGCGAAACGAGGTGTTCCAGACGCCCAACAGCCTGCCACCCGGCGCAGCCACCGGTCCCGGAAGGTGAGAACCGAGGGCTTTGTCAGCTTGGCAGAGCCTCTACGCCCAACAACACCCGTAGCGGCTGAGGCACTCGGCAAGGCCATGTAGGCGGCGCGGGAAGCCGGCATCCAGAATGTGGATCACCTGATCGGCCAGGCGCTGCTGAACCCGGCGCTGATGCAAACGCTGCTGGCCAGGGCCACGCCGCAGAACCAGTTCCTGCTGCTGGCGGCGCTGGGGACGCAGATGCGTCGGGTGTCGCTGGTGTCGGCGGCGCAGTCCAACGGTGGGCAGGATCAGCGGCAGGTGCCGCAAGGGGCCGGCGTGAAGCTGAACAGCCTGGCGGGCTTGGCGGATTTCAGGGCCGGCCGGGGCGCAGGGGCGTCGCCTTTAGGGGGGTAGGGCGTTCTGACTTGGGCGTCAGCGTCATGCCTCTTGTGCCGGGCAGGAAAGAAATCCAGCCTGCCCCGATGTCCGCCAACATCAGCCAACGCAAGCTGCACGGCGCCGTTATGGGCGCCACCGTGGACGACTTCGCCGGCTGGCACCTGGTTGTCACCTGCCGGGGCTGCTGCCCTTGTCGGACCCGCATCAGTAGCTGCGGCAGGTGCCCAGTCAGCGCCGTTCCCGTGTTCCGCCTTCCGGCCGAGACCACCTTCGCCACGGTGCTGCACCGGCTGCGCTGCGCTAGGTGCGGCAGCTGCGCCGACCGCGTGCTGCTGGACAATCAAGCTGCGGACTGGCGGCGGTGCGTCATCCAGCTGTGGGGTCGAGGGACGCATTCCTAGTCGGCGCACGCGGGCTACAAGCCGGCCGTCGCACAGATGTTGTCAAAACCATACATCTCTTACCGCGCCGCAGTGACATAGCGGTGCGATAACCGGTGCCGGCCCATCAAAAACCTCTCTGGTGTAAGCCTGGTGAAGCGTCTGACTGCTGGGCAGTGGCGCGCGTGAGCACCATCCGCCCCTACTTCTGTGTTGGTAGGGGCGGGATGCTACCGGGGCGTCGGCACCCTCGACCTGTGTGTGAACGGCGGCGCTAGAAGCAGCACAATCCTGAACCTGACCGTCTGGCCAGCCTTTCAAAACAAAACCAAAATATTCCGATCTAGCATCGCATCCCTAGCTGGCAGATGACACCAACCTTGCTCCCCGTTCAAAGCCGCTAGTGCAGCGGAGCCGCAACGGGGGATGGAGGGTGCGGTCAATGGATCAACACGGCGCGTCGCTTGCGGAGCAGGAACTTCAAGATACCTGGGACAGCCTTGAGAGCGCGGACGCTGACCGCCGCCGCCCCGACCGCTTGGACCACGTCCACCCGACCTTGATACCGCTGCTGCGAGGCGCGCTGACACCTCGCCTGCCGCTGAACGACGCGACAGACTTCGCATATGATCGGGAAGAACGGGCACCGGCGTCTAGATTTGCGGTTATCATAGTCCTGAGCGCGTCCCTATGGGCCGCCGTCGGCTATGGAGGGTGGGCTATGTTGCGCTGAGGTCCGCAGAAGGTCCGCAACCGGGCCGGACAAGTCCGATATGTTCCCAAATTGGGACTAATACCAGCTGCCCTATTTGCTGACCGTTTTGGCCCAGATGCGACGGGTGATGGAGGCCAGGCGTTCGGGCGTGCTCATCAGTTTGTTCCACGCGTCGCAGCAGGCATC
>JAABUN010006763.1_pt1 | contig 12918 bp, 13 predicted proteins | sample 5559311 | NCBI WGS metagenome assembly JAABUN01 (sample SAMN10711877, study PRJNA513370) | rock metagenome | isolation source: Antarctica rocks | place: Antarctica: Victoria Land, Siegfried Peak sud | reverse complement strand
CGGGGGACAATCTAGTCGACGCGGTCGATGCCGCAGCAATCAGGGCGTCCTCACCGCCACCCCGGAACTGCCGCTACTATACGAGCAATCAGGGTAAATATAACTAGAATAGTTACCAGACTAGGCTTCGTGGTCGTATGGTGATGGCCCAAAGAGCAATCGCGATTGGTATTTATCGCGACCACAATCAGTGTCTGCTTTCTAACAGCAGTTCGATGATAACAATAGTCACGCTAAGGAGTATATTCGTGATCGATTTTGCCGCAGCCCTCTTCGGCCTTTACGTCGAGGAAGATACCTTTGAGGGTCAAGGGTTGGTCGAATACGCGCTGATCATCGCCTTTATCGCCGTTGTCGTCATCGTCGCGATGGTCTTCCTGCGCGGCAAGATCACCACCCTCTGCTCCAAGGTCGGTAACTCCCTCACCTGAGACGCGCGCATCGAGACGCTATTTAAAGCGTCTCGATGCGGAGCAGATTCGTGCGTCCGGGGTAACCGACTGGGACACCCGCGACGATCACGATCCGGTCGCCGGGGCGCGCCAGGCCGCTGTTCAGCGCCGCCTGCTTCGCCTCGGTCGCCATCTCCTCCACCGACTCCGCAAGCGGCGAGAGGAGCGGGGTAATCCCCCAGGTGAGGGTCAGGCGGTGCCAACTCGCGATATCCGGCGTGATCGCCAGGATCGGCACACTCGGTCGATATTTGGCGACGCGCCGGGCGGTCGCACCGGACGAGGTAAACGCGACGATCAGCGCCGCGTTGAGCTGGCTCGCCGCGTGGACGGCGTCGTAGCTGATCGCATCGAAGGTCGTCGCTTCGAGATCGCGCTCTTTCTGCTGCAAGAGTTCGGCATAGGGGAGCGCCGGTTCGACCTCACGCGCCACGCGATCCATCATCCGCACCGCCTGGATCGGATAGGCCCCCGCCGCCGTCTCCCCGGAGAGCATCACCGCATCGGTCCCATCGAAGATCGCGTTGGCGACATCGGTGACCTCGGCGCGCGTCGGGCGCGGGTTCGTGATCATCGATTCGAGCATCTGCGTCGCGGTAATCACCGGCTTGCCGACCCGGTTGGCGGCACGGATGATCGCCTTCTGCTTCAACGGCACCTGCTCGATCGGGATCTCCACGCCGAGATCGCCACGCGCCACCATCAGCCCGTCGGTCGCTTCGAGGATCTCATCGAGATTGTCGATCGCCTCATGCTTTTCCAGCTTGGCGATCAGCAGCGGGCGCTGTTGCGTCTGCTCGATGATCGCCCGCGCGGTGCGGACATCGCTGATCGAGCGCACGAACGACAGGGCGACCAAATCGACCCCCTTCGCGAGGCCGAAGTGCAGATAGTCGATGTCGCGCTCGGTCAATGAGGAGACGGAGAGGGTGACGTTGGGGACATTGATCCCCTTCGACGCGCTCAACATCCCGCCGGTGACGACGATCGTCTCGACATCCTGCCCCTGGCACCGGATGACCTCCAGCTCGATCTTGCCGTCATCAAGCAGGATCTGGTTGCCGGGGCGGACATCCTGGGGCAAGGTCGGCAGGGTAACGCTGACCTCCGCCGCGCTGCCCGGCACCGTGCGTGTAGTCAGGATGAACTTCGCGCCCTCGCAGAGCTCGACCGGCCCACCCTGCGGGCCGACGGTGCGCGTCTTCGGCCCGGGCAAGTCTTGCAGAATTCCGATGGGGATTTCTAGCGACTTGCTGATCTGACGGATCGAATCGATCATCGCGCCATGGCTCTCGCGCGTGCCGTGCGAAAAATTGAGCCTGGCGACATTCATCCCGGCGCGCATCAGCGCAGCCAACTTCTCCGGCGAACTGGTAGCGGGGCCGATCGTGCAAACAATTTTCGTGCGACGGCTGATCCGCTCAGCGATACCACTCATTGCAATCTTCTCGCTCTTTCTCGCTAGCAGCCTCGCACGCGACACCACCGTTACCGCCCCCCCGAGCTTGGCGATCACGGCGATTGTAGCAAATGCATTCGTCCTCGGTCAGGATCGCCGCTCAGACGGCCACGTTCAACACGCCTGTGGCACACCGCACCCGCAATGTGGCCCCATCTTCCAGGTATGGCTGAGAAAGTGTGCCAGAGGGGTCATAGGAGAGCGCCGCCCGCACCGGCCAACGCCGCGCGCCGATCGCCAGGGTAGCGGGGGGATCTTGGCCCGCGAGTCCACGGAGACAATTGAAGACCCAGCGTGACGGCTGATCGGGCTGGATAAGAAAATCGGCTTCGGTGGGCAGGGGGTAGATCGTTGCCGTAGCCTCGTCTTGCGGGACAATCTTGGCGGTACCGGCCGCCAGCGCCCCGATCGCCGCGACGAGCAAGTTGGCCCCCAGCGCGGCAGCGTGCAATTCGAGTTCACGCGCGCTCATCCCATCGGTGAGGGGCACGCGACCCTGCGCCACGATCGGCCCAGAATCGAGTCCCCGATCCATCAGATGGATCGTGACCCCGCCCGCGCCCGCGCGGGCGGGGTCCGGCGCACGAAACGCCCAGAAGAGCGGGTCCGGCCCACGCCCACGCGGCAGCAAGGCCGGGTGGAGATTGAGGACACCGAGCGGCAACAATGCCAGCAGATGCGCCGGGAAGCGATGCGGGAAGCAGGAAACCGCCAGCAAATCCGGCGCATAGGCGGCAATGGCGGAGCTGGCCTCCGTGCCGAGAGCGCCGACCGCCAGGACCGGGATCGCCCGCTCCCAGGCGAGATCGACGATCGTCCGACGCAACAACGCGGCGAACGAGGCAGGCCGAGCGACCCAACCGGCTGGCGGGGTCAATTGCTGCACCAGCGGCGCACCGAGGGCGGCGGGGACAACCACCGCCCGGACATCGTATCCCGCATCGAGCAGCGCGGCCAGCGGCACGCGCGATAAGGTGCCGAACATCCCGCAATAGACGATCCGAGGCGCTGGATCTGGCATACGCACATCACCCTCACGAAATAACTCTCATTACCCCTTGCGAACAGGCACCGAGAAGCGGGACAATACCAATAGATGAATGAGATTCACCAATGGGGTCTCGCCCTCATTGTAAAGCCTGACTGGAGCAGCCGATGGCCGAGTCGCCGCCCTTACCGCTCAGTGCCGCGATCCTCGCGGGTGGGCAAAGCAAACGGATGGGGACCGACAAGGCCCGCTTACGCCTCACGCCCGACGGGCCGATGCTGATCGAGCTGGTCCTGGCGGCGGTGCGCGCGGTGGCTGATGACGTCCTCCTGGTCGCCAACAACGATCGGCTGGCAGACCTGGGCTTGCGCACTGTGCCGGACATCTACCCGGACGCTGGAGCGTTGGGGGGTATCTACAGCGCGGTAACGAGCGCAGCGCACGAGCACTGCCTGGTCGTGGCGTGCGACATGCCGTTTCTAGCACCGGCGCTGCTCCGCGCGATGGCCGCCGTGCCGCGCGACTACGATCTCCTCGCCCCGCACCTGATCGTCGGGGAAAATCGGCAGGGCAGTTCCGCCGGTGTCTACGAGACGCTGCATGCGATCTACGGGCGCGCGACACTCCCGGCGATTCGCGAGCAATTGGAGCAGCAGCGTTACCGGGTGATCGGCTTCTTCCCTCAGGTGTGCGTGCGCGACTTCCCCGAAGTGGTGGTGCGCCAGTTCGACCCGGCACTGCACTCGTTCTTTAACGCCAATACCCCGGAACGTCTCACCGAGGCGCGAAACCTGGCGGGCGTGGCACCGTAGATGCGGAGTAGTAGCGGTGATGGTCGCTAGCGGGCATAGCGCCCTTGTCGCAGGAGAGTCCTGCGTATATAGTCATGGTACAGACCGTGAAATTCCCGGCCCCAATTTGCCGTACCCATAATCGACGAAACAACGCGCGACAGGGCGTTCGGGGAGACGGTCACAACACAAGACGGCAGGAAGTCGGCAATCTGCCGCGCCGCCGTCACAGACTGAAAGAAGGATAGAGATGGTAGCAGCGCCCGACGATAAGGGAACGATGATGGGGGGAATGCCACTGATCATCGATGGTCCCTGGACGCGCGAAGCGCGCGAACACGCGGCGGCAGACGAAGCGCATCAGGCATTCATCCGCTACTTCCGCCGCGCGATGAAGATCCGCAACTGGACCCCCTGGGATGATCTGCACCCCGAGGAGATGGCGAAGAACGGTCATCTGCTCAGCGAGGATACGATCACGATCATCCAGGCGTATCTCGGCGTCGAGGACTATGTCGGTGATTATGTCGAAGACGGCCTCCATCTGCTGAACAATTCCCGCGAACGGCGCAACCTCCAACTCGCCTGGGGAATGGAAGAGTTGAAGCACGCCGAGGCGTGGGAACTGGTCCTGCTCCAGTCTGGCGTCCGCACCGCCGAAGAACTGAAGGAATACCGCGACCGGGTCGGCGACCATAAGTGGACGATGCGCGAGAACCATCCGGGTCTCGATACGTCGCTCGGCGTGACCTGCTACGCGATGTTGCAGGAGCGCGCCACCTACTTCAACTACGACGAGATGCGGAAGCGGATCCGCGAAGAGTACGGCCTGCCCGAGAAGGCGACCCCACTCGAACGGCAGCGCGGGACACAGATCGGCGCGGCGGGGGCCTTCAAGACGGTAGCGACCGACGAGATCGCCCACCACGGCATCTTCCTGGAACTGGTGCGGATTTACATGCGCTATCTGCCGCATGAGACCCTGGATACGATGTTGAAGGTCTTCAACGGCTTCACCATGCCCGCCCTGCACATCCTGCCAAATGCCTCGGATCTGGCCGCAGCGATGCAGCGAACCCTCCTGCATACCCCGCTGAAGCAGGGCCGTCAGGTCAACAACCCGGTCCTCGACTCGATGGGCCTGAAGAACAAGCGGGCGCTGGAGCGGGCGGTGCAAGAGGCGAAGATGCTGCCGCCGGGCCTCGGCCCCGAGCATGTGGCGTTCAGCCGTACCGGCGAATTCGTCCTCTCGATGGTGTCGGACCCGCAGCTAGCGAATGGTGATCCCGCCCTGGCAAAGAGTATCCCGGTCGAGGAGATGCAAGCGGATTAATTGTCCTGACAGATAACGAATGCCACCAGGGCCACCGGAATAATTCCGGTGGCCCTGCTTTTATAAAGACCGCAAGTTGAGTTTCATCCCAACATGGGAGGGGACGAAGCCAAGGCGAGTGTAGAACCGCTGCGCGTCGGCACGGCTGGCGTTGGTCGTGAGTTGCACCATGTGGCAACCTTCCTGTCTGGCGCGTTCGATCGCCCAAAGGAAGAGTTGCCTGCCGAGGCCGCCGCCACGCCGCCGACTATCGACACGCACCGATTCGATCTGCGCCCGGAGTCCGCCCCGATACGCCAGATAGGGGATAAACGTCAGTTGCAGCGTGGCGATGATCTCGCCCGCGATCTCTCCGACGACAAGTACCTGGCGCGGGTCGGCATCGATCGCCGCGAACGCCGCATAATACGACTCCGGCAGCGGCTCATGCGGGCTTTCACGTTGTCGGCCCAGGTCATCGTCGGCGAGGAGCCCGATGATCGCCGGGAGGTCGGTGCGTGCCGCACGGCGGATCTGCATCGTATCTGTACCTGCTGACATACTCATCCCAATACCACCCATCAAATCTGCGGAGCAGCGTCGAACCCGTTACGCGCAAGGTAACAGGCCGGGCACGCGCTGTCATCCTGTGCATTGCGCGGGCAGTACGTACAGATTACAATAAGTAAGACTTCCCAAGGTTAGCGCGATCACGCGGGGCGAGACAGGCGAGGACAGCGTGCCATTCGACTTCACGAAAATTGTCGAACAGATCGACGAATTGACACGCGATGTGCCACGCGGCGGGGCGGATGAGTTTGTCGCGCTGCGCGAGGCGTACGCCACGGTCGATGTCGGCGATCTCGTGGCCCGCCTCACCGATAAGCGCACGCGCCACTCGTTCATGCCCGCCTTGCCGGGTTATAGCTTCAATGGCGCTTACCCCGCGCCGACACCACCAGATGACTTCAGCGTCCTCGCCACCGACGGCTCGTTCATGCTCCCCGACCGCCATAGCCCGGCACGTTTCTATCTGATCAACGTCAGCCGGGTCCATCTGCACTACGGCTCGGCACCTGGTGCCGAGCTTTCGGCGCGGGCCGAGTTGCGCTACCGCGAAGAAGAGTTGCGGATCAACGATCGGATCCCGGTCAACCCGGCGATCCTGGGGATGCGTCGCGCGGTTGATGAACTGGCCGCGCTCGCCGAACTGGCGCAAGACCCATCCGTCGAGCGCCCCGCCGTCGCCCTGCAAGATGGCACGCTGATCCTCTGGAGCCTCAGCAGCCAGGACGCGGTCGTGCGCGATTGGGTGCTGAACGACTTCCTGCTGGCCCTCGATGATCTGCGCGATCGAGGTATCCCTGTCGCCTCCTACATCAGCTATCCGGGCGGTGACGATGTCTCCGATGCGCTGCGGGTCGCCGCCTGCGATCACCCCATGCGCGGGATCCCGATCAACTGCGACGCCTGCCGCGCCGAGCGCGACATCCCCCCGTGCAGCATCATCCCAACCGTCCCTGACCGCCACCTCTTCGCCCACATCGCCAGCCTCAAACCGGGCGAGCGTTCCGATGTCTACCGCAGCACCTCAAAAATCTTGCGGCACTATCGCGAGCACGCGATCGCCTTCTTCTACCTCCAGACCGGAACCGAGATCGCCCGCGTCGAGATCCCAGCCTGGGTCGCCGACAGCCCGGCCCACCTCGACCTCGTTCACGCCACGATCTACGACCAGTGCCTGCGCGGGCGCGGCTATCCCTCCGTCCTGCAAGAGGCCCACGAGCAGGCGGTGATCGGCACCGACGAGCGCCGCGTCGTCGAACAATTGATCGAAGAAGCCCTCGCCCGCCTTGGCATCGTCATGCTCCGCAGCGCCAAGGATGCGAGTAAGCGCGGAAGGTTTGTGTAACGGGGGTAGTAGTCAGTAGACGGTAGTCAGTAGTCAGTGGGGTGATGATGGCTGGGCGGAATTACCGTGACTTACTGGTATGGCAAAAGTCGATGGATCTGGTAGTCGATGCCTACAAAGCGAGTCAAAGGTGGCCGAAAGAAGAGGCGTATGGCCTGACGAACCAGATGCGTCGTGCCGCAGTATCAATACCCGCGAATATAGCTGAAGGGCAAGGTCGAGAGAGTATGAAGGAATTTTTGCGCTTTCTCATCATCACCACCGGCTCCCTCTATGAGTTGGAAACGCATTTGTTGATCGCGACACACCTCAATTATCTCAATCAAGAACAAACCGATGCCTTAACGGGGCAAACAGCCGAGATCGGTCGCCTACTCAACGGTTTGAAAGATAATCTCCGCACCCGAATCGCCAAACTAACTACTAACTACTGACTACTGACTACTATCCCACTACGAGGTGCCCATGACACGAATCGGCGAAATCATCGAGACGAGCACCGTGGGGTTCTGGGCAGAGAGTGTGGCGTTGCACGCGCTGCCGCCGCTCGGCTCGCTGGTCACGGTCAGCCTGCCCGAGGGCGGGATGACTGTGGGCGTGGTCGCGTTCGGGCAGACGACCGGGATCGATGAAGGGCGACGCGCGGTGCGACGTGGCGACGCCGAGGTCTTCGACAGCGCCATCTACGATCGCCACCCAGAACTGACGCGGATCCTCCGCACGACCTTCCGGGTCGTGACCGTCGGCTATCTCAGGCAGGATGGCACGCCGCGCCACCATCTGCCGCCGATTCCGCCGCCATTGCACTACTCGGTGTCGCGCTGCGATCAGGCGACAACCTGCGCCTTCACGGACGAGCCGCGTTATTTCGCCACTCTAGAAGCGAGTGTCGGTGAGGTTACGTCCGAGCAACTGCTGGCGGCGCATATCCGCGCCGTCACCGCCGACCGTGGCAATGACGAAGCCTGGCGGGCGGCGGCGGGACGGCAGGTCGCGCGCCTCCTGAAACGTGATTACGACCGCCTGATCACCGTCCTAGAGGCGATCGATCCGGGACAGGACGAGATCGCGTCGTTGCCACAGCTTCATATCGCGGAACCTGCGCCGATAAATGGGTATGGTCATAAGAACGGGGTTAGCAACCGGTTCAGCATCCGCGATGATTTCGACGATGTGCCGTTCTAACGCCGCGCTACGGGTGAGGAGTTGCCAACGCCGCGCGGGGTTGCGATAACGCTCCTATCCCGATGGCGCTTCGTCGCGTGGGCGAGCGAGGGGCGGCGGGATCATGGGCAGTGGAGGGACAATGATCTACGAGTTACGCACCTACACGGCAAATCCGGGCAAGGCGGAGGCGCTGCACAGTCGGTTCCGCGACCACACGCAGGGGATCTTCGCGAAGCATGGGATCGTCTCGGTCGGCTACTGGGTTCAGACGACGCCAGAAGATGGCGCGGGCGACCTCGTCTATTTGCTGGCCCATCCCGATCGCGAGACGGCGGACGCAGCCTGGACGGCGTTCCGCGCCGACCCCGAGTGGAACGCGGCGCGCGACGCCAGCGAGCGCGACGGCAAGCTCGTCGCCAACATCGTCAGCCAGTTCCTGGAGCCGACCGACTACTCGGCGATGCAATAGCCGAGCGGCAGGTTGTCCCATCCGCGTCGCCGCCCATTCTCTGGAGCGGTGGCGCGAACGGGGTACAGAATTCACAGAGCGCGAGACAGAGAGTAGGGGCGGATGGCGCAGCATTTGGGCGTGGTCACGGGCGGCAGTTTCACCGACGGTTTGACGGTGCGGCTCGACGCGGCACAATCGACCGAAGAGATCCAGGTCGGCAATTTCGTGGTGATCGATGGCGATAACAATCGCTACTTCAGCACGATCGCCGACCTCGAACTGCGCCTCACCGATCCGGCCCTCGCCGCCGACCCGCCCGCGACCAGTTCGCCGTTCCTACGCGCGGCCCTCGCCGGCGTGCAGACCTACGCGGTGGCACAGGTCAAGCCGAGTCTGATGCTGACCGACAAAGATGATCTCACGGGCGGGGGGCCGAAGCCGGTCCGCACGATCCCGATGCACTTCTCCACGATGCGCGAGGCGGCGGGGGAAGATTTCGCGGTCGTCTTCGGCGAAGAGGATACGAACGAGGGGAAGTTCGCGCTCGGCACGCCGCTGACGATGGACCAGCCGATCCCGCTCGATCTCAAGCGACTGGTCGAGCGGAGTAACGGCGTCTTCGGCCAGTCCGGCACCGGCAAGAGTGTGCTGACGCGCCTCCTCCTCTGCGGAGTAATCAAAGCGGGCTTGGCTTCGACGCTGATCTTCGATATGCACTCGGAGTACGCCTGGCAGAAAGAGGGTGAGGGCGGCGCGCAACTGCGCGGGCTGCGCGACATCTTCGGCTCGCAGATCCACGTCTACTCGCTCGACACAAGCGACCAGAGCAGGCACGCGCTCGATGCGACGTTGCAGATCGGGATGAACCAGATCGAGCCCGACGATATCGAACTGCTCGCCGACGAACTGAACCTGACGCCGACCTTCGCCGCGACGGCGCACAGCCTCCACTCGCGCTTCCGCGACCGCTGGCTCGCCGCGCTGCTCGACATGGACAGCGATGGGGTCAAAGAGTTCTGCGCCAGCAGCGGCGCGAACGAGGGGGCGGTCGGGGCGCTGAAGCAGAAGCTCAGCCTACTCCAAAAACTCCCCTACGTGGTGCCGCATCTGCCGTTGAGCGCGATCGAGAACTTGATTCATCAGGTCCGCCGCCGCGAACACGTCGTCCTACAATTCGGGCGACACAGCCGCCTGCTCGACTATATGCTCGTCGCCAATATCCTCACGCGGCGGATCCACGCCGCCTACACCGATCAGGTGTTGAAATACGACGGCTCGCGCGATGCGGCCGACAAGCCCCACCCGCTGATGATCGTCCTCGAAGAGGCCCACAAGTTCCTGGCCCCGGCGGTCGCCCGGCAGACGATCTTCGGCACGATCGCGCGGGAGATGCGGAAGTACAGCGTGACCTTGCTCGTGGTCGATCAGCGACCGAGCGGGATCGACGCGGAGGTCTTGTCGCAGCTCGGGACGAAGATCACCGGTCTACTCAGCGAGGAACACGACATCGACGCGGTCCTCACCGGGATCGGCGGGCGCTCCCACTGGCGCGGCGTCCTGGCAAGCCTGGAAACGAAGCAGCAATGCCTCGTCCTCGGCCACGCCATCCCGATGCCGATGGTCCTCCGCACGCGCGCCTACGACGCCGCATTCTTCGCCGCGATGGGCGGGCGACAACCCGCGCGCACGGTCGAGGAAAAACAAGCGCGCGGTCGCGCCGCAGTCGCCGATCTCTTCGGCGAGGATTAGGCGGCAGGCGAGGTGCGATTGCTAACCACCCGATGAAACGCACCGAAGTGTGGAACGGAACGGAACTCACGCCCGGGGATCGGCTCACCGGCGATTACCGATCGCCCACGAGAAAACCGAGCGAGACGATGCGCCGTTTATCAGAGAGCCGGGATGATGTTGTCCCGGCACCGCCGTCCATTTCGGGCGACCAACGGAGGCCCGCATGTTCGCTCTCCTCATCCCGCGCGCGATCCCCGCACGAGAGCGTATGGTCTCGATACTGGTCTTGCTCGGCCTGCTCCTCAGCAACGCAATCTCCGCTGCGCCGATGCACGCGAGCGCTGCCACAGCGCCGTGGCTTCCCGCTGCCGCCCCTGGCTGGCCATCGTTCCCCGCACCGGTCCTTCTTGCCAACGGACGACTGCTGGTGGCGGGTGGACAAACGACCGGCTATATCAGCAAGGATTCCGCGCTCTACGATCCGACAACCGATGCGTGGACCAAAACCGGCGATCTCACTACCGTGCGCCTATCGGCGAGTCTTACCGCCCTGCCCGATGGCGGTACGTTAGCGACGGGTGAAATCGTAGAGAGCGGTAAGTTCGGCACAACGAGCGTCGATCGGTTCGATCCGACCAGCAATACCTGGCACACCGCTGCACCGATGCGCTACGACCGTTACAACCATAGCGCCACGATCCTCGGTGATGGACGGCTGATCGTCGTTGGTGGGTCGCTCTACGGAGGGAGCCCGTCGAAATCTACGATCCGATTGCCGATCGCTGGCAAGAAGCCGCCCCGCTCACGACGCCGCGCAGTATGCCCCAGGCACGCTTGCTGGCCGATGGTACCCTGCTCGTCATCAGCGGCGACAACAAACTCTCTGGGGCCAACAAGGCGCAGACCGCCGAGCGCTATAGCCCGCGAGAGGATCGCTGGACGCCGGTAATGGTGCCGAAGCAAGCGCACGGCGATTTCACCATGACGGTGCTGCAAGACGGGCGAGTGCTGCTGCTTGGCGGGGTGCCAGGCACAGGCGGCGCGGAGATCTACGACCCGGCGGCGAACACCTGGACAGTCGTCGCCAGCCCGGCTACGATACGGAGCGGACACGCCGCCACACTCTTGTCGAACGGCGAAGTGCTGATGACCGGCGGCCAGGTAGCGGGGCGCGAAACGACATCCACGACCGAACGCTACGACCCGCGCGAGAATACTTGGCGCGCCGATCTCCCGATGTTGACGGTTCGCCAAGGCCATAGCGCCATACTCGTCCTCGACATGATCTATGTCTTCGGTGGCGGCTTGGGAGCTGAACGCTACGTGATCGGGACGACCGATAGCCGCTGTTTCGCCGAGACTGGACGGTGCGTGCAAGAGCATTTCCTCGCCTACTGGCAAACACACCGCGGCTTGGCGATCAACGGGTACCCGTTGAGTGAGCCATTCGCGGAACGCCTGGAAGATGGCAAGGTCTACTTGGTGCAATATTTTGAGCGGGTGCGGATGGAGTATCACCCGGAGAATGCCCCGCCGAACGATGTCCTGCTCGGGCAATTCGGGCGCCGTCTGCACCCCGCCGATCCCCCAGCCCCGCAGCAACCTGGCGCGAGCTACTTCCCGGCAACCGAGCACAACCTTTCCAGCGGCTTTCTGGACTACTGGCAAGCGAACGGTGGGCTGCCACAATTCGGTTATCCACTATCCGAGGTTATCACCGAGACGTTGGAAGACGGCAAGCAGTATCAGGTGCAGTATTTCGAACGGGCGCGGTTCGAGTACCACCCTGAACACCCCGCACCGTATGACGTGCTCCTCAGCCAGTTCGGTCGCCGCATCCTCGCCGGGCGATAGCGTGGCCACTGTGGCATGAGGGGGAACGGCGTTGAGTACCCGCATTCACGCCTCAGTACGCCACCCCCGCCGCACACGGACGTAATCTTCGGGGATAAGTGCGAAGATGAGCGTGTCCCGTGGCACGCCGGTGGGGTCGAGGGTGTCGTTGCGGAGTCGCCCTTCCAGCGAGAAGCCGAGCCGCTCGGGGACGTGGCGGCTCCGCTCGTTGCGGGCATCGCAGCGGATCTCCAAGCGGTTCGCGGCCAAATCCTCGAACGCGAATCGCGCCAGCAGTTGCACCGCCTCGCCCACATAGCCCTGCCCCACCGCCGAGCGCCGGAGCCAGTAGCCGATCTCGAAAGTACGCGCCTGCCAATCGAGGCGTGGGAAGCCGGTCGCGCCCAACGGTCGCCCATCGCGTGCGTCGAAGATCCCCGCTTCGAGCGTGGTGCGCTTGATCCAGTTTGCCAGCGACCGCAGACAGAAGTCGCGCGTATCGTCGGCGCTCTGGTGGTACTGGACCCACGGCATCCACGGTGCAAGCGTCTCGCGCGATTCATTGATCGCGGCGAACAACTCCTCGGCGTCATCGGCACGATAGGGGCGGATCACGATCCGCGCGCTACGCAGTTCGTCCGGGAGCGGGATCAGCGTGGGATGGCGTGGCTGACTCATCTGGGCGGCTCCGTAAAGTTTACAGCGGGTTGCAGAGTGATTGGCCTGCTGGTACGCTGGGGCGATGAAAGCCTACAGCATGGACCTGCGCGAACGGATCGTGCGCGCGGTCGGTAACGGGATGAGCAAGGCCGAGGCGGCGCG
>JAABUN010006762.1_pt1 | contig 12921 bp, 14 predicted proteins | sample 5559311 | NCBI WGS metagenome assembly JAABUN01 (sample SAMN10711877, study PRJNA513370) | rock metagenome | isolation source: Antarctica rocks | place: Antarctica: Victoria Land, Siegfried Peak sud | reverse complement strand
CTCGAACTCGTCGGAGAGGCGCTGGTCGACGGGCTGGTGCTGGTCGTCGAAGACGACGTAGATCCGCTGCACCGTGGCCAGGTCGGGTCCCTCGTCGCCACAGGAGTCGCACCGGTCGCCCATCGCTGCGCACCGTACCGGGAATGGATCGGGCTTCGATGCCGGTTCTACGGTTAGCAGACCGCCGGCAGCCATGGGGCGCTGGACGGGAACCCAAGGAGGCTCGCATGAGCTCGACCGAACCCGGGGCGCCACGCCCTTCCCTCACCGTGCCCGCCGTGCGGGCCCGCAAGGTCCGCACCGGCGCCGAGCCGCTGGTGATGGTCACTGCGTATGACGCACCTGGCGCCCGCGTCGTCGACGATGCCGGCGCCGACCTAATCCTCGTCGGGGACTCCCTCGCCATGGTGGTGCTCGGCTACGACGACACCCTGCACGTCACCGTCGACGACCTCGCCCACCACACCGCGGCGGTGGCCCGGGCCAAGCCGCGCCCTCTCGTGGTGGCCGACCTGCCGTGGATGAGCTACCACCTGTCAGCCCTCGACACCGTCACCAACGCCGCCAGGCTGGTGCGGGCCGGGGCCGAGGCGGTGAAGCTCGAAGGCGGCCGCAAGCGCGTGCCGATGATCGACGCGCTGGTCGACGCCGAGATCCCCGTGATGGGACACCTGGGGCTCACCCCGCAGTCCATGCACGCCATGGGCGGGTTCAAGGTGCAGGCCAAGGACACCGACGCGGCCCGCACCCTGGTGACCGACGCCAAGGCCCTGGCCCACGCCGGCTGCTTCGCCATCGTCGTGGAGGGCGTGCCCGCCGAGGTGGCGGCCATGGTCACCGAGGAGGTCGACGTGCCCACCATCGGCATCGGCGCCGGCCCCGACTGCGACGGCCAGGTGCTGGTGTACCACGACCTGCTCGGCATCGAGGACCGCATCGCCCCCAAGTTCGTGCGCCGCTACGCCGAGGTGAAGGCCACGTCGGTGGCCGCCGTGGCCGCCTACGCCGCCGATGTGCGCAGCGGCGCCTTCCCGGCCCCCGCCGAGTCCTACCACCTGTCCGCCGGAGTGGCCGAGACCCTCGGCCTCTACGGGCGTGAGGCGGCCAACGACCCGGCTTGACCGCCCGGCGCCTACGGTTGCGGGGTGAACCAACCCGAGGGGCCTGAGCCAACGAACGACGTCGGGGCCACCGCGGTGTCGGGTTCGGGACCTCGCCGTGCGGCTGACCCGCCACCGAGACGTGGTCGCCTGCCCGTGGTGCTCGGCATCGGCGCCATCGCCCTCGGCGTCGCCGTCATCTTGTTCGCGCTGATCGCGCGGGTCGTCAACGACCGGGAGCCCACCACCCGGACCGCCGCCGCCTCCGGGACCACCGCCCCCACGTTGGCCTCGGGCGTGGGCGCAGGCGTCGCCCCCGAGCAACAGGGGCGGCGGCCGCTGCGGGGGTTCAGCGAGGTCAAGGCCACCATCACCTCCGCGGGCGGCAGGAAGTGCGAGGTGTGCCTGCTGGCGGCCACGTCCGTCGAGCAGCGCGCCCGCGGGCTCATGGAGGTCACCGACCCTGAGCTCGGCGGCTACGACGGCATGGTGTTCGTGTTCGACGAGCCCGTCTCGGGCGCGTTCTGGATGCGCAACACCCCGCTGCCGCTGTCGATCGCCTACTTCGACGGCAACGGCAGCCTGGTGTCGTCGGTCGACATGGCTCCTTGCAAGGACGCCCCGACCTGTCCCAACTACCCCGCCTCAGGTCCGTTCGCCTTCGCCCTCGAAGTGCCGAAGGGCAAGTTGGCCGACGTCGGCGTCAAGGGCCGGGCGACCATCTTCATCGACGACACCCAGTGCCCCCTCACCGCCGACCTGAAGGGCCACCGCTGACACGTTCGGGACCGGTGGCCGACTTCGCTGTCACCCCCCTTGGTCATGATGGTGCGATGAGGTCCACGACAGAGGCGTCCGCTACCGTTGCCCGGTCCACATGTACGCCCTGCCCCAACGCGATTCGCACCGGGGCCCCGGCAGCCCCGGGTCCACAGGGAGGTGATGCTTGCGATGCGAGCCTATGAGTTGATGGTGATCTTCGACGGCGACCTCGACGAGTCGACCATCGCCGGCGTGATCAACCAGGTGACGGCCCAGGTCGAGGCGGCGGATGGTTCCGTCGCCAAGACCGACAAGTGGGGCCGCCGCCGTTTCGCCTACGAGATCAACCACAAGACCGAAGGGTTCTATGTGGTGTTCGAGATCGAGGCCGAGCCCGGCGCGCTCGACGGGGTCGATCGCAGCCTTCGCCTCGCGGACGAAGTCGTCCGCCACAAGATCATCCGGCTCCCCGATGCCGAGGCCCACCAACGCGGCCTCCTGGGAGCCCCTGCCCCGGCCGTGGAAGCGGCCGGCTGATCCGCAGGAGGACACCATGGACAACACCGTGACCCTCGTGGGCAACGTGACCCGCGATCCCGAGCTCCGCTACACGCCCTCGGGCCAGACGGTCGCCACCTTCGGGCTGGCCGTCAACCGTCGCTGGCAGAACCGCCAGACCAACGAATGGGAGGAGCAGGTCTCCTTCTTCGACGTGAAGTGCTGGGCCCAGATGGCCGAGAACGTCTCCGAGTCGGTGCAGCGCGGCACCCGGGTGGTCGTGTCGGGCCGCCTCGAGCAGCGCTCCTGGGAGAACGACAACGGCGACAAGCGCTCCAAGGTCGAGGTGGTGGCCGACGAGATCGCTCCCAGCCTGCGCTGGGCCACCGCCGAGGTGCGCAAGATCGAACGCCAGAGCGCGGCGTCGGGCGGCACCAACGCCAACGCCAACAGCGGCGGCGGCGGCGGGAGCCGTCCCGTCGGCAACCAAGCTCCCGACTACGCCGACGAGGAACCGTTCTGATGGCCCCCAAGCCCAAGCGCGCCAAGAACAAGGACAACGCCCGCCGCTCCAAGAAGAAGGTCAGCATCTTGACCCAGGAGGCGGTGGACTACGTCGACTACAAGGACGTGAACCTCCTGCGCCGCTTCATGTCGGACCGGGCCAAGATCCGGGCCCGTCGCGTCACCGGCAACGACGCTCAACAGCAGGCCACCATCGCCATGGCCATCAAGAACGCCCGGGAGATGGCCCTGTTGCCCTACGCCAACCGGGTCACCCAGCAGCGCGGCGGGCGCGGCGGGGATCGTGGGGAGCGCGGCATCCGGGCCGACGGGCCGCCGCCGCGTCCCACGGCGCCTCCCCCCACCGGCTCGGAGGACCCGGATGAAGCGCCCGGCACCGACGAGTTCGGCACCGAGGAGCTCGGGGCTGAGGAGCCCGGGGCTGGCGAGCTGGTGGGCGAGGAGATCGAGGCCTGATGCGGGTCATCTTGCGCACCGACGTGAGCAACGTCGGCAACAAGGGCGATGTGATCGACGTGGCCAACGGCTACGGCCGCAACTACCTGTTGCCCCGCGGGTTGGCCTTTGTGGCCACCGCAGGGGCGGCCTCCCAGGCCGAGGACATGCGTCGCTCCCGCGATGTCAAGGACGCCGCCGCCCGGTCCGCGGCCGAGGACGTGGCCAAGGCATTGGTGTCGTCGCCGGTGACGATCAGCGCCCGCGCTGGTGCCGATGACAAGCTCTTCGGTTCGGTCACCGCCACCGACATCGCCGAGGCGGTGGTGGCGCAGACGGGCGTGGACGTCGATCGCAGGCAGCTCCACCTCGACGAACCGATCCGTACCGTCGGCACCCACCTCGTACCGCTGAAGCTGCACGCCAACGTCGAGTTCCCCGTCACCGTCGAGGTCATCGCCGGCTAGCCCCGGCCCTGCAGATCGCTGCCGGCGCCGCCGGCAGGTTCACCGGCCCGATGACGCGGGCCTTCGGCGGCGCGCGCCCCTTGCGCCCTTCACCGCTGCCTCTCCCCACATCCTCCACAGACTCGAAGCGTTTGTGCACATGGTTTCGGCACTCGTTGTCCACAGAGGATCCGGTCGACAATGGACCCCACATGACCGACACACCGCCTGACCACCTCGACGACCCCGCCGGCGACTTCCAACCGCCGGCAACCCCTCGCCTCCCCGATCGTGACCGCAGTCGAGGTACCGGCGGCAACGGGGCTGCTCGCTCCGGCCGGGTCCCGCCCCACAACCTGGCCGCCGAGGAGTCCCTGCTCGGCGCCATGTTGTTGTCCCGCACGGCCATCGACGTGGCGTCGGAGTCCGTCGGCGCAGGGGACTTCTACAAGCCGGCCCACGGGCACATCTACGACGCCATCACGTCGCTCTCCTCCCAAGGCGAACCGGTCGACCCGGTCACGGTGGCCGAGGCGCTGCGACGCGCCGACCTGCTCGACGTCATTGGCGGTACCGCCACCCTCATCACCCTGCAGGCCGCCACACCCGCCACCTCCAGTGCATCTCGCTACGCCCGTATCGTGGAGGACCACGCCCTGCTGCGCCGCCTGATCGGCGCCGCCGGCGAGATCGCCGAGATGGGCTACGAGCTGCCCGACGACGTCCCCAAGGCCATCGACCGGGCCGAGTCGATGATGTTCGAGATCGCCCAACATCGCCAGACCGACTCCATGTCTCGCCTGCACGACCTGTTGGACCAGACCCTCGACAGCCTCGAAGCCCTCTACGAACGCGGTGACGCCATAACCGGGACCCCCACCGGTTACACCGACTTCGACGAGCTCACCGCCGGTCTCCAACCCAACGCCCTGATCGTCGTGGGTGCCCGTCCGGGGATGGGCAAGACCAGCTTCGCCATGGGCATGGCCGGCCACGCCGCGTTGGAGCACCACCGTCCGGTGCTGTTCTTCTCCTTGGAGATGAGCCGCATCGAGCTCTCCCAACGGCTGTTGTGCTCGGAGGCCCGGGTCGATTCCACCAAGGTCCGCAACGGCCGCCTCACCGAGGACGACTGGCATCGCATCAGCCACGGGATCGGCCGCCTGAGCGAGGCGCCCCTGTGGATCGACGACAACCCCAACGTGACGGTGATGGAGATACGGGCCAAGGCTCGGCGGCTCCAGTCCAACGTCGGCCAGCTCGGCATGGTGGTGGTCGACTACATCCAGCTGATGAGCGGCCGGTCCAACGCCGAGAACCGCCAGGTCGAGGTGGCCGAGATCAGCCGTGGCCTCAAGATCTTGGCCAGGGAGTTGCAGTGCCCGGTGGTGGCCCTGGCCCAGCTCAACCGCAGCCTCGAGCAACGCGCCGACAAGCGTCCCATGCTCTCGGACCTGAGGGAGTCGGGGTCGTTGGAGCAAGATGCCGACGTGGTGACGTTCCTGTACCGCGACGAGCACTACAACGCCGAGTCCACCGACCGGGGGACCGCCGAGGTCCTGGTGGCCAAGCACCGTTCCGGCCCCACCGGCATGGTCCGCCTCGCCTTCTTGGACCACTACACCAAGTTCGCCAACATGGCGCGCGAGTAGCCAAGCACGGCCCAGGTCGATGAGCGCCGCACAGCGGACCCCGTCAGGGCGATCAGGGACCGGTTGGCAGGGCCCCGCCCCTCTCGACGGACGGAGATCGACGCCAGAGTGCCGCTTCGAGTGAGCGACGTGCCAGGCTAAGCACGACGACTCCGGCGGACGCGCCGGGAGACGAGGGACACCGTGGATCTGAGCATCTCCGACCTTGCCCACCTGGCTACCTGGGCGTACCTCGTCATCGCTGGTGTGGCAGCGGCCGACGCCATCGTGCCGGTGCTGCCGGCAGAGACCCTGGTGATCCTCGGCGGGGTGCTGTCCGCTCGGGGCGACCTGTCGATCGTGTTGGTGATCCTGGCCGGGGCGATGGGGGCGTTCCTCGGTGACAACATCTCCTACCAGATCGGGCGGGTGGCCAACCGCAAGGGCAAGACCGTCGATGAGATGTCGGGCCGGTTCGGCAAGATGTTGGAGTGGTCCGAGGCCGCCCTGGCGGCCCGAGGCTCCTCGATGTTGCTCATCGGCCGCTTCATCCCCGGCGGACGGACCGCCCTGAGCTTCGGTGCCGGGTTCGTCCGCTACTCACGAGCCAAGTTCGCCACCGCCGACCTGTTCTCGGCGATCGTATGGGCTGCCTACGGTGCCCTCATCGGCCTGTTCGGTGGCAAGGTCTTCGAGAAGCACTGGTGGGCGGGCCTGGCGCTCGGGCTGGTGATCACCGGCATCGTCACCGTCCTCATCGAGGTCAGCCGCAAGATCAGCGGCCGGGGTGCGACCATCTCGGAGAAGCGGGCCGAGCTGCAGGCCAAGCGTGAGGCTCGCTCGCCTCGCCAGCCGCGGCGTCGGGGCTCCCGACAGGGATCGACCCCCGTCACCCAGGTGCTCGAGACCGGACCACCCGAGGGGTTCGGTACGGCCGACACGACCGAGGCGACCGAGGCGACCGAAGCGTCCGACTCGGGCCAGGGGACCGAGGCGCCCGACGCACCCGAGACGACCCGCACGCCAGAACGCTGACTGACCGGTTCCGGCGGATCCAATCCAGAGCGACGAGGCCAGTCCAGGTGTGGCCCGCCCCGTTCGGGACCAGGACCCGTCGCCGGTAGCCTCCGCACCCGTGCCTTTCCGCCGGTCGACCCTCTTGGCCGTGGCCGGTGCCGTGGCTGCCGCGGTGGGCGTGGTCGTTCGCCGCCAGCACGCGGCGGTCGCTGAGCAACTGGCACCGGTCATGGCCGCGCCCGTCGCCGTCACCAGCCGGGCCCGGCGCTCCGCGGCCCTGGCCGGCACCGCCACCCGGGCCGGCGGCTACTGGGCCCTCGACCGGGCGCAACGCGTCTTCGCCGACGCCGAGCGGCGAGAGGAGCTGGACGCCGCCCTGCAGCTCCGCACCGCCGAGCAGGTGGCCGAGACCCTCGGCAACTTGAAGGGGGCGATGATGAAGCTCGGTCAGATGGCCAGCTTCTTGGACCAGGGCCTGCCCGAACCGGTCCGCGAAGCCTTGGCCCAGCTGCAGGCCGATGCCCCGCCGATGTCGCCGGAACTGGCCGCCGGGGTGGTCATCGAGGAGCTGGGCGCCCCGCCGAACCAGGTGTTCGCCGAGTGGGACCCGGTCCCCATCGCCGCCGCCTCGATCGGCCAGGTCCACCGGGCGCTCACCCACGACGGCCGGGCGGTGGCGGTCAAGGTGCAGTACCCCGGCGTCGACGAGGCGATCCGGGGCGACCTCGACAACGCCGGGCTGTTGTTCGGCGCCATGACGCTGATGTTCCCGGGTCTCGACCACGGGCCACTGGTGGCCGAACTACGTGAGCGGATCATCGAAGAGCTCGACTACGAGCTCGAGGCGGACAACCAACGGCTGTTCGCTGACACCTACCGGGACCATCCCTTCATCGCCGTGCCGGCAGTGCTCGACGAGCTCAGCACCCGCCGGGTGCTCACCTCCGAGCTGGCCACGGGCGCCCGCTTCGCCGAGGTCCTCACCTGGGACCAGCACCAACGCGACCTGGCCGGCGAAGCGATCTACCGCTTCGTGTTCGCCAGCCTCTACCGCCTCGGCGCGTTCAACGGCGACCCCCATCCGGGCAACTACCTGTTCGGCGGAGACGGCCAGGTCACGTTCCTCGACTTCGGCCTGGTGAAGCGCTTCACCCCCGAGGAGCTGCGGCCCTTCCAGGACATGATCGTGGCCATGGTCGACGAGCGCGACGTGGCCAGGTTCCGTCGCATCATCGAGGACGTCGGGCTGCTCAAGGTCGGCCAGCCCTTCACCGACGAGCAGGTGGGCGACTACTTCAGCCACTTCTATGAGTTCGTGATGGAGGACGCCACCGTCGCCATGACCGAGGCCTACGCCAGCGAGACGGTGCGACGCTTCTTCGACACCACGGGGGCGCACGGGGAGATCATGCGCGCCGCCAACGTCCCCGCCTCCATGGTGGTGATCCAGCGGATCAACCTCGGCCTGTACGCCATCTTGGGGCAGTTGGGGGCCACCGCGAACTGGCGCCGGATCGCCGAGGAGCTGTGGCCGTGGGTCGACGGGCCGGCGAGCACCCCTCTCGGGCAGGCCGAGGCGGCGTGGCGGGCGGCGCTGGCGGCGCCGCGGTGATCATCAGCCCCGCGACAGGGTGACCAGGAACTCGAAGCGACCGGCCCACGCCTCGTACCGTCAGGCAGGTCCCTGATCGGAGCCTGGCCGGGAGCGCTGACGGTGGCGGGAGCGTCGCCAGCGAACGCCGACCTCCGTGGCCGCCGCCGTGGTGGCCACGATGAGCCCTCCGAGGATCGCCACGGCCGCAGGCCGGCCCCGGTCAGCGACGCGGGGCCGGCAGGGCCTGGCGTTGGCCGCTTCCACGTCCGCTGCGGTGGCGCCCTGAGGCGGATTGGCCGGGTCCCCGTAGACGTCGGTGCGCCCGTCCATCAAGAAGCCGAACGCGGTCCCGCAGTCCTGCAACGGACTTCGCACCGGAAGCGCCAAGATGACCACACCGACCAACGCCGTGAGCACACCCAGCGTGGCCAGCGGGGCGACCACCGCCAAGATGTCACGACGGTGCCGGGAGCGCGATCCCGCCGCCTTGGCCGGGCGCGACGGGGGAGCGGGGGCATCGATGACGGGCACGGCAGACCTCGGGCGGCGCGAAGGTCGCGAAGCCTAGGGTCAGCAGGGAAGGGGGCAGCAGCAGGGCGAGGGTGGGAGCGGGAGCCACCACAAGGCGTCGAGCCTGGACGAGCCCGGCGAGCGATGTGTTGGAGGGAGGAACCGTGGCTCCCGCTCCGGGAACCCGGCCGGCGGGGGCGATGTCCACCGGCTGAGACCGGTATCGGCGCCCAGAAACTTGACTTGAGCGAATGATCACGCTTCGTGACCAGATTGTCGCACAAAGTACTTCCGGGGTACCTGGCTGCTCCGTCGATAGCTTGGCCCGATGGGCGTGCTGTTCGCTGCCGGCTCGGGCTCATCGGAGGCCTTCCTAGGCAACGACCTGCTGCCCTACCTCGTGCTCGCCCTCGGAGGGGCCATGGTGGCCGGCAACCTGGCGGCGGTGCTGCGGCCCCGACCCCAGGGCACCCGCCGTGTCGGAGATCTCGATCGTGCGCCGGTGGCCCGCTCGATGGTCATGGTGGTGATCGGCCTGGTGGCCGGGCTCTGGGCCCTGGTGTCGTTGTTGGCCTGATCGGCGCGGGAGGCCATGCTGGGGCCATGGAACTGCTGCGCACCCCCGATGATCGCTTCGCCGGACTTCAGGACTTCGCCTACGAGCCCCACTACGTGGAGGTCCCCGAGGGCGAAGGCGGCGACGCGACGATCCGGGTCGCCTACGTGGACGAGGGTCCTGCCGACGCCGAGGTGGTGCTGTGCCTGCACGGCGAACCTTCCTGGTCCTACCTCTACCGGCACATGATCCCGCCGATGGTCGACGCGGGGCTGCGGGTCGTGGCCCCGGACCTGGTGGGCTTCGGCCGTTCGGACAAGCCCGCCCGCCGCCAGGACTGCACCTATGCCCGTCACCTCGAATGGCTGCGGGCGGCGGTCTTCGATCACCTCGACCTGAGAGACATCACCTTGGTCTGCCAGGACTGGGGGGGCCTGCTCGGGCTGCGGTTGGTGGGCGAGCACCCGGATCGTTTCGCTCGGGTGCTGGCCGCCAACACCTTCCTGCCGATCGGCGACCGCGAGCCGAGCGAGGCGTTCCGTACCTGGCAGCGGTTCTCCCAGGAGATCGACGAGCTGCCGATCGGGGGCATCATCGCCGGCGCCACCACCACCGACCTCACACCCGAGGTGATCGCCGGCTACGACGCTCCCTTCCCCGACGAGTCCTACAAGGAGGCGGCCCGCCAGTTCCCATTGCTGGTGCCGACCACGCCTGACGATCCGGCGTCGGCCGCCAACCGGGCCGCCTGGGAGGTGCTGGAACGCTTCGCCCGCCCGGTGCGAACGGCGTTCGGCGACGCCGACCCGATCACCAGCGGCGGCGACCGCGCCCTCCAGGCCCGCATCCCCGGCGCCGCCGGCCAACCGCATGTCACCATCGCCGGCGGCGGTCACTTCATCCAGGAGGATCGTGGTCCCGAGCTGGCCGATCAGGTGATCGACCTGGTTCGCTCCACTCCCGGCGCCGCCGATCGCCCCGCCCTCACCGGCTGAGGCGGTCATCTGCGTCGCGCCCGGACTCGGCGGCGGCGCGCCACGCCGCCCGCCCGGCGCGTGCCCTGGCGCCACCGCCGCGGACGGCGACCACGCCGATGACGGCCACGGCGACCACGATCAACCCCAACAGGGCGAGCTGCTCCCAGCCACCCCGGTCGCCAGGGTTCTCCGGCGCTCGCCCGGAGTTGGGCCGTTCGATGATGTGGGGCTTGGCCCCGCCGTCCTCGGCGAGCTGGGCCTGGGTGTCGCGGCGGGGGCCGTCGTCGACGAAGGCAGCCACCGCGACGGTGCCCCCGATGATGGCGATCGCCAGGATCGCCGCCGCCCAGAACACGGTGCGCCGGTCGACCTGACCGGTCGAAGGGCCCGCGGAGCGACGGGCGCCGCTCAACGCGGCAGGTGCTTGGCCGCCTTGAGCAGCGTGGTGAAGCGGCGGGCGTACCCGGCGCCGTCGTTGCCGGGGTCCTGCAGCTTCTCGGCCAGCGCCGAGCGGACGGCCACCGTCTGGGACTCGGTGTACTTGAGCAGGCCCTCGCGCCCGTGGCGCCGCCCCACCCCCGATGCCTTCATGCCTCCCATGGGGGCGCCGAGGCTGGCCCATCCCGAGGAGTAGCCGTCGTTGACGTTGACGGTGCCGGCCATGAGGCGTTCGGCCACGGCCCGGCCGGCCTTGACGTCGCCGCAGTAGACGCTGGCGTTCAGCCCGTACTCCGTGTCGTTCACCTCGTGGACGGCGTCGTCGATCGACGAGTAGGGGTACACCGCCACCACGGGTCCGAACGTCTCTTCCCGGTAGAGGTCCATGTCCGGGGTCACGTCGGCCAGGACGGTGGGTTCGTAGAAGTAGGGGCCGACGTCAGGGCGGGCCTGGCCTCCGGCGAGCACCTTGGCTCCCTTGGCGACGGCATCGTCGACGTGGGCGGACACCTTGTCGAGCTGGTCCTGGGACGCCAGCGCGCCGATCTCGTGGCCGTAGGCCTGCTCGGCGCTCATCGTCATCGCCGTCACCCGGCGGGCGAAGCGCTCGGTGAAGGCAGGGGCCAGGGCCTGGTCGACGTACAACCGCTCGATGGAGATGCACAGCTGGCCGGTGTTGGCGAAGCAGCCGACCGTCGCCCCTTCGACGCTGCGGTCGAGGTCGGCGTCGGCGGTGACGACCATGGCGTTCTTGCCGCCCAGCTCGGCCGAGAAGCCGATGAGGCGCTCGGCGGCCTGCCTGGCCACGGAACGGCCGGTGGCGGTGGAGCCGGTGAACATGACGTAGTCGGTGGCTTCGATGATGGCTTTGCCGACCTCGGAGCCCGGGCCGGTCACGATCTGCACCAGGCCCTCGGGCAGCCCGGCCTCCTCCAGCAGCTCAAAGGCCCGGATGGCGGTGAACGGCGTCTGGGAGTCGGGCTTGATGACGATGCCGTTGCCGGCCACCAGCGCGGCCAGGGCGTCGGAGACGGCCAGCACCAGGGGGTAGTTCCACGGCGAGATCACCCCGACGACGCCCTTGGGGACGTGGTGCTCTACCGCGGTCACCAGCCCCGGCAGGGCGGTGAGGCGGTTGTGGGGCTTGAGGGCCCGGGGAGCGAGGCGGGCGTAGTAGTGCGACGTGACCGCCTGGTCGAGGATCTCCTCGAAGGCCCACACCCGGGCCTTGCCGTTCTCGGCCTGGATGAGGTCGAGCAGCTCGTCCTGGCCGTCGAGCACGAGGTCGTGGTAGCGCAGAAGGACCGCGGCGCGCTCCTTCACCGGCGTGGCCGCCCACCGCTGCTGCACACGGCGGCACTGCGCCACCGCCGCCTCCACGTCTTGCGCGGTACCGACCGGGACCACGCCCAGGACGTCGCCGGTGAGCGGAGAGGTGACCGTCCGGGTGTCGCGGCCTTCGGCCACCGCGATGCGGGTGGCGAGGCGGTCCGTCTCCATGCGTCCCGGTCGCAGTGGCCCCGGCGTCGCCGTGGCCGCCGGGTTGCCGTGGTCAGCTGGGGACGATTCGGTGCGAGGCTTGGTGGTGGCGGTCATGGCCGCCACCGTACCGGCGCCCTCTCCCGGCCGCGCCTGCGAGCATCCGCATGCACGATGTCCCGACCGCCAGCCTGGCTGTGGGACTGGGCTCTGCGTATCGCCTGAAGCGACGGTTGTCGCCCACCTGGCCCCTCAGGGGCGCGGCGGTGGCTCGGTCCCGGGCTCGATGCGGATGCCGGCGAGCTGGGTGGCCTGGGCCACCAGCTGGTCGGCGCAGTCCCACACCTCGCAGACCTCGTCGGCCCGGGCCTCGGCGACGACTTGGGCTCGCTGGCTGATCCGCAACGGCCCCGGCGCCGGCCGTGCCCGCACGTACGCGCTGAGCGACAGCGTCGGCACCCATCCGGTGGCTGCCAGCTCGAAGGTGGCCGGCGGGAAGGCGTCGACGAAGAACAGCAGGGCCAGCGGGTCCGCCGGGCGGCCGTCAGCGAAGCACGTCCAACCGCGGACCTCACCGCCGCCACCGGGCGCGCCGGCGGCGAAGCCGAGGACCGCCGGGTCCAACCGCACGTCGCAGCGGTCCATGATCGCCACCGTGAAGTCGGCTCCTTGGCGAGCGGACGGAAGCGGCACGCAGTCCTCCATGGCTGGGAGGGTGAGCGGGGTCAAGCCGTTCCACCAGGGTGGTGGGGCGTTCACGTCGAGCTCGCCCAGGGTGAAGGTGGCCTCGACGCACGCCTTGTCGGCCTGGCGCAGGACCGTGCGCACCTGGCTGGCGGTCCGACCGAGGCGCAGCACCTCGGCGGTCACGTCGGCCGGGCCGACATCGGGAGCTCGCAGGTAGTGGGCGGTGGCGGCCAAGGGGTCGCGGTGGGGTGCGCCGGCATCCACGG
>JAABUN010006761.1_pt1 | contig 12922 bp, 14 predicted proteins | sample 5559311 | NCBI WGS metagenome assembly JAABUN01 (sample SAMN10711877, study PRJNA513370) | rock metagenome | isolation source: Antarctica rocks | place: Antarctica: Victoria Land, Siegfried Peak sud | reverse complement strand
CCGCTCGCTTACTGCCGTTTTCGTCTGTCCCCCGGCTACCGCCGCGACAATTCGCGTTCTTAAGTCCAGTGAGTAGCTTTTCATCCGCACACCTTACTACCGGTCAGCTCTATCTGGAAGTGCTACGGGTGTCAGGTACGCGCTGGTGATGGCGCTGATGCTGACGCTCAACTATCTGGGCTGGCGCTACTTTCACTGGGCGGCCCCCGCAGCGGCGCACCCCGCTAAAGTGGGTTCCAAAGTCGGCTGAACTGCTATACTGCCGCCATGCCCTTTCAGCTCGAGCCTCAGCGATGGCGTCTCTGACCTAAGCTTGTGTCATAGCCGGTTGTCATAGCCGGTTGCTACCGCTTCGAGCCTGAAAAGGAGCTTTCTATCACCACCTCTACTACCCAACTGCCCCGTATCAAACCTGTCTACAAGGAAGTTCTAGCCGATCTAGAGACCCCGCTCACGGCGTACCTCAAGGTCGCCGGACACCCGAGTTTTCTTTTGGAGAGCGTCGAGCAGGGTGAGCGCGTCGCGCGCTACTCCTTTATCGGCACCGGCGAGCGCCGCCGCGTCGAGGTGCGCGGCAGGTCGGTGTGCGTCACCACCCCGCAGGCCAGCGAAGAGTTCAGTTCGGACGACCCGCTGCGCGTGCTCTGGAACCTGACCGTCCGTGACGCCGACCCCGACCCGGCGCTCCCCGACTTCTGGGCCGGGATGGTCGGCTACGCCTCCTACGACCTCATCCGCACCTACGAAACGCTCCCCGACGGCAACCCCGACGAGCTGGGCGTCCCCGACCTGCTTTTCATCGAACCCGAGGCGCTCATCATCTTCGACCACCTGCGGCGGCGCATCTTTCTGGTCGTGGCTGCTGAGGTTGGCAGCGCCGCTGACGAGGCTCGAGCCCGTGAGCTGGTCGAGACCCTGTACCGCAAACTGCGCGGCCCGCTGCCGGGGGTACCGGGCGACCGTGCGGGGCGGCACGTCACGTTCACGCCGAACGTCACCAAAGAGGGGTACATGGACGCCGTTTCCAGGGCGGTCGCGTACATTCACGCCGGTGACATCTTTCAGGTCGTGCCGAGTCAGCGCCTGAGCGCCGAGCTGGGCGTCCATCCGTTCGCCTTATATCGCGCGCTGCGCGTCGTCAACCCGAGCCCGTATTTAGGCTACCTGGACCTCGGCCCGGTGACGCTGGTGGCGAGCAGTCCCGAGAGTCTGGTGCGGAGTGACGGCAAGCGCGTTGAAACCTTGCCGATTGCCGGGACACGCAAGCGGGGCCGGGACGCCGCCGAAGATGAGGCGCTTAAAACCGAGCTGTTGGCCGACGCCAAAGAACGCGCCGAGCACATTATGCTCGTCGATCTGGGCCGCAACGACCTCGGGCGGGTATGCGAGTTCGGCAGCGTAAAGGTCACCGACCTGATGTACGTCGAACGCTACAGCCACGTCATGCACATCGTCTCGACGGTTGAAGGGACACTGGCCGAGGGCAAAACGCCGCTCGACGCGCTCGCCTCAACCTTACCGATGGGTACCGCTTCAGGCGCGCCCAAAATCCGGGCGATGGAAATTATCGACGAGTTAGAGACCACGCGCCGCGGCCCCTACGCGGGCGCGTTCGGCTACGTGTCGGTCTCCGGCGCGATGGATATGGCCCTGACGCTCCGCACGGCGGTCATCACCAACGGCATGATTCATCTGCAAGCGGGCGGCGGTGTGGTCGCCGATTCCGACCCCGAGTTCGAGTATCAAGAGAGCATGAACAAGCTCGCGGCGCTTGTGCGGGCGGTTGAACTGGCGACCGAAGGGCTCGCGTAAACATGGGCCTCACCATTCGACCTGTTCGCGCTGGGGATGCCCAACTGCTGGCCGACCTCGTGCGGGAGCTAGGTGAGTTCTCGAGCGTCACCGAAGAATCGCCCGCTGTAACATTGCAGCGCGCACGTCAAAACGTAGGGATTATTACAAGCAGTGATCGGCACACGCTGCTTGTTGCAGAAGATAGCGATCAGATCGTTGCCTATTGCAGCACGCACTGGCAACCGATGATGTCGCAGCATGAAGGCTTTATCAGCGAGCTGTTCGTCAAATCGTCAAGGCGTGGTGAGGGAATCGGCACCACGCTTCTAGAAACCATCAAGCAAGAGGCTAGAGCGCGCGGTTGTGGACGCTTGCACCTCGAGAACTTCAAAACAAAAGAGTCGTATGGGCGCAGCTACTATACCAAACACGGTTGGCAGGAGCGATCTGCCGCTGCCAGCTTCATTCTTGATTTACGGGCGGAGGCGCAGTGAAACGCGTTCTCATCATCGACAACTACGATTCGTTTACCTATAACCTGGTGCAGTACTTGGGCGAACTCGGCGTCGAGCCCATCGTCTGGCGCAATGATGCTTTTGAACTTTCAGACATCGACGCACTGGGCCCGGACGGCATCGTGGTGTCGCCGGGGCCGTGTACGCCCAACGAGGCGGGCCACTCGGTCGAGGTCATTCGGCGCTACGGCGCGCGGACCCCGGTGCTGGGCGTGTGTTTGGGGCATCAGAGTATCGGCGCGGCGTTCGGGGCCAAGGTTGAACGCGCGCCGCTGATCATGCACGGCAAGACGAGCGTGGTCTCGCACGACGGCACGGGCGTTTTTGATGGTCTGCCCGAACAGGTGACGGTGACGCGCTACCATTCGCTGATCGTCCGCGACCTGCCGGAGGTTTTGGAAGCCAACGCCTGGGTCGACGAAGCTGGCGAGCGCGTAGTGATGGGGATTAGACACACCGAGTATCCGGTCTGGGGTGTGCAGTTTCATCCGGAGAGCGTCCTCACCGACACCGGCAAGGTGATGCTCAAAAACTTTTTGGACATCTGCTGACTGTGCACGCGCCCAAAATTGCGCGTTGGTACGACTTCTACGTCGACGTGATGATGTTCGACGTTCAAGAAACGTGCTGGACGAGCCGCGACCTGTACCTTGACGTTATCGTCACTGAGGGAAAAGCAGCGCGGATTTTGGATACGGACGAGTTTCTGGGGGCTCGAGCCGAGGGACTTTTAACCGCTGCTGAAGCCAGGTTCGCCTTGACAACGGCGCACACGCTTCTAAACGGGCTTGGAAGCTGCGGGTATAGCCTGCGGGCTTGGCTTCGGGGCGCGGTGGGCCTCGAGGTCGCTTGATGCATCCGGTGAGGGAGACCAGCTTTGTTCTGGCTGATAAGACGTGGATTGCAAAAAGCCGTGGAGCGATCACAACCGGCGAGCTCGAGAGTGTCTATGCCGTCAATGACTGTCTATCCTACAGTGTGCTGTTCGACGAGCAGCAACACCCGCAACTCCGGGGTAGGGAAGGGTACGTGCTGTCCAAATTGGGGGTGCAGGTTTCCAGGTTCGAGTACCGCCGCGCGCGAACTCCTGACGACTTCGACTACTACATCGACATCGTGCGCGTTTCTGAGCAGGGCGAGCACTGGACCGTACGCGACCTCTATTTGGACGTGCTGGTCTTCGACGGCGAGCGAGCCGAAATCCTCGATACGGACGAGTATCTTGCTGCTCTACAAGAGGGCCATTTGGGAGCTGATGAAGCGGCGTATGCGTTGGGGGCGGCACACGCGCTGCTAAACAATCTGGCAACGTTTGGCTACAGGTTAGAGGCATATTTATATTCGGAAGGGGTGACGCTTACATGGCACAGGTTAAAGTCTACGCACTAGCCTCGAATCTGGGGATGTGCAAAGCCAAACTTTCCGAGGTGATTCACGGCTGTTTGGTGGACGCGCTCTCGCTGCCACAGGAAAAGCGGTTTCAGCGGTTCTTTGCCCTTTCGGCGGACGACTTTATCTTCCCGGAGGACCGTGGAAACCGCTACACCATTCTGGAGATTCAGCTGTTTGAAGGGCGTTCGGAGGCGGCGAAAAAGGCGCTTATTCGGCTTCTCTTTGAACGGTTTGCCTCGGAACTCGGCTATGACATAAACGATTTAGAAATCAACCTGATCGAGACGCCGCGTGAGAATTGGGGCATTCGCGGGCTGCCGGGAGACGAACTGATGCTTGCTTACGAAGTCGAAGTGTGAGCGTTCAGCTGAGCGTCATTACCGTGACGCACAACCGCTGTGCGCTTTTGGAGCAAAAACTGACTGCGTTAGCCAAGCAGACGCTTTCGCCCGGACAGTTTGAGCTTATCGTGTTGGTCAATGGGTGTACGGACGAAACATGGAGGCTTCTGGACGCCGCCGAACCACCCTACGTGTTGAAAATCCTCGTTTCAGAAAGTAACTTGAGCCCTGCCCGCGCACGTAACTTGTGTATCGCCGAGGCTGCGGGCAGCGTGCTCTATTTTTCCGACGACGACTGTCTGCCCGATCCGGAAACCTTGGCGAAGCATCTTCTCACGCAAACCAGAGCGTGTGTAGCGATTGGGGGGCTCGAGTTTATTCACGCGGACCGACATGAGGTTTGGCAACCTGAGCGCGTCAACTTCTGGAATACAAACGGTGCCAACACCAGCGTTCCGGCGGCGGCCTTTCGTGCGGTCGGCGGTTTTGACGAATCTCTTACAGGCTACGGTGGTGAAGATGTCGCGCTTGGTTACGCCCTCAGAGCGTCCCCCTTTGTCGCCTTGCCGGACGCAAAGGCCGTGCACCTGGGCCCGAACCCGGTGCGTTCGGGTGATCTGGACAAGGCGTATAGCGCCGGTTGCAACGCTCAGCGGCTGGCCGCGTGCTACCCCGCGCTGGCCTACCGTTTAGGGGTTCACCGGGGGGTGCTGGCACTTAAACGGCCCGCACTGCTGGGGCCGTTTCGTCATCTGTGGGGACGGCTGGCCCCGCGCAGCTACGCGTATGAGCGCGCCTACTTGCTGGGCGCTCTAAAGGAGAAACAACGTGCCTGATACGTATGATCAAGCATTCGACATCGAGACCCTTTTAGGTGATGTGTTCGACGGCCAAACGCTGTCGCAAGCGCGCGCCGAGTGGGTGATGGGGCACCTTATGGACGGCGAACTCAGCCAGATGCAGGCGGCGGCGCTGTTAGCGGCGCTCCGTACGCGCGGCGAAACGGTCGACGAGATCATCGGCTTTGCCCGCGCCATGCGCGAACGCGCCGTCAAGGTGCCGGTGACGGTCTCGGGTCCACTTTTGGATACTTGCGGCACGGGTGGAACGGGCGTCAATACCTTTAACATCAGCACGGCGAGCCTGTTCGTGCTGGCTGCGGGTGAGGTCAAGGTCGCCAAGCACGGCAACCGGGCGGTGACCCGCAAGTCGGGGGCGGCGGACGTGCTGGAGGCGCTCGGGGCGAGGCTCGAGGCGACCCCTGAAAGGCTGGCTAGAAGCATCGAAGAGATTGGGCTCGCCTTTATCTTCGCCAAAGCGCATCACCCCGCCATGAAGTTCGTCGCGCCGATCCGCGCCGATTTAAGGGCGCGCACTATCTTTAACAGCTTGGGGCCGCTTACGAACCCGGCGGGGGCCAACCGGCAGCTTCTGGGCGTTTATGACCCCGCGCTCACCGAACCGCTCGCGCTGGTGCTCGCGGGTCTCGGGGTTGAGCGGGCGCTCGTTGTGTACGGCGACGGCATCGACGAGCTGACGGTGTGCGGTGAGACGCGCGTAACCGAGTTGGACGCGGATGGCGTGACGCGGACCTATACGGTGCATCCGGCGCACGTGGGGTTGGGTTTTTACGACCGGCTCGAGCTTGCGGGGGGCGCGCCTGAAGAAAACGCCGTCATCATCCGCGCGCTGTTAAATAACGAGATTCACGGAGCCAAGCGCGATGTGGTTTTGCTCAACGCGGGTGCGGCGCTCTACTTGGCGGACAAGGCCCCCAGCATCGAAGCTGGTGTAGAGGTCGCGGACGAGCTGCTGAACACGGGCGCAGCGGCGGAGAAGTTGAGGGTGTACCTCGAGTTCACGCAGCGGGCGTAGCTAGGGTCTGTCATAAGCACAGGCCAACGGAGGCGAGCCGACCCAGTCGCTTGAGAGGTCGTCGCCGGTTTGTCCTGGTGGGTGGCGCTTCTAGTGGCACGGGCGGACATGCTGCTCGTGCATGTCCGTACTCTTTGCGCGCCCAGAGGCATCAGACCCGTTTACGAAATGGAGCGGTGATCATTTCCGTTCCGGTTTATAGACGAGCGCCACCACGCCTGAGCTGAAGGGCTGTGATGCCAAAAGCTTCAACGTCGCGGGGATACCTTCTTCAAACAGGCGCTTGCCTTTACCCAGGACGACCGGGTAGACAAGCAGCCGATAAAGGTCCACCAGATTATGCTGCATGAGCGTTTGTGCAAGCTGAGCGCTGCCGTGGACTGTAATGTCCTGACCGTCCTGCTGCTTGAGGTTGGTAATTTCTTCCACAATATTGTCTTTAATTAGCGTTGAGTTGTTCCACTCCACCGTGTCCAGTGTCGTTGACACCACGTATTTGCGCACATTGTTAAAGTAATCCGCCCCTTCGTCCGTTCTCTTCGGCCAGGCTCCTGCAAACCCTCCATAGGTCACGCGTCCCAGGAGCAGGGCGTCGCTGGCGGACGACTCTTCGCCTTTAAACTTCGCAATCTCATCATTCCAGTAGGGGGCAGTCCAGGCAGGTTCTTCCATAACCCCATCGAGTGACATAAATTCGGTGACGACTATTCTCCGCATGATGGCCTCCTTGTGCCGTTCGCTGTCCCTACCGCAATCCTAGCGCAGCCAAAGGTTAACGTCTTGGAAAAAAACGCAGCCTACTCCATTGTGCTCACCCGAACGATTTGCCCGGGCGTTTTTCCTATAAAGCGCTTTAGCGAGCCGGTCAGATGGGCCTGATCGAAGTAGCCCAGCTCTAAGGCCGTATCCAAAATGGGTGTGCCTTGCTCGAGCCGCGAGACGGCGTTGCGGGCGCGTTCAATCTGCTGAATCGTCTTCCGGCTTAATCCGGTTGCCTGCAAGAAGCGGCACTGAAGGGAGCGTAGCGACATGTCGGGCGTGTGCCCCTGTAGCGCCGCCTCGACCACCGGATCGCGCACGAGTAGGCCCTGACGGACAAGCCTATTGACGAACACGTCGGCGTTTTGGAAGGTTGGAAGTTCCCACGCGGAGCCGTGCAGCCAGAAGGAACTGCGCGACGCTTCCGGAAGCGTCGCATCCTGCCTATCCAGAAGGGTTTTGACGGGGAGATGGGGCATGAAGGTGCCGAGTTTGAAGGTGATACCGAAGAACTCAGCGCCTTCGGGAAAATCGGCTTCCGACGCTCTGGTCTCCGGACCACGCGCGGTGATCGTCGTCTTGCCGCCTATGGTTGCAATCACCAGCTCCCAGTTGCTGACCGCTGCCGAAGTAAACGTACCGGCGCGCTCGCTGTGGGTGTGCCAGATCATGTCGACAAAAGTCGAGGTTGCCGACCCCGCGTCAAATACAAGTTCCATGCTGCCTCCCGTAGAAATGGCAGAGCCAATCCAGCGACTGTGCTGCTCGCCGCCACTGTTCTATGTCTGTATGTATACCCACCCTAATATCAACAGCCGCCAAACCTATTTTGGCGGCTGCTTAAACAGTGCTTCAATCAGCCCGGTTTCGGCATCATCCCCGGCGGCAGCATCGGCCCTTTGGACGGTTTGTCGGGTTTACTGGTCGGTACAGGTGGGAGTACGGTGCTGGGCACTTCGTAGGGCTCTTCAGGCAGGGCCTCGCCGCGCATCAGCGCGGCAAACTCCTCGGCGTGCAGGGTTTCACGTTCTAAAAGCACCGTGACGACGTTCTCGAGCATCGCCCGGTTTTCCTTGAGCAACGTCAGCGCGCGGTTGTACTGCACGTCGATGATGTCTTTGATCTCATTGTCGATAAGGCGCGCCGTCTCGTCGCTGTAGCTCTTTATCCCCTCCATCTCACCCAGGTAAGACTCCGACGAACTCGCCAGGGCGACCCGCCCGAGCGCGTCGCTCATTCCCCAGCTCGTGACCATCCGTTTGGCGATATTCGTCGCCTGCTGAAAGTCGCTCTGCGCGCCGGTCGTTATGTCGTCGAAGATAATTTCTTCGGCGGCGCGTCCGGCCAGCGCCACGCCGATGGTGTCTAGCAGCATGTCGCGCGACATGTACATGCGGTCCTCTTCAGCGACGCGCATCACGTAACCGCCCGCCCGCCCACGCGGGACGATGGTGATCTTGTGAACCGGGTCGGCGTGCGGTAAGAGGTGCGCCGCGAGCGCGTGCCCGCCCTCGTGGTAGGCGGTGATCCGTTTTTCCTTGGGGCTGATAACGCGGCTGCGGCGCTCCGGCCCCATCACCACGCGGTCGGCGGCCTCGTCGATGTCTTTGGGCAAGATTTCCTTGCGGCCCGCTCGCGCCGCGACCAAAGCAGCTTCGTTGAGCAGGTTTTCCAAGTCCGCTCCGACAAATCCCGGCGTCCGTTTGGCAACCGTTCTCAGGTCGACACTTTTGGCGAGCGGTTTGCCGCGCGTATGAATCTGCAAGATCGCCTCACGGCCCTTGACGTCGGGCGCGTCGACCACGACCTGCCGGTCGAAACGGCCCGGACGCAGCAGCGCCGGGTCCAGAACATCGGGGCGGTTCGTCGCCGCTACGATGATGATGTCGTGCTTTGACTCGAAGCCGTCCATCTCGACGAGCAAAGCGTTCAGGGTCTGCTCGCGCTCGTCGTTGCCGCCGTTGATATTCATGCCCCGCCGCCGTCCCACGGCGTCGATCTCATCTATAAAAACGATGCAGGGAGCGCTCTTTTTGGCGTTCTCGAACAAGTCGCGGACGCGCGCCGCGCCGACGCCTACAAACATCTCGACAAAGTCCGAGCCGGAGATGCTGAAAAACGGCACCTTGGCCTCGCCCGCGACCGCTTTGGCGAGGTGTGTTTTGCCCGAGCCGGGCGGCCCGACCATCAGGACGCCGTGCGGAATACGCGCCCCCAAGGCGTGAAACTTGCCGGGGCTTTTAAGAAACTCCACGACTTCGGAGAGGTCGCTTTTGGCCTCTTCAACCCCGGCCACGTCCTTAAAAAGCGTCTGCGAATTTTCTTCAGTGATGATGCGGGCGCGTGATTTGCCGAACTGCATCGCGCCGTCGTTGCCGCCGCGCATCCCGCGCATCAGGTACCACATAAAGGCGACCAAGATGATAATTGGTAAAAACGCAATCACTAACCCGCCCCAGTTTTGCGTGCGCGGGGCGACCTCCAAGCTGTTGACCTTGGTCTCGAGCGCGTTTAACTCTTCGGTGCTGAGGGGCGCGCCGACGCGGGTGGTGTAGCTTTCGCCGCTTTTAGTCTCGACCTCGAGCGCGCCGTCTTTTACAACCACCGATTCAATCTGGGCGTTGTTGAGCTGCCGACTAAAATAACTGTAGTTCTGCGTATCGTTGTCTTTACGTGCGTTGTTCTGTGAAGCGATAAAGACGACCAGCCCCAACACTGCGGCCCCGATCAGCAGGCTCCGAATCGGAAATTTCCCCATAGTCCAGTCTACTCTCTAGCGACTTGCAAAGAGTGGAAGAAAAGCAGCAATGAGAGCAAGCATTGAGCGCCGGGCAGGGGGCGGTAAAGGGTGAAGCTTTCTCTCATCGCACGGCTCTCGTCAGGGCTTTTACTGCTGCTTCGCCAGGTCGTTAAACCGTACGTGGGCGTTGTGAAACTGCAACTCGACGGTACCGACCGGGCCGTTGCGCTGTTTGCCCAAGATGACCTCGGCGATACCCTGCTTTTCGGAGTGCGGGTCGTAGTATTCGTCGCGGTAGATAAACATCACCAGGTCGGCGTCCTGCTCGATGGCACCACTTTCACGCAAGTCCGAGAGCATCGGACGTTTGTTCGGGCGCGACTCGACCGCCCTGGAAAGCTGTGACAAGACCAGCACCGGAATATCGAGTTCTCGCGCCAGCGCCTTGAGACCGCGCGAGATGTTAGAAATCTCCTGCTGCCGGTTTTCACCGCCGCCGCCACGGCTGCTGCCCTGCATCAGCTGCAAATAGTCGATGATGATGAGCCCCAGATTGTGCTCGGCCATCAGCCTGCGCGAGCGGCTCCGCAGCTCCATCACCGTCATGTCGGCGGCGTCGTCGATAAAGATTTTAGCCTCCGACATCTTGCCCGCGGTGTCGGCCAGACGCTGAAAATCCCGGTCAGAGAGTTGTCCGTTGCGGACGCGGCTCATATCCACACGGGCCTCAGAGCAGAGCATCCGCATCACGAGCTGTACCGCGGACATCTCGAGCGAAAAGATGCCGACCGTCGTGCCCTCTCTGAGCGCGCAGGCTTGACCGATGGTGAGCGCCAGCGCCGTTTTCCCCATCGAGGGCCGCGCCGCGAGCACGTTGAGCGACGAAGGTTGAAGCCCCGCCGTCATCGAATCGAGTTCCTTAAAGCCCGTCCGGAGTCCTGAGATGGGATCGGGGTTGTTGAATAACTCGTTGATCTGTGCGAACGAATCGGCGACTAGAGATGGCATCCCCTCGAAAGCGTGGGTGCGTTTATTTGACGACAACTCGAAAATACCCGACTCGGCCTTGTCGAGAATCTGCTCGAGCGGCATGGCCTGGTCGTAGGCGGTCTGCATGATTGAGCCCGACGCCGAGATCAGGTCGCGGAGTACCGCCTTTTCCGCAACGATGCGGGCGTAGGATTCGGCGTAGGCCGCCGTCGGCACCGAATCGGCCAGACCGATCAGGTACGGCACGCTGCCGACGGCCTCCAACTCGCCTGTCTGCCTGAGCTCTTCGGTCAGCGTCACCAGGTCCATCGGTTCGTTGCGCCGAAAAAGCCGCTCGCACGCGCGCCAGAGCTTGCGGTGGCTTTCTTTGTAAAAGTGCTCGGCGGAAAGCGTCCCTTCGATCTGGGCATAGACCTCGTTATCCAAGAGAATGCTGCCTAGGACGCTCTGTTCGGCCTCCAAATTCTGCGGCGGGGTACGGTCCACTACCTCGGCTCCACTACAAGGGAAGCAAAACGGTTTCGGTCGGGAGGCTGAGGGTCGAAAGGGGTCACAACAAGAAATTGTACCGGATTGACAAACGCCCTACGATGGTTATAGGGGCAGCTTGAGCAGGCAGCGCAGGTAGTACGGGGCATACTGAGGTCGCCAGCCTGAAACGGTTCCCTGCCAAGTCTGAAACCGCTCGTGGTAGACGAGCGCGCGGTGCGTAAGAGCCAGCACCACAACGTCGTTTAGGTCGGCGGCTTTAGGCAAACCCGACGCTTGTAGATAATCCCACAACCTTGTCGCGGCGTCCGGGTAAAGTCGACGTAGAGGCAGCGTACGCCGCGCCGGGTGCGAAAACCACGCTAAAAACCAGCCAATGTCCAGCAGCGGTTGGGCGACGCACGCTTCACTCAGGTCAAACCAGACCACGCCGCAGCCGCTAAGCGCGTTCATCGGGTGGGCGTCGCCGTGAGCCGGGAGCAACGGAAGGCCCAGCGCCAGTACCCGGCCGTGCGCCCGCCGAATGTGGGGCACCCGCTCCGCTAAAGCCGCGACCTGCCCAGCCGTCAACCCCCAACCGCGCAGCGTGTCGGCGTCTCGTAGAAAGATTTCAGCTCGGTCGGCAAGGTCGGTAAAGGTGTGAACCGGACATCCATTTGCACGGAAAAGGTGCACGTCCGTCGTTCGCTGAAAATGGACGAGTTTGGCGACGGCGTTATGCCAAGCAGCTAGGTCGGCGCTCTCGGACAGACGCACGCCGCAGTCCTTAGTGACGAGCAGCTGACGGCCTTCGTCCCACGCGAGTACCTCGGGTATCAACTCGGGGTAACGAGCGGCGAGGTGGGCGCTGAGGGCAGCCTCGAGCCCCGTCTCCGACGCTTTCAAATAGACCGTTTTCCCCTCGGTTGTGACGCGCAAGACGCAGGCGAGGTCGTTCGAGCTGACCTGCTCGACTGTTAAAACCGTTTCGCCGAGGGTGCGCTCGAGCCACCCAAGCGTCCCTCTAAACCAGCCCGGCTGCTGCCATGCTCGAGCGCGCGCAAGCGGCGGGTACTCGCCTGTAGCGCCTGAAACGTCCCCCTCGAGCCGCACGTCCCCCTCGAGCCGCACGAGATACTGCTCTTTTCCCAGCCCCAAACCGAGACCATCGTCGTGGAGCACAAACGCGCGCTGTCCCGTCCCCTCGAAAAATGCTCTACGCAGCCCCTCAAGTGAGGTCTGTTCGGGAGCGAGGTTCGTCGGTGGCAAGGAAGTCGCTGTTGCGCCGGCTCGAGTCGCTAGAAACTGAACCGTAGGCATGAAACAGCGTATCTGAAACTCACGCCGGTACGTCGGTGGTAGCGGGTAGGTTGGGAACCCAAGCGCTCGGTAGAGAATTTGTGAAAATATAGCTTTGTGGTAGACGTGACGCGTCAGCTTCTTATCCACCTGATGGGCACTGCTCTGGAGGCGCAGCCGTCTGTTCATGCGATGTGGCTCGAGGGAGCCGACGCAGCAGGCTGCGCCGACGCGTATTCAGATATCGACCTCTGGGCCGACGTTGACGCCGGTTTTGAAGCGCAGGTGTTCGCGTGTATTCGTAGTGCGCTGCTGACGCTCGGGCCGCTTGACGTTGAACAGAGCGCGGCTCATCCGCACCCGCTGCTCGAGCAGCGTTTTTACCGGGTTGCCGGTACGTCACCTTTTTGGTTCGTGGACATGTGTTTGCAGAGGCGCGGGCGCGAAACCGTCTTCGCACCCCAAGACCCGTTCAAAGTGATTTTTGACCGCGGCGGCGTCATTCAAACCACCGAAGTGACGGACAGAACATCTGTGAAGGAAGCCGTGCAGGCACTCGAGTGTGCGTGGTGGCGGCACGTTCTGGTTCTAAAAGAGGTGCGGCGGGGACAGCTTTTGGAGGTGCTTAGGTACTATCACCACGAAGTTTTGGAGCCGCTTACTCAGCTTTTGCGGCTGCGTATCCGGTCAAACACGACTATGGCCTAAAACACAGCTACGCCGACCTGCCCCGTGAGGTCACGACGGAG
>JAABUN010006760.1_pt1 | contig 12925 bp, 10 predicted proteins | sample 5559311 | NCBI WGS metagenome assembly JAABUN01 (sample SAMN10711877, study PRJNA513370) | rock metagenome | isolation source: Antarctica rocks | place: Antarctica: Victoria Land, Siegfried Peak sud | reverse complement strand
GCGCGAACGGACCGAAGTTGGTCTTGTACGGCATGGACTTGGCTGTCAGCGCCATCGTGAGGTTCGTGCGTCCGTGGTAGGCGTGGTCGAAGGCGACGACGGCGTTCCTGCCGGTGGCCAGGCGGGCCACCTTGACGGCGTTCTCGACCGCTTCGGCACCGGAGTTGAACAGGACGGTGCGCTTCTCGAAGTCGCCGGGTGTCAGCTCGGCGAGCTGCTCGGCGACGGCGATGTAGCCCTCGTAGGGCGTCACCATGAAGCACGTGTGCGTGAAGTGCTCCACCTGCTCCTTCACGGCACCGACGACGGCGGGGTCCGAGGCACCGACGCTCGTGACGGCGATACCCGCACCGAGGTCGATGAACGAGTTGCCGTCGACGTCGTGGATGATGCCGCCGTCGGCGTCGGCCACGTAGACGGGCACGCCCGAGGCGACCCCCTTCGCGACGACGGCGGCGCGGCGCGCTGCCAGTGCGGTGGACTTCGGGCCGGGGAAGTCGCCGGTGATGCGGCGCTTCTGCTCGAGCCTGAAGCCTGAGGCGACCGTTCCGGAAGAGATTGTTGTCATCGAAAGTTCCTTGTCCAGTCGGGACGATCAGACGTCCAGCACGCTCATGACGTGCTTGATGCGGGTGTAGTCCTCCACGCCGTACATGGAGAGGTCCTTGCCGTAGCCGGAGTTCTTGAAGCCGCCGTGCGGCATCTCGGCGGTCAGCATAATGTGGGTGTTGATCCAGACCGCGCCGAAGTCGAGGTCGCGGGAGACCCGCATCGCGGTTCCGTGGTTCGAGGTCCACACGCTGGAGGCGAGGGCGTAGTCCACCCCGTTGGCGAGTTCCACGGCCTCCTCCTCGGTGGCGAAGGCCTGGACAGTGACGATGGGCCCGAACGTCTCCTGCTGCACCACCGGATCATCCTGCTGCGCGCCGGTGATGATGGTCGGCTCGAAGAAGTAGCCCTTCTCGCCGGCGCGCCTGCCACCGGTCGCGATGCTGCAGTGGGCCGGAAGCGCGTCGATGACCGCATTGACGGCGTTGAAGTGGTTGATGTTGTTGAGCGGCCCGAAGTAGTTCTGCGAGTCGTCCTCGTTGCCGGTCCTGAGGGTGGCCGTGTGCTCGACCATTGCCTCGACGAACTCGTCATGCACCTGCTCCTGGACGAGTACGCGCGTGATCGCAGTGCAGTCCTGGCCCGCGTTGAAGAACGCGAATTCGGCGATCGCCTGCGCGCTTCTCGTCAGGTCGGCGTCGGCGAAGACGACGGCGGGTGCCTTGCCGCCGAGCTCGAGGTGAGCGCGCTTGAGGCCCTTCGCCGCGCTGGTGGCGACGGCGATACCCGCGCGAACGGATCCCGTGATGGAGACGAGCCCCGGAACGGGGTGCTCGATCATGGCGGCACCGGTCTCCCCCGTGCCGAGTACGACGTTCAGGACGCCGTCCGGCAGGATGCCCTGGGTCAGGCGCGCCAGGACGAGGGTGGACTCCGGCGTGGTGTCGCTGGGCTTCAACACCACCGTGTTGCCCGCGGCCAGCGCCGGACCGATCTTCCAGATGGCCATGAGAAAGGGATAGTTCCACGGCGCCACCTGCGCGACGACGCCGATGGGCTCGCGGCGCACGTAGGAGGTGTGGCCCTCCATGTACTCACCTGCGGACTTGCCCTCGAGAATGCGGGCTGCCCCGGCGAAGAATCGCAGCTGGTCGGCACCCACCGCCACTTCCTCGGCCGCGATCATCTCGCGGACCTGGCCCGTGTTGCGGTGCTGGGCCTCGACGAGTTCATCGCTCGCACCCTCGACGGCGTCGGCGAGCTTCAGCAGCATGAGCTGGCGCTGGCTGGGGGTGGTCCGCTTCCAGGTGGTGAAGGCCCGAGCGGCCGCCTGCATGGCGTCGTCGACGTCGGCGGGCGAGGAGACGGGCGACTGCGCCACGACCTCGCCGTTGGTCGGGTTCACGATGTCCAGGAGTTCGATGCCGGCCGACGTCACGAACGCCCCGTCGATGTAGTTCTGAAGGGTCTCAGCCACGCTGCAGTGCCTTTCACGAGGATGGTGCCCGGGGCGGATCCGGCCGCGCCGGACCACGGGGTATCGAGATGATGCTACCGGCGCGGAGCCACCCTTGCCACGGTGAGCTGCACAGTAGGAGGAGGTGCGGACGGTGCACTGGCACAGCAGCCGCCTAAGCTTGGTGCATGGCCATCACGCTCGCCGATCTCGTGTCCGATCCGGCCCTCGGGCTCGTCATGGAAGGTCGTGCCGAGCACCACGCGCAGCCCATCCAGTGGGTCGCCGTGACCGAACTCGAGGATCCGCGACCCTTCCTCAATGGCGCGGAGGTGGTGCTCACCACCGGCGTCCGGCTGAAGACCGGTACCGCACAGAGGACCTTCGTGCAGCGGGCGCACGAGGCGCGGGCTCTCGCCATCGGATTCGGCGTCGGACTCACGCACCGCAAAATTCCGGCTGCACTGCTCGCGGAAGCGGACTCCGTCGGCCTGCCAACCTTCCGCGTCCCCTACGAGGTGCCCTTCATCGCCATCGGTAAGAAGGTCGCAGATGCCCTCTCCGCCGATCACTATGCCGGCCTCGAGGAACTCCTCGAGGGACACGCCGTCCTCGCCTCCGCCCTCCTCGGCGCGGGCGGACTCGGCGCGCTGCTCGCCGAGCTCGCCCGCATGCTCGGCACCGACGTCGCCCTGTTCCAGTACGGCGCGCGCCTCGCCGGCGCACCCGACCGGCGTCGTGCGGCGGGTGGCTCGGGAACCCGGCAGAGCCCGACGACGACGTGGCACCGTCTCCCGATCGCCACCGGACTGAAGGACCGGTGCACCCTCGCCATCGCCGAACCCTACGGCCGCGCGGCCGTCGTCGACTACGCACAGAGCCTGATCTCGGTCGAGCTCACCAACCAGGCCCGCAACCGAACAGGTGCGCGGACGGCGCTCGGCCAGGTGCTGGAGGACGTGGTGCGGGGGACGTTGTCCGCACCGGAAGCAGGAGCGAGGCTCGCCAGTTCGGGCATCGACCCGACGCTGCGTCACAGCGTGCTCATCGTCGACGTCGCCTCCGGCCAGCGGCGGGCCCTGGGGACCCTTCCCCTGCCCGACGGCTGGGACGGCGTATCGGCCGGCCTTGTCGACGAGCGGCTCGTGCTCGTCCTCCCCTCCTCGGTCGCGCCCGACCCGGCGGAGCTCAGCAGCTACCTGCACGGTGCCGGCCTCACCGCACGCATCGGGGTCGGCGGAGCCTACGCGCAGCCGAGCGGACTGCGGTGGAGCTACTTCGAAGCGCGCGAGGCCCTGCAGCGCGCTCAGGCCGTCAACTTCGCGGACCGCTTGAGCCTGACCTCCCTCCTGATGTCGAGTGCAGACGTCCCGCTCGCAGCCCTCGCTGCGGAGACCCTGAAGCCCCTCGAGGCCTTCGACGAGGCTCACGGCGCGACCCTGCTGCCCACGCTGCAGCGATACCTGGACCTCGACGGTTCCGTGGCCGCCGTCGCCACCGCCCTCGGCGTCCACCGCAATACCATCCGCTACCGCCTGCAGCAGGTCGTGGCGCTCACGGGGTACGACCCCGGGGTCACTGCAGACCGGGTCCACCTGTACCTGGCCCTCCGCGTGCGCGCCCTTGGCTGATCGCCCGGCCGGGGCCGCTGCGCACCCAGCCCGTCGCCGTCCGCCTGCAAAGGGGAGGCAGCACCAGCTCGCCCACTGGCCGCATGCGATAGTTGACCGCATCCGCACCGGTCTCAACATCACTCGGGGGTGACCATGCCGCTGCTTCACGCCGACGAGGTGGAATTGCAGGAGCTCGCACGCGTGGGCAACTCTAGGGATTAAATTGTGTAGGAACTCCCAAATCTACCGGGGCTGCCCATGCCCCATAGCACACAAACCCTGACCCACATTCATGTCAGGAGAGCCCAAGTTTGTCCATGCACTCCAAATCCATGCTCGCGCCGAGCACCTTGATCTGCAGGCTGGAGGCCCGGGCGGAGTGATCGGTTAAAGACGTAATGGCGGCAGCCAAGCCGATGGCCTAGTGATGGTCTGACAAAAACACAAGCCGGCAAGCGGTATCACGAGTCTCGTCCTTCACATCGTCCTCCACGGTGTAGTTTTCGAACGTTTCCGACGCTACCGCGCAGAACCGCTGACACATCGAACCGCAGCCGCAATCCATCCGATCGTGGTCAGCATGGGACGTGGTACTCAGCCTGGGTCATCCTGATAAGTGGTGACGGAGACCCTTGTGACTCCCCGTATGTCGTCGAGTTGCGCGATGACGTCACGCAGAGGCGGTTTGCCACGGAACCGCATCCGCACTGAAACGTGGAAGTGGTCATCGTCAGATGGGCTTGGTACGCGGCGCGTCGAGAGGATGGATAAGTCAAAGCCCATGTCGCCTGCTGCCATGACATGCCGCGGAGGACCCCTCGACCGTCCAAGTATTTGACGTCAATCGTTCGTTTACCGTCAACGGACGCTATGACACCAAGATGTTCTACCAACAAGGAGCACGTTGCAGATGCGCGGATGATCCTCGCGTCATGAGTGAGGTGTGGTGCCGAGGGAGCTATCCGCGGAGCGCTCCGTTGACGAGTCCTGAGACGTAGTAGCGCTGTAGCAGGAGGTAGATCGCTAGGACCGGAACGATGGTGATGACGACTCCTGCTTGTAGGGCACCGTAGTCGACCTCTCCGAACTGACCGCTGCTGAGGTTCACCAACATGATGGGAAGTGTGTAGTCCGACTCGTCATTGAGGAAGATCAGGGGTGCGAGAAACTCGTTCCAGGACGCTATGAATGCGAAGAGTGCAACGGTGACGACTCCTGGCATGACGAGTCGGAAGGAGACGTGTCGTAGGGCGCCGAATGTCCCGCAACCGTCGACGAGAGCAGCTTCCTCCAACTCTTTGGGAATCGACTCGAAGCTATTACGCATGAGGAAGACACCGAAGGGAAGGTGGAGCATCACGATCACCAGTGCAAGGCCGATTGTGGTGTCCGTGAGTTGCAGTCGACCGAGCACGAGGAAAAGGGGTATGAAAATGGTCGCGTAGGGGACCGTCAGAATGAGCAGAGTGGACCCGAACAGCAGGCTTTTGCCCCGGAATTGGAAGCGAGCGAACCCGAAACCTGCGAGCACGGCAACGATGACACTGATCACTACGACGAGGACGGACAGGACGATGCTGTTCCACAGATAGACACCGATCCCGTCGCCGAATTCAGCGAGGCGCCTGTAGTTCTCGAGCGACCAGGACTGTGGGAACCATGTAGGTGGGCTTTGGTTGGCTTCTCTGGTGGTCTTGAAGGAGTTGAGCGTGGCCCAGATGATGGGCAGGAGGAACACGGTGGCCAGTACTCCACTGAAGAGGTGATATCCCGCTCCTGTTACTGCCTTCGTGGCTTTCCTGTTCCGTTCCGGTTTGCGGCGGCGGGTGGCTTGTGCGGTGGCCGTGCTCATGAGTCTTCCTTTCGGCGTAGGACGAAGAACTGGATGCCGTTGAGTAGGACGAGTGCGACGAGCAACACGACGGACAGGGCAGCTGCCTCTCCCAGGCTGAACTGGCGGAAGGCGGTGTTGTAGACGGCCATGACGAGTGTGACGGTGGTGTTGTCGGGTCCGCCCCTCGTGAGTACCTGGAACTGATCGAAGGCGAGCAAAGAACCGGTGATGGACAGCACGAGAAGCAGTGCAAGGGTTGGCCGCATGAAGGGCAGGGTGATGTAGCGCAGACGGTGCCAGGTGCGGGCGCCGTCCATTCTCGCTGCTTCGTACAGTTCTCCAGGAATTGACTGCAGGCCGACCAGCAGCACGATGACTTGGAACCCGATGAATTTCCAGACGACGAGCGTCAGGGTTGTGAGGAGTGCTTGCTGACCTGTGTCGAGGAATCCCCACGACCCGTCACCGACGCCGAGAAGATCGAGGATGTGGTGTGCGATGCCGTTGGTGTCGTTGATGGCTGCTAGCCAGATCAACGCAGCAGATGCCGTGCCGACGACGTAGGGCAGGAAGAAGGCTGTCCGGTAAAACTTCGCTCCACGACGGGAGGTGTTGGAAATGGCGACCAGGACGAACGAGACACCAAAGATCAAGATCGTCGTCAGTACCGTGTACGTCAGGGTGAAGGCGATGGCTCCTACGAACAAGTCGTTGCCGGGGATGGAGGAATAATTCTCCAGGCCGTTGTAGGTCGGTCTGCCGAGGAGGGGCCAGTCCTGAACCGACATGAACAGCAGGACTGCGAGGGGAACGAGGAACAGCACCAGGACGATGAGTGCAAGTGGTGTGACGAGCAGGGGGCCGGCGTAGCGGAATCCGGTTCGGCCGCTGAACCGCCGCGGGCGTGATGCCTTGGCTTGTGGTGCGGTTGGCGACATGCCCGGAGGTGCTTCGATCATGAGTTTGCTTTCCAGGACTTGACGTGGCGCCAGGGCATGTCGTTCCACCAATGGCCGCTCCAGTCGGCTTCGAATTGGAACAGGGTGTACCAGTCGGCGACGAATGAGCTGGGTGCGGTGATGGGTAGGCCGGTGATGAATTCACCTACGTCATCGGAGAGACGGTTGTTGATGCTCAGTTCGAAGCTCGCGAGCCCGAGGTGACCGGCAAACTGGTATTCCTGAACATTAGGGGCGAGGAAATCGCTGTGACGGATATGCAGGGGCAACACCGCTTCACGAACCGCCTGCGCGACGTGGCGTAAGTGACGATTTGGTTTCTCTGCGGCAAAGTCGAGATCGATGTTGTACTCGAACGTTCCTTTGTCCGTGCGCTGCGCACCGCTGTTATAGACGGGGAAGGCGGTGATATCGGTAAAAACGGGGTCGAGTGTTCGGACAAGGTCGTCTTCGCTGATCGCTAATTGTAGGTTGCCGATCAACGTCGCGTGAGGGGCGAAAGCTGCTGCTGCTACAAATCCATACTGCTGCTTCAGAGCATGCGTGATCTGCGTGATCGCCCAGCAAGTTTGTGGGTCTGGTCGAAGGAAGATTCCGTACCGTATGTCGCTTGATTCATTCACGTCGTCTCACCCTTTCTAAATATGGAGGATGCTCAGGGTTCTAAGCGGGTGTCCCAGGACTTGATGTGGCGCCAGGGCATGTTGTTCCACCAGTGACCACTCCAGTCCGCGTGGAACTCGAAGAGCGTGTAGCAGGATGCGACGAAAGACGTCGGCGCGGTGATGAGTAGGCCCTGGATGAAGTCACCCACCTCCTCCGACAGTCTGCTATCGACGTGGAGCTCAAAACCGGCGAGAGTCAGGTGAGCGGCGAAGGTATAGTCCTGCACGTTCGGGGCGAGAAAGTCGTTGTGAGGTACGTGCAGCGGCAAAGTCGCGGCACGTACTGCTGATGCCACCTGAAAAAGCTGCTGATTGGGTTCGGTGCCGGATCGATTCAAGTTGATGTCGTAGTAGTAGGAACCTTGGGGTGACCGACGGACGCCATGGTTGTACACCGGCAAAGGTCTGACGTCCGAAAACATCCCGTCGAGTCTAAGGACGAGTTCTTTTTCCGTCACCGCAGATTGAAGATTGCCGATCAGCGTTGCATGAGGGGCAAAGGCGGCAGCGGCCGTGAGGCCGTATTGCTGGTGCAGAGCATCGGTGATGCGGGTAACCGCCCAGCTCGTCTCCGGGTCAGGGCGAAGAAAGATACCGTAACGGGTGCTGTTCATTCAGTGGTTCCTTCTCTCGGCGTACCCCTGCGCGTTGCGCGTAGGGGCGTAGATCCAGGGGGTCTTAGGTGCTTACCGCTGGCCCTCCGCCTGCGAGACGAACGCTCGTCAGGGGGAGGACCAGCGGTGAGTTCCTTGTGTGCCCACTGCTCTGACTACTGGAGGTCGTTCAAGCCGTTCTGGATGGCTTCTTGCCCGGTCTCGACAGCGTTTTCGTCCCCGTTGAAGATGAAGTCGCGAACCATCTTCAACCACGGTCCGTTCGCGTTCTGGATGACCGATCCGTATCCGACCGTTGACGGCGTGTACCCGTTGGCTAGCCCCTCAATGGCTTTGACGATATTGGGGTTGGCGGAACTGTACTCGTTGTTAGCGAGGTCGATCCTGGAAGGCAAGCTACCGTTTTTGGCGATGACTTCAACCTGTGCCTCGTCGCCGAGGCTCCACTCGAGGAAGTTCCACGCCTGCTCGAAATTCTCGGAGGAGCTCGTGATGGAGGCGATGTCTCCGCCGACGAACGCCGACGATCCCGAACCGTCAGGAGCAGGAAGCGGAGCGACACCCCACTCAAACGGCGCATCTTCAAGATTGACGAAGTTGCCAGTGCCGCGGGGAAGGATCCCGATTTTTCCCTCGTTGAAAAGATTGTTCCAGGTAGCGCCGTCTTCGTTTTTAGCGCCAGGTGCAACGAGACCGTCATCCCAGAGACGCTTATAGAGTTCGAGGGTGCTTTCCATGGCGGGCGTATTGAAGTTGGCTGTCGTGCCTTGGTCCGTAAACGGCGGTTGCGCGGCCCCAGCGAGGTACCCGAACATCGTGTAGGCGTTGCACCCGTGGCAGTTACCGCCGAAGTAGAAGCCATAGGTGTCACCGCCGACTTTCTCGCGAACGGCCTTGGAGTACTCGTAGATCTCGTCAAAGTTCTCCGGAGCATGCTCAGGATCGAGACCGGCTGCTTCGAAGAGCGTCTTGTTGTAGAGGATCAAAGAGCTGTCGAGGATGAACGGCGTGCCGTAAATTTTTCCTTCGGCACTGGCAGCCTCCATGCTGGAGGGGGCCAGATCCGAGTAAAACGGAAGAGCTTCCACGTTGTCCGTGAGGTCCTGAAGGAGGCCTTGTTGGATGTAGTTCGGGGAGTAGATGACGTCTACGCCCAGTAGGTCAGGAAGGTCCCCTGAAGCGGCCGCAGCGGCTACTTTCTGCTGGTATGCATCGTTGGGAATGATGGTGAGATTGATCTGGTTCTCATGGGTCGTGTTGTATTCGTCGACGATCACCTCAGCGAGGTTCTGGCTGGTATTGCGAGCCCACATGGTCATGGTGGTGCCGTTATCGGGGTCCTCGTTGGTGGTTGCCCCTCCACTATCTGTGGTGCTACAGCTGACCGCAACTGCGAGGACAGCGGTCGCGGTGGCGAATGTAGTAAGGCTTCGCCACTTACTGGTTATTGCCATTGGATCTCCTTTGAAGACGGGCAAGTAGGGAACCTAGGAAACGGGCACGTTCCCGGCTTGCGTCGAAGTTAGCAGAAGGGCGATCTTTCGGCAACAGCATGCAGTGCAGCAGATTGCGCCGAAATTGCCTCGGTACGAGAGTTAGCCTAGCGTGTACTTTCAACGGGATCGTTCCCGGCAATGACGGGGAGATGAACAGGTATGAGACATAAGGTAGCGACCTCTCAGACGAGTACTAGTTGACGTGTCCTGATCAAAGGGCGACACTCCCTTACCAGCAGAGTCGCATCGCCAAGGGCGATTCATGCAAAGGCAACCCGCGCAGAGGGCGATTCGTGCAGAGGGCGATCGGGATTCCTCTGAGCCGGTTGAATGGTGTGTCAGTTTCAGCCGATGTCGCAGCTGAACAAAGATAAGCCGCGTTAGGGACTGTGTTCCCAGGTGGGGTAGGCGCTCTCCGCACGGCAAGGCGAGGATTGAACCAGAACAGAAGGGGAGTAAGCACGTACATGAACATCACCATCCCAGGGAAAGTCGTTGTCTTTGACTACGGCGAAGTCATATCGGCTGTCCCGACGCTGCAGGACCGCGCCGAACTTTTGAATCTGGCGAAGGCGGACCCTGGACCGTTTTGGGAGGCCTACTGGCGTCACCGCAAGGCCCTGGATCAATGGACCGTCGATACGTGGGGTTACTGGACTCTTATTCAGCAGGAGCTTGGCGTCGAGTGGGAACCCGAACGCCTGCACCGACTCTGGCTCACCGATCTTCGGGGGTGGATGCGCATCAATCCTGACGTGCTTGATGTCCTCATCTCACTACAACTCGGTGGCACACGGATGGCACTACTTTCAAATGCCGGCCGAGATTATGCCTCCTATTTCCGCTACGGGATGCTGGGAAGCTTCTTCGACCAGGTCTTCGTCAGCGGGGAACTGGACGCGCTCAAGCCGAGCCCGGAGATCTTCCACGCCGTCCTTGCCAGCCTCGATGTGAGTCCTGCGGACGTCATCTTCATCGATGATCGGGAAGAGAATGTGGTCGGCGCAGGAAACCTCGGCATTCAGGGGCATGTTTTCACGACAGCGGCGGAACTGCGATCCTACCTAGTGGGACTTACCTCTCCGGCAGAGGTAGATGGACTGGTAGCAGCTGAACACTCACCAGGAGGTTCGGCGTAGTAACAGCACATGAAGGGGAACGGCGTTCAGATGGTTCGCGCGAAAACACCAACTATTGTCGACATCGCCGTGGCGGCTGGCGTATCGAAGTCCGCGGTGTCACGCGCGCTAAGAGGTGACAACGAAGTCAGCGAAGAAAACCGGAAGCGCATCGAAGAAGCAGCCCATCGTTTGGGGTATGTGGCTAACGCAATGGCGCGTGGCCTGGTCAGCTCCAGGACTCACACCATCGGAGTGGTTCTTCGAGACGTCAAGAAGCCGTATTACGCCTATTTACAGGCTGGCATGCAGGCCCAGGCTGAACGCCGGGACTACCGCATCGTCGCGACCACCAACGCGGGAGAACTTGAAATCGGCGACGCCATCCGCGAGATCAAAAACCTCATCTCGCTGCAGGTCGATGGCCTGATCATCGCCCCTGCACGCCTCCCGTCATCTGCCTACATTCCGTACCTGCAGCGCACCCCTATCGTCATCGCCGGGCGCCGGGAAACCCACCACGGGATCAGTAGCGTAGCTTGCGACGAAACGGAAGGCGGGTTCCTCCTTGGTCGCCGCCTGGTCGAACTGGGTCATCAACATATCGCAGTAATCCACGTTGATGAGTCCTACTCCCTCCGCTACAGCTCCCGAAGCACAGGGATGATCGAAGGCATCCGGTTGGGCGGAGTGACACCGGTGATCTGGAATTCTCCGAGCGACCTCGCATCAGCGCAGGTAGCAGGCAGCCGTCTCGCTGCGGCAGAGGTCAGCGCGGTCATGTGCCCCACTGACGGTGCTGCTATGGACGTCCTCGACGTTCTTCGTCAGCAAGGAAAAACAGTCGCCAACGTCTCGGTGACCGGCTTCGATGGTTACGGACCTCTCGCCGCCCCTTATCTCGGTCTCACAACGTTCCGGCAACCAATCGAAGAGATGGGTCGTGCAGCAATCGACCTGTTGATCGATCAACTGGACGGAGGCATGGTGCAGGATCGATTCACCTTACTGCGAGGCAAAGTTGTAGAAGGGCGAACGGCTCTAAAGTCTCCTATCCGCAGCCCTCATACCTCCAGTAGACGGGGCTGATCCTCGTTCAGAGGAAGAGACATCGTGTAGTAGAGCTGGGGCGCAACGATACCGCCCCGGTCGTCCTTCTTCACCCGAATTTGAGCGGGTGACACTTCGGCGATGCGTACGTGAAGCCAGGCGCCATCAGCCAGCCGTAAATCGTGTGGGTCGGCGAGAGTAGCTGAGAACGAGTTCGCCCAGTGCCTCATCTGCGCTCAACCAGTCCACGACGTCGGTCCTCTGGAGTCCCAGTAGATCGATAGCGACAGAGCCCTCGTCCACTTTCATCCAACCAACCCGCTCCCCCGTCGTCCGCTCGCCGGCATTCGATCCCGTCCCCTTCCATGGCTCGAACGTAGCACCGCGCCCCAGTAGTCCACCTGATGTCCGGTCCTCGTACGGGATGGATCTGGGGGCGCCTCCTGACCGCAGGGGTCTCCCGTGACCGGCGCACCGACGGTTTGCTCTACGGGAGCACGGGCCGCCCCAGGAACGCAGTGATGTCCGCGTAGACCTCCTTGGACTCGGGCAGACGAGTGAAAGCCGGGAACACGTGGAAGCCACCCGGATACACGTTCATCGTCACGTCGGCACCGGCCGCGATCGCGCGGTCCCTGAACACCTTGGCGTCCGCCATGCAGACATCGCGCGTGCCCTGGTAGATGCGCGTGATCGGCACGGTGGTCAGCATGTGGTCGGGAGCGCAGGCAGGGCTGATGAGGGGTGTCCTCGGGTCGTCGCCCCCGGCCCACCAGAGCCCGGCCTGCACGCCGCCCGCGACCGAGAGCATGGGATCGACGGCGTCGTACTTCGGGATCTCGGGGTTCGTGCCGGTGACGTCGAGCCAGGGCGAGAGGGCTACGACGCGGCCGGGCGCGGGGAGCCCCGCCTCACGGAACGCCCACGGCTGGGCGACGGCGAGCCCACCTCCGGCCGAGTCCCCCATCAGCGTGACGTCCTCCGGCTCGGCGGTGCGGAGGACGTCCCGGTACACCGACACCAGGTACGGGAAGGCCTCGCGATAGGTGCTCTCGGGCGCCAAGCGATAGAGGGGAACCGTGACGGCGGCACCCGTGCGCTTCGTCAGCTGGGCGATGATCCACCAGTGGGGGCGTCCGAACTCGTTGATGTAGATCCCGCCATGCGTGTAGATGATGTGCGAGCGGGTGCCACCGAGGAGCGGCCTGACCGTGATGGTACGGACGCCGTCGATCCACTTCTCCTGGATGGTATGGGTCTGTTTGAACGTCCACGGGATGGCGGCCGTCGGAGGGTAGGTGCGGCCGGGGTACGTCGAGTTCACCCAATCGGTCCCGTCGAGGTTCCTCTTCGTGGGCAGGAAGCTGATCAGGCGGGCCGTTAGGCGCATCGCCCGCGAGCCGTCCTTCGCGCTCGGCCCGACCGTTTCAGTGCCTGCTGCGTGTCCGCTCGTCATGCGCCCACCCTAGTGCGCAGCGCGAGGCCCGCGCCGCCTCTGTCATGCTGGTCAGGGCCGCGGTGCCGCCGGTCGCGAACGGCCCGCATCCAGCCCCCGCAGCCGTTGCTGCCCG
>JAABUN010006759.1_pt1 | contig 12927 bp, 6 predicted proteins | sample 5559311 | NCBI WGS metagenome assembly JAABUN01 (sample SAMN10711877, study PRJNA513370) | rock metagenome | isolation source: Antarctica rocks | place: Antarctica: Victoria Land, Siegfried Peak sud | reverse complement strand
CCCGCCGGGGTGTCGGGGCACTTATCGAGGTAGTCGGCTACGCCGTCGCCATCGGCATCGAGCGGGCAACCCGAGGCATCGACGCGCACGCCGGCCGGGGTGTTGGGGCACTTGTCGTCGGCATCGGCTACGCCATCGCCATCGGCGTCGGGGCAGCCCTGCAGAGCGGCCAGGCCTTTCACGTCGGGGCACTTGTCCTGGTAGTCGGCCACGCCGTCGCCGTCCGTGTCGAGCGGGCAGCCGTTGGCATCCACTTTCACGCCCGAGGGCGTGTCGGGGCACTTGTCCTTGCGGTCGGGCACGCCGTCGCCATCCGTGTCCTTGGCTTTGCCGAGGTTGGCGGTAAGGCCCGCCGAGAACTGCATGTAGCGGTCATACTTATCCCAGAAATTATCGCTGCCGCTGCCTACCCCATCAAGGCGACTATCGTCGCGGTCGAGGTAGTGCTGGCCGGCCTGCACGAAAATGCCGAAGCCGGGCGTCAGGTGAAAGTCCAGACCCAGCGCGGCCTGGCCATCGAAGGAGCCAAAGCTGGTGTGGTTACTCACGGTGGGCGCCGTGGCGATGTAGCGGTCAGAGTAGACCACTGCCAGGCCCGGCTGGAGCAGGATATAAGGCACTACCGGCGAATTAGGCAGCAGCTTAAACTTGAAACCCAGGCCAAACGTGGTGATGTTGGCCGAGAAGCGGCGGGCCGTGGCGTAGTTGCCGGGCGTGGTGGGGGTAGTGAACGTATTCTCCTGGCCCGGAAAGCGGAGCAGCGACTGATTGGCCGACAGGTTGATGTCCAGGCCTTTGGTGAGGTAGCGGCTCAGGGTCAGGCCGCCGCCGTAGGTAGCGTTGCGCAGGTCCCAGAAACTGCTACCCAGGTCGCCCCGGTATTGTAGCGTCGTCACGTAGCCGCTGACGCCGAACTTCCGGTCGGCCGTCTGAGCGTGGCTGCGCGGCACTGCCGCCAGCATCCCCAGCCCAAGGAGAGCCGTGGTGTATAGTGGGTGCTTCATTAAAGAAAGAAAGGGAAAGGTGAAAAAAGATGACTGAGAACAAGGAGTATAGGACGCGTTTGCGCGACTACGCTGGCCCGCCTACCCCGCCCAAAATGGGCCAGGGGGCACGCTGAGGCCGCCACAAAAGTAATCACAGGGCACAGTTACTGATTTTTCGCAGTTTTAGTTGTGCTTTTGAAAGGCTCAGAGTCCCCGCCCCGGCCGGGCAGGCTGGTTGGGCGCATTCAGCTGAACGGGTAAATAGTAGATGCACCGCACCAGCAGGCCATCGCGCTTGCCGGGGTTAAAGCGTTTGCCTAGCCTGGCCACCGCGTCGAGCACCGCCTGGTCGAGGGCCGGCACCCGCGACGACACCGCCACCCGCGGGCTCTGAATACTCCCGTCTTCGGCCACCTGAATAGACACGTCAACCAGGCAATACTGCCCACAGGCCAATGCCTGTTGCAGGCGGGGCAGGCGCAGGGTTTTATTAATTTCCTTGGTGAGCTGGGTGTGGCCGCCGGGGTAGAGCGGCAATTGCTCGTAAGGGAAATACGCAATAGCCTGGCCTTATGCATTATAGCAGTTACCCGGCAGCTTATTACCAGCCACGTACTCGGTGCGGCGCTTCAACATCCCCGCCTCGTAGTAGAGCAGCAACTGGCCGTGGCGCTGGCCCTCCTGGTAGGCCTGCCAGGTGCCGAGCTGGCCATTGTCGTACCATGAGGTGGCTACCCCCCACCGGCAGCCCCACGCCAGGTCGGCATAGGGCACGTACTCCCGCAGGTGGCCCGAGGGGTAGTACACGCGCACCAGGCCGCCGGGCTCGCCCCACTGCATTTTTTCGGCGCAGGCGCCCGTCGGGTCGGTGTAGGAAACAACCCGGCGCTGGTCGGGGGCCACTTCGTAGCGGCTCGAATCGGGCCGGGACGCGAGGCTGTCGGACGGCAGCTGGGCCTGGGCGGCGTGCGCCGCCAAGCCCAAAATCGTAACGCAGAGGTAACGCATAGCTAAGCTTGTGGAAAGAGCGAGGTAGGAGTAGCGGGGCCGAAACCGTGCCTAGCGCAGGTCGGCCGGGCGGTCGAGGTGCTGCAAGGCGGTCATTTGCCTGAGGTTTTTTTCGAGGCCTTCGTTGGAAGCGTCGAGGAAGATGACGTTGCCCTTGCCCTGCTCGGCAAAGTGCTTGATGGCCTCGGTCCACATGGAGAAATACACCAGGCTGGGGTCCAGGTTGTTGTCGGCCAGCTCCTGCACGGCGTGGGCCATGCCCTTGGTTACTTCCTCGCGAAACAGCGCTACCCCCTGCCCGCGCAGCTGGGCGGCGATTTTCTCAGCTTCGGCCGAAATCTTGATGGCGTTGCCCTCGGCCTCGGCGGCCTTGGTTTTGGTGATGAGCAAGGCCTGGCCCTCGTTTTCGGCGGCGGCCTTGAGGTTGTTGCTGGCCACGACCTTGGCCATCGAGCGCATAATTTCCTCATCGAAGGCGATGTCGTTGAGCTGTAAATCGATAAGGTGGTAGCCCCAGCTTTCGAGGGTTTCGTCGAGCTGGTCCTTCACGTGCAGCACGATTTCGCCGCGCAGGCTCAGCACCGCCGCCTGCCGCTGGGTGGCCACGAAGGCCCGGATGCTGCCCTCCACGGTGCGGATGAGCGCCTGCATGAGGCTGCGCTCATCCACGAATTTGAAGGCCACGTTCTTGATGGTTTCGTCGGCCTGGTTGAGCACCGAGTACACCAGCATGGCCTTAAAGTTTACATTGGCCTGGTCGATGGTAATGGCCTGAAATTCCAGCTCTAAGGAGCGGTTTTGAATCGAGATGCGCTTGAACACATTCTCGACAAAGGGCAGCTTAAAGTTCAGGCCCGGCATCATCACGCGCCGGTATTTGCCGAAGACGGTGACCACCGCCACCGTGCCCTGCGGCACAATCACGTAGCTCAGAAATAAGGTCAGCAGCACGAGGCCGAGGAGGACCAACGAGAAAAACATGAGCGGGAGCGCCGGGCGCCGGAAAAGGTGATAAAAGGAAGGGAGCTGAACAGGGGCAAGTTAGCATTTTTTGCCAGCCGCGCTACTATATCGCCGTAGGGCAGCGGGCATTACAGGCGAGGGGGTAGGAAGCCCTGTGTTATTTTTGCCTCAGCCCCACTTGTTCTCGCCATCATGTTTACTCAGCAAACCCTGCGCCGCCTGGCCGTGGCCAAAGTATTCGACCGCGGCCAGGCGCTGTACGACGCCGGCGCGGTGCACAAGCTCACCCGCCCGGCCCCTACCCGCTTCAGCGCCCGCGTGAAGGGCACCTACCGCTACAGCGTGCAGCTGTGGCTGGCCAGCGGCGCGGCCGAGTTTAGCTGCGACTGCGCCTACGACTGGGAGGGCATCTGCAAGCACAGCGTGGCGCTGGGCCTGGCCGTGCTGGCCACCTACGGCAACAGCCTGGGCCAGCTGCCGGCCGAAACCACCGCCCCTACCCCCTCCGCCACCACTGACGCCGCCGGCCAGCTGCCCGCGCAGGTGGCCCGCGCCTGGGCCGCCCGCCCCGAGGCCGAGCGCCTGCGCTTTCTGGAGCTGGCCCTGCGCAAGAACGACGACCTGGCCCGGCAGTTTCTGGCCTTTGGCGAGCCGGAGCCAGCGCCCCTTACCCTTAAAGAGAAGAAGCCCGCCGACCCCACCAGGCACCTGGCCGAGCGCCTGCGCGACACCCTGGAAGCCCTGGAGTTTGGCGATGATTTTTTTGAGAGCGACCCGGCCTACGGCTACGACGAGGGCGAAGCGCTAATGGAGGGCGCCTGCGAGCTGGTGCGCGAGGAGCTGCACCCCTTCGCCGCCGAGCTGCTGGCCCTGGCGCGGGGCGGGCAGCTGCGGCAGGCGCTGCGCTACTGGACCACCGCCTGCGGGGCTATTTTTCAGGTGGAAGAGCCGGCCAGCGACGACTACGGGGCCTTTGGCGACTACGGCCAGGAGGCGCTGGAGCAGTGGCAGCAGGTGCTGGCTACCGAAGGCTGGCCGCTGCTGCTGACCACCGCCGTGCTGCCCGCCCGCGAGGTAAAAAGCGCTGTTACCTGGCTCACCAAGCACCTGGCCGACCCGCCCGCTCAGTGGCCCGACTTCGACGCTACCTGGCAGCCCCTGCTCGAAAGCCTGGCCGCCGACCCCACGGCCGCGCCGCTCTTCCCGGCCCTGCTGAACGCCGCGCAGCTAGCACCCGCTACCCTGGCCCGCCTGCGCCTGCGCCTGGCCCGCACCCTGGCCGACGACGCGGCCTGGCTCGTCACCGCCGAAACCCTCGTGGCCGAGGATGCCCAGGTGGCCCGGCAGCTGCTCAGCTACCACGCCAACCAGGGCGACCTGCCCGCCCGCCTGCGCACCGCCACCACGGCCTTCGCCACCTGGCCCGACCAGTTTGCCGACTACGTGCTGGGCAGCTTCGCCGGGGACCAGGCCCCTACCCTTTACCCCGCCGCCCTGCGCTACCGCACCCTGGCCAACCACAGCCTCGACGACTTCGCCGCCCTGCGCCCGCTGCTGAGCGGGGCCGAAACCGCTGCCCTGGTGCGCGAAGCCGTGGCCGCCGCTTCGGCCCGGCGCGGCAGCGTGGCCTTCGCGGCCGAGCTGCTGGCCCGCACCGACGACGGGGCCGGCCTGCGCGCCTTCGTGCTGGGCCTGGAGTGGCTGCACGTCAGCCCGCCCTACCACGCCGAAATTGCCCTGATGCGCCTGGCCGCCCTCGACCCCACGCCCCTGATGCTGGAGCTGGAAACCCGCCTGCCCGCCTACCTCAACGGCCGCGCCGGGGCCAGGCGCGGGGCATTTCTCTACGAGCGCATTGGCCGCTGGCTGGTGAGTATGCGCGGTACCGCGCCCCGCCTCACCGACCCGGTACTGCGCCTGGCCCAGGAGCTGCGCACGGAGTTCCCGACCCTGCACGGGCTGCGCGACGTGCTGCGGCGCGAGGGCTTGCTGGTGACGGCGGAGCTGCCCGCAACCGCGACGGAAAAGAAGAAAGGTGGGCGCAAGCCCAAAGAATAGCTCGTCGCCCAGCCCCAGGCCTTCGAACTATTGCAGCAAGCCCGGCACCTGCCGCAGCCCGGCCGCGCCGTCACTCACCAGCGGGCTCTTAATTCCTGAGGGGCGTAGTGGCTATTGCCGGCCACCTAACTTGCGTCATGTTAGTTGCCGAATTAGTTGCCCCCGACTTACCTTCTACTACCCCCGATAGTGAGCGGCCCAGCGCAGTAGCCGCCCGGCTTGGTGAGCACTACGCCCGCCATAATTCCTCGGCCCGCAAAAAGGAGTTAGGCCAGTTTTTTACGCCATTGCGCATCGGTGAATGCCTTGCTCATTGGGCTACTCCGCCGAGCACCGAGGCTATTCGCGTACTTGACCCAGGCTTTGGGACGGGAATTTTAAGTTGCTGCCTGCTAGAGCAGTTCGCAAAAAATTCTACTACGCTAAGGCGGATAGAACTGGAAGCGTATGATGTAGACGAAAGCCTACTGCCCATTGCCCAAGAGGTAGTAGGCCACCTGACTGATTGGCTGGCAAGCCGGGGTATTGAATTAACTACTCGCCTGCACACCGCCGACTTTATACTGGCGCACGCTGCCGTCTGGCAGTTTCCACTAGCGCCACCCGCCACTTATGACGTAGTTATTGCCAATCCTCCGTATTTTAAGTTAGGGCAGCACGACCCGCGCAATGTGCTGGCTGGTGCGGCCTACGCGCAGCCCAATATATACGCGCTGTTTGCCGTGCTGGCCGGCAAGCTCGTCCGGCCGGGGGGCGAATTGCTCTTTCTGGTGCCGCGCAGCTTTAGCTCGGGTCCCTATTTTGCGCGGTTTCGGCGTTTTGCCCATCAGCAGTGGCGTTGGGCGCGATTTCACCTGTTTCATTCGCGCCGGGCGGCGTTTAAGAAGGATGCCGTATTGCAGGAAACGGTCTTGTTCAAAGCCGTTCGCTACGGCAGCGCCAACCCCGGCCTGGCAGCCTCACCCGCAGTTATTATTTCTGCTTCGGCCGGGATGCACGATTTGGGCGAAGCCAGCGAGTTGGCGCAGCCGCTGGCCGAACTGGTTGGCCCCGAACGCCAGGGTAGCTTACTTTTTTTGCCTACTGATGCCGGGGAAAATGCCTTGCTGACCCGTTTCCGCAGCTGGACGCACCGCCTGGCCGACCTGGGCGTGGGAGTTTCCACCGGGCCGGTAGTGGCTTTTCGGGCCGCCGAGTGGCTGCGTGCACAGCCCGCGCCCGGTGCGCTCCCTTTGCTCTGGATGGATAACGTAGGGCCGGGCGGGCGCTGGCGCTGGCCGCTCACCTCGCGCACCAAACCCCAATATCTGGCAGCGGCTACGCCAAAGACGCAACTGGTACCCAATCGTAACTACGTGGTGATGCGCCGCATCAGCGCCAAAGATGATGCCCGGCGCATCGTAGCCGCTCCGTGCCTGGCCGCCGATTGGGCAGCCTCGCACCTGGGTTTTGAGAATAAGCTCAACTACCTCTACGCCCGCCGGGGCGAGTTTACGCCGGTGCAGGCTATTGGCCTGGCAGCGCTACTTAGCAGCCGGCCCTACGACCAGTTTTTCAGGCTTTTCAACGGCAATACGCAGGTAAGCGCTACCGAGGCCCGCGAGTTGCCCGTGCCCGCCTGGCCGGCTATCGAGGCCCTGGGGGCACAGGTGCAGGCCCACGGCTGGGACGTTGCCGACCAACTGGTAGCAGACCTTTTACAATTACCAACCGCTGCCTATTCACTCCCCGATAATTTTATGGCTGAGCCCGCACTACCCTACGCGAACCCCGATGCCGAACTGCCGCCTAAAGTCCGCGAGGCCCAGCAGCTTCTAAGTGCCGTGGGAATGCCGGCCGCGCAGCAAAATAAGATTTCAGCTTACACGCTGCTGGCCCTGGCCAGCCTGGGGCCGGCCGACCCGTGGAATGCCGCCACCGGCCTGAGCAAGCGGGTTTCGCGGGGCATCAGCGACTTTATCGCCGCCACCTATAGCCAGGTGTATAAGGAAAATACCCGCGAAACATTCCGCCGCCAGGTGCTGCATCAGTTTGTGCAGGCTGGCCTGGTAGCCTACAATCCCGATGCGCCCGCCCTGCCCGTCAATAGTCCCAAGGCACATTATGCGCTCACGGCCGAAGCCATAAGCCTGCTGCAGGCTTATGGCACTGACCAATGGCCCGTGCAACTCACTGCTTTTCAGGCCCAACATGAAGCCCTGACCGCCCAATACGCCGCGGCCCGCAACCAGCAGCGCATTGAGCTGGTGCTACCGGATGGCCGCACGGTAGCCCTTTCGCCTGGTTTGCACAACGAGGTGCAACGGGCCGTGCTTGAACAGTTTTTACCGGCCTTCGCCCCCGGTGCCCAACTGCTTTATCTGGGCGATACCGAACAAAAGCATCTGTTTGAGGATGCCGCCACTTTGCAGCGCCTGGGCGTGCCGCTGGGCCAGCACAGCAAGCTGCCCGATGTGGTGCTGCTCCAGGCCCGTCCCGATGGCAGCGAATGGCTATTCCTCATTGAAGTCGTAACCAGCCACGGCCCGGTATCGCCCAAGCGCAAACTGGAGCTGCAGGAAATGCTAAAGAGTTGCCCGGCTGGCCCGGTGTACGTGACAGCCTTCCCTGATTTCAAGCTGTTTAAAAAATATAGCAGCGCCCTGGCCTGGCACACCGAGGTCTGGATTCAGGAAATGCCGGGTAATATGATTCACTTCAACGGCGACCGTTTTTTAGGCCCGCGTTGAGTTGCCCGTGGATAGCTATCGCAGCCGTCGCTTAAACCGTCCTATCGCATCGCCCCCATACCGTCCGGCCAGCCGCGCCCGCAAGCCCAGCACCTCCCCACGGCCGCCCCGAAGCTGAACAACCGCGTTTCCAGCTCCAAAGTGGGTGCCACGTATCAGCTGATTTTCAGCGCCGTACCAGCTCGTGCAGCCTACCACTATCCTCAGATTATCAAGCTATTGCAGCAAACACAGCACTTGCCGCAGCAAATAGTCAAATCAAATTACCACTTGGTGATTATCGAAATTTGCCAGTTCAATTAACTTTTTCAGAGTCAGATTGCGACGCTCAAATTCCTTTCCTAAGTTTAACAGCGGTAGTACTTGGCGAACAGTAATCTCCAGCAATGTTTCGGCAGAGAGATGGTGCTCGCAGGCCAGCGGCAGTTCTAGCAATAGGTCGGCTAAGAAGGGTTCGCTTAGCCGTGCATCGAGTAGCACAAACGCACCTCGGTCTTTTTCACGGCGAACCAGGCGGCCAAATCCTTGCCGCAGCTTGAGCCGGGTGGCCGGGCGGCCAAAATGCCGCCAGTAATAATTTTCCGTTAAGTAGCGCACCCGGTGGATAGCGAGCGGCTCGCCCAGGCTCGGAATCGGAGCACGCCACACGATTACCTGGGCCAGGGTAGCGCCAGCAAAATCCACCCCTGTCCAAAACCGGTCTACCCCCAGCAGTACCGATTGCTCCACGCGCTCAAACCGGCGGATTTCCCACTGGCTAGCCCCGTTTTGGCGCAGCAGTTCAATGTCGTAGGGAGTCAACCACTGGGCTAGCTTATTGGCAGCATAGTCCAAATCGGCATTTGACGTAAAAAGTACCAGCGTACGACCTTCTAAGGCCACAATTAACGCTAGTAGCAGCCGGCATTGGGCCAGGCGCCAGGCATCGAGCGCCGCTCCCCGAAGTGGACTGGCGTAGCGGGGCAAGTGAGCCGCTAACCCCGTCACGACGCGCTCGGCAGTTGGGTCGAGGTAATCAAAATTGGCCCCCAGGCGTAGGCTGCCCGCAAATGGTGCAGGCTGGTCAAGTAGCCGGCGAAAGTAGTCGAGGCTGTCTTCTACATACAGCGTAGCAGAGGTGAACACCACCGTGCGAAATGCTTCATAGAGTGGCGCTTCGGGTTCGCCGGGCAGGCGATTGAGCCGCTGGCGGGCAGCTTGCCGCCGCATGGCAAAAGCCTCCCCGGTTTCGTCGGGCAGGGGTAGCAGCACCGGTAGCCCGGCCGGGTCGGGCGTTACTAGGTAAGGCCATAGGCAATGCGGCTGCCGCCGCAGGTTCCAGCCTAACGGGTCGCGGTCAGATAGCCGCTCCACAACCGGGATAAACTCTGCTAACGGAGTTTCTGCCAGCAAACGGGCCAGCACAGCGGCCAGTTCCTGGGCGCGGCTGGCCACCCGCGCCACTCGTTCGGCCAGCAGCTGGTCGGGCGGAGGCTTATCATCAATGCCTACTGCTTCGTTTTCAGGAGCCGCTAGGCGTAGCGCGTTAACTACGTTGGGGCCAATTCGCTGCAAGAGAGTCGTGGCAGTTGCCAAAGGTTCGTTCAGGGGAGCCAGCCGCTGCCGCAGCTGCGTCAACACGCCGCCCCAGCGCGGGGGCACATCAGGCGCGGCCCAGTTGAGGCGGTCCATCCAGTGCGTTTCGCCCAGCGGAAAGGGTAAGGCTGCCGGCTGGCTACTTTGAGGCTGGAAGAGTTGGCTGAAAAACAGTAGTTCATCCCAGCTTCGGCGTAGCAAGTCGGTCAGCCCCGGCAGGGCTGCCTGAGCTGCCCGTACGGCCTGACGCTGCCGCATTGGTTCGGTGGCGGCCTGCACCGCCAGCCACGCCGCGTCGGCCGTAGCCCTGGCGTCGGCCGCCAACGGGGTTTCGGCCACGGCCTCGGCCACCTGCTGCCGCAGGGCAAATTCGGCGGCCAGCGCCTCTAGCTGCGCCTCAGCCAGCAGTTCAAAAGCTAATTCAGCGTTCTCGTCACCAAGTCGGGGCCGGGCGGCAGCGTAGGCTTCGCGGTAAAAATTATGGCGGGCGGCCTGCAACCGGCCAACCAACTGCGTGAGTAGGGCCTCGGGCGGCTTCGAGCGGCTCCCACCCGGCCAGCGAGGAGCCTGGGGCATTACGTAGCCAAGCAGCGGAAGCAGTACCTCGGCCACCAGGTTGTGGGCACTAAAGTCGCGGGCCAGCGCCGAGCGAAAATTATCGGGAAACCGGTCGGCTTCGTCCACGATAAGCACCCTGGCCCGCTCTTGCAGCGCAGTTGGCAGGCTCAGCAGCTTGTGATGGTTCGTAACAACGAGATTGGCCAGCTCGGCGCGTTGGCGGTGCGCTTTGTACACGCACGGCAAGCCTTCGAGCAAGTCGCCGTGACGGCAATGGCGCTCTGCTTCGACTACCGCCCGCAGGCCGCCCAGGTCAGGGCCAAGTAGTCGCTCTACCGGTCGGGCTACACTTTCTATTTCGCCCCGTGTGTCGCGCAGGCGCAGTGCCAGGTATAGCCAGGCCAGGGCACGGGGCCAGTCGGGCAGGGTCGGGCTGAAGGTATCGAAAAACTGGTTGGCCAGCGCATCGGCGCATAGGTAACAGTTCTTACCCTTGAGCAGGGCAGTACGGATGGCGGCGTAGCGACCAATGCGTTTGCCCGTCGCATCGGTGCGCAGCAGCGTCGGCAGCTCGCCGGCCTGCATCTGGTCTTGCAGGTTTTTGGTGGAAGTCGCTACCACTACGGCCGCCGTGGGGTGGCGGCACAGGTATTCGAGTGCCGGCACGAGGTAGCCGAAGGTTTTGCCGGTACCCGTACCGGCTTCCACTGCGTAGGCCCCGCCCTGGTTGAGCGCATGGGCCACGAAGCGGGCGTAGGCCTCTTGTTTTTCGCGGGGCGTCAACTCGTGGCCCACCGCTTTCGCCTGCGTGCGCAGCTCCGCGAAGGCGGCGTTTACCTGCTCATCAGTCAGGTCGTCTCTCAACCCGATTTCTGGTTCGCCAACCCCGTCAGAGCGCAGATGCCAGCCCCGCAGCCACGTGGCCAGTAGCTCATGCGGCAGCACGGCCAGAGCCAGTACTGCTGGAGCTTTGGGCAACCGATAGTCGTGGCGTTGGCGAGTGGTCGCACCCTCGGGCAACGGCTCGTCGCAGCAATCAGGCTGCTGGCACAAAGTAGCCAGCAGGCGAAATGCCCGCAATTCCCGGCGGCGCGGTCCCTGGGCCAGGGCTTCCCGTAGCAGCGTCAGCACCGGAAATGATAATCCGGCTACCGGACCAGGGTTCAGTACCACTTTCAGCACCCGGCGCAACGCCCGCCGCATAGCAACCAGCAGCGTAGGCAGCTGTGGCTGGCTACGCTTGTAGCCGCTCCGCTTTTCCCATTCTTTATCCGCCAAAAGGGCGGCCTTCAACTCTTCCACATCGTCAAGCACTTCGCCCGGCAAGAAGAAGGCCAGCAACTCATCAAGGGCCACGCACACCGGCATTTTGGCACCAGCCAATACTTCTTCCTCCAACCATTGGCGTTCGGGCGAGCACTCGCCCGCGCGGTCCATTATCACCAGCGCATCGTAGCCAGCAAAAACCTCCTGGATATCAGCCTGCTGCTCTGCCCAGACAGGCGCAGCTTTTGCTTCTTCATTACGTATTTTACTTGCCTGCTGCACGGCCCCCGAGAAGCCTCTTTCAGGGTTTATAGTCCAAATCCGGGGTTCTGCCCCCGCCACCAGTGGCAGCAGGCCTATTTGCAGCAGCCCGTGACTATTGTGCCCGCGCACGCCAGTAGCAAACAAATGCGCAATGGCTACGCGGGGCGTAGGCAGTTTGATTTCTGACATTGGATTGGGCAGCGCTATTCTTTCCCAAAGTAAACGCTGAAAACCAGCTTTGCGAGCTACCTCGATAGCTTATCCTTGCGGTAGGCTCAGAGTCGCCGCCGAATCGTCCCGTTACTTCGCGCCGTGGCTATTCCTTCTTCCCTTCTAAACCTGCGGTTCGCTGCCCCCACCATCTGGTTCACCCTGCGCTGGCTCCTACTAGCCGCCCTGGTGGGCGCGCTGGCCGGCACCACCTCGGCGGGCTTTCTGGTGAGCCTGGAACGGGTGACCAGCTGGCGCACGGCCCACCCCTGGGCGCTGGCGCTGCTGCCGACGGGCGGCCTGGTGGTGGGCCTGGCCTACCACTACTTTGGCAACCGGGTGGTGAAGGGTAATAACCTCATCCTGGATGAGATACACAACCCCGGCGAGACGATTCCGCTGCGGCTGGTGCCGCTGGTGCTGGGCGGCACGCTGCTCACGCACGGGTTTGGGGGCTCGGCGGGGCGCGAGGGCACGGCCGTGCAGATGGGCGCGGCTCTGGCCGACCAGCTGGCCCGCTGGCTGCCGCGCCGCGAGCGCCGGCTGCTGCTCATCGCGGGCATGAGCGCGGGCTTTGCCTCGGTGTTTGGGACGCCGCTGGCGGGCGCGGTGTTTGGGCTGGAGGTGTATTTACTGGGCCAGGTGCGCTACGAGGCCATTTTGCCGAGCTTCCTGGCCGCCGTGGTGGCCGATGCGGTAACGCGCGCCTGGGGCGTGGGCCACACCGCCTACCCCCCCCTGGCGGCGCTACCCCTCACGGCCGGCGGGCTGGGGGCCACGCTGCTGGCGGGCGCGCTGTTTGGGCTGGCCGCGCGGGCGTTTGCCACGCTCACCCACGCCATTTCGAAGACATTTGCCAAGGCCATCGCCTACCCCCCCCTGCGGCCGGTGGTGGGCGGCGCGCTGGTGGCGGCGGCCATGTGGAGCCTGGGCACCATGCGCTACGCCGGGCTGGGCGTGCCCGTCATCGTGGAGGCGTTTCAGCACCAGCTTGGCGCGCAGGATTTTGCCCTGAAGCTGCTGCTGACGGCCCTCACGCTGGGTGCCAGCTTCAAGGGCGGCGAGGTGACGCCGCTGTTTTTTATCGGGGCCACGCTGGGCTCGGCGCTGGCGGGCATCCTGCCGCTGCCGGTGGCGCTGCTGGCGGGCATGGGCTTCGTGGGCGTGTTCGCGGGGGCGGCCAACACGCCGCTGGCCTGCCTGCTGATGGGACTCGAATTGTTTGGCGCACAGGCAGGTATCTACCTGGGGCTGGCCTGCGTGGTGGCGTACTTGTTTTCGGGCCACGGCGGCATCTACGGCTCGCAGGT
>JAABUN010006758.1_pt1 | contig 12931 bp, 12 predicted proteins | sample 5559311 | NCBI WGS metagenome assembly JAABUN01 (sample SAMN10711877, study PRJNA513370) | rock metagenome | isolation source: Antarctica rocks | place: Antarctica: Victoria Land, Siegfried Peak sud | reverse complement strand
GAGGCCAAGAAGCTCGGCATCCCGATCGTGGCCATCCTGGACACCAACTGCGACCCGGACGAGGTCGACTACCGCATCCCGGGCAACGACGACGCGATCCGTTCGGTCACCCTGCTCACCAGGGTCATCGCAGACGCCGTGGCCGAGGGTCTGATGGCACGCTCCGGCGCACGCGATGCAGGCTCCGAGGCCGGGGGCGCCAACGAGCCGCTGGCCGAGTGGGAGCGGGAGCTGCTGGAGGGTTCCAAGGACGCCGACGCTGCGGCTGCTGCACCCGCAACCGCTGCTGCCGGGACTGACGCTGCCAGGACCGACGCTCCGGCCGAGGCAACCGCTGCTCCCGATGCCGAGGCTGCTCCCGATGCCGAGGCTGCTCCCGAGACTGACGCTGCCCCCGAGACCGACGCTCCGGCCGAGGCAACCGCTGCTCCCGAGGCCGACGCTGCCCCCGAGGCAACCGCTGCTCCCGAGGCCGAAGCTGCCCCCGAGGCCGACGCTGCTCCGGCCAAGACACCTGTCGCCGCTGAGGCCGCACCGGTCGAGGTGCCCGCCGCCGAGGTCCCCGAGGCTGCAGCCCCCACCGAGGCGCCCGCTGCGGAGGCCCCTCCGACCGACGCCGGCACCGCACAGGCCTGAGCCCGCCCCGGCTCGCTCCGGCCCGGTTGGCACCGGCCGGCCCGGGCCGACCACATCCACACGAACGAGAAGGTGAACAGCAACGATGGCGAACATCACCGCCGCTGACATCAAGGCACTGCGAGAGCAGACCGGCTCCGGAATGCTCGACGTCAAGAAGGCCCTCGAGGAAGCTGACGGCGACCGCGTCAAGGCCGTGGAGATCCTGCGCGTCAAGGGACTCAAGGGCGTGACCAAGCGCGAGGGTCGTAGCACTTCGGACGGACTGGTCGCCGGGCGCGTCGAGGGCGGCGTCGGGACCCTGGTGGAGGTCAACTGCGAGACCGACTTCGTCGCCAAGAGCGGCAAGTTCGTCGAGCTCGCTCAGCGGGTTCTGGACCAGGCGGTCGCCACCGGCGCTGCCGACGTCGAGTCCCTGCTGGCCTCTGCGCTGGACGGCGGGACGCTCGGCGACGTGGTCTCCAACGCCGCAGCCACCCTCGGCGAGAAGATCGAGGTGCGCCGGGTGGCTCGGGTCGAGGGTGCAGAGGTGGCCTCGTACATGCACAAGACCAACCCCGACCTGCCCGCGCAGATCGGTGTCCTGGTCGGCACGAGCACCGAAGCCGGCGGGATCGGCAAGGACATCGCCATGCACGCCGCGGCGTTGTCACCGATCTACCTCACCCGCGAGGACGTCCCGTCCGAGACGGTGGACTCCGAGCGCCGCATCGCCGAGGAGACCGCTCGCGAGGAGGGCAAGCCGGAGCAGGCCCTGCCCAAGATCATCGAGGGCCGTGTGAACGGGTACTTCAAGGACAACGTCCTGCTCGACCAGCCGTTCGTCAAGGACCCGAAGAAGAGCGTCGCCAAGGTCCTGGAAGAGGCCGGCACGAGCATCACCTCGTTCGCCCGCTTCCGAGTGGGCAGCTGACTCCCGCGCAGCCGCGCCACCAGGCCCCGTCCCCGCACCGCGGGTGGCGGGGTCTTGTGGTGGGATGTGCGCCATGGCTGTCCACGAGCTCGGCAACGACCACCTGACCGTGCGGGTGTGTGGCCTTGGCGCCCGGCTGATGTCCGTGCTGGCACCAGACCGGGAGGGCCACGTCGCTCATGTGGTGCTCGGCCATGACGACGAGGAGTCCTACCGGGATGACCGCTCCTTCCTGGGTGCGGTCGTCGGACGGTTCGGCGGTCGGATACCGCAGGGCAGGTTCACCCTCGACGGGCACCAGCACCAGGTGCCGACCAACGAACCGGACGCCGCCTTGCACGGAGGTACTGGCGGTTTCGACCTCCAGCCGTGGCAGGAGGCGCCTGCCGACGACGGAGCATCGGTGACGTTCCGGCATGTCAGCCCGAACGGGGACAACGGTTTCCCTGGCGAGCTCACGGCAACTGCGACGTACACCGTGGACGGCTCCGACCTGCGGATCGACCTGGTCGCCACCACCGACCGGACGACGATCGTCAACCTGCTGGGCCATGCCTACTTCAACCTCTCCGGCGGCTGCGCCAGCGTCGACGACCACCTGCTGCAGGTCAACGCGGGCTCCTATCTGCCGGTGGGGGAGGGGCTGCTCCTGACCGGTGCCGTCAAGCCTGTCGATGCCGCCTTGGACCTGCGCGAGCCCCGACGGGTGGGCGCGCTGGTGCGCCGTCGCGCTCCTCAGCTCGAGCTGGCCTGTGGGCTCGACCACGGGTTCGTGCTCGACGGCCCGGCCGAAGGCGGTCTCCGCGAGGCCGCCGTAGTGCGTCATCCCGGCAGCGGCCGGACGCTGACCGTCCTGACGGACCAGCCGGCGCTGCAGGTGTACAGCGGCAACATGCTGGACGGCAGCGCCCGGCTGCGGGACGGGCTCGCCGCCCGCCAGGGTGATGCGCTGTGCCTGGAGCCGCACCAGCACCTGGGCCTGCCCGAGCAGACGGCGGCCTGCGTGCTGCACCCCGGCCAGGAGGCGCGTAGTCGCACGGTGCTGCGTTTCGGCGTCGCCTGAGCTGACCCCGACCGGGCCGGGAGTCGACGGTGGGGCAGACTGGCCCGCGGCCCGACCGGCCACGGAGAGGAGCTCCACAGTGACCAGCACCAGCCAGACGTCTCCCAGCACCCAGCCGTCTCCCAGTACCCAGCCGTCTCCCAGCACCCAGCCGTCTCCGCAGGTCACCGAGCCGTCTCCGCAGGTCACCGAGGTGGCACGCCGCCCCGAGGTCCGGTTCAAGCGGGTGCTGCTCAAGCTCTCCGGCGAGACCTTCGGCGCGGGCAAGGTCGGCGTCGATCCCGATGTCGTCGCCAGCATCGCCAAGGAGATAGCCCAGGCCGTCTCCGAGGGCACCCAGGTGGCCGTCGTCGTGGGAGGTGGAAACTTCTTCCGTGGCGCTGAGCTCTCCCAGCGCGGCATGGACCGCTCACGGGCCGACTACATGGGCATGCTGGGCACCGTCCTGAACGCCATCGCCCTGCAGGACTTTCTGGAGCAGGCGGGCATCGACACCAGGGTCCAGACCGCCATCGCGATGGGTCAGGTGGCTGAGCCCTACATCCCGCGGCGCGCCATCCGGCACCTGGAGAAGGGTCGCGTGGTCATCTTCGGCGCAGGCGCGGGCCTGCCGTTCTTCTCCACCGACACCGTGGCTGCCCAGCGTGCGCTCGAGATCCGGGCTGACGTCGTGCTGATGGCGAAGAACGGTGTGGACGGCGTCTACACCGCCGACCCCCGCACGGACCCCTCGGCCGTCAAGCTGGACACCGTCACCTACGCGCGGGCGCTGCAGTCGGGGCTCAAGGTCGTCGACGCGACCGCCTTCAGCCTCTGCATGGACAACAAGCTGACCATGATCGTGTTCGCCATGCAGGGCGAGGGAAACGTGGCGGCTGCAGTCCGGGGTGAGAGGATCGGCACGCTCGTCGTTGCCGACTGAGAGCACGCAGGCACAACCACACGAAGGAGCCCAGCTGTGATCGACGAGACCCTCTTCGAGGCCGAGGAGAAGATGGACAAGGCGGTCGAGGTGGCGAAGGAGGACTTCGCGACCATTCGCACCGGCCGGGCCAACGCAGGCATGTTCGCCAAGATCACCGTCGAGTACTACGGGGCCCCCACGCCCCTGCAACAGCTCGCCTCCTTCCAGATCCCGGAGGCGCGCACGGTCCTGATCGCCCCGTACGACAAGTCGGCCATGAACGACATCGAGAAGGGGCTGCGCGAGTCCGATCTCGGCGTCAACCCCTCCAACGACGGCAACGTCATCCGCATCATGCTGCCGTCCCTGACCCAGGAGCGCCGCAAGGACTACATCAAGCTGGTCCGCACCAAGGGCGAGGACGCGAAGATCTCTGTGCGCAACATCCGTCGCCGGGCCAAGGAGGAGATCGACCGCCTCGTCAAGGACGGCGACATCGGCGAGGACGAGGGCTCTCGGGCCGAGAAGGAGCTCGAGGGGCTCACCAAGAAGCACGTCGACACCGTCGACGACATGCTCAAGCACAAGGAGACCGAGTTGCTGGAGGTCTGACCGGCCCCGCGCCGACCAGGAGCATGCAGCACTCGTGATGGACCACCCAGAGAAGCAGCCGGCCCGCGCCCCCATGCCCGTGGCCACCGGTGCCCTGCCCGGCGACCTGGGTCGCCGGATCCGCCGTGGCACCCAGGCGCCGCCCTCGCAGTCCCGAGCCGGCCGCAACCTGCCGGCTGCTATCGGGGTGGGTGTGGGCCTGGGCGCCCTGGTGCTCGCCTCGCTGTTCATTCGCAAGGAGGCCTTCGTCGCGGTCGTCGTGGTGGCGCTGTGCCTGGGCGTGTGGGAGCTCACCAGCGCGTTCGCAGCGCGGCGGATCCGCGTCCCCGTCGTCCCGGTCATGGTGGGCGCCATCGGCATGAACGTCTCCGCCTACACCGGTGGCACGCAGGCACTCTTCGTCGCCTTCGTCCTCACCACACTGGCCATACTGGTGTGGCGGGTGCTGGAGGTGCCCGACGGGGCCGTGCGAGACGTCGCCGCAGGGGTGTTCACCGCCGGGTACGGTCCCTTCCTGGCGGCCTTCGCCGTGCTGATGCTGGCGGAGGACGACGGCGTCTGGCGGATCGTCACGTTCATCGTCGTCGCCATCTGCAGCGACGTCGGTGGATACGTGTTCGGGGTGCTGTGGGGCAAGCACCCGATGGCACCCTCGGTGAGTCCCAAGAAGTCCTGGGAGGGGGTGGCCGGCTCCGTGGTCTTCAGCGTCGTCGCGGGGATCGCTGTGGTCGTGCTCTTCCTGGAGGGGCCGTGGTGGGCCGGTGCGCTCGTCGGGGTGGCCACGGTGCTGACGGCGACGGTGGGCGACCTGTCGGAGTCGTTGCTCAAGCGCGACCTGGGCATCAAGGACATGGGCTCGTTGCTGCCGGGGCACGGTGGCCTGATGGACCGCCTGGACTCGCTGCTGCCGACGGCGCCGGTGATGTACCTGCTGCTGGCCGTCCTGGTCCCGGTCACGATCTCCTGAGGCGGCGTGGGAGCCGGCGGGATGGGACACTGGAGCACACATGAGCACCTCTGACCCCCTGACCCCTGTCGCCGCCCCGACGGTCGAGGCCAACCCCGCGCCCCCCGCCCCCGGCCAGCTGGTCTTCACCTCCCCCCGCCGTGGCAAGCCACCGCGCCACCTCGCCGACCTGGCCCCCGACGAACGCGCCTCTGCGGTCAAGCAGCTCGGGCTGCCGGGGTTCCGGGCCCGGCAGCTCTCGACCCACTACTTCGAGCGTCTCGTCGTCGACCCGGCCGAGATGACGGACCTGCCCCAGGTCGGGCGTCAGGAGCTCGTGGCAGGGATGCTGCCGGCCCTGCTGACGCCGGTCCGCACGATGGAGGCTGACAAGGGCACCACGGTCAAGACGCTCTGGCGCCTGCACGACGGGGCCCTCGTGGAGAGTGTGCTCATGCGGTACCCCGGCAGGGTGACGCTGTGCGTGTCGAGCCAGGCAGGGTGCGGGATGAACTGCCCCTTCTGCGCCACAGGTCAGGCAGGTCTGACCAGGAACATGTCGACGGCCGAGATCGTCGAGCAGGTGGTGCACGCTGCCCGGTCACTCTCCCGCGGCGACGTCGCGGGCGGTGCGGAGGTCTCGCCACTGCGCGTCAGCAACGTCGTCTTCATGGGCATGGGCGAGGCGCTGGCCAACTACAAGGCTGCGATCGGGGCCATCCGCAGGCTGACCGACCCCGCTCCTGACGGCTTGGGCATGTCGGCGCGGGGGATCACGATGTCGACGGTCGGTCTGGTCCCCGCGATCGACAAGCTGGCTGCCGAGGGCGTCCCGGTGACGCTGGCGCTCAGCCTGCACGCACCCGACGACGAGCTGCGTGACGAGCTGGTGCCGGTGAACACCCGGTGGAAGGTGGCGGAGGCACTGGATGCCGCCTACCGCTACTTCGAGGTGACCGGACGCAGGGTGAGCATCGAGTACGCGCTGATCCGCGACATCAACGACCAGTCCTGGCGTGCCGACATGCTGGGCACCGAGCTGAACCGGCGCGGCCGCGGCTGGGTGCACGTGAATCCCATCCCGCTCAACCCGACACCAGGGTCGAAGTGGACGGCCTCCGAACCGGCGGTGGAACGGACCTTCGTAGAGCGCCTGCGTGCGCACGGGATCCCGACGACCATCCGCGACACGCGGGGACGCGAGATCGACGGTGCCTGCGGGCAGCTGGCCGCCACGGGGCGACAATGAACGTCGTGACCCACTTCTCGCGCGTCCCACGCACCACCAGGGGCTACCACGTCGAGGACGTGGACTCCTTCTTCGAGCAGGCGAGAGGGGCCTACGGGCAGGGTGGCTCCTCGCCCGCAGGAACCAGCGTGGGAGCGGTGACCGTGCGGACGGTGGCGTTCCGGCTGCGCCACGGGGGCTACGACATCCACGCGGTGGACTCCGCGCTGGACCGCCTCGAGGACGCCTTTGCCGCCCGTGAGCGTGAGCTTCTGATCAAGGAGGCCGGTGACCAGGGCCTTCTGGAGGAGCTGAGCCGGCGGGCCGCGACGCTGCAGGGTCGGTTGGAGCGGCCCGCGGGGGAGCGCTTCTCCCATCCGCGACGCCGGCAGGAGAAGGGCTACGACTGCGACGAGGTCGACGCCCTGTGTGAGCGGCTGCACGGATACTTCAACGAGGGCCTCGAGATGTCGGCTGACGAGATCCGCCGGGCCGTGTTCAGGCCACGACGTGGACAGCAGGGCTACCGGGAGCCGGAGGTGGACGCCTTCCTCGACCGCGCCGTCGACATCATGGTGACGGTGGACTGAGATCGAGCGCGGCTGCCAGGATCTCGAGCACCGCGTCGGGGCGGTCTGCGCCGTCGAGCAGGTGGATCCGGCCGGCAAGGCCCCGTCCTGCGGCGATCGTCTCCAGAGCCACCCACACCGGGACCGTCTGCGTCCAGTGCTGGCGCCCGAGCAGCACCAGCGGCACCCCGCCGTCGGTTGAGTAGTAGCCGGGGGTGACGGCCTGGAAGAGCTCCTGCACCGTTCCGGCCGCCCCCGGCAGGTAGACCAGACCGCCGTCGGCGCGGGAGAGTAGAGCGTCCTCACGGACCGCGTTGGAGAAGTACTTCGCGTGCCTGCAGGCGAAGGCGTTGGGGGGCTCGTGCCCGTAGAACCAGGTGGGGATGCCAAGGCTGGCCAGGACAGGGGGCTCCCCGTGCCGGAGCCGGACCTCGAGTCCGGCCCGCACCCAGGCCGCGACATCCGGCTCGAAGGAGGGGACCCCTGCCAGGCTCTCCAGCGCTGCCTCCAGCGCCGCGTCGTCCACGTGGGCCAGCCGTGCTCCGAGGTTGACGCCCTCCACGGCACCGGGGCCGCCACCGGTCAGGACGAGATGACCGGCACGAGCCAGCGCACGGCCCAGCAAAGCGGCCTGCGCGAAGCCCTCCGTCCCGCGGCGCAACGCGTGCCCACCCATCACCCCGACGCAGCTGCGTCCGTGCACCGCGTCGTCGAGGGCGTCGCTCATCGCGTCGTCGTGCATCGCCCGCAGCAAGGTGGTCAGAGCGTCATGGTGCAGCGAACCGTCCCGGCTCCAGAGGTAGGCCTTGCCGTCCGGTGTCGTGTCGTAACCGCTTTCCAGGCCGGCGAACAGCTCCACGGGGTCGTACAGGTGCGGCCGGTACACGTCCACGGGGCAGCCCGCCACCACCGGGAACAGCACGGCGCCGCTTAGCCGCAGGTGATGCTCCAGCCTGTCGGTCAGCTGCCCGCCGAGCACCACCGCCCCGCGGGGATCTACAGCAAGCAACGCTTCCTCGCGTGCCGCGAGATCCAGCCCCTGCAGCCGCGTCCCGGACAGGCTCAGCCCCCGCGAGAGGACGTCGTCCAGCTGGTCCAGCGACTCGATCTCCACGCCGGAAGGCTCTCACGGTCTACTGCAGGCAGAGCTCGTTGCCCTCGGGGTCGGTCATCACGATCCACCGGCTGTGGGCGTCGCGTCGCTCCTCGACGAGGGTGCCGCCGGCCTCGACCAGGGCTGCGGCGTGGGTCTGCACCACGGACCAGTCCTTGCCGTGCCGACCCACGTTCACGTCCAGGTGCACGCGGTTCTTGCCGGACTTGGCCTCGGGCACCTTCTGGAAGAGGAGCCTGCCCGAACCCTGGGGGTCGATGAGGGCGTACATGTTGCCGTACTCCGCGGCGGGGATGTCGTTGGCCTCGGCGAACGCCTCCCAGGTGTCGAATCCTGTCGGCGGAGGCTGCTCGACGTACCCGAGGGCCAGGGCCCAGAAGGCGCCGAGAGCCGCCGGGTCGTTCGCGTCGAAGCTCACCTGGAAACCGATGGACATGGGGCGCTCCTCTGTTCGTGGACAGGCAGATCGCGTCACCGTAGCCATCGGCACCGACAACCAAGGGACGTCAGACCCGCAGGTCTACCCGTACTCCTGCATGGTCCGACGGCCACACTCCGTCCACGGGCTGCGTGCCCACCAGAGCGACGTCGGCGACCCGACCCCGCAACGTGGACCCGCCGAGGCCCACCAGCACGTAGTCGATCCTCGCGTTCGCACTCCCCTCCGACAGGTAGGGGTTCTCCCGGCGCCAGGTCCAGCCCGGGTCACCGTCGCGCGCGAACCGCCAGGCGTCCACCAGCACCAATCCGTCGACTGCCGGCGCCGTAAGGGTGCCGGTCAGCCGGCGCACCTCGTCCGACTCGGGCTCGGAATTGAAGTCGCCCGTCACCACCGGCGGAAAGGGGTCGCCGCCTAGACCCATCGCTGAGCGTGCTGTGCGGTTCGCGAGCCGCGCCACCTCCTCCACCTGTGCCACCCGGACCGCAGACAGGGCGGGGTGCGAGCTCAAGTGCGTGGTGAGCACCGGCAGCGGCCCGTTTGGGTGTTCCAACAGCACGGCCAGGACGGTGCGCCCCTCCTCGGCGGCGCCGGCGTCGGGCAGCGCAACCTCCTCGGCGCTGTGGATGGGCCAGCGGCTGAGGATCGCGTTCCCCACGTCCAGGCCCTCCCCGTGGGGCGCGATCCTGCGCCGCCAGCGCTCGCTGCAACGGTTGGGCGACCACGCCAGGTGCGGCAGGCCCAAATTCGCACCGAGCTGGTGGGCCTGCTTGTCGTCGGCGCCGGCCCACACCTCCTGCAGCGTCAGCACGTCCGGTGCTGCGTCGTGCAGGGCAGAGGTGATCGCCGGCTGCCGCTCGCGCCAGGGGCCGAACCGCCACCACAGGTTCCAGGTGACGACCCGCACGGTCCCGGTCATGGTGTGGTGCCGAGAACTGCCTGCGGCCACGAGCCCCCGAGCACCCTGTCCACGTCGATGACCACGACCACCCGTTGCGGGTTCACGCGCGGTTGGCGATAGCGCTGCGTGTAGCGCCGCTCGGCCTCTCGGACCTCGTCCGCCTCGGTCAGCACCCTGCTGGGGCCTTCCAGGGTGATCCAGCGCCGCCCGTCCACGTGGCTGACAGCAGCCCGACCGCCCCGGCGTGCGTTGCGCGCCTTGACCGAAGATCCGTGGGTGATCACACGGACCAGATGCGCGTCCTCGTCCCAGGTGAAGCCCACCGGCACCACGTGCGGTGAGCCGTCCGCACGCAACGTGGTCAGGGTGGCCAGGTGCCGCTCGCGAAGGAACGCGAGCACCTGCTCGGGCAGGGCAGCGGGGTCCAGGCTCATGCCTGCAGCCTCGCAGAACGCGTTCGCCGCGCAGACGGGCAGCCTCGGCGACGCAGGAGGCTGCCGGGCTGGCCCACCCCAGGTGGCCGGGGCCAGGATGGGCACATGACCCGAGAGCCAACCACCTCAGGCGCCTGGGCGCAGGCACACGAGCGCTCCCTTCGGGACCCGGACGGGTTCTGGGGCGAGGCCGCAGCCCTCGTGGACTGGATCAAGCGACCAACCACCGTGCTGGACGACCGGAACCCGCCCTTCTACCGCTGGTACTCCGACGGGGTGCTGAACACCTGCTACAACGCGCTCGACCGGCACGTCATCAAGGGACGGGGCGACCAGCCTGCGCTGGTGTACGACTCACCTGTCACGGGCACGCAGAGGACGTACACCTACGCGCAGCTGCTGGACGAGGTGGCCCGGTTCGCCGGTGTGCTGCGGGGGTTGGGGGTCGACCAGGGTGATCGTGTCGTGGTCTACATGCCCATGGTGCCGCAGGCGGCCATCGCCATGCTGGCGTGCGCACGCATCGGAGCGGTGCACTCGGTGGTGTTCGGAGGCTTCGCTCCCACCGAGCTCGCGGCGCGCATCGACGACGCGAGGCCGGTCGTGGTGGTCACCGCCTCGTGCGGCATCGAGCCGACCCGCGTGGTCGAGTACAAGCCGATGCTGGACGCTGCCATCGAGCGTGCCCAGCACAAGCCCTCCCGCGTGGTGGTCCTGCAGCGACCCCAGGTCGCAGCGGCCATGGTGGCCGAGCGAGATGTCGACTGGGCCACGGTGATGCGCCCGGGGGCCGTCGAGCCCGCGGAGTGCGTCCCGGTGGGCGCGACCGATCCTTTGTACGTGCTGTACACCTCCGGGACGACGGGACGGCCCAAGGGGATCGTGCGCGACAACGGGGGCCACGCCGTCGCCTTGGCCTGGTCGATGCCGAACCTCTTCGGTCTGCAGCCGGGCGAGACCATGTTCACCGCCAGCGACGTCGGCTGGGTGGTGGGCCACTCGTACATCGTCTACGGACCGTTGATGGCTGGCTGCACCACGGTGATGTACGAGGGGAAGCCGATCGGCACCCCCGACGCCGGATCGTTCTGGCGGGTGGTGTCCGAGCACCGCGTGCACGCCATGTTCACCGCGCCCACCGCGATGCGCGCGATCAAGAAGACCGACCCGGACGGCGAGCTGGTCCGCGGGTACGACCTGTCGTCGCTGCGCACACTGTTCCTGGCGGGGGAGCGGCTCGACCCGGACACCTACCACTGGTGCTGCGACCTGCTGGGCGTGCCGGTGGTGGACAACTGGTGGCAGACCGAGACGGGCTGGCCGATCGCCTCGAACCCGCTGGGACTGCAGGAGCTTGCGGTCAAGCCGGGCTCGCCGTCGGTTCCGGTGCCCGGCTACGACGTGCAGATCCTGACCGGGGACGGCACGGTCGCGCCGGCCGGGACGCAGGGGGCGGTGTGCCTGCGGCTGCCGATGCCACCGGGGACGTTACCGACCCTGTGGGGCGACGACGACCGATACGTCGCCGGCTACCTGTCCACGTTCGAGGGCTACTACCTCACCGGTGACGGCGGCTATCTCGACGAAGACGGCTACCTGTTCGTGATGGGGCGCACCGACGACGTGATCAACGTCGCGGGGCACCGGCTCTCGACGGGCCAGCTGGAGACCGCACTGGCCGGGCACCCGGCGGTCGCCGAGTGCGCGGTGATCGGTGTGCGCGACGAGCTCAAGGGCCAGGTGCCGCGAGCCCTGGTCGTGCTCAAGGGCGGTCGTGGTGGGGACGACGTGGAGGCACTGCGGGCTGAGCTCGTTGCCAGGGTGCGCGAGGAGGTCGGCGCGGTGGCCGCCCTGCGTCGGGTCGACGTCGTGGCGGCGTTGCCGAAGACCAGGTCGGGCAAGATCCTGCGCAAGACCATGCGCGAGATCGCGGACGGGAAGACACCGACGGTGCCCTCCACGATCGAGGACGCTTCGGTCCTGGACGACGTGGGCGCTGTGCTGCGAGGCGGCTGATCCTCGAGCGGCGGGGCCGTGACCGCGTCGTCAGTGCTGGTGGTCGTCAGTGCTGGTAATAGTCAGTGCTAGAAGTAGTCAGTGCTGGTCGCCGCGCACCGACCGGTCGTCCTCGTCGGGCGCGCTGCGTGCCCGCAGCAGCCGGCGCAACGACTCCAGCCGTGGCGGCCCGGAGGCACCGGCTTTCCCCGACGCCACGAAGTCGTCCAGGCCGCAGTCGTTCTCGTCGTGGCTGCAACCGCGCGGGCACAGCGGCTCGCCGGCCGCCAGGTCCGGGAACGACTGCAGCAGCTGCGCGGGTTGGACGTGCGCCAACCCGAACGACCGCACGCCCGGGGTGTCCGTGACCCACCCAGCCGGTCGGCCGTCGGCATCGCGCAGCCGCAGCGCGACCGCCGACGACGAGGTGTGCCGACCCCTTCCCGTGACCTCGTTCACCCGGCCGATGGCGCGGTAGGCCCCGGGCACCAGTGCGTTCACCAGCGTCGACTTGCCCACCCCGGAGTGACCGATGAGCACGCTGTCCCGGTCGTCCAGCCGTTCCCGGACGGCCTCGAGCCCGACGAGCTCGCCGGTGGGGGTACGGCTGGTCAGCACCGTCGCGAGGTCCAGAGCCTCGTACTGGGCGACAAAGGCGCGCTGCACCACGGTGTCCACCAGGTCGGCCTTGGTCAGGCACAAGAGTGGTTCCAGGCCAGCCGCGTAGGCAGCCACCAGGCAGCGGTCGACCATCCGCGGCCGCGGCTCCGGGTCGGCCAGGGCGGTGACGATGACGAGCTGGTCCACCCCGGTGACGATGATCCGCTCCACCGGGTCGGTGTCGTCCGCGGTGCGCCGCAGCGTCCCGGTGCGTTCAGCCACCCGGACGACCCGGGCGAGGGTGTCCGCAGCACCGGAGGAGTTCCCCACGATGCCCACCCGGTCGCCCACGATGACCCCGGACTTGCCGAGCTCGCGCGCCTTCATCGCGTGCACCTCGCGCTCCTGCCCGCCCTCGTCGACCAGCACCGTGTAGCGCCCGCGATCGACGGTCAGGACCCGGCCGGGCACGGCGTCGGCGTGCGCCGGGCGGTCCTTGGTCCGCGGCCTCGACCCGCGGGGGTTGGGCCGGACCTTGGCGTCGGACTCGTCGTAGCGGCGCCGGCTCACCCCGAGG
>JAABUN010006757.1_pt1 | contig 12931 bp, 12 predicted proteins | sample 5559311 | NCBI WGS metagenome assembly JAABUN01 (sample SAMN10711877, study PRJNA513370) | rock metagenome | isolation source: Antarctica rocks | place: Antarctica: Victoria Land, Siegfried Peak sud | reverse complement strand
CGATCCGCCGCACCCGCGCCGGCCTCAAGGATCCCAAGCGTCCCGGTGGCTCGTTCATCTTCGCCGGCCCGTCCGGCGTCGGGAAGACCGAGCTGTCCAAGACCCTGGCGGAGTTCCTGTTCGGCGATGAGAACTCGCTGATCATGCTCGACATGAGCGAGTTCATGGAGCGGCACACCGTCTCGCGGCTCGTCGGCTCGCCTCCCGGCTACGTCGGCTACGAGGAGGGCGGCCAGCTGACGGAGAAGGTGCGCCGCAAGCCGTTCTCCGTCGTACTGTTCGACGAGGTCGAGAAGGCCCACCCGGACGTGTTCAACACGCTGCTGCAGATCCTCGAGGACGGTCGCCTGACCGACTCCCAGGGCCGGGTCGTCGACTTCAAGAACACCGTGCTGATCATGACGTCCAACCTGGGAACCCGGGACATCTCCAAGGGCTTCAACCTGGGCTTCCAGAAGGACAACGACAAGATCGGCGCCTACGAGCGCATGAAGACCAAGGTGCAGGACGAGCTCAAGCAGCACTTCCGGCCGGAGTTCCTCAACCGCATCGACGACATCGTGGTGTTCCACCAGCTTTCCGAGGACGAGATCATCCAGATCGTCGACCTCATGCTGGCCCGCCTCGATGCCCAGCTTCGCAACAAGGACATGGGGCTCGAGCTCACCGGGCCGGCCAAGCTGCTGCTCGCCAAGAAGGGCTACGACCCGGTGCTGGGGGCTCGGCCGCTGCGCCGCACCATCCAGCGCGAGCTCGAGGACGAGCTGTCCGAGCGGATCCTGTACGGCACGCTGCAGGCCGGCAACATCGTCGTGGTGGACGTCGAAGGTGAGGGCGACGCGGCGAAGTTCACCTTCCGCGGCGAAGCCAAGCCGATCGACGTGCCCGACAGCCCGCCGGTCGACCTGGCCAAGGGTGGCAGCACCACCGACTAGTCCCGCGTCAGGCAACGTGTTCCTCGCGCGGCTGCGCCTTCTGCGGTCCCGCGGGCACCATGGTCCGCATCCGGGAGCTGAGCTGAGAGGGCATCGGCGGAGTCCGTCACCCTCGAGATGCCCGACCCCGCGGCCGCCGGAGCCTGAAGCCGTTCTGAGGCCCGGTCGGTCCGACGCCTCGGCCGGGCGCGATCAGGTAGACCTGGGGTCTCGCCGCGACCGCGGCCCCGTCCGGCAGAGAGAGACTCGAAGAGCATGGCTACGAGGAGGGGTAAGGCGTCGTCTGCGCTGCACGCCGCCGACAGCCACGACCTGATCCGCGTGCACGGCGCGCGCGTGAACAACCTCAAGGACGTCAGCGTCGAGATCCCGAAACGCCGGCTGACGATGTTCACCGGCGTCTCGGGCTCGGGCAAGAGCTCGCTGGTGTTCGGCACGATCGCGGCGGAGTCGCAGCGGATGATCAACGAGACCTACAGCGCGTTCGTGCAGGGCTTCATGCCGACGCTGGCCCGGCCCGAGGTCGACGTGCTGGACGGGCTGACGACCGCGATCATCGTCGACCAGGAGAGGATGGGCACCGACCCGCGCTCCACGGTCGGCACCGCCACCGACGCCAATGCGATCCTGCGCATCCTCTTCAGCCGGCTCGGGAAGCCGCACATCGGCTCGCCTCAGGCGTTCTCCTTCAACGTCGCCTCGATCTCGGGCGCCGGCGCGGTAACGATAGAGCGCGGCGGCCGCACGACGAAGGAGAAGCGAACCTTCAGCATCCTCGGCGGCATGTGCCCGCGCTGCGAGGGCCGGGGCTCGGTGAACGACATCGACCTCACCGAGCTGTACGACGACGGCAAGTCGCTCCACGAGGGGGCACTCACGATCCCCGGCTACAGCATGGACGGCTGGTACGGCCGGATCTTGACGGGTTGCGGCTTCTTCGACCCGCAAAAGCCGATCACGAAGTTCACCAAGAAGGAACTCGACGACCTCCTCTACAAGGAGCCGACCAAGATCAAGGTCGACGGGATCAACCTGACGTACGCGGGTCTGATCCCGACGATCCAGAAGTCGTTCCTGGCCAAGGACATCGACGCGCTGCAGCCGCACATCGGTGCCTTTGTGGAGCGGGCCGTCACCTTCACCGTCTGCCCCGAGTGCGACGGCGCCCGGCTCAGTGAGGCGGCTCGATCATCGAAGATCAACGGGATCAACATCGCCGAGGCCTGCGCGATGCAGATCAGCGACCTGGCCGGGTGGGTGCGCGGTCTCAATGAACCCTCGGTTGCGCCGCTGCTCGCGTCGCTGGGGGAGACCCTCGTCTCGTTCGTCGAGATCGGGCTGGGCTACCTCTCGCTCGACCGGCCATCGGGCACGCTGTCGGGCGGCGAGGCGCAGCGCACCAAGATGATCCGCCACCTCGGCTCCTCGCTCACCGACGTCACCTACGTTTTCGACGAGCCGACGATCGGGCTCCACCCGCATGACATCGAGCGGATGAACGACCTGCTGCTGCGGCTGCGGGACAAGGGCAACACGGTGCTCGTCGTGGAGCACAAGCCGGAGACGATCGTGATCGCCGACCACGTCGTCGACCTCGGCCCGAAGGCCGGGACCGAGGGCGGCGAGGTGATGTTCGAGGGGACTGTCGAGGGGCTGCGGGGAAGCGACACCACCACCGGGCGACACCTCGACGACCGGGCAAAGCCCAAGACCGAGAACCGGAAGTCCACCGGTGCCCTGGAGATCCGTGGCGCGGACCGGCACAATCTGCAGGACGTCGACGTCGACATCCCGCTCGGCGTGCTGGTGGTGCTCACCGGGGTGGCGGGCTCGGGCAAGAGCTCGCTCATCCGCGGCTCGGTCTCGGGCCGGGACGGAGTGGTGACCGTCGGCCAGGGCGCGATCCGCGGCTCGCGGCGGAGCAACTCGGCGACGTACACCGGACTGCTCGACCCGATCCGGAAGGCGTTCGCGAAGGCCAACGGCGTGAAGCCGGCGCTGTTCAGCGCCAACTCCGAGGGTGCCTGCCCGAACTGCAACGGTGCCGGTGTCAGCTACACCGACCTCGCGATGATGGCCGGTGTCGCCGCCCCTTGCGAGGTGTGCGACGGGAAGCGGTTCTTGGCCCAGGTGCTGGAGTACAAGCTCGGCGGCATGGACATCAGCGAGGTGCTGGCAATGTCGGTGACCGAGGCCGAGAAGTTCTTCGGCGACGGCGAGGTGAAGCTCACGGCCGCTCACAAGATCCTCGAGCGGCTCGCCGACGTCGGGCTCGGCTACCTCAGCCTCGGCCAGCCGCTCACGACGCTGTCCGGCGGCGAGCGGCAGCGGCTCAAGCTGGCCACCCACCTGGGCGAGAAGGGCGGCGTCTACGTCCTGGACGAGCCGACCACCGGCCTGCACCTCGCCGACGTCGAGCAGCTGCTCGGTCTGCTCGACCGGCTCGTCGACTCCGGCACGTCGGTCATCGTCGTCGAGCACCACCAGGCGGTCATGGCGCACGCCGACTGGATCATCGACCTCGGCCCCGGCGCCGGCCACGACGGCGGGCAGATCGTCTTCGAGGGCACACCCGCCGACCTCGTCGCCGCTCGCTCCACGCTCACCGGCGAGCACCTCGCGGCCTACGTCGGCACCTGAGCGAGGCCCTCGCGGACACCCAGGTACCCGGGCAGGGCGAAGCTGCCGTCTGGCAGCGGGTCGACCAGGCCGTCGGCGACCAGCCCGTCCAGCGCCCGGGCCCGCTGCACCGGCTCCTCCCACACCTGGTCGAGCCGGCCGGCCGGGACCGGGTCCGGGCTGTCGCGCAGCGCCTGCAGCAGCCGGCCGCGCACCTGGCGATCGGTGCCGGCGTAGCCCTGCGGTCGCCGCACCGGGCTCTGCAGGTCCGGCCGCCCCGCCGCCGTCCAGGCGCAGGCTGACTGCACCGGGCAGCTCGGGCAGCGCGGAGCGCGGGCGGTGCAGACCAGGGCGCCCAGCTCCATGAGGGCGACCGAGGCCGTGGCCGCCGCGTCCGGATCGAGCGGCAGCAACTGCTCGACCAGCGCGAGGTCGCTCCTGGCAACCGGAGCGTCGGCCCGGCCCTGGACGGTGCGGGCCACCACCCGACGGACATTGGTGTCGACCACCGGCACCCGCTGGCGGTAGGCGAAGGCGGCGACGGCGCGCGCCGTGTAGTCGCCGACCCCGGGCAGCGCCAGCAGCTCCGGGACGGTACGCGGCAGCACGCCGCCGTGCCGCTCGACGACCGTGCCGGCGGCAGCGTGCAGACGCAGCGCCCGCCGCGGGTAGCCCAGCCGACCCCACATCCGCACCGCCTCGCCGGGGGCGTCCGCGGCCAGCAATCGCGGGGTCGGCCAGCGCTCCAGCCAGGCGGCGTACGCCGGCAGGACCCGCGCGACGGGCGTCTGTTGCAACATCACCTCGCTCACCAGCACCGACCACGCGTCGGCGTCCGGTCGGCGCCACGGCAGGTCGCGGGCGGCGACCGCGTACCAGGCAGTGACGGCGTCGGCGAGGCTCGTGTCAGGCACAGCCGGAGGGTAGGCGGCGGACTAGGCTGCCGTAGATGGCGCTGCACTGGCGGCCGGTCGGACCCGAGCCCGAACAGACGTACTGGTGGCGACGTGCCTCGCTGCTCGCCGGGGTTGGGCTGGCGGTGTTCCTGCTGCCCGGGCTGCTCACCGGGCGGCTCACCGCGGGCGAGGAGCCGGACCGGCTGGCTGAGGGCGGATCGGCCTCCACGCCCGATCCGACGATGTCCGAGCCCGCGGCGAGCGAGCCCACAGTGAGCCCGTCGGCGAGCCCTCCCGCCGAGGCCGGGTGCCCGGCGACGGCCGTACAGATCCTGGCGGGGGCTGATCAGGACAGCTATCGCGTCGACGGCCGTCCGGTGCTCGAGCTGCGGGTGACCAACACCGGCACCTCGCCTTGCACGCTCGACCTCGGCCCGGCGGCCGTCGAGCTGCTGGTCTACTCCGGCGGCGACCGCATCTGGTCCAGCGACGATTGCTCGTCGGGCGACGCGGCGAAGATCACCTCGCTGGTGCCCGGCGAGCCCTCGTCCACCATGTTGACCTGGCCCGCTCGCCGCTCGCTGCCCGGGTGCGCGGGTCCTATGGAGCCGGCTCAGCCCGGCACGTACCGGGTCACCGGGCGGGTCGGAGAGCTGCGGGTCGACGGCGGGTCCTTCCGCTTCGCCGACTGAGACGCGTCGTCAGCTTGACGCGCCAAAGGTCCAGCGCGTCGGTGAGCCGGCGAAGTCCGCCTGCAGCAGTCCGAAGGCGGTCACGGGCTGCACACGGAGGAGGAGAACGGCCACGCCGTCGAGGAAGTCGAGGCCGTACTCGACGGTGTACTTGGCATTCATCAACTCGAGGAACCGTCGCCGGTCCGGTTCGTCGCCGCACACCTCGGCGGTCCCGTCGATGACGACGGGGTCGTTCGCGTCGTCGATCGTGACGGTGCAACGCCCGTCCGCCGCGAGGTTGCGCACCTTGCGCGCGGCCGCCGCGCTGCTGAACCAGAAGGCTCCGTCGGTCCACACGCCCCAGATCGGCATGACGTGCGGACGGCCGTCCGGCCAGACCGACCCGTGCGGCCGTGACCATGGCGCATGCTAGCGACGGCCCGACCTGTCAGGCCACGGCTCCTCTGCTGCTCACGGCGGTGCCGGCGGGGAGGGCCACGACGGCCTGGAAGGTGCGGCTCAAGGTGCGCACGGCGGCATCGAGGTCGGGTTCGGAAAGGGTGAAAGGCACTCGCAGGTGGTCCTCGAAGGCTCCGCCGACACCGAATCGGGGCCCCGCGGCGACGCGCAGCCCGAACCGAGCCGCGTTGGCCGCGATCGCGGTGCTCACGGGTGCCGGTAGACGGGCCCAGAGCGAGAGCCCGCCGGGCGGGCTGTGCGCGGTCCAGCCCGGGAGTTGGGCCGCGAGCAGGGACAGCAGCCGGTCGCGGCGGGCTGCCAGTCCCTGGACTCGTTGCGGCAAGACGTCGTCCGGGCGGGCGAGGAGCTCGACTGCGGCGAGTTGTTCGACCACGGGAGAGCCCAGATCGACGGTGGTGCGTACAGCGGCAAGCCGGGTAATCAGGTCGGTCGGTCCGCGAACCCAGCCGATGCGCAGGCCGCCCCAGTACGACTTGCTCATCGATCCGAGGGTCACGACCTCGCGGCCGTGGCTGGTGACCGGCCGGGGTGCCGGCGCGTCCAGGCCGAGATCGACCAGGGCTTCGTCGATGACGAGCAGCGTTCGGCTCTTCCGTGCGGCCTGCACCAGTCGGGCGCGCTGCTCCTCGCTCATGCATCGGCCGGTGGGGTTGTGGAAGTCGGCCACGATGTAGGCCAGTCGCGGGGCGGTCTGTCGCAGCGCCGCTTGCAGGCCGGGCAGGTCCCAGCCCGCTGTCTCCGGGAAGCCGACGGGGACGGTGCGGCAGCTCGCGGCGGCGATGGCGTCCAGGGCGTGCGGGTAGCTGGGATGGTCCACCAGGACGCGGTCCCCCGGCGTGGCCAGCGCACGCAGCAGCAGGACCAGCCCGTTCTGCGCTCCCGCCGGTGATCAGCACCTGGTCGGGGCGGGTCGGCAGCCCGCGTGCCTGGTAACGCTCGGCGACTGCTGCGCGCAGGACGGGTAGGCCGTGTGGGTCGTAGCCGTGGCCGGGCAGGTAGGCGGCAAGCGCTGTCAACGCTGCGGTGTAGGCCTCGCGCGCGACGCTGACGGGGGCCGGCAGCGTCGCGTAGGCAAGGTCGAGCAGCCCCGGCGGCGCCAGCAGGCCGGGTGCGGCAGGCTGTGCGCCGGGGCGGCCGGGCACGGCCGTCGTGCTCCGCGCGCCCTGCCGACTGACCAGGTGACCCTGCTCGCGCAGCGCGGCGTACGCGGCGGAGACCGTCGTGCGGCTGACCGACAGGGCATCCGCGAGCTCGCGCTCGCTGGGCAGGGCAACCTGCAGCGGCAGCCGGCCGTCCACGATCAGCAGACGCAGCCGGTCCGCCAGCTGCCGGAAGACAGGGCCACGGCCGGTCGGGCGACCACCCAGCAGCTCGCCGAGAGCCGGTGCGCCGATTACCCGTCTCATGAGGCCAGTGTGCCGCGACTGGCTCTGGTTCGGCAGGCCAGTAAGGGCCAGGCTAGGGCTCATGGCCTCACCGCGGCTCCTTCAGCTCTTCCTCGGGCTCGCGCTCTACGGTGTGTCCCTGGCCATGATGGTCCGGGCCGACCTGGGGCTCGACCCGTGGGACGTCTTCCACCAGGGCGTCGCCAGGCGGACGGGCCTGAGTTTCGGGACGGTGGTGATCGCGACCGGCGCGGCGGTGCTGCTGCTGTGGGTGCCGTTGCGTCAGCGCCCGGGGGTCGGGACGGTCAGCAATGTCGTCGTCCTCGGCCTGGTCGTGGATCTCGTCCTGGCCGTCCTGGGCACGCCCGCCAGTCTGCTGGGCCGCGCTGCACTGCTGGCCGGCGGCATCGCGCTGAACGCTGTGGCCACCGCCGCCTACCTCGGAGCGGGGCTCGGACCCGGTCCCCGTGACGGGCTCATGACCGGGCTCGTGCGATGCACCGGGGGTTCGGTGAGGATGCTGCGGACCGCCATCGAGGTAGCCGTCCTGGCGATCGGTTGGTCCCTCGGCGACACTGTCGGCGTCGGGACCGTGCTCTATGCCGTCGCCATCGGGCCGCTCGTGCACCCGCTGCTACCCGTGTTCGAGTTCAGGCCGGCAACCAGCCGGCCCCTCCCTGATCAGCTGGCGGAACAGAGCCCGCACGTGCCCCCAGGCGGGACACATGATCAGGTAGGGGCGGGCAGCGGACCGGCTGCGGGGGCCGAGGCCGCGGGCGCATTCCTCGTGGCACCGGCGGGGGTGCCCGACTCGCTAAAGCGCGACGCCGAACGGATACATGCGGCGTACGGCCTGGCGCTCTCGGACGCGATGCTCACCGCCACCGTCTTCGGGCTGGGTGGCGTTGTTCGGGGCGGTGAGCTTCGAGGTGTTCGGGCAGTACGGACCGGAGCGGTTCGCCGAGCCGGCAGCGATGTTCGCCACCCTCGTCGATCTGCTCAGCGTTGCGCTGGGACTGAACAGGGATCGCCTGAGGACAAGGTGGTCGTACGATTCCGATGTGGCCTTCGAGCGGATCACCGTCGACCCCGGTCGCATGGGGGGGGTGCCATGTCTCCGTGAGCTCCGCGTCACGGTGAGCATGGTCCTGGGTCGACTCGCCGGGGGCGGGACCGTGGAGCAGCTCTTGGACGATTACCCCTACTTGGAACGGGGTGATGTGTTGGCCGCCCTCGAGTACGCAGCAGCAGTCGTCAACGAGCGCGAGGTGCCGGTCGCTCGGCCGGCATGAGACTCCTGCTCGACGCCAACCTGTCCCCCGCTCTTGCCGAGCCGCTGACAGCAGCCGGTTACGAGACCGTCCACGTCGCCGATGTCGGTCTGCTCACGGCGAACGATGACACCATCTTCGACTACGCGGTCGCCGAGGGCCTGGTCGTGGTCACGGCCGACAGCGACTTCCCGATGATGCTGGCGCTGCGCCGGGCGGGACGTCCGTCGGTCGTACTTCTGCGGCATGTCACCCATCTCCCGCGAGGCGTGCAGGCCGCGCTCTTGGTGGCGAATCTGCCGGTCGTGTCGCTTGACCTGTCCGCGGGTGCGGTGGTCTCGTTGAGTCCGACCCGACTGGCGGTCCGGGACCTACCGATCACCTGAGTCACCGAGCTGTGTAGGCGGCAGCCAGTCGTCGCGTCGCCGGGCGAGCGGTCAGACGTAGCGCTCCAGGATCGAGCTCTCCGCGAGGCGGGACAGACCTTCCCGGACGCTGCGCGCGCGGGTCTCACCGACGCCTTCGACGACCTGCAGGTCGTCGATCCCGGCGGCGAGCAGCTTCTGCAAGCCGCCGAAGTGCTCGACCAGCCGGTCCACGACCAGGCCGGGGAGCCGGGGAACCTTGGCGAGCAGGCGGTAGCCGCGGGGGCTGACCGCCGTCTCGAGGATCTCGGCGTCGGCGCGGAAGCCGACCGCCTTGGAGACGGCCGACAGGTCGAGCAGCTCTCCTCCGGTCAGGCCGTCCAGCTCGAGCAGCGCGTCCTCGAGCTTCTTGGCCCGGCGACCGCTGCCGCTGACGAGGTAGTCGCGGACGACCAGCTCGCGCTCGCCGTCGACGCCGGCCATCAGCTCCTCGAGCTGCAGCGACAGCAGCCGGCCGTCGGTGCCGAGCTCCACGACGTAGCCCTCGATCTCGGTCGCGATGCGGCGCACCATCTCGAGCCGCTGACTGACCGCCATCGCGTCGCGGACGGTGACGAGATCCTCGATCTCGAGCGCGGACAGCGTGCCGGCGACCTCGTCCAGCCGCAGCTTGTAACGCTCGAGCGTGGCGAGTGCCTGATTGGCCCGGGACAGGATCGAGGCGCTGTCGTCGAGGACGTACCGGCGGCCATCGACGTACAGCGCGATGATCCGCATCGACTGGCTGACGCTGATGACGGTGTTGCCGGTCTGCTTGGCGACCCGCTCCGCGGTGCGGTGGCGGGTGCCGGTCTCCTCGGTCGGGATGTTCGGGTCGGGCACCAGCTGCACGCCGGCGCGCACGATCTTGCCGAGGTCGGCGGTGACGACGACGCCGCCGTCCATCTTCGACAGCTCGCGCAGCCGGGTCGCGGAGAACTCCACGTCGAGCTCGAAGCCGCCGGTGCACAGGCCCTGGACGGCCTTGTCGTGGCCGAGCACGATCAGGGCGCCGGTGTTGCCGCGCAGGATCCGTTCCAGGCCGTCGCGAAGGGCGGTACCCGGGGCGACAGCGGCCAGCGTGGAGCGCAGCAGGTCCTCGGTGCTCGCCACCTGCGTCCCTTCTGCCGCGGGGGTTGTACGGCGGAGTCTAGGGACGCGGGAATGGCCCCGCTTGGCTGCCACCGCCTACCCCTCGACGAGGGTCAGCGGCCCGCGCTGAGCACCCGACGTCGGGTGCGTGGCGACGTTGTCGAGCGCGACCAGCGCCTGCCACAGATCGGCTGCCTCGAACACCCGCATGCCCTGCGGCGCCGGTCCGCTGCCGACCGGGACGATGGCGCGGGTGAAGCCCAGCCGGGCGGCCTCGGTGAGCCGGCGCTGCAGGCCGCCGACCTTGCGCAGCTCGCCGGACAGCCCCAGCTCGCCGAGCGCGAGGACGTCGCTCGGCAGCGCCCGGTCGTGCACGGCGCTGGCCAGCGCCAGCGCGATGGCGAGGTCGGCCGACGGCTCGGCCAGGCGTATCCCGCCGACGGTCGCCGTGTAGACATCGCTGCCGGCCAGCGGGATGCGGCAGTGGCGCTCCACGATGGCCAGCACCATCGCGACGCGCGAGGAGTCAAGACCTGAGACCGCGCGGCGGGGATGGGCGGTCGTCGTCTGGCCGACCAGGGCCTGCACCTCGGCGAGCATCGGCCGGCGGCCCTCGACGGCGACCGTCACGCAGGTGCCGGGGACGGGCCTGCCGCGGTCGGACAGGAACAACCCGGACGGGTCGGCCAGGCCCTCGATGCCGTTGTCGGTCATTGTGAAACAGCCGACCTCGTCGGCCGGACCGAAGCGGTTCTTGACCGCCCGCACCATGCGCAGCGTGGAGTGGCGCTCGCCCTCGAAGTGCAGGACGACGTCGACGAGGTGCTCGAGCAGGCGTGGGCCGGCGACAGCACCGTCCTTGGTGACGTGGCCGACCAGCACCGTGGCGATGCCGCGCTCCTTGGCCAACCCGATCAGCGCAGCCGCGACGGCACGGATCTGCGTGACACCACCCGCGGTGCCGTCGACCTGTGCGCTCGCCACCGTCTGGATGCTGTCGACCACGAGCAGCCCCGGCTGCACGGCATCGACGTGGGCGATCACCGCCGCGAGGTCGGTCTCTGCCGCCAGCCACAGGCTGGGCGCCAACCCGTCGGTGCGCCCCGCGCGCAGCCGGACCTGCGCGACGGACTCCTCACCCGTGACGTACAGCACGGGGGTACCGTCCCGCGCCGCCCGAGCCGCGACCTTGCTGACCAGTGTCGACTTGCCGACCCCGGGCTCACCGGCGAGCAGCACGACCGCACCGGGGACCAGGCCGCCGCCGAGCACCCGGTCCAGCTCGTCGACGCCGGTCGGACGCGCCCGGGCGGCCTCGACGTCGATGTCGGCGATGGGCCGGGCGGGCGCGCTCACCGGCCCGGCGGACAGCGTCACGCGGGTCGCGCCCACCTCGGCGAGGGACCCCCATGCCTGGCACTGCGGGCACTGTCCGAGCCACTTGCCGACGCTCGCGCCGCACTCGGCGCAGCGGTGCGTGGGGCGGTCCCGGCCGGGCGGTCGGGTGGACGGGCGCGCACTGCTCACAGCCATGCCGCGGACGCTAGCGGCAGCCCCCGACACCGGCTGGGCCGACCGCCGGACTGTGCGGACACAACGCCGACCTACTCGGTCGCGGTCTCGCCCTGCGGCGCGGTCTCCGCGCCCTCCCCCGCCTTCTCCTCGCTGTGTCCGCCGGTGGGAGCCTGCAACGCCGGCTCGCCCTCCTCGCTGCCCTCCTCGCTGGTGTAGACCGGCCGCTCCGTCGAGCCGGTCAGGGCGATGGGGACGAGGACCGCCACGGTGCCGTTGACCTCGAAGCTGAATGACAGCGAGACGTACTCCCCCGTGTGCAGCGGCGCTGTCAGGCTCTCCAGCACCAGCGTCACCTCCTCCCGGGTGCTGTCCCGAGCGGGGACCTCCGGCAGCCCGGGTTCGCCGTCGCTGAGGATCTCCACCTCTTCCGCCGCCGCCGTGGTGACCGAGACGAGCCGGTCCGCCTCGTCGGCCCTGTTCGTGATGGTGACGGTGACGGTGGCGCTCTCGCCCTCCTCGTGGACGTTGCCTGTGTCCGGCGCGAGTACGGAGATGTTGCGCAGCGCGAGCGAGCCGACCTCGGTGTTGGTCGCGTTGCCCATCCGGCGTTCCTGGTAGGTCAGTGCGCTCATGCCTGCGCCGCAGCCACTGAGCCCGACCGCCAGCAGAACCGCGAGAACTACGGCGGTCGGCCGACCACGACGGGCATTCACGAAGCGTCTCCTTGGGCGAGAAGCGGAAGGTCGGCGGCGATGTCGGAGGGCCGCACGCCCCCCGGGTAGACGACCGGCAGCCGGTCGGCGACGTCGAAGCCGAAGATCGTGCTGGCGTGCCCCACACCGTAGCCAAGCGGCCCCAGGTGCGTGTGGGGGGCTGTCCCCCGCGGTTCCTCGTGCTGGTCCGGCTTCCCCGGAAGCGTCTGGACCTGCTCCTCCTTCATGGCCGGTCGTACGCCGACGGCGGTCTGTGCCGCGTCGACCTCAGCCTGGGTGCCGACCAGCCCGACGGACTCGGTGGAGAACTGGTCCAGCCAGCGGCGCAGCAGGGCCGGATCGTCCCGGTCGGGGTCGGTGGTCACGAACACCACGACGGTCTGCTCGCGCAGGTCCGCGGTCGTCTGGCGCAGCGCGCCGGCGATGTCGGCCATCGCCGTGGGGCACTGGTCGGGGCAGTTGGTGTAGCCGAAGTAGAGCAGCGTCGGCCGGCCGCGGGTCTGCTCCGCGAAGTCGTAGCGGTTGCCGGCGGTGTCCCGCAGGACGAATGACGGCCGCCCTGCCACCGGCTCCGGCTCCACGCCGTGGAAGGCGGCCGCCGCGACCTGTCGGGTCGAGTCGCTGCCTCGAGCGCCGGCCGAGCATCCGCTCAGCAGCCCGGCGAGCAGCAGCGCCCCCGACAGCATGGGCAAGGCGCGGCGCAGGAAGGGCATGGCCGTAGTGTCTCAGCCGGGCGCGAGGACGGCACCGCGGGCGAGAAGCAACCTGCCGCGGCGAGCCGATGGAGAGGGACAAGCACCCGAACCGACGTCTGTCAAGGTCGGATCATGCCCTCTGACCTGCGACGATGCGTTCGGAGGTCCGGTTGGCGCGTGTTATCCTGCTTGCGGCGAGAGGGGCCAAACATCCATGACGTTCGCAGTTGGCGAGACCGTCGTCTACCCGCA
>JAABUN010006756.1_pt1 | contig 12935 bp, 11 predicted proteins | sample 5559311 | NCBI WGS metagenome assembly JAABUN01 (sample SAMN10711877, study PRJNA513370) | rock metagenome | isolation source: Antarctica rocks | place: Antarctica: Victoria Land, Siegfried Peak sud | reverse complement strand
CGGGATGTCACTGGAACCGCTACCACCAGGCGTGTAGTCCTTCAGTTCGCCCTTCCGCGCACCGTGTCCGGTAGGCACGAGGGTCCACCCCAGCGGGTCGACATGCTCCCCGTCGAGGATGGTCTCGAAGTGCAGGTGGCAGCCGGTCGAGGAACCCGTGGTACCGACCTCTGCGATCGAGTCCCCACCGTTGACGATGTCACCGACCTCGACCGAGACGCCCTGCAGGTGGTTATAGCTCGTGATGAGGCCGTTGCCGTGGTCGACCTCGACGCGGTTGCCGCCGCCCCACTGGTGCCATCCGACGGCGCGCACCGTCCCGGCGTCGACCGAGTAGACGAGCGTGCCGCACGGGGCGGAGTAGTCCTGGCCGGTGTGGAACTCCCCCGGTTCGCCGGTGATGGGACTCGTGCGGAAGCCGAAGGAGGACGTAGGAGTGAGTTCATCGAGAGGTGCGAAGAGGGTGCGTGCGGACGGCCGGTTCAGGCCACCGGTGGTTGCGGTCTTAACCTTCGCGTCGGTGTCCCCGCTCTTGATCGACGACACGCCGATGCGCGCCTTCGTCGCAGCGAGGCCGTCGAGGGTATTGAGCCCACCGAGGGGCACCAGCAGGGAGGCGCCCACGAAGCCCGTGGGTGAAAGTCCGTCATCGCTGGAAGACACCGAGCTCGACGTCCGGATCTGGTTCGGAGAGACCGCGGCTGCAGAGTTCCAGGACTGCGGGACGATGCCCTGGAAGCCGACGAAGCAGACCACCATCGCAAGACTCGCGTTCATCTTCGTACGGGAGGCGCGCGCCGTCCGCCCATGCACCGTCGATTTGATGCGGTGCTGTCCAGCCTGCGTCACGAAAGTCCCCTTTTAATGTCCTGCTTCACGTGCGCCGATCCGTCCGAGCATCATTGCTTCGCGAGACCATCAACCACCACGCATAACGTTATCCCGCTCGCAGCACCAACGACGACGGATTATTGCAATCTGCTAACAAAATTTAGGAGAACTTGAGGGCACGACGGCCGGAGCGGCCAGTTCGGCATCGAGCCGCTCCACGTGGGCGACGACGGCGGCCCGCCGTGGGGAGCGGCGCGGCAGGACCCGCAGCGCGAGCTGCCATGCTTCGACGTCGTGCTCGGCCTCCTGTAGGGCGAGGTAGTGCAGGACCGTGTCGGGCGCTCCATCGTTGAGGACGGCGTCCCGCAGCAGAACTGAGACCTCGTGCCGGAGCTGGACGACGGCCGGCGCCTGTGAGCGCGGGAGGACCGGCCCCCGGTAGATGCCGAGCGCCATGCGGTGGGCGCCTCGGTGCAGATAGTTGAGTACTTGCACGGCGTCGACGACCAGCTCACCGGGTAACCGATAGGGGCGGGACTGCGGGACGATCGCGTCCGTGTGCTGCGCGATGGCCTTGCGAAGCCGCAGCATCTCGGCACGGACGGTAGTGCCGGAGGCGTCCTTCGGATAGGCCATGGTCGCGAGCTGGTCGGCGGTCAGGCCCTCGGGGTGCAGGGCGAGGATCGTCAGCAGTTCCGCATGGCGGAGGCTGAGCTCCAGCGAAGATGCTCCAGCATGCACGATCCCGTGGTCCGTCCCCAGGATCTGCAGGCTGTTCCGGTACAGGGTGGCAAGCGATCGGGCCGGCTGACGACGACGCCCGCCGTGCAGGCGATTCTGCAGGCGGTGAATGCTCAACTGGGCCTCCGCCGCGGCGACGGCCGCCTCGACGAGGGCCAGCGTGTGCGTCGCAACGGCGTCCGAGGTCCCCGTGATGTCGATGACGCCGAGCACGGTACCCGAATCAGGATCGTGCAGGGGCACCGCGGTACAGCTCCACGGATGCACCTGGGGACTGAAGTGCTCCGCCCCGGCGATCTGCACGCTGCGTCGGAGGGCAAGCGCGGTGCCCGGTGCGCTCGTGCCGACGGTCGACTCGGACCAGTCGGCACCCGGCACGAACAACATCCCTTCTGCCCGACGGCGCAGCTCCCGGTCGCCGTCGACCCACAGCAGCCGCCCGTGCTCGTCGCCGACGGCCACCAGCATTCCGGACTCGAGGCTGGGCTGCACCAGCAGCCGGTCGATGACGGGCATGACCGCGGCCAACGGATGCCCCTCACGGTACGCCTCCAGCTCCTCCTCCAAGCAGAAGAGCCTGGCGCGGGCAGTCGAGGGATCGGGAAGGAAGGTCAGCGATCTGAGCCACGAGTCACGGACGACGCCGCGCAGGTCACCACCCAACCCCGTCCCCTGGCCGAGTGATTCGTGCGCAGCGAACGCCTTGCGCTGCAGGACCTCGGAGGAGAGTTCCGCGACGGCGGTTGAACGGGACGGCGACATCGGCACTCCGCTTCATGACCTGTCCTGCGGGGCAGCGTGGGACAGGTCACAGTGTAGCCGGACTACTCCCCGCGAGAAATGGCCACCATGTGCTCACGGGGGACGAGCTTCACGCGCTCTCTCACGAGCTCCGCGTTGCCAGAGGCGTTGACGAAATTGGCGCCGAGCTTCAGCTCGTGTGCGTCCAGCTTGAGCCACCCGTCCCAGGTGATGTAGCGCACGCCGCGCTCCTCGAGGAGGTTGATGATGGCGTCCTCGGAGGGGTCCTCGGCGGGCGGGAGGTTGAGCCGGTCCTCCAGGAGGAAGCCGATGGTCTCCAGGGCATCGCCTTTCGTGTGCCCGATGAGGCCCACGGGTCCGCGCTTGATCCAGCCGGTCGCATAGATGCCCGGCACCGGTGTACCGTCCTCGTCGATCACGCGACCGCCCTCGTTGGGGATGACGCCGCGCTTGTCGTCGAACCCGACCTCGGGCAGTTCGGATCCGAAGTATCCGATGGCACGGTAGACCGCCTGCATCGGGTAGTCGATGATCTCACCCGTGCCGCGGACGTCGCCGTCGCCGGTCAGCTCCGTGCGTTCGAATTTCATCCCCGCGACCTTGCCCGGCGTCTCGGGCGAGTCGTGGACCTCGACTGGCGAATGGAGGAAGTGCAGGTGCAGCCGGCGGGAAGCCCCCGTGGGCTCGTCCTCGACCAGCCAGTTGGTGAGGGTCTTGACCATCGTCTTGGTCTGGTTGTTCGTCGCGATCTGCTCCTCGGAGCCCGCGTCGAAGTCGAAATCCTCGGGGTAGAGGACGATGTCGACATCCCTCGAGTGGGAGAGTTCGCGCAGCTCCAGCGGCGTGAACTTGACCTGGGCGGGTCCGCGCCTGCCGAAGACGTGCACATCGGTCACGGGCGAGGACTTCAATTCCTCGTAGACGTTGTCGGGGATCTCGGTGGAGAGGAGGTCGTCCGCATGCTTGGAGAGGATGCGTGCGACGTCGAGGGCGACGTTGCCGTTGCCGATCACCGCGATCTCCTTTGCATCGAGCGGCCAGTCCCGGCTGACGTCGGGGTGCCCGTCGTACCAGGACACGAAGTCGGCGCCGCCGAACGAGCCCTCGAGCTCGATCCCCGGGATGTTCAGGTCCGCGTCCCGGATGGCGCCCGTTGCGAAGATCACGGCGTCGTAGAGGCGCCGGAAGTCGGACAGCGTGAGGTCCCGTCCATAGTTGATGTTACCGAGGAAGCGGATGTCGCCGCGGTCCAGCACCTTGTGCAGCGCGTTCACGATGCCCTTGATGCGGGGGTGATCAGGTGCGACCCCATAGCGGATGAGGCCGTACGGCGCCGGGTACTGGTCGAAGAGGTCGATGCTGACGGCGAAGTCGCCGCCCTGGACCTCGTTGGACTTCGTCAGGATGTCGGCGGCGTAGACACCCGCCGGACCGGCACCGACGATCGCGACCCGCAGCGGTTGCGCCGCAGCTGAGGTAGACACTGATTAGCCTTCTTCCCGGTGGAATGCTCCTGCTGAATTCGGTCGCGCAGAATATGCGCACACTCCGTTATTCTAATTGCCGCCGGGCAACGTCGTCGAAAGCAGTGACGGGGATCTCGTGCAGCCTTCGGCGCCGTCCAACCGTGCGGATCGGACCGCAAGGAATAAAGCGCCTCCACGCCCCGTTCACGCCCTCGTGAGCGGAACCAGCGTAAAGACCGCGCGTCCGGCGAGGAGCGAGAACTCCACGGGCATCCTGTTCGGTGTCGGCGCCTACGGCCTGTGGGGGCTGCTTCCGCTGTACTTCCTCATCCTTGCCCCCGCGGGTCCGGTCGAGATCGTGGCCAACCGCGTGTTGTGGTCGCTGGTCTTCTGTGCTCTCCTCCTCACCGCCATGCGGTCCTGGCGTCCCGTCCTGACCGCCATTCGCACGCCGCGAATCGTCGGGACACTGACTATCGCTGCGCTGCTGATCGCCGTCAACTGGTTGGTCTACACATACGGCGTCACCTCAGGGCAGGCCATCGAGGCCTCCCTCGGGTACTTCATCAATCCGATCGTCTCCGTCCTGCTCGGCGTCGTGGTGCTGCATGAGAAGCTGCGCGGGCTGCAGTGGACGGCGATCGGCATGGGCATTCTCGCCGTGATCGTGCTCGCCGTCGGCTACGGGGCCGTTCCCTGGATAGCCCTCACGCTCGCGTTCTCGTTCGGCCTCTACGGCTTCGCGAAGAAGAAGGTGGGCTCCCAGGTCGACGCCGTCTCGAGCCTCAGCATCGAGACGGCGGTCCTCACGCCGATCGCCGCCGGGGTGATGCTCTGGCTCGCCTCGACGGGCTCCGCCACCCTGGCCACCGAAGGACCGGGCCACTTCTGGATCATGGCCGCCTCAGGTGTCATCACCGCCGTGCCCCTCATCTTCTTCGGTGCTGCCGCACGCCGCCTTCCGCTGACGACCATCGGACTGCTCCAATATCTCGCTCCCGTGCTCCAGTTCCTGCTCGCACTCCTCGTCCTCCACGAGGAGATGCCGTTCGAGCGGTGGATCGGGTTCGGCTTCGTGTGGGTGGGCCTCATCCTCCTGACAGTCGACATGCTCCGGACGGTGCGCCGCCAGCCACGGCTCCCGAAGGTCCCCGAACCGGCGACGACGGCAGCCTGAAGAGAGCGCATGACCAGCCAGCAGGTCCGCGATATCACCTTCGGCGGCGCGGTCCACCTCGGACGATTCGGGGTCATCCTCGGAGGGCTCGTCGTCGCCCCACTGATCGGCATCACCGGGTGGTACGCCGGTCTCTTCGTCAACGCGCTGTGCTGCGCCTACGCGGCAGCCCTCGTCACCTACTACCGGCTCTGGCCCCGGATCGGCATCGGGCGTTCCTGGGGCGGCCGCGCGGCTGCGCTCTTCCTCCTCGTCCTGCTGGCCGAGGCGCTGTCCTGGATCCTTCCCGCCGGCCTCGCCATCGCACCCCCCGGAGCCGCCCTGTGGGCGCTGACCCTCCTGCTCGTCGGGTTCAACGAGGAGCTCGTCAGCCGCGGGGTGGTGCTCGAGCGGCTCCGTCGGAGTCTCACCGCCGTACCGGCCGTCGCCCTGACCGGAGCCCTGTTCGGACTCCAGCACCTGTCCCTGTTCGCCACCACCGGCCGTGACACCTATGACATCCTCACCAACGTGCTGTTGTCGGGGATCGTCGGTTTCGCGATGGCGGCCTTCCAGTACCGATTCCGGTGGATCCTGCCGCTCATCCTCATCCACGCGCTCGCCGACTTTACCGCCATCCACGCGCGAGAACCGCACGGCGATGGCTTCGCCGTCGGTACAGCCATCGTGTTCGTCGTCCTGGGCGCGGTGATCCTCAGGACCAGGGACGGGAGCGGGCTCCGGAGGACGACGCCGGAAGCGGCGTGACACCGCCCGCCCTCCCCGGTGTGGCTTGCGGCAGGATCGGGGTCTCGGGGACGTCCGCTGCGAGATAGGCCGTGTTGAACCGCGCGAGCAGGCGCACGAGCTCGACGACGTCGGCCTGTTCCCAGCCCTCGAGTTGCCGGCGGAATCGGCGACGCCGCCCCCCACGGGCGTGGTCGATGCGCCGGAGTCCTTCCGCGGTCAGCGCTACCGGGTACGAGCGCTCGTCGTCACTCGCCTCACCACGCTCCACGAGTCCGAGCAGCTCCAGCGCCGCCACATGCCCGCTGACGGCAGGCTTGCTCATGCCGAGCGTCGACGCGAGATCCGTCACCCTGCTGTCGCCGAGCATCCGGATGGCGGAGAGCACACTGTAGGCGGCCGGCTCCATGGCGGGATCGACCCCGCGGGCCAGCGTCCAGCACACCCGCTGCTCGCTGCGGCACATCGCAGCCGCGTTCTCCTCGACGACGTCGAGCACGGCCGGGCGCTCGTGCCTCGCGGGGTGGTCGTGATCGTTCATGGCCGAATAGTAGGCAGGCGGACGGGCGAATGGAACGGAACAGAGCAAAATCACCCTCCATGACGCCCGTTCGGCGGCGTTGATCAGGGAAAGGCGTTAGCGCGGGGTGCGTACCCAGTCGCGGGGAACGACCACCATGGGGACCGGCAGGGCGCGAAGCATCTTGTTGGCCGTCGCGCCGAGGAAGATCTGGCGGTGCTGCGCAAGGCGGCTCGAGCCGACAATGACGAGTTCGCCCGCGTCCCACTCGATGTCGTCGATGGCCTGCTCGATCGTCCGCCCGTGAGCCACGGTGATCGAGGCCTCGTGACCCTCGGGCAACTGCTCCACCGCGCGGGCCAGCACCGAGTGCGCATGCTGGTGTGCCCTGTTGATCGCCACGCCGGAATCCGGGGACTCGTGCACGTCGAGGGCGACGAGCGAGATCAGCCGCAAGGGGAGGCCGCGGCGCGCGGCGGACTCGACGGCGACGTCGAGCACGCCCTCCGCACCCGCCCGGGTCCCGACGGCGCAGGTCAGGCGGGTGAGGGTGGCACGGTGCAGGTAGCCGCGGGGCGCGAGCGCCACCGGTACTTTCGAGCTGTGCAGCACGGCATTGGCGACGCTGCCCACCGTGAAGCGGCGCAGCAGGCCGTTACTGGAGGCGCCGATGACGATCAGGCCGGCCCCGACGTCGTCCGCCAGTTCGAGGAGTCCCTGGGCGAACGAGTCGGCGAGGCGCACGTGCGTTGCCACCTCGACGCCGTCGGGCACGCCCTCCTTCGCACGGTCGAGCGCTTCCTGCGCGCGGTTGCTGCCCGGGGCGACGCTGCCGTCCTGCGGCCAATCGAGCACCGTGACGAGGTCGATGGCCGACGACTGAGTGAGGGCCAGGGAGGTGGCCAGCTCGAGGGCGTCCCGCCCTCGGTCATTCTCGGTGTAGCCGACGACATAGCGCACGTTGGGTCCTCTTCCTCGGGCGATGGCGGGCGACGCATGCGGGAGCGCCGCAGAGTCGGTCCACTCTAGCGCAGCGCTCCCGGACGCACCGTCACTCCCGGGGGGCGGAGCCCTGCATCAGCACTTCCTGCCGGAAGAACGCCGGGTTGATGCGCGACCACACCAGCATCAGCACGGCCCCCAGCAGGATCACGCCGATCCCGAGGATGAACACCATGCCGATTCCGAACAGCTCCGAACCGGAACCGTATTCGGGATCCATCGAGTCGACCGCCGTCTTGACGAACATGACCAGCAGGATCACGCCACCGAGCAGCGGTGCCAGGAACCGGAAGACCATGTTCCTGGCGCTCGCAAAGGCCTGTGCCCGGAAGTACCAGACGCAGGCTAGCGCCGTGATTCCGTAGTAGAAGGAGATCATCAGGCCGAGAGCGGTGATGGTGTCCCAGAGCGCATTCTCCGAGACCAGGCGTGTGAAGACGTAGAAACCGGCGGCGGCCACGGCGGCGGCCACGGTGGCGTAGCTCGGTGACTTGTGCTGGGGGCTGATGCGTCCGTAACCCTTGGGCAGTGCACTGTAGTGCCCCATGGCGAGCAGTGTGCGCGCCGGGGAGACGAAGGTGGACTGGAGGGACGCTGCCGAGGAGCTCAGGACCGCCATGGACATGAGAATGGCGAACGGACCCATGACCGGGCCGGCGAGCGTCGCGAAGATACTCCCCTGGTTGTCCGGATTTCCCGCGCCGAGTTCGCCGTCGCCCACGCCGGCGTAGGCGAGCGTGGCGAGCGCGACCGTGAGGTAGATGACAACGACGACGACGGTCAGCGCCCCCGCGCGACCCGGCGTCTTGTGCGGGTTGGTGGTCTCCTCGTTCATCGTGAGCGTCACGTCCCAACCCCAGTAGATGAAGATCGAGAGGGAGACGCCCGCAGCGAAGGCGGAGAAGGATCCGACGGCGAAAGGGTTGAACCATTCGGCGCTGATGCTCGTCGCGTCGAAGGCAGTGCCGTTGGCCACATGGATGAAGGCCGCGATCGCGAACCAGGCGAGGACCACCAGCTGGAACGTGACGAGCACGTACTGGACCGTCTTGGTCGCCTCCATGCCCCGGTAGGAGACATAGCAGGCCAGGGCGATGAACACGAGAGTCGTCGCGATGTTCACCGGGAGGTCGAGGGTGAGCTCCGCGATGGCTGGATCATTGAGGAGCTGGGAGAGCAACAGGAAAAAGAAGTCGACGGCGACGGCGGCCAGGTTCGACAAAACGATCACGGTGGCCGCGATGAGGCCCCAGCCGCCCATCCACCCGACCCAAGGCCCGAAGGCGCGGGTGGCCCACGTGAAGGACGTCCCGGAGTCCGGCATGGCGCTGTTCAGTTCGCGGTAGCCGAGGGCCACGAGCAGCATGGGAATGAAGCCGACCAGGAAGATCGCCGGCAGGTTCACGCCTACCTCCGCCACCGTTGGCCCGAGGGCCGCGGTGAGGGTGTAGGCGGGGGCGACGCAGGACACCCCGATGACGACGGCGCCCAGCAGCCCTACGGTCCCGGAACTCAAGCCCTTGTTGCTGAGCCCTGTTCCCCGTCGTGCTGTCTCGTCGATACTCATGCGTCCGCCTCTGTGGGTAAGGCGCCCGGGCCGAGAGTGGTGCCGGGCGTTGCGTACGTACGCGGGACGACGACCATGGGGCTGGTCAGCGTACGCAGGATCTTGTTGGCCGTGGAGCCGAGGAAGATGCGCAGATGCTGCGCGATGCGGTGCTCGTCAGCGGTGTAGCCGACGATGTAGCGCATGCTCAGCCTCCCAGGCCGGTCGCAGCCGACCGCAGCCCCGTGGCCAGCAGACGGTGGAGGGCTGCAGCCGTGCGCTGTCCCATCCGGATGGCGCCGTCCACGTGCTGGTAGCCCTCGGCCGCGATGTCCGAGCAGGACCAGTGAATGGGGCCTACCGGCGTGCGCTGGTCGCGGCCGTAGCGGTGCAGGCCGCCGAGGTCGTAGCTCGAGGCATAGGCACCGCGTGTCCATTCCTCCGATGCCCAGTCCGACTCGTAGTACACCTCGGGCTCGAGGGCCTTCGGGCCCAGGAATCCGGCGATCGAGGAGAGGACGCGTTCTCGGCGCTCGTGCGGTGGAAGCTCGAACATGGCGTCGGCCTTCTCGTCGGAGACGAAGCCTACGAGGGTGCCGCGGGGGTCCTCGTAGTTCGAGTTGTCGTAGACCTCCTGGACGATCGACTCCGCGCTGAAACCCGTCCCCGAGAGCCCTTCCTCACGCCAGAACGGCGTGGCATACACAGCATGGACCTTGATCACGAGCCCGAGCGACTGGTGCTGGTGCATCTGGTGCTGGCGGCGCGGCAGCGGGGGCTCGTAGCTGATGCTCGAGTAGAGGTTCGGTGGGACGGCGACGACGGCGTACCGCGCATGCACCGTCGTCGTGTCCGAGACCACGGTGACGCCCTCGGCGCCGTTGTTCCCGTCCATGCCGCTCCAGCGCAGCGTGCGCACGGGGCTGGAGAGGATGACGTCCTTCCCCAGCTCCGCGGCCATGCGCTCCGAGACCGACTGCATCCCGCCGACCACGCGCTTGTCGAGGATGAAGTCCTCGTCCACGAGGTTCGAGAAGGACCCTGCGGTCGCGGCCATGAAGATCGCCTGGAGTGTGGAGAACGCATGCGCCGGCTTGGTGAGCATGCCGCCCGCGATGAACAGGCCGATGTTGTTGCAGGCCTCCTCGTCGTCGGACTGCTGTCGCAGCCAGTGATGGAACGAGATGGTGTCGAGGGCCCGCGCATCCGGGTGGTTCCACGGCGCCTCCGGGCCGGCCTCCGCGACGAGCCGGTCGAGGAGCGCGATCAGGCGTTCCATCTCCTCGCGGGTGTAGTCGCTGACCGGGAACATGTCTCCGGTGTAGCGGACGGGCCTGCGATCGGGGCCGATATAGACGGAATCGCCCTCGCGGTATCGGGAGAACGTTCCGATGCCCAGTTCGTCGAGGAGCCCGATCAGGACGGTCTGATCCGGCGACACCCATTGCCCACCCACCTCGAAGACGGCTCCGTCGACGACGTCCGTATGCGTTCGCCCACCGACGCGTTCACGCGCCTCGAGGACGGCGACGGAATGCCCCGCCTTCCTCAGTGCGCGCGCTGCAGTAAGGCCCGAGGGTCCGGCTCCGATGATGATGACGTCGCGCTCGATGGTGTTCACATGATCCTTTTTGATGTGCATGGCACGGGCTTAAAAATGAACAAGATTCATTATTGGGCTCTACTATAAGCACGGGCGCCCGGTAAGGGAAGGGAGCGCTCGTAGGATCGACTCCATGACGACAGGGGAGCAGGATCGATGACCGCAGCAACTCCTGCGCCACGGCGCGCCGGACGACCTCCACGCAGCGTCCTGTCGAAGGACCGCATCACGGCGGCGGCGCTCGACCTCATCGCGGACGAGGGCTACGACGGGCTGACGATGTCGGCCCTCGCCCGGCGCCTCCGGGTGGCTCCTTCGGCCTTCTACAACCACGCCGGGTCGAAGCAGGAGGTGCTCGGCTGGGTGCAGGACCACGTGATGACGATGGTCGACGTCAGCGCCTTCGCTGACCAGCCCTGGGACGAGGCGGTACGCCGGTGGGCGTGGTCCTACCGCGAAGTCTTCGCTCGCCACGCACCGCTCGTCCCCGTGATCGCCATCATGCCCGTCACCGATGCTGCCGAGACCCTGCGGATGTATGAGGAGGTTGCGCGCGGCTTCGCGAAGGCGGGCTGGCCAGAGGAGCGAATCGTCCCGGCGATCGTCGCCCTGGAGTCCTTCATCTACGGCTCGGCGTTCGACGTCGTTGCACCGGGCGACATCTTCGACTCCGGCGCGCTGGCGGACGAGTTCCCCGTCTTCACGTCGGCCGTGCGGAGAGCCTCCGACTCAGCGGGCACCGAGACCGCCGCGGACGCAGCCTTCCGGGCCGGCCTCGACGCCATGGTCACCGGGTTGAGCCGACAGCTCGCGGCCCGATCCTCCTGAGTGACTTCGGTGGGCGTCTTACAAGGAGCGTACTGATTGCTAAACCGACTAGCTTTACGGGTACTGAGATAGCTGTTACCGTCTGAGGACGGTCAAGCAACGGCCCACCACTTCTCATTTCCCGAGGTTCGTCATGTCTGTTGCCCCACTTTCCCCGGCCAGCGATACCCAGCACGCAGAGCGCGGCTCGCGGCATTCCTGGTCCGAGCTGGACGCCGCGGACTTCACCGCACCGGAGTCCCCTGCCGAGCTCGTGCCGGAAGTCCCCGACGTTCCCCACGACCTGTCATCCGTCACCACGCGCGAATTGCGTATCCTGTGTAACCACCTCTACCGGACCCTCGACACCGATTACCCGCCGTTCGGTGTGCAGGAGGACTACGAGGCGGTGGTCGAGGTCCTGGCCGAACGAGAGGCGCAGGCTACCGAGCGCACGGAGAGCGAGAAGTTGCGCGAGAAGTTCCGCGACAATCCCGTGGGCTCGCGCTTCGAGCTGTTCCATGACGGCACGATGGTCGGCTACGTGAAGTACGACATGCGGGCCGGACGCATCCGCCTGCTCGAGACCGTCGTCGGCCCTGCGTACCGCCGTTCAGGGCTGGAACCGGTCCTGGTCCGGGAAGCCCTGCTGAACGCCCACAGGCGCCGCCTCGCCCCTGTCCCCTACTGCAGGCACGCGCAATCGTTCCTCGCCGAGAACCCGCAGTTCCGGGCCCTCATCCCGGTCTACTGACCGGTTCCTCACCGCACGAAGGCCCTGCAGCATGGCTGCCGGGCCTTTGTCGTCTAGCCCGTCAGCCGGCGTTGACCGTACGGATGGCATCCTCGAGGACGTCGAGGCCGTCCGCGAGCAGTTCGTCGGTGATGACGAGCGGCGGCAGCAGGCGGATCACATTCCCGTAGGTGCCGCAGGTCAGGATGATGACGCCCTCACGCAGGCACTGCTCCGCGATAGCCTTCGTGACGTCGGTGTTGGGTGCCTTGCTGCCGGGTTCGACGAACTCGATGGCCAGCATGGCGCCGCGGCCGCGGAGCTCACCGACGATGCTGTGGGCGCCGAGCTCGGACTGCAGTGCCGCGAACCGCTCGGTGACCTGGGCCTCGATACTGCGCGCCCGGCCTGCGAGGTCCTGCTCCTTCATGGTCTCGATCGCCCCGAGGGCCGCGGCGCAGGCCACGGGATTGCCGCCGAAGGTGCCGCCGAGGCCGCCCGCGTGGACGGCGTCGAGCAGGTCCGCCCGGCCGGTGATGGCCGAGAGCGGCATGCCGCCGGCAATGCCCTTGGCCATCGTGATGATGTCGGGCACCACGCCCTCGTGGTTCACGGCGAACCACTCGCCCGTGCGGCAGAAACCGGACTGCACTTCGTCGGCGATGAAGACGACGCCGTTGGCTCTCGCCCATGCGGCCAGGGCGGGCAGGAAACCGTCGGCGGGCACGATGAAGCCGCCCTCACCCTGCACGGGTTCGATGATGATCGCGGCGACCGATCCGGCGCCGACCTGCTTCTCGATCATCGTGATGGCCCGTTGCGCCGCTTCGGGGCCTGTGATGGTCGGGTTCTCTTCGCGGAACGGGTAGCTCATGGGTACCCGGTAGATCTCGGGCGCGAACGGACCGAAGTTGGTCTTGTACGGCATGGACTTGGCTGTCAGCGCCATCGTGAGGTTCGTGCGTCCGTGGTAGGCGTGGTCGAAGGCGACGACGGCGTTCCTGCCGGTGGCCAGGCGGGC
>JAABUN010006755.1_pt1 | contig 12937 bp, 13 predicted proteins | sample 5559311 | NCBI WGS metagenome assembly JAABUN01 (sample SAMN10711877, study PRJNA513370) | rock metagenome | isolation source: Antarctica rocks | place: Antarctica: Victoria Land, Siegfried Peak sud | reverse complement strand
GTGGCGGTCAGAAACCGTACGTCTTCGAGGGTGCCGATGGCGGCCGTCGCGCCGACCGCCTCAATCGCGCCGCGTTTTTCGGGCTTGCTGCTGATAACGGTCACGGCGTGGCCTTGTTGCACGAGTTCTTTGGTCAGGGGCGCGCTGATGTTGCCCAGCGAACCGGTTACGATGAGTTTCATGGGCTGGTGTGGTTGGTTGATGGAGCAAAGTTCCGTCGACCAAAAAAGGTAGGGGTAGCCAAATCTCCGGTTGTTGTAGCTGAATCTCCTAGATAGGCTAGTTGACCGCCGCCTGGGGTCAGAATGCTGAGCGCGCATGATAACACTACCCTAGTGGTTTAGTTGATACAACCTGAATAGCTTTACGCTATGCAACCGGCCGTCATTTTCGTGCGCGTCTCCAAAAAGGAGCAGGACTACCAGCGGCAGGTAGAAGACCTGCGCGCCGTGGCCCGGAGCCAGGCCGTGCAGGTGGTGGCCGAGATTGCCGACGAGATTGCCGAGAAGATGAGCGGGGCCCGCCGCAATCAGGAACGGGAGGGGATTCAGCAATTGCTGGGGCTGAGCCGCCGGGGAGCCATCCAGAAAGTATTGGTGAGCGAAGTCTCGCGCCTGGGTCGTTTCACGGTAGAAGTCCTGCAGATGGTGGAAGAACTGACCCAGTTGGGCGTCAGCATCTATGTCCAAAACTTTGGCCTCGAAACGCTCAAAAACGGCAAACGCAATCCGGTAGCCCAGTTCCTGTTCACGCTACTGGCCGAATTTGCCCGTTTGGAACGCGAGACGCTGCGCGAACGCATTCTCTCCGGCCTGGACGAAGCGCGGCGGCAAGGCATAAAGATTGGCCGTCCGGCGGGCACCACGGAAGAAAAGGCCGCTTTTCTGAAAAAGTATGCGGCCGTGGCCCGGCAGCTGCGGGCGGGCCTGAGCGTGCGCAAAACCGCGAAGCTGTGCGCGGTGGCCATCAACACGGTGCGTAAAGTGAAGACCTTCCTGTAACTTTTCTCCCTACTGTCATGAACTTCAAACTACAGTTGGTAGCTTGCGTGTCGGAAGGCGACGCGCCCCTTATCGAAGAGGTCTTCACCTGGAGCCGCGAGGAACTCACCCTAGCCAGCGTGGGCCTAACGCTGGCCGAGTTCCAAGCGCTGCTGCAAACCATCCAGCAGAAACTGATTGGGCGGCAGGTGGCTACGCATCTACAGGCGCATCAGCCCGTCGGCTTGCGCAAGAAGGGCAGTTACCCGCTCCAGCTTAAAACGTTGTTCGGGGACGTAACGGTCGACAGCCCGCGCTACTATTTGCCGCCCACGGAGACGGGACGAAAACTCATAGCCCGCTCCAGCACCTCTTCCCGCAGCACGTGACCCCGGAACGGCTGTACCTGAAAACGAAGTGGGTCAGTTTAATTCCTTAACAGAAAACCGCTGATTTACTCCACGATGTGTTGCCGATTGCGGCGAAACTAACGGGCACGACCATCCAGCAGCACCTGCATGCGGTGGTCGAACAGCAGGAACAGCAGCTACCCCCGGAAGTAGCTTCCTTTCAGGGCGGCTGTCAGCTCGAACGCGAGGCCTTGCCGTGCCCACCCCGAACGCTGGTGGTTGGCCTCGACGGCGGCTACGTCCGGCAGTGGCATAAAAAAGGCTGCTTCGAGGTGATTGCCGGCAAAAGCATTCCCGCGGAGGGGGCAGCCAAATGCGTTGGCTTCGTGCAAGAGGTGGATGCCAAGCCGCGCCGGCGCGGCTTGGAGGTGCTGCGTTCGCAGGGCTTACAGGCCAATCAGCAGGTAGAATTCTTTACCGATGGCGCGCCCGTGCTGCGGTCGCTGACCAGCTATTTGAGTGCGGAGTCCCGCCACATCCTGGACTGGTTTCATTTGACCATGCGCCTGACGGTGCTGCACCAGTACGCGCGGGGCCTATACAGCTAAGCCACGCTGCCCGTGGGCCCAAACCGCTCGGTGCGAATGGCGTCGTCGGGCAGGCCCTGCGCTTGCAGCAGGGTCGCGGCGCTTTCCACCAGCCCCGTGGGCCCGCAGATGTAGCACTGCGGGGCCCCCGGCAACCGCCCCACGGCCGCGGCCAGCATGGCGGCATCCAGCCGGCGCCGGTAGCCGGCCCAGCCTGCCGGGGCCTGGCGGGTGAAGGTCAGGAGCAGGGTAAAGGCCGGGTCGGCCTGGGCCATAGCTTCCAGTTCGCGCTGGTAGATAACTTCTTCCGGGGTGCGCACGCTGAACAGGAGCACGGCCGCGTTGCGCAGCCCGGCGCGCTGGCGGTGGCGCAGCATGGCCATCAGCGGCACCACGCCCGATCCGCCGGCTACCAGCAGCAGCGGCGCGTCGGGGGCCCCGGCCGGCCACACGAAGTAGCCCCCGATGGGGCCCCGCACCTCCAGCTGGTCGCCCACGGCCACGCCCTCGGATAAGTAGCCCGATACCTCGCCGTCGGCAATCAGTTCCACGGTAAGGGCAATTTCGCCGACCTGTTCGGGCGGCGAGGCGATGGAATAGCTGCGCTCGGTTTGGTAACCGTCGGGGGCCGTCAGGCGCAGGTCGTAGTGCTGGCCGGCGCGGTGGGCCGTCCAGCGCGGCAGGCTGATGGTGAAGGTTTTAACGCGGGGTGTTTCGGGCGTGATGGCCGTAACGGTACCGATTTGCCAGTCGAGCCGGCTCACAGGCCGATGCTCGAAGTGCCGGTTTCTTCGTCGTCGCTGCCGTAGCGCTGCTCCTGCCACGGGTCGCCGTACATGCTGTAGCCGGCCGCCTCCCAGAAGCCGGGCTGGTCGTCGGCCATGAAGCGCAGGCCCTGCACCCACTTGGCGCTTTTCCAGAAGTAGAGGTGCGGCACCACCAGCCGCGCCGGGCCCCCGTGCTCGGCGGCCAGGGGCTGCCCTTCGTACTGCAAGCCGATGAACGCCTGGCCGTTGCGCAAGTCGGCCAGCGGCACATTGGTGGTATAGTCGCCGTAAGAAAACGCCATCACGAACTGCGCTTCGGGCTTCAGTTGCACGTGTTCGAGCAGCGTGTCCAGGCTCACGCCACGCCATTTGGTGCCGAATTTCGACCATTTCGTGACGCAGTGAATGTCGGGGTTGAAATCCTGCTGCGGCAGGGCGTTGAACTCGTTCCAGCTCCACTTCGCCGGATTATCCACCAAGCCTTCGAGCCGAAACTCCCAATTAGCCAGCGCGATGCGCGGCGTGGGGCCCGCCGTGAGCACCGGGAAATCCTGGGTTTCGTACTGGCCGGGCGGCAGCTTATGGAGGCCGTCGGTGGGCCGCTTGGCGCGGAAGCCTTTGTTAATGAAGGGCATGGCAGTTGAGGAAAATGTTAACTGGCTGAACGCTAAAACCAGCGCGGGGTTAGTTTTTCGACGCTCGTTAACCGAGCCGATTGGTTGCGGGCTGGGAAGCGTCAAGCCACGCGGCAGGGCCCCAAATTGGTCATTTTGCCCCGCCGTACCTTTGCCCCGGTTGAACGGCAACAATCAAGCCTTCAATCATTAAACAATTCCCCCGATGCGCATCTCCTTCGACTGGCTCAAAACGCTCATTCCCACCGACAAACCCGCCGCCGAAATCGGGGCCCTGCTCACCGGCTCCGGGCTGGAAGTGGAGAGCCTGGAGGAACTGGAAAGTATTCCCGGCGGGCTGCGCGGCGTGGTGCTGGGCACGGTGCTCACCCGCGAAAAGCACCCCGACGCCGACAAGCTCAGCCTGACCACCGTGGACGTGGGCGACGGCCCCGCGCGCCAAATCGTGTGCGGGGCCCCCAACGTGGCCGCCGGCCAGCGCGTGGTGGTGGCCCTGGAAGGCGCCACGCTGCACCCTACGCAGGGCGAGCCGTTCAAAATCAAGAAGAGTAAAATCCGCGGCGCGGCCTCCGAGGGCATGATTTGCGCCGAGGACGAAATTGGCCTGGGCACCTCGCACGCCGGCATCATGGTGCTGGATACCGACCTGCCCAACGGCACGCCCGCCGCCGACTACTTCGGCCTGGGCACCGACACGGTGTTCGAAATCGGCCTCACGCCCAACCGCGCCGACGCCGCCTCGCACTACGGCGTGGCCCGCGAGCTGCGCGCCCTGCTGCGCCAGCCCAGTCATTTGCCCGACGTGAGCGGCTTTGCGGTGTTGGAGAAGCAGAGCAAAATCCAAAGTGTTCTTGATGAAAAAGCGCGCATAAACATCAGCGTGACCATTGAGGATGCCGCCGCCTGCCCTCGCTATGCTGGCTTATTGCTTGATAACGTGCGGGTAGGCTCCTCGCCCGAGTGGCTCCAGCGCCGCCTGCGCAGCATCGGCCTCTCGTCCATCAACAACGTGGTGGATGTGACCAACTTCGTGCTCCACGAGCTGGGCCAGCCCCTGCACGCCTTCGACGCCGACCAGCTGGCGGGACATGCTATCATCGTGAAGCGCGCCGCCGAAGGCGAGAAATTCGTGACCCTCGACGGCGTGGAGCGCACGCTCAAAGCCGACGATTTGGTGGTGGCCGACGGCGCCGGGGCCCCGCTGGCCCTGGCGGGCGTGTTCGGGGGCAAAACCTCGGGCGTGAGCGCCGCCACTACCCGCGTGTTCCTCGAAAGCGCCTATTTCGCGCCCGCCGTGGTCCGCCGCACCAGCCAGGCCCATGGCCTCAAAACCGATGCTTCGTTCCGCTTCGAGCGCGGCACCGACCCGGATATGGTGCCCGTAGCCCTGTACCGCGCCGCCCTGCTGCTGCAAGAAGTGGCCGGCGCCCGCCCCGCCGCCCCGGTCGTGGACGTGTACCCCGTGCCCATCGGCCCGACGGCCGTGCGCCTGCGCCTGCCGCGCGTGGAGTGGCTGGTGGGCCAGCGCATCGAGCCGGCGCGCATCCGACAGATATTGAGCGATTTGGAGATTGCCATCACCGCCGAGCACAGCGACGCGCGGGGCGAGGAAGAATGGACGCTGGCCGTGCCCCCGCACAAGGTGGACGTGACCCGCGAGGTTGACGTTATCGAGGAAATCCTGCGCATCTACGGCTACAACAACGTGGCGCTGCGGCCCCACAACTCGGCCTCCTTCCTGGCGAAATTCCCGAACCCCGACCCCGAAGTGCTGCGCCAGAAGATAGCGGCATTGCTCAGCGGGCAGGGCTTTTCGGAGATTCTGACTAACTCGGTGGTGAACGCGGCTTACTTTGAGGTCCCCGGCGAAACCGACCCGACCCTAGTGCGCCTGCTCAACCCCAACAGCGGCGAGCTGAACGTGCTGCGGCCGTCGCTGCTGCCCTCGGGCCTCGAAACGGTGCGCTACAACGTCAACCGCCGCCAGAAGGATCTTAAGCTCTACGAGTTTGGGAAAACCTACCACCGCCGCCCCGACGGCGGCACCGAGGAGCGCAACGTGCTGGCCCTCTACCTCACCGGCCACGCCACCGCTGAAACCTGGCAGCACCCGGCCCGCAAAACGGCTTTCCCTGACCTGGCCGGGGCCGTGGCGCAGGTGCTGGGGGCCCTGGGCCATGCGCAGCCCGCCCAGCAGCCCACCGGCCATCCGTACCTGGCCGGCGGCTTGGCCTTATTAGTTCATAACCAGCCGGTGGCCCAGGCGGGTGCCGTGGCAGGGCCCCTGCTCAAGCGCCTCGACGTGGGCCAGCCGGTGTGGTACGCCGAGCTGGACTGGGACGCGCTGGTAGCCAAGTACAAAGCCGCCCTGGTGGCCCGCGAGCTGCCCAGGTTCCCGGAGGTGCGCCGCGACCTGAGCCTGGTGGTGGACCAGGGCGTGAGCTTCGATCAGTTGCGCCGTATCGCGCTGCGCACGGAAAAGAAACTCTTGCAGAGTGTGAACGTGTTCGATGTGTACGAGGGCCCCAACCTGGGCGCGGGCAAAAAGTCGTACTCGGTGAGCTTCGCCTTGCAGGACTTTTCGCAAACGCTCAGCGAACAGGCCATCGACCAGGTGATGCAACGGCTAATCGGGCAGTTTGAGCAGCAGGCCGGGGCCCTGATTCGGAAGTAGGAAAGGCGGTTTGGTGGGCGCGGCGTTGGCCGGGCCCGCCGCCAAGCGCGAGTGTAGCCCGCGCTGTACCTTCACCAAAAAAACTTCCACCCCGTGGCATCGTCCCAACAACTGGCCCAACTCGACCGCCTGGAGCGGCAGGTGACCACCTTAGTGGCTGCCTATCAGCAGCTGCGCGAGGAGCTGGCCGACGCCAACACCACCGTGCAGCAGCTGCGCAGCGACGTGCGCGAACGGGACCGGCAGCTCAAGGACCGCCAAAACCAGGAAAATATCGTTAAACTTGTGCAAACCATAGCTGGGGAACCCACCCACGCCAACGAATTAAAACAACGCCTCAACGAATACATCCGCGAACTGGATAAATGTCTTGCCTATTTGAAGGAATAACTCGGTTTTTCATTAATTGACGCTTTATGAGCGAGTTAGCCATAAAAATCCGTATTGCCGACCGCGACTACCCCATGCGGGTGGAAGTGGCCGACGAAGAGCGCCTGCGCCTGGCCGGCCGCCAATTGGGCGAGCGGCTGCGCGAGTTTCGCGAGCAGTACGGCATCCAGGACAAGCAGGACTTGCTGGCGATGGTGGCCCTGGCCACGATGGCCGACCAACTGAAAGTGAGCAAGGAAAAAGATGGTACCGACGCGGCGCTGACCGAGCGCCTGGCCCGCCTCGACGGGCTGTTGTCGGGCGTGGTGCTGGCGGCTTAACGGCCGGCGGCACTGGCATACGTTGGCCCGGTCCGGGTGCCAACGCGGCAATTGGCCGCGCGGCGCCGGGCCCGGCAGGGGGAGTTTGCCGGTTATGGTGTTTGAACCTTTTCAAAACCATAACTCCATGTCTACCATACTATTATACTGTTTGCTGGCCGCCGTGGTCGCCCTTGTGGCGGGCCTGGTGGTGGGCCGGCAGCTGGCCGGCAAAGCCCGCCAGGACCTCGAAGGCCAGGCGCAAGCCAGGGCCCAGCAAATTTTGCAGGAAGCCGAAGAGAAGGGCAACCGCATCCGCGACGAGCGGATTCAGCAGTCGAAAGACAAGAACCGCCAGCAGCGCAACGAGTTTGAGCAGGAAAGCCGCCGCCTCAAAACCGAACTTGATAACGAGCTGACCCAGCGGCGCCAGGGCGTGATGGAGCAGGAGCAGAGCATCAAGAAGCTCACCGAAACCACCCAACGGCAGCTCGAACAGCTCCAGCGCAAGGAGAAAGAGCTGGAAGCCGCCCGCGAGAAAAACCAGGCCGACACCCAGCAGCTGCGCGACAAGGTGGAGGACCAGAACGAGAAACGCCGCGCCGCCCACGAAGCCATGGTGGCCGAGCTGAAGCAGAAGGAGGAAGAAGCTGACGCTCAGCTCCAAAGCGTGCAGCGGCAGCTCGAAACCGTGGCCAGCCTCACCGCTGCCGAGGCCCGCGAGCAGCTCGTGGAATCGCTGAAGAACGAGGCCCAGCTACAGGCCAGCTCCTACATCAAGGACACGGTGGCGCAGGCTAAGCTGACCGCTACGAAGGACGCGAAGAAGATTGTGCTGGAAACGATTCAGCGCACCGCTTCGGAGCACGCCATTGAGAACTGCGTGTCGGTGTTCAACATCGAGAGCGACGACATCAAGGGCAAAATCATCGGCCGGGAGGGGCGCAACATCCGGGCCCTGGAAGCGGCCACGGGCGTGGAAGTGATTGTGGACGACACGCCGGAAGCCATCATCATTTCGGGCTTCGACCCGGTGCGCCGCGAAATCGCCCGCCTCTCGCTGCACTTGCTGGTGAAGGACGGCCGCATCCACCCGGCGCGGGTGGAGGAAATCGTGGCCAAGACAACCAAGAAAATCGAGGAGGAAATCATCGAGATCGGCGAGAAAACCATCATCGACCTCGGCATCCACGGCCTGCACCCCGAGCTGGTGCGGATGGTGGGCCGGATGCGCTTCCGCTCGTCGTACGGCCAGAACCTGTTGCAGCACAGCCGCGAAGTGGCCAACCTCTGCGCCACGATGGCCGCCGAGATGGGCCTCGACGTGAAGAAGGCCAAGCGCGCCGGCTTGCTGCACGACATCGGCAAGGTGAGCAGCGAAGAGCCCGAGCTGCCCCACGCCATCCTGGGCATGGAGATGGCCAAGAAGTACAAGGAGCACCCCGACGTGGTGAACGCCATCGGGGCCCACCACGACGAGATGGAGATGACGGCCATGATTTCGCCGCTCGTGCAGGCCTGCGACGCCATTTCGGGCTCGCGCCCCGGGGCCCGCCGCGAGATGATGGAGAGCTACATCAAGCGCCTCAAGCAGCTGGAGGAAACGGCCAGCGCCTTCAAGGGTGTGAACCAGTGCTTCGCCATCCAGGCCGGCCGCGAGCTGCGCGTGATGGTGGACGCCGAGAACGTGACCGACGAGCGCGCCGCCGAGCTAAGCTTCGAGATTTCGCAGAAAATCGAGAAGGAAATGCAGTACCCCGGCCAGATTAAAATCACCGTGATTCGGGAGATGCGCGCCGTGGCCTACGCCAAGTAAGCAAGCAGATTCGCAACTGCCAGGGGCCCCTGTAGCAACGGCTGCGGGGGCTTTTTGGCTATTTTGGAGCGCATGGTTTGCCGATGCAACCTTTGGTCAGGCGGGGCTAATCCGGTTATCAAAATCCACAAAATTATTACCCGAATGACGCGACAGCTACTAACAAAATTATGGTTGGCAACAATTGGATTGCTTGGCCTGCCGGGCTGCGCCGTGTACCGGCCCATGCAATGCGCGGCCCCGGCTGTGCAAAACAGAAACCAGGTCGAAGTGACCGGCGGCCTGTACTTCAACCGGCGCTTGGAGTTCGGAGCCAACTACTCGCCTGTGCGGCATCTGGTGGTGCGGGTTGCCGGGGGCGGCATGGGTGCCCGCGCCGACAGCATCAGCGCTTATTCCCGCCTCAGCCAATACGAAGTGGCACTGGGTACTTACTGGCCGCTGGGCAAGCAGGTGCTGGTGGGGGCCCTGGGCGGTTTTGGGCAGGCGCACAGCGAACTTCGCTACAGCACCATCGAAACTTCACTTACCACTCATTACGAATTTGACGCCCGGTACAACAAGTTTTTTGGCGAAGCCTACGGCGCGGTGCAGGTCAGCCCCACCCTCAGCCTGGGCGTGGCCTACCGCCTTACGCAAGTGCAGTTTACCCACCTAACCGACCTGGGACGACCGCTGGACGTGCGCCAGATGCTGCGCAGTGAGCCCATGTTTTTTGTGCGCAGCGCGTTTGGTGATGGTCCCAGGGCCGAACGGCCGCTGTACGTACAGTTTGGGTGCGGAGCGTCCGTGCTCCTCGGCCAGTCGGAAGCCTACCAGCAAGCTGCCGATTCGGAGGGCAGTGTATTGGGGCCGTGCCCTTACTTTACGCTGGGCCTGGGGTTTTTCCCGCAAGCTTTATTTAAACGGCGCTGATGGACGGCTCCGGCTTTACCATTTGCCATGAAACATTCTTCCTGCGCGCTAGGGCTGCTGGCGGTGCTGCTCACCGGCTGCGCCACCAACCCCTACGCGCTCACTAACAAGTCGTACCGGCGACAGGCCAAGGCCTACGCCCGCACTTTGCGGGCCCAGCCGCGCTTGAGCGCGGGCCCCGACAGCCTGCCCCAGGCCCCGTACTGGGTGGGCACTACCAACTTTGGCCTGCGCAAGCCCAACCTGGTCGTCATCCACCACACGGCGCAGCACTCGACGGATGAAACGCTGAAAACCTTCACGTTGCCGCGCACGCAGGTGAGCGCGCACTACGTGATCGGGCGCGATGGCCGCACGTTTCACTTGCTCAACGACTACCTGCGGGCCTGGCACGGCGGCGTGGCGCGCTGGGGCAACGACAACGACGTCAACTCCTCGTCCATCGGCATCGAGCTGGACAACGACGGCACCGAGCCCTTCGCCGAGCCGCAAATCAAAAGCCTGCTGGTGGTGCTGAAATACCTGAAAAAAACCTATAACATCCCCGCCGCCAACTTCATCGGCCACTCCGACATTGCCCCAACCCGCAAGAACGACCCCAGCGCGGTCTTCCCCTGGAAACGGCTGGCCGACAACGGCTTCGGCTTGTGGTACGACGAATTGGCGCTGCTCGACACGATAGTAATCGCGCCGTCGGCCGTTGTGTTTCCGCCCATGCCCATGCCCGCGCCCAGGGCCGTGCCCATACTCACGCCCGCCGACAGCACGGCCAGGGCCCCGCTAAATCCCGTCGATGCCTTCGACCCGCGCGAGGCGTTGCGCATCATCGGCTACGACACCCGGGATTTGAACGCCGCCATCACGGCTTTTAAGCGCCATTTCATTCCAAACGCTGTGAACGCCGTGCTGACTACGGACGACCGGCGGATTCTGTTCAATCTGTACAAGAAATACCTGTAAGCGCTAACCGCTATTTTCCCGGTTTCAACTCCCGGAACACGTTGTTTAGCGCCTCGGCCCAGGTGGGGTGGGCAAAGATCATTTCCTGCAATACCTGGTACTTCAGGCGACCGGCCATCGCGATTTCGAGCATGGCCATGACCTCGGCCGCGGCGGCCCCCACGATGGTAGCGCCGAGGATGCGGTCGTCGGCGCCCACCAACACCTTCCAGAAGCCCTCGCTTTCGCCGGTTTGCTGGGCGCGGCCGATGCTGGCCACCGGCATTTTGGCCACCCGGTAAGGTTGTTTTTTCTCCTGCGCCTGGTCCTCGCTGAGGCCGACGCGGGCCACCTGGGGCGCGGTGAAGATGCAGTAGGGCAGGGGCCGCTGCTTGGTCGAGCGGCGCTTGCCGTGCAAAAGAGCGTCGCGTACTATCCGGTAGTCGTCGTAGGAAATGTGCGTGAACTGGGGGCCCCCGTGAACGTCGCCCAGCGCGTACACGCCGCGCACGTTGGTTTGCAGGTTGTCGTTGACTTGCACGAAGCCCTTGGCGTCGGTGGCGATGCCGGCAAAGCCCAGGCCGAGGTCGTCGGTGTTGGGGCGGCGGCCGGTAGCCACCAGCAGGTGGGTACCGCGGATCCGCCGTTCGCCCTGGGCCGTGTGGGCGGTGAGGGTTAGGTGGCCGTCGGGGACCTGGCTGACGCGGCGCACCTCGGCACCCAGCACAAACTCGACGCCGTCGGCGCCCAGGCCGGCTTGCAGGGCCCCGCACACGTCGTCGTCTTCGCGCTCCAGCAGCCGGTTGCCATGCTCGACGATGGTGACGCGGCTGCCAAACCGCCGGTACATCTGGCTGAATTCCAGGCCAATATATCCGCCGCCCAAAATGATTAAGTGCTCGGGTAGCTCTTTGAGGTCGAGCAGCTGCGAGGTGTTGAGGTAGGGCACTTCGGCCAGGCCCGGCACGTCGGGTACGGCCGCGCGGGTGCCGGTGTTGATGAACACCAGCGGCGCGGTCAGGTCGTGGGCTTCGTGCGGGGCGTCGTTGGGCGTCACGCGCACGGTGTGGGGCCCCGTGAAGGCCGCGTGGCCCCACAGCAGCGTCACGCCGGAGCCGGGCGCGGTCAGGTTTTGCTCGATGCCGGCGCGCAGCTTGGCCAGCAGGGCGTCTTTGCGGGCCACGGCAGCGGCCAGGTCCACCCGCAAATCGGCCGCGCCGGGCACGGCGGGGGCGGCCACTTCGGGGGCCGTGCGCAGCAGGTGCAGGCGTTCGGCGGTGGCCAGCAGGGTTTTGGTGGGAATGCAGCCGTAGTTGATGCAGGAGCCGCCCAGCCGGTATTGCTCGATGAGCACGACCCGGCGGCCGGCGGCGGCCAGGGCCGTGGCCAGGGGGTTGCCGGCCTGGCCGGAACCGATGATGATGGCGTCGAACTTGGTGGCAGCGGGCATAGACGGACGGGTTTATCCAGGCATACGGCCAGGGCCCCGCCAGGGATGGATAACAAAGCCTTACCTTCGTCGTTGAGTGATGGTGCCGCCCCAAAAATCGTTTCGTTTCCTGCTGACTGCCCTGGCGCGGTGCGGCGTGCCCGCAGTGGCAGCCGGCCTCGCCGGCTGCACGTCGCTCTATTTCCCGCCGCCGCCCCACGCCCCGCTGCTCACCCAAAAAGGGGAAATTTACGGCAGCGTGAGCACCAATCAGCAGAATAACTTTGCCTTCCAGGGGGCCTACGCTTTTGCCGACCACTTGGCGGCGGCGGGCACGTTTTCGTCGCTGCACCGCTCCAAGAGCGACAAAACGGAAGACTTCGACTTTGCTGAGGCCAGCCTGGGCTACTTCACCCGCCTGCCCGACCACCGGGTGCTGGAGGTGTACGCCGGCTTGGGCGGCGGCGGCACCAGCCGCACCGAGCGCGACAACGACAACATCGCCGCCCGCCGGCTCGAAGGCAGCCTGGCCAAAGTCTTCGTGCAGGTGAACTACGCCAGCAAGAAGCAAAAAAGCATTCACCTGGGCCGCCACGATTTCCCGCTAACCTACGGCACGGCCCTGCGCCTGAGCTACATGCAGCTCAACAATTTCCGTATCGACGGCGTGGGCCAGGCCCCGGTTGGCAACGTCATTTTTGAGCCCGTTACCTTCACGCGGGTGCAGTTGGCGGGGCCGTTCCAGCTCCAGCTGATGAGCGGCCAGGCCTTCGGCCTCCACCCCAACCCGTACCTGAAAGCCGCCAACTCGGTGTTCCAGCTTGGGCTGATTGTGGGCCTCGGCGGCAGCAACTCGTGGAAGCCGGGCGCGGAATAAGCGGAGAATTGATTTCTTAAAGCGGATTCTGAATCAGTGGCCGGTTACGCCTCTACGGCCCCCGTACACTGATTCAACTTTGTACCGTGTGCAATTAGCTGCACAAAGGGCCCTGGCGAATTGCCAGGGCCCTTTTGCTGTATAAGGCGGGTCGTAGCGCGCAAGCCGTAGCGTGGTTGGTGCCTTGTCCTTTCGGCGGGTCTTTTGCCTGCCGCGCGCTTTCTATAAAGTCCTTGGCAAAAAGCAAAACTTATTCGCTTACAGCTTCCAAAGGTGTTT
>JAABUN010006754.1_pt1 | contig 12939 bp, 15 predicted proteins | sample 5559311 | NCBI WGS metagenome assembly JAABUN01 (sample SAMN10711877, study PRJNA513370) | rock metagenome | isolation source: Antarctica rocks | place: Antarctica: Victoria Land, Siegfried Peak sud | reverse complement strand
GCCACTCCCGTGTTTTGGTCAAAGCCTCAGTGGGCGTCCAACCTCTATGCGACTCAAATTCGCCGTAGGGCGCGGGATAAAAATCGCGTCGGTCTTTGTTGTCGGTGCGAAATGGCATGACAACGTGCAAGTCGCCAATGACGTGTTTGCCGTTGATTTTGAAGCGCGCCAAGCGTCCGGCGCGCTGGGCGAGACGATCAACGGGGCATAAATCCGAGATCATCAAGTTCGCCGAGATGTTGACCGACAACTCGCCAATTTGCGTCAAAATGGCGACGCCGCGCGCTTGTCCCGCTTTGCTTGCGTCCCACGCGTCGGCGCCGAGCATTTCAATGAGATGCTTTTCCTTGCGCGCTTTGTCTGGCTCGGTGAAGCGCGAATGGTAAAGCACAAACGCATCATTGCTTTCGTCATCGTCGTCTTCTCTGGCGTGCCAACCTTTTTCGATGAACCAGTTGCAATACTCCTGCGCGCGCTTGACCGTGTTGGCGTAGATAATAGTTGGTTCGCCGTCGAGAGCGGCTTGCAACAAATCGGCGATGTCGGCGGGCATCTCCATTTCTTTGGCGAAATGAACGCGGCAACGCGCCCGCTTCAAATCGCTTTTGTCCTCGTATATTTTCTTGAGACGCGTGCCCGACAAAGAGTAGAGTTCCAACGCCGACGGCGGAACCGTCGCGCTCATAACCAAAACTGGCACTTTGAGAACGCGCAAAGCGCGCAGGAGCGTGACCAGATTATATTGGGTGAACTCGTCGTAAAAATCAGCTTCGTCAACCACGACGCACGCGTTGGCCATGCCCCAGAAAATTGAGTGGTGATCTTCGCGCGCGCCCGTCAACGCGATGCAGAGATGATCGAGCGTCGTCACGGTAATGGGCGTTTCAATTTGGCGCGCCAATTCCTGTTCCTTTTCGATCCAACGCGCGTCGAAGCCCACATTATTTTGCTCGCGCGTCTTGCGGTTGAAGTAGGCCGTCGAGTGATAAATCCCGACTTGCGAGAGCGTTTTAGCGGTGTTGACAGCCAAAGCGTTCGAGGTAAAACGCGTTGGCATGGCGATAATCAAACGGTCGGCGCGGCCCTTCTCGATTTGATGTTTGGCCCACATCAAAGCCGCGTCAGTTTTTCCGGCACCTGTCGGCGCGCGCAGAATCGCTAATTCTTCGTCCCAAAGAGTGGGAATGATTTGCTGCACGCCGCGAAGCGACGGCTGGCCGGTGACTTTATCTATGTGCGGAAAGTCATAGGTAAAACGTTCGAGTTTGGGCAACTCTTCGCCACTCTCGCGCGCCGAAGCGCGATGATCGGCGAGTTGCAACAACGCGCGCGGGCCGTCGTAAAGATAGCGTTTGAGAACGGCGGCTTCGTAGCTTTTCGGGTCGCTTAAGCGAAACTCGCCGTTCCAGCGCACGAAGTCGCGCCAAAACGGGGAGAAACCCGCGTCGTCGCTCCAACGCTTTTCGGCACGACGCGAGAGTTTGCGGTGATGCGCGGCGATGGCCACCAAATCGGATTTGGTGTGCGGCTCGCCACTGGCTTTAAAACGCACCAACGAATCCATCTCGTGGCGGATGCCGCTCTTCATCAAGTTGGTGCCGCGCGCTTTGGGATTGACTTTCCACAATTCGTAATCGGCCAGACACGCGCGTTGCCATTTGGGATGCTCTTTTCCGGCATCGTGCCAGAGCGCGCAACGGTCGAGGCATTCGCGCAGATTCTTCTGCGTCAAACGCGCGTATTTGAGTTCGACAAATGGGCGCGCATCCAACAGCGCGGTCGCTTCATCGCGGACATGTTGCGTGTGTTCTTCCAGCGACAGGCCATTAGATTTGGCGAGGATCATAGTTTAAGTTCCGGCCTCAAACGCGGCGGTTGTGACGACGGGCGCATCGGCGGGCGTTGGGTCGAAGAGTTCGTTAGCGTCCAGAAACTTGCGCGCTTTCTCATAAGCGTCGAACACGCTGTCGCCCTCTTCGCTGGTGTCATCGCCGAAGAAAACCTGCGCGCCGCGCGCATCGAGTTCTTTCAAGATGTTTTTGCGCTCGGTCTCGCCCGCCTTGAAGTAGCGCGCGGCTTTGCGCGAAAGGCGCGTGTCAAAGGCAATCAAAACCTGTTGCGGCTCGGCGGAAATCGCGTTGCGCGCCTGGTTCGCGTAGTCGGTGATGGCGCCCGTCGCTTCGAGCGCCAGAGCGATACGCCGCTTGCGCTCATCGGCGGGAATGTGCTTGACGTATTCGGTATCGAGATGCAGTTCGTCCACATATTTGAAGCGTTTGCGGACGCCGACGGCACCAACGTCAATGAAGAAGCTCATGTGCATCAGGTCTTCCTGCGAAAATTCGCGCGTGGCAAGGGCTTGTTCACGCAAGGTTTCGTTGACCATTTTTATGCGAATCAGCAAGTCGCGTCCAACCTCGCTTTCGTTGATGGCAACGGCGGGCGTGGCTGAAATCGGCGCGGTGCGGCGCCCGGAATAGGACTCTTTCTTGGTCTGCAAGAAGCCGCCCAAATCGGCGCGCAAGTCTTTTTCGATAACAGTCGTGATGCCGTCGCCGTTGGAGACGTAAGTGTCGCCTTTGTTTTCGTCCGAGACGTTGAGGCGTTCGATGGCGCTGAAAAGCGCCTGACGCTGCATCTGGCCCGAAATGTAAACGCGCCCATCGGGGCGGCGCTTAATGGACGAGGCGTTGCCCAACACTTTTTCGCCACCGTTGGCGATATGGTCGCTCATCGGAGCGAGCAGAGAAACGAGGATACCTTTGATTAGCATGATGTTTGAGGAAATTTGGAAGCGTTCGGAGAGGAATTAATCGGCGAGTTCGTCGGAAATCGTCGTAGGTTCGGGCGCGTTTTCTGCGGGAGCGGTGGCGGGCGTTGGCGGCTCGCCCGAATCTTTGCGCGGCGCGCGCAGGCGCATATAGGCCACGAGCAAGTGAACCGCGTCTTGCTGCGAGATTTCGCCCGATGCAACGGCATCCATGAAGCGTTTGGATGGGGCGGGCGCGTCGTCTTGCAGCAAACGCCCGGCGCGCGTCGAGATGCGAAACAGCAAGTCTTGGGGCGATTTGGCGCTCATGGCGGCGCTTTCAAATTCGACCAGAATTTTGGCTTTGGCCTTGCGGACTTTGGCCAAACGGTCTTGCGCGCCGGTTTCGTATTCGCCATCGGCGACGAGAAAGGCGGTGCGGTTGAGCCATTGGCCCAGCACGCCCGCAGAATGGACGACTTCGGGAGGGATGTTCATGTGATCTTGGAGAAAATACTCTTGAAAAAGCGGCTTTAAAGCCGCAGGATATTCGGCGCGTGCCGCAAGGAAATCGCGGAAGGCCGGACGAGAAAACAGTTGTAGGAAACGGCTGGTTTGCAGGTAAAACAATTGATAAGCCGGACTCTGCCGAGGAATCAGAGCTTTGTCAATGGAAGCGTAAAGCTGCGTTTCGCGGTAGAAAACATCGAGCATCTCGCTCAACTGCGCTTCAATGGACAGCCGCACGACATGATGGCCGAAGTGAACCTGCGCGATTTTGTCGTAGGAAATGATGTAGAGCGGCGCATCCGCCAGCGATTCCAGCACGCGGGTCGCCCAACCCACTTCGCCCGCCGCAATCGCCCAACGTCCGATGGCGCCCAGCAAGCCGACGGCGCCAAAGGCGGTGGCATCGCGCGGAGCGAAAGGGTAATTGCCGTTGTGAAGGCGCGGGCGCCGGTAATCGGATTTGGGCTTGGCGCCTTCCTTGGGCTTTTTGGCTTTGGTCGCAGCGGGTTTGTCGTCTTTGATCGGAGCAAGCGGCGGCAATTTGGCTTGCATCAAGTCGCCGTCTATGTGCGAGTTCTTCATGCGCTCGAAAAGGTCGATGAAATCGATCAGTTCTGGGATCGGAATGTCGGGAATAATGGCGGTGTTGCGCTCCGACCACACAGCGGGCTTGAGCGGCGTCAGCGTGGCAATGGCCGCGCACGCAGTTTCGAGCAACGTGCCTTTGGGTTCGGATTGCGAAGCGGTGCCATTGTTGATTTTTGCGGTCGTGGGCGCGAACGAGCGCGAATATTTGCGCGCCGAATCGGAGGCATCCTTTCCGCGTAGCGCGGCGATAAGTGCGGCGGAGTTATCGAAAGTGCCTTTGGCGTCGCCGTCAGTTGTGACGACCGAGGGGAAGATGTAAATACCCTGTGAAGCCAACCCCGCCGATTGAATGAGCGTGGTTTTGCTCTGTAACGTCGCCAGAGGAATCGCGGCAAAGTTCAACTCGCGCGTAAAAAGCGGTTCGTCGCCGGTTCTCATGCGAAAATTTTCCAGTCCAATTTCGAGCGCGTAAGCCAACGCCGCGCGCAGCCTGTCTTCGGCCAGATTTTGCGGCTCTTGCTTTTCTTCAAGCGACAAGTTCTTGTCGAGATAAAGTGCGACGGCCAGACCGTAGCGCGTGTAAGGGTGAGCGAGGGGCAAATCGAGCGAGGGTGTTTCCCCTTCGTCGGCCCCTTTGGGCGTTTTGATAGATGGCAGCGGCGGCGTCCAATGTTCTTCGAGTTCGGGTTGCTCGAATAAAGATAAGTTACTGCTCATTTATCTCCTCCCAGGTGGCTTCGACCCAACCTTCGTTGGAGCCGAGATAAAGTGGCGCATCGGGTTGCTGCAACGCCGAATGAATGAGGTCGGCGACAGCGCGCGAAGTTTCGATGCGATAGCGAAAAGGGCCATCCGGCACGATGTATTCGCGCGGCGTGGGACTGGCGTAATACTGCGGGAAGTGGGGCCGTAGCAAAGCGATATTGATTTTGTCGCCCTCTGCAAAGTCACGCAGCAGTCCGGGTTCGCGCCGGGCGTCCGCCGTATCTCCAACGACGATTTGCCCGGCGCGCTTGGCGTTCATCAAAGGAATCATGCTCGCGTCGTAATTGCGCGAGCCATCGGGAAAGCTGGAACCGCGTAGATGTTGCGCCCACAAATCGTCGTAGTGCATCGAAGCCGGAATGTGACTGGCCGCGAAATGGATGTGCCATTGTAGCAGACTTCCAAAACCGACATTGCTTTTGTGCGCGGGCGTTTTATGGCGTTTTTCCAGCTTCTTGAGAATTGGATTACGCTCCTTTTCGCCAATATGCCAACCCAGCGCATTTTCCAGCATGGCCAGCAACATCGTTTCCGAAGGTTGCGGCTGTGAGCGGTAGTATTTGCCCGGAATCTTAGCGACCAAAGACAGTGGCGCCAAGGCTTCGACGCTTAGAATGCCGCGCGCTGAAAAGTCGGGCGGAGCTTTGAGCGGAGATAAGTCCAGTTTCATGGCGTTGGAAAGTTCAATTACAAAGTTCAAAAGCGACGGAGCGCGCCCGATTAAAACCTTCTCAGCGAACAAATTTTCGCCACGCTCGACTACTTTCAATCCGCGCTCCGTCGGCATTAAGATTAACCCAATTTTCATCCGTAGTCAAGCGAAGCGAAATTTTACATTGTTCGACTGTGCAAAAATCGGCTATAATGGATGGCTATGCCACAACATCTCTACGCCGGAGCCGATTGGTCGGGCAAGGCTGACAGACCCAACGAGCCTTTTATCTTTTGTGTTGTGGCTTTGAATGATGCAGAAGCGTGGAATCAGAGGTGCCAGGAGTTGAGAGAACAATTTCGTATGGCGCCGGAGCGGGAATTTCATGGCTACCTGATGAAAGCTGATGCCGAACGTTTGGCAATGTTGCAACGGGCGCGCGATTTGGGAATGAGAATTGGAGCGGTGATTTGCGTCGAAACGGTTCGAGATAACTCGCTGAGTTACCAAAGCCCCGCTTTGGAATTGTTGAATCCGCTTTTTGCGCGCGGGACGTTGCGAACCTTGTGGTGCGATACCGAGATTCAAGGAAAAAAAGCACGTAAAGCTTTTGAAACCGAAGTTCAACGGTGTCACCGCGCAATCCATTCCCAAGTCCGCTTTGAAGCGCGAGTGCGAGATTCGCACAGCAGCAACTTGATTCAATTGGCCGATGTGATGGCCTATACGCTGAGAACTCAGGCGATGGGGAAAGTCAAAAGTCCGGCGTTGCGCGAGTTTTTGAAAGAGATAGCGAGCGATGACGCGAATCTGATTCTGACTCGTTGAAAATAAAGGGCGACCTGCGACTCTATTCGGACTGGAGGCTGTTGACAAGCAGCATACGCCCGAAACAGTCGTATCGTCATCCCGGCTACTGCCGGAGCGAGAGTTCGAGCCGCAGGAACAATTACGCTTTTTAAGATACCCCAAATCGAGCGCAAGTTCCATGCGTTCGGAGTTTGGCGATTGGGCGCAACGGAGAAGAAAATTGACCTGCGGCCCTCTCTGCGCCCAGTCGAGACGACCGCTCTGGGAAAAGCACGTCAGCGCAGAAGGACGCCCCGCGACCGTTCGGGCCGCAGGAACGTTTCGGGTGTTGTCATACCTCAGAGCGGTGGTAAGTTCCATTAGACCAGACTCCCAAAACAACTGCCCGTCAAATTTCCGGCGCCTGTGTTCCAGGCGAAGCGTGTCACGGTTTCGCCGCCTTCAACGATCACCGGGCACACGTTGGCACGTTTATAAAAGTTGTCTTTGATGTGGATTAAACGCGTTTTGGGTTGTTTGAAGGTCGGGTCGAAACTCATCTGCGCGCCCTCGGCGTATTTGCCCAAGCCCGCTTTGTCGAGCTTGTGGCGGAGTGTGCGCGTCAAATAATCGGCGGCGCGCGGGTCGTTGTAGAGGATGTGCGGGTCTTGGTCGCCCTCCTTGTCGCCGCGAATAAAGACCGGGCTGTCGGCGCGAAAAACGCGGCGGGAGCCGAATTCGGGCGTGAGTTGCGACTCGATTTGGACGACCTCCATGCCGCAGCAGACTTCGGGTTGCTTTAACGCGGCGTCGGCGATGCGATGCAGCAAATGGTTTCCGGCGTCGGTATCGGGCGCCGAAACGAACCAGGTCGCGCCGCGCGGAAACGCCAGCGACTCGCCGCGCTTGCAGCCGTTTTGTAGCCAGCCCAGCGAATACAAACTCAGCCCCTCGTGCAGTTCGTTGGCGCCGAGCCAGCGATGAAAGGCGCCGGTCAGGAAGTGCGGGTAGTTGAAGGGCACGGCGCTTTTGTTGGGCGAAAGGTGAAAATGAAGTCTCATGGTGTTCGATTAACAGGGCTGAAATTAAGGAAGCCCGGTTGTGAGTTGTAACTGTTATTCAGCATACCTCAGCGCCAACTGCCGCGCTTGCGAGGCGACTTGCACGACAAGTTCGGGCGGGCTCAGGACATGGGCACTGGCGCCGTATTGCAAGACCCAGCGCGTCAGTTCGCCCAGCCCGCTGGCGCGAAAGCGCAGCACCACGCCGCCATCTTCGAGTTCCTCCAAATGCTGCGTGGCGTGAAAGTGCCGCTCGCGGATGTAGGGCGCCTGCGCCGCGTCGAAACGCACCGCGACATGGTAAGTCTGCGGCCCCGATTCGGCGCGAAAGCCGCTTTGCACGAAATCTTCGGGACAGAAATCGCTCTGGCGCGCGAAACCCTGCGGCAAGAGTTTCGCGTCCTCGACGCGGGCGATGTTGAAGGTCAGCATCTTGGTTTTGGCGCGGTCGTAGGCCAGCAAATACCAGTCGCCGCCCGCGTTGACGATGTGATGCGGCTCCAACTGGCGCCGCGAACTTTGCCCGCGATAGGCGCTGAAGTAAGTCATGGCCACCACTTGCTGCGCGGCGACCGCCTCTTCCAGCAGCAGAAAAGTCGCGGGCACGACGGCGGCTCTGGGCAACGGTGCAAAGGTCAGATTGCGCCGCAAAGCCTCCAGATCAACGCGGACGTTTTCCGACAAACTCTGCCCGATCTTCTCGACCGCCAGCAGCAGTTCATTTTCCAGAATCGGCTCCAGTTGCCGTTGCGCGGCTTCGACCGCCAGCAAAAGCGCCAACAGTTCGCCGCGCGTGATGATCGCGCTCGGCAGCGTATAGGACTCCTCGGTGTAATACCAGCCGCGCCGCTCCCTGTGGAATTCCAGCGGCGCGCCCAACACGTTGACCAGATACGCCCGGTCGTTGAAGATCACGCGCCGCGATACTTCCAGCTCAGTGGCGAGTTGATCGGGGTGAGGAAAATCACCCGCACGGATGCGCTGGTTAATTTCCATCAATCTTCGCAGTTGGTCGCGCTTGGGCATAATTGAAGCAAACTCCTCTCGACCGCTACATACTTTACAACAGACCAGTGCGCCCCAAGTGCACTGAATAATTTTCTACCTTTTTGAGTGCAGCGTAAAACTAATCAAAACAAAAAATTTCAACGAATATCTATCACCTTGCTCAAGCGCGTATTGGCTTAGTGACGCGGCAGAGCGTCACAGGCGAGGCCATCGCATACTGGCGCTGCAAGAAAGCTTAATTTCTCAACTCCTCCCGAAAACCGTTGAGACTCACATCGGGGTTGCTTTAGAGGTTGGGTTGCAGTTGACTTACCATCGTGAGCTACGAGCCGATTTTTATCATCAGCGCGCACCTCTTGCAGTTGGCCGAAGAGATCGTGGTGTTGCGAGAGCGGATCGAGCGAGCGACCCTCTCTTTGGCCTGGGTTCCCGCCCCGCGCTGCAAAAGGACACGCGCACGCGCAACGTTCACGCATCAACGGCCATCGAGGGCAACCCTTTGACATTGGAAGAGGGGCGTCCCATCCCCTACTCCGATGCGCGGGTCAGGCGCGAGGTCTTGAACTATTTCGCGGGGTTGCGTTACATCGAGAAGCACGCGCATAAACCGAGCATCGGCCACGACGACATTTTCGATCTGCACCGCGTTCTGGCGGCCAATGAAACTGATGCGGCCCCTGATCGAAGCGGCCCTCGTGGAAAAAGTGGGGCCAAAGAAAACCGGGCGCTATACGTTGAGAAGACCTTGAAACCGCCGACGATTGCCGGTCTTTTCCCACTTTTCGATCCAGAATACTCTCAAAACTCGTCGTCGCTTATTCGGCCGGGGCTGACGAATCGTTCAAACAGCAAATATCGTCGCGGGCGTTTAGGAGCAAGAAACGCTGGGACAACATTAGGCGCGGAACACGCGACGCGTTATGTTTCCCTCGTTCGAGGCAAACGTAGCGGCGCTATCGAAGTGAAACAGCGGAAATTCCATAGCCAACATACAACCTTCAGATGTCGCTATTCTGACCTGCTCCCCAAAGCGTCCTCACTCAAAAGTAGAGTTTAGGGTTTTGATTGTGCCCATTCTTTGGGCGTGAGGTAGTTGAGTGCGCTATGCGGGCGCACGGTGTTGTAATCCTCTTTCCAGGCCGCCAGAATGCAGCGGGCATGAAAGAGCGAGGTAAACCATTCCTGGTTCAAGCACTCGTCTCGTAGTTTGCCATTGAATGACTCGATGTGGCCGTTCTGCGTCGGTTTGCCCGGTTGGGTAAAGTGCAGTTCGACGCCGTGTTTGCGCGCCCACTCGTCCAAGGCCAGACTGCGGAACTCTGGCCCGTTGTCCAGGCGCAGTGCCTGGGGCGCGCCGTGAATGACGCGCAGTTCCTCCAACACGCGCACCACACGATGCGCGCTCAAGCTGGTGTCGGCTTCAATGGCCAGAGCCAAACGGCTGGCGCCATCCATCACGTTGAGAGTGCGGAAAGGACGGCCACAAGCCAGAGTGTCATGAACCAAGTCGAGCGTCCAGAGTTGATGGGCGCGCACGGGAATGAGCGCCGCCACAGGTTCGCCTTTTCTTCTTGAGCGCCGTTTCTTGGGCCGTAGATGCAGCTTCTCTTCGCGGTAAAGACGATGCGTCTTTTTGCGATTGAGAGTCTCGCCTTCACGCCGCAGCAGGACGTGCAGACGCCGGTAGCCCCAGCGGGGGCGTTGCTCGGCTAACTCGCGCAGACGGTCTCGAACCTCTTGATCGTCGCCGCGCTTGGATTGGTAACGCAACACTCTGGGAGCGCTACCCACCAGTGTCGACGCCCGGCGCTGTGAGAGGCCATGTTGTTCTTGCAAGTAGCCCGCGACTTCTTTCTTCATCGCGGGCTTCACCATTTTTTTGCCAGCACATCCTTGAGCGCCACGATGTCCACAGCTTGATCGGCCACCACGCGGCGGAGCTTGGCGTTCTCGGATTCGAGTTGGCGCAGACGCTGGGCTTCAGACACGTTCATGCCGCCGAACTTGGCTTTCCAGGCGTAGAAGGTGGCGCTACTGATGCCAGCTTCGCGGCAGACCTCAGCGGTCGTGCGACCGGCTTCTTGTTGTTTGAGGATGCCAAGTATCTGCTCCTCGGTGAATCGGCTCTTTTTCATCTTTTCTGCTCCTTTGGGTTGTCCCTGTTCTATTTTAGAACGAGGACTCTTTAGGGGAGCAGGTCAATTCCGCTCGCTCGCCGGAATCCATCTATATAGCGTCGGAACCGAAATCCCCAGATTGGCCGCCACCTCGCGCGGCGCCGCGCCCGATGCCAGCAGCTTTTTCGCCGCTTCCAACTTCGATTCGGTCATCGCGCGTTTGCGCCCGCCGACGCGTCCCTGCGCGCGCGCCGCATCCAATCCAGCGCGCGTGCGCTCGACGAGCAGCTCGCGCTCCATCTGCGCCAGCGATGCCATGACGTGAAAGAAGAAGCGGCCCGCAGGCGTCGCCGTTTCGATGGAATCGGTCACGCTCTGGAAATGCACGCCGCGCTTTTCCAGTTCGCCGACCATCTCAACCAAATCTTTGACGCTGCGCCCCAGACGATCCAACTTCCACACCACGAGCGTATCACCGGCGCGCAGATGTTCGAGTGCGCGGTTGAGTTCGGGCCGGTCGCGCTTAGCGCCCGACATCGTGTCTTCGTAGATGCGCTCGCAACCGGCGGCGCGCAGAGCGGACGTTTGCAGGTCGAGGTTCTGGTCGCGCGTCGAAACGCGGGCGTAGCCGATCTTGAGGCCGGTTGTGGGAGTTGGTTTCTCAAAACTCATGTTGCGAGTGTAACTTGAGAACGTAGTTTTAAGAATGAGTTTTGAGAAAATGTGCCGCGCTCAGATCAAAATGAAAATTGGGTGGCAGAGAGGATTCTTAAAAACGGTCGTCTTTAAGAGCGAAAGAACCGCGCCCGATGATCGGTCGATCGGTGTGCGGTTCTCATATGGGGGCGAACTACTTCTTATCTGTCTCGGCGTTCTCTTGCTTCAAGCGCGCCACTACATCGGCGCCATGCGTGCGCGGGTTCATCTGCTTATCGATCCATGCGATTTTGCCATCCTTGTTGATCAGAACCGACATTCGCGCCGCCATTTGTTCTTTCGACTTAACTGCGCCATACGCCAAACAAATGGTGCGCGCGCCATCGGGCAACAGAGCAAAGGGCAATTTATAACGTTGAATAAAAGCGCGCTGGCCGTGTGGCCCCTCGGCGGCATCGGTCGAAACCGCCCACACCTCGACGCCGAGCTTTTGCAGGTCGGCGTAGGAGTCGCGCAGCGAGATCACCTGGTTAGTGCAGTTGCCAGTGAAGCACTTGGGGAAAAACGTCAGCAGCACCGCCTTTCTGCCGCGCAAGTCGGCCAAGTGGCGCGGCGTGCCGCTGGCGTCGATCACGTCAATGAGGGGCGCAGTTTGCCCAACGCTGAGAGTCGGCTGCGTTGCGCGCGCAAGCGTAGGCGCGGGGGCACCGTCGGTAGCGTGCAGGGTGGGCACGCATAACAGGAGCGAGCCAACGACAGCGAACAAGAAAAGTGAAGTCTTCATTGTGTCAAGTGTAATATTTCGCGGTTTGGATTGTAGGATAAATCGCCTCACTTTGCCAGACCTACACGCGCATCATAGACGAACTGCCACTTGGATTGCCCTGGAGTCTCGATGCCCACCAAGCGACTGGCTTCATCGTAGGAGTAGGTGCTGTGCCCAACCTGCACCCCGCTTGCGTCTTTGACCACGCTCGCGGTCATGTTGCCATCGCCATCGTAGCCGAAAGCGGCGGTGCTACTCAACACCGCCGAGCTGCTGGCGGTGTTGTAGCTCGAAGTGCCCGTCACCTCTGGTTGAGGCGGTTGTAGAGCGCGTTGGTCTGCGTCTTGGCCACAGCGTCCGTGGTTTGGGTGCGATTGCCCATCGCGTCGAAGCCGTAGCTCTTGTTCACGGCGGGCAAGTCGACGATGGTCAGCGCCGCGCTTTCGCCGCGCGACACTATTACTTTCTCTGTTCTCGGAACTTAGCAACTATACGATCAATGGAATCGAAAACTACTCTTAAAGTGAGTCCTGCTAAGATGATGTAAGACCACTTGTGCCACTCAGGAGAACTATGCCGTGGAAAGCGCATCCAAAACACACCTACTTCTGCGCCCACTCGGTCGATTGCAGTGAGCAGGAGGAGATCCAGCGCCAATGCTAAGATTCCATACCCTATGGGCAACACTCCACGGAGGAGGCGTGTTTTGATCATTGCGATGCCCTTTGTTGAATGTATCCTCCAAGGCCGCCGCCTACAATAGATCTGAGAGCGGTTGTGTCAGAGAAGGGTCCTGCTGTTGCTGTTAATACGCTTCCCCCTACGCCTCCCGCGAAAGCTGCACCCACATCTCTGGAGTTATGAATCCCTCCACCCGTCCCAGTAAACACAACGTTGCTCGCCCCACTTATGGCAAGATTTCTGGCATAGTTTAGACCTCCTGCTCTTATAGCAACGGGAATTCCTGTGAATAGCCACTGCTCGTCTTCAACTGGTTGAGAATTTGTAAGAGGCCGTTCGCAGCGTTTGGGCTACTCCGTCGCTGGTCTGGGTGCGGTTGCCCATCGTTTTCGACAATATCAGCGCCTCTGTATTTTGGTAATGCACCAACTCAAAAACAACCCAGACACTCTCATAGCAACACCTACAACAACACCAAACAGACAATACTGCCATAAAGGAGAGTTGCGTCGCGGGGTAACTAACCATTTCACACTAGTCTCGTCAGCCATCCAGTTACCCATAGCGTAAAAAATCGAAATTAGCAAATAAGCTAA
>JAABUN010006753.1_pt1 | contig 12939 bp, 8 predicted proteins | sample 5559311 | NCBI WGS metagenome assembly JAABUN01 (sample SAMN10711877, study PRJNA513370) | rock metagenome | isolation source: Antarctica rocks | place: Antarctica: Victoria Land, Siegfried Peak sud | reverse complement strand
TCCGAGGGAGTCAATCGGCTGTCCATACGGCACACCTGTCCTAGCGAGAAGAAGTACGGGATAGACCCGGCTCCGTTGTGCACTGCTACCGAACTACCGGCAGGGCATCATCCTACCCACCCTCGGGGCCCACCGTGGCGACTGACCCGCGTCGAGACGCATGGGCGTCAGAGTAACGGAGCGGGCGACGACGCTCCGCGGGAGGTGGCCCTCGATCCTGCCCGCGAGGACTGTCAGTACGACGGCGCGGCCGGCAGCCCGAAGTGCTCCTCCAGGGTCAGCGTCCCTGCGGATTCCATCGCCTGGGCCACCTCCACGCCGACGAAGCGAAAGTGCCACGGCTCGGCCGAGAAACCGGTGATGTCGCTGGACCCGGGCGGGTAGCGCAGGATGGCGCCGAAGTCCGCCGCGTTGGCTGCCGCCCATCGCGCGGCGGCGGTCTCAGCGAAACAGGACCTGAGGGTGCAAGCCCCATCCGCCTGGCCGATATCGAACGCGAGTCCAGTCTGGTGCTCCGAGAATCCCGGACGTGCCGACACGGTGTCCGCCGCCGCCGGATCGCCGTACTCACTCACCCAGTAGGCATACGTGGACTCCTGGGTGGCGAAGGAACGGTATCCACTGACTACAACGAGCCCGACGCCGTCCTCGGCCGCCGCGGCGAACATCACCTCCACAGCACCGGCCGTATCGGGGTGCAGCAGGGCGTTGTCAGTCGCGGCGGGTACGGCCGGAAGGCGCAGGTTGGCGGGCGCGTAATCGTGTGGCACCACGGGTCGGCGCTTGTTGACCACCACATCAGTCGAGCGCGGGTCCGAATGGCGGTCCACAGCGGGCGGCGGGCTCGCCGCGGGAGTGGAACCGGTAGCAACAGGTGCGGGAACGGGCTCCCGCTGTGCAGGAGCAGGTAGTTCCGGCGCCGGAAGGTCCAGAGCGGTGGGAGCGGAGGCCGACGACGTCGGAGCCACGGTGCGCGAGGTGACGGTCGCCGTCGGGCCCTGGTCTGAGCACGCCGGAAGCCCCGCAGCCAGGAACGCCGTCGTCAGGAGCACCATCGCCCCACCCGGCCGCACCCGCATGGTCAGGTCTTTCGCAGCAACATGCGCCGGACGGAGTGGTCCGCGTCCTTGGTCAGGACGAGCTGCGCACGGCCTCGGGTGGGCAGCACATTGGTCACCAGATTAGGTTCGTTGATCCGCTCCCAGATGCTCCTGGCTGTCTGCTCCGCCTCGTCATCGGTGAGATTGGCGTAGCGATGGAAGTAGGACTCGGGATCGGCGAACGCGCCCGAGCGCAGTGATTGGAAACGGTCGATGTACCACTGTTCGATATGGGCGGTCTTGGCGTCCACGTAGATCGAGAAATCGAAGAAGTCGCTCACGGCCAGTCCGGTGATGCCATCGGGGCGTGGACGTGCCGGCGCAAGAACGTTCAAGCCCTCCACGATCAGGACGTCGGGGCGGCGGACCACTACCTCGCGGCCCGGGACGATGTCGTAGGTGAGGTGCGAGTACCAGGGCGCACGCACGTCGGCCGCCCCGCTCTTGACCTCGCTCACGAAGCGCAGGAGCCGACGGCGGTCGTAGGACTCCGGAAACCCCTTGCGCTGCATCAGCCCGCGCCGTTCGAGCTCCGCATTGGGGTAGAGGAAACCGTCGGTGGTCACCAGTTCCACGTTGGGATTGTCGGGCCATCGGCGGAGCAGTTCGCGGAGCACCCTCGCCGTCGTCGATTTGCCCACCGCCACGGACCCGGCGACGCCGATCACGAACGGAGTCCTGGTCGTCGTCTCGCCGAGGAAGGTGTTGGTGGCCGAATGAAGCTGGCCGGCCGCCGCGATGTAGAGGTTCAGCAGCCGGGAGAGCGGGAGGTAGACCTCGCGGACCTCGTCGAGGTTCAGGGCGTCACCGAATCCGCGGAGGCGTTGGACGTCCTCGACGTTGAGTGGGCTCGTGATTTCATGGGAGAGACGCGACCACGTCTGTCGGTCCAGCTCGACGAAGGGTGTAAAGGATTCGGCACTGATGGCCTGTGCGCCCGTGCTTCTCTCACTCACCCCTGAATTCTGCCTGCTGCCCTTCGCATTAACAAACGCGCGCCACCGGTAGGCTGGAGGCCATGTGTGGAATCGTCGGTTATGTGGGCCGGGACAATGGCCAGGGAACAACGACGCTGGGCTCGGTCGCCCCGGCGTTCGAGCAGGAACCGCCCGAGGCGCAACATGGCGCACTCGACGTCGTGATGGAGGGGCTGCGGCGGCTCGAATACCGCGGGTACGACTCCGCGGGGGTAGCCGTCATCACCGACGCGGGCATCGAGTCGCGCAAGAAGGCCGGCAAGCTGACCAATCTGGTCGACGAGCTTGCAGCGGATCCGCTGCCGCGCTCACTGACCGGGATCGGTCACACGCGCTGGGCCACCCACGGCGGTCCGACCGACAGGAACGCCCACCCGCACCTCGCCGACGGCGGCAGGCTTGCACTGATACACAATGGCATCATCGAGAACTTCGCCGAGCTCAAGGCCGAGCTCACGGGTGAGGGCCGGATCTTCATCTCGGACACCGACACGGAGGTCGGCGCGGGGCTTGTCGGATACCTCTACCGCGGGCTCGTCGAGAGCGGCGCGGAGGGCGACCTCCTGACCCAGGCAATGCGGCAGGCCTGCCAGCGGCTGGAAGGCGCGTTCACCCTCCTCGCGATCCACCAGGACCAGCCCGGCACCGTCGTTGCCGCGCGCCGCAACTCGCCGCTCGTCGTCGGGCTCGGTGACGGCGAGAACTTCCTCGGTTCCGATGTCTCCGGCTTCATCGACTTCACGCGCCGCGCCGTCGAACTCGGACAGGACCAGATCGTCACCATCACGCCGGACGACGTCGTCATCACGGACTTCTTCGGCTCACCTGCCCAAGGCACCGAGTTCCATGTCAGCTGGGACGCCGCCGCCGCAGAGAAGGGCGGCTTCGACTCCTTCATGGAGAAGGAGATCCACGACCAGCCCGATGCCGTCGGCCAGACGCTCCTGGGGCGGTCCGACGTCTCGGGCAACCTCGTGCTCGACGAGCTGCGGATCGACGAGTCGATCCTGCGCTCCGTCGACAAGATCGTGGTGCTCGCCTGCGGGACCTCCGCCTACGCCGGGCAGGTCGCGAAGTACGCCATCGAGCACTGGTGCCGTATTCCCACCGAGGTCGAGCTGTCCCACGAGTTCCGATACCGCGACCCGATCGTGAACGAGAAGACCCTCGTCGTCGCCATCTCGCAGTCCGGCGAAACGATGGACACGCTCATGGCCGTCCGATACGCCCGCGAGCAGGGCGCCAAGGTGGTGGCCATCTGCAACACCAACGGCTCCACGATTCCCCGCGAGTCCGACGCCGTGCTCTACACGCACGCCGGGCCCGAGATCGCCGTCGCCTCGACCAAGGCGTTCCTCGCGCAGATCACCGCGGCCTACCTGCTGGGCCTGTATCTCGCGCAGCTGCGCGGCAACAAGTTCCGCGACGAGATCGCGGACGTGCTGGCGGACCTCTCGTCGATCCCCGCCAAAATCCAGGCCGTCCTCGACGACGCAGACAAGATCAAGCAGCTCGGCACGGACATGGTGAACGCCAAGTCGGTGCTGTTCCTCGGCCGCCACGTGGGCTTCCCCGTCGCCATGGAGGGAGCGCTCAAGCTCAAGGAGCTGGCCTACATCCACGCGGAGGGATTTGCCGCGGGCGAGCTCAAGCACGGGCCCATCGCGTTGATCGAGGAGGGCCAGCCGGTCGTGGTGGTCATGCCCTCGCCGAGCGCCCGCGACTCCCTGCATGCCAAGGTCGTCTCGAACGTGCAGGAGATCCGGGCGCGCGGCGCGGTGACCATCGTCATCGCGGAGGAGGGGGACACCTCGGTCGAGGCCTACTCGGAACACGTGTTCTACGTGCCCGCGTCCCCGACCCTCCTTGCGCCGCTGCTGACCACCGTTCCGCTGCAGATCTTTGCGCTTGCCCTCGCCAGCGCCAAGGGGTACGACGTCGACCAGCCTCGCAACCTGGCGAAGTCGGTCACGGTTGAGTAGTGCCACCCGGGAGTCCCCTCGGATCACCGCGGGGACTCCCGGCAGGGCGCCGGGGTGATCACCGGTATCGGAGTCGATGTCGTGGACATCGAACGCTTCCGGCGGCAGCTCGAGCGCACACCGGCCCTGGTCGAACGGCTCTTCGTGCCGCCCGAACGCCAGCTCGGCATCCGGTCCCTAGCAGCACGCTTTGCTGCCAAGGAGGCTGTGGCCAAGGCGCTCGGAGCGCCGGCGGGTATGAACTGGCAGCACTGCACCATCGAGGTGGACGAGGCCGGTGCGCCATCTGTCGTCGTCGACGGGACCGTGGCCGAGGCCGCGCGTGCCCGCGGCGTCGAGATCTGGCACCTGTCCATCAGTCACGACGGCGGGCTCGCCACGGCCATGGTCGTGGCGGAAGGCCGCTCCCCGGGCAACAGATACTAACCGTACTGATCATCGGCTGGCTTGCCGCTAAGCTCGTCCATATGCTTGAAGCATTTTCCGGTGATGACGTCCGCGCCGCGGAGGCACCTCTCATCGACTCCGGCCAGGGTGCTGCCCTGATGCAGAAAGCCGCCCACGGACTCTTCGGCGTGGTGCTCGGGCTGCTGCGGGACGCGGGCCGCGGTACCTACGGTGCCACCGCGGTCGTCCTGGCCGGCAGCGGCAACAATGGCGCGGATGCGCTGTACGCGGGGGAGCGGCTACTGCGCCGGGGCTCGGGTGCGACGGCGATCCTCACCTCCGACCGCGTGCACGCCGCTTCGCTCGAAGCCTTCGTCCGGGCCGGTGGCACGACGGTGAGGCTCGACGACGCTTCCGCGGCCGCTCTTGCCCGGCACGCCGCGGCCGGTGACATCCTGATCGACGGGATCCTCGGGACCGGGTCGAGCGGAGGTCTCCGTGGAGCCGCTGCCGCATTCGTCGCAGCCTTCAACGACGCGGCCGGTCCGCGGGGCTGCCGTTCCACCCTGATCGTCGCATGTGACCTGCCGAGCGGCGTCGGCGTGGATACCGGGCTGATCGAAGGCCCGGTTCTCCATGCTGACGCGACAGCGAGCTTCGGTGCGGCGAAGTCCGGGTTGCTGGTCGGCGGCGCAGTGGCGGCCGGCGAGCTCACAGTCGTCGACATCGGTCTTGATTTCTCCTCCTTCGTCCCCGCGGCGCGCCGATTGCTCGACGCTGACGCGGCGGCGCTGCTGAGACTTCCCGGTATCGGGGACCACAAGTACTCGCGCGGTGTCCTCGGTGTCGCTGCAGGCTCTGCCCGCTACCCGGGTGCGGCGGCACTGGCGGTCGGCGCCGCCCTGGCCACCGGCGTCGGCATGCTGCGCTACCTCGGCCCGGACACCGTCGCCGCCCTGATCCACCAGAGATACCCCGAGGCCGTGGCGTCCAGCGGCTCCATCGCCGATGCCCGGTCACAGGCGTGGCTCGTGGGCCCGGGCGCAGTGGACGACGAAGACCAGCATCGGCGCGCCGTCGACGCCATGAAGTCCGGGCTTCCCGCGGTCGTCGATGCCGCAGCGCTGACCGACCTGCCGGAGCGTGTGGGCCCGCAGGTCATCCTCACACCCCATGCCGGCGAACTGCGCCAGCTGCTGTCCATCAGGGGCATCGAGGTGGAGCGGTCCGACATCGAGGCCGACCCGGCCCGATTCGCGCTGAGCGCAGCCGAAGCCACCGGCGCCACAGTGTTACTCAAAGGCTTCGTGACCGTTGTCGCCGGACCCTCCGGCGTGCTGTTCGCACAGGCCGATGCCACTCCCTGGCTCGCCACGGCCGGATCCGGCGACACACTGTCCGGAATCATCGGGGCACTCGCCGCGACCCTCGCGGAGGACGACAGTGCTGCAGTCCGTGTCGGCGTCGTTCAGGAGGACCTGTGGGCGGCGCTTGCCGCGGCCGGTGCACTGATTCACGGGAGGGCAGGACAGCGGGCAGCGGCGCACCGCCCCATTGTGGTGTCCGACCTGCCGGACCATATCGGTGCGGTACTCGGCGAACTGATCGAGGAGCGTCGCCCGGCGATGTGAGTGACACGATTGACCGCATTCACATTAACCGCATCGACAGCAGAATGCGCTATGTATGGAGCAGGCCTCCGGGGCACCAGGACCCGGGAGCACACAAACAACATCGTGGCAGCCTTGACGGCGCCATGGCAGAAATCACCAAGGAGAACTGATGGAAATATGGCCCGGCGACGCATATCCCCTGGGAGCGACCTACGACGGTACGGGAACCAATTTCGCGCTGTACAGCGAGATTGCGGACTCGGTTGTCCTCTGCCTCTTCGACGACGACGGTGTGGAGACCAGCGTTGAACTCAGCGAGGTCGACGGTTACGTGTGGCACGGATACCTCCCCCAGGTGACGCCCGGACAGAAGTACGGGTACCGGGTGCACGGACCCAACAATTCGGCGGAGGGACACCGCTGTAACCCGAACAAGCTGCTCCTGGACCCCTACGCGAAGGCGGTTTCAGGCGATATCGATTGGGACCAGGCGCTCTTCGGCTACAACTTCGGCGACCCGGGTTCTGTCAACAACGAGGATTCGGCACCGCACATGATGCTCGGCGTCGTCGTCAACCCCTTCTTCAACTGGGATGGTGACCGCATGCCGCGGACACCGTACCACCAGTCGGTCATCTACGAGGCGCACGTCAAGGGCCTGACCCAGCTGCACCCGGACATCCCCGAGGAGCAGCGCGGAACCTATGCCGGCGTGGCACATCCCGTGGTCATCGCGCACCTTCAGAAACTCGGCGTCACGGCGATCGAACTGATGCCCGTGCATCAGTTCGTCAATGACGGCACCCTGCAGGAGAAAGGCCTCTCCAACTACTGGGGCTATAACACGATCGGGTTCTTCGCGCCGCACAACACGTACGGCTCCACGGGGGACCAGGGTGAGCAGGTCCAGGAATTCAAGGCCATGGTGCGCGAACTGCACCTCGCGGGCATCGAGGTCATTCTCGACGTCGTGTACAACCACACCGCCGAGGGAAACCACATGGGGCCCACCTTGTCGATGCGCGGCATCGACAATGCGGCCTACTACCGCCTGGTCGAGGACGACAAGCAGTACTACATGGACACCACGGGTACGGGCAACTCGCTGAATGTCGGCAACCCGCATGCACTGCAACTGCTCATGGACTCCCTGCGCTACTGGGTGACAGAGATGCACGTCGACGGCTTCCGGTTCGACCTGGCGTCCGCGCTCGCCCGCGAATTCTACGAGGTGGACCGGCTCTCGGCCTTCTTCGAACTCGTGCAGCAGGACCCGGTGGTTTCACAGGTCAAGCTGATCGCCGAGCCCTGGGACGTCGGCCCCGGCGGTTACCAGGTGGGCAATTTCCCGCCCCAGTGGACGGAGTGGAACGGCAAGTATCGCGACACCGTACGCGATTTCTGGCGCGGCGAGCAGTCGAGCATCGGGGAATTCGCTTCCCGCCTGACCGGCTCGGCCGACCTCTACGAGCACTCGGCTCGCCGCCCGGTCGCGTCGATCAACTTCGTCACGGCCCACGATGGTTTCACGCTACGCGATCTCGTGTCCTACAACGAGAAGCACAATGACGCGAACGGCGAGAACAACAACGACGGCGAATCCCACAACCGCTCGTGGAACGGTGGTGCCGAAGGGCCCACCGATGACCCCGAGGTACTCGCCCTGCGCGCGCGCCAACAGCGCAACTTCATTGCTACCCTCTTGCTCTCGCAGGGTGTTCCGATGATGCTGCACGGCGATGAGCTGGGGCGCATCCAGAATGGCAACAACAACACCTACTGCCAGGATTCCAAGCTGAGTTGGGTGCACTGGGACAACATGGACCAGCCTCTGCTCGAATTCACCGCGGCGGTGAGCCGGTTGCGGTCCGAGCACCCGACCTTCCGTCGTCGTCGATTCTTCGACGGACGCCCGGTGCGCCGGGGCGAGGGGGAGGCGCTGCCAGACATTGTGTGGCTCGACGCGTCCGGTGAGCTCATGGCTCCCGAGGACTGGGACAGCGGCTTCGGCCGCTCGATCAGCGTGTTCCTCAACGGCCAGGGCATCCAGGGGCGCGACACCCGCGGCCAGCGAATCATCGATGCCAACTTCCTGCTCTACTTCAACGCGCACGACGAGGCCGTGAAGTTCACCATCCCGTCCGAGGAGTACGGGGCGGCATGGGACGAGGTCATCGACACCGCCGGCAAGTACGCCGACAGCGACAAGATTCCTGCCGGCGCCGCTATTTCGATCGAGGCGAAGTCCATGGTCGTGCTGCGCGCGCACTCACAGGTCGAGGACCTCGACCACTCGGTGGCGGCATCGCTCGCAATCCTCGCGAACGAGGTCACGTCCAAGACCGGCACGGCCTAGCCCCACCAGCTCCGATACAACCACCCACCGTCCCCAGGAGGACTCGCACGTGTTGACACCGATATCGACCTACAGGCTGCAGGTCCGGAGCGAGTTCGATCTGCATCAGGCCGCGGCGCTGGTGCCGTACCTGCACGATCTCGGTGTGGACTGGGTGTATCTCTCGCCGATCCTGACGGTGGAGAAGGGTTCCGGCCACGGCTATGACGTGACCGACCCCACCGCCGTCGACCCGGATCGGGGCGGTCCGGGCGGCCTCGCTGCACTGAGCGAGGCCGCCCGGTCCGCGGGCATGGGGGTGCTCGTCGACATCGTGCCGAACCACATGGGCATCGAGACCCCGGCCGACAACGCCTGGTGGTGGCAACTTCTGAAGGAGGGCCGCGGCTCGCGCATGGCCGAGGCGTTCGACGTCGACTGGGACGCCGGTGGCGGGCGCATCCGTGTCCCCGTGCTGGGCGACGGAAACAACGAAGAGGACCAGCTCACGGTCGTCGACGGTGAGCTGCAGTACTACGACAACCGGTACCCGATCGCCGAGGGCACAGCCCATCCCGGCGACACGGGGGCGGAGGTCCACGCTCGCCAGCACTACGAACTGGTCAACTGGCGCCGGGCCGACAGCGAGTTGAACTACCGTCGCTTTTTCGGCGTCAACACCCTTGCGGGCCTGCGCGTCGAGGTGCCCTGGGTATTCGAGGAGAGCCACAGCGAGGTGAAGCGATGGTTTGACGACGGACTCGTGGACGGCCTGCGCATCGACCACCCGGACGGACTGTCGGACCCGAAGGGTTACCTCGACGACCTCCGGACCCTGACCGGGGGCGCCTACGTCCTGGTGGAGAAGATCCTCGAGCCGGGGGAGACCCTCCCGGAGGACTGGGCCACCGAGGGCACTACCGGCTACGACGCCCTCGCTGACATCGACCGGCTCTTCACCGATCCGGCCGGTGAGCATGTCCTGACGGAATCCGTGCCGGTCGATCCGTTCCACGAGATGATCCACGGGACCAAGCGCGGCATCGCGGACGGCATTCTCCGCTCGGAGGTCCTGCGCCTGGCACGGCTCGTCCCCGCGAGCGCGAACCTGGACGCGTCGATGGCCGCGGATGCTCTTGCCGAACTGCTGACGTGCTTCCCCGTCTACCGCAGCTATCTCCCCGGCGGGGCGGAGTACCTCACCGAGGCGGTGCGGGATGCCCAGGTGCGCAGGCCCGATCTCGCCGACACCATCGCCGCAGTGCATCCGCTCCTGAACCCGTTCCTCGACGGCGGGGGCGGGGAGCTCACGCCACTCGCTGTGCGCTTCCAGCAGACCTCCGGGATGGTCATGGCGAAGGGTGTCGAGGACACCGCGTTCTACCGGTACTCGCGGCTCGTCTCGCTCAATGAAGTAGGTGCCGATCCGGCGATCTTCTCCCTGGACCCGCTGGAACTGCACCGGCGACTGCTCGAGCGCGAGACGGACAGCCCGCTGGCCATGACTACCTTGAGCACCCACGACACCAAGCGGAGCGAGGATACCCGCAGCCGTATCTCCGTTCTCTCCGAGCTCGCCGAGGAATGGAGCGGCGTCCTGGCGCACCTCGAGGAGCTGGCGCCGATTCGCGATGGCTCCTTCGCACCGCTGCTCTGGCAGTCCCTGATCGGCGCCTGGCCGCTGAGCCGGGAACGTGCCCACGCCTACGCAGAGAAGGCATCACGGGAGGCGGACCTGAGCACCCATTGGACCGCGCCGGACGAGGACTTCGAAAGCGGCACGCACGCCGCCGTCGATGCCGCGTTCGACGACGACGCCGTCACTGACATCATCGGTGGCCTCGTCGATCGCATTCAGCTCCCCGGGTGGTCGAACTCAATCGGTCTCAAACTGCTGCAGCTGACCATGCCGGGAGTGCCGGACGTGTATCAGGGGACGGAATTCTGGGACACGTCACTCGTCGACCCGGACAACCGCCGCGAGGTGGACTACGACGCGCGTCGACGGGTGCTGACCGATCTGAACTTCGGAGCGCTGCCCCAGCTCGATGCGGATGCTCATGCCAAGATGCTCATCGTTTCACGCGCGCTGAAGCTACGGCGTGACCGCCCGGAGCTGTTCACCGGCTACACGGCTGTGGTGGCGTCGGGCGAAGCCTCGGATCACGTCTTCGCTTTCGACCGAGGAGGCGCCGTTACGCTCCTTACGCGCCTGCCCTACGGGCTCGCACAGCGCGGCGGATGGGGTGAGACTACCCTCGAGCTCCCACCCGGCACCTACACCTGCGCCCTCACCGGCGCGACGATCAGCGGCGGCACCGTCCGTGTCGATGATATTTTCTCCACCTACCCCGCAGCCCTACTGGTTCAGGAGTCCGCATCATGAGGTCACCATTCGATGTCTGGGCTCCCCGCGCCGAGGCCCTCACGCTTGTCGCGGACGGCGCCGAGTACCGGATGGCCCGGGGTGCGGGCGGTTGGTGGCACCCCTCGGAGTGGCCGCCGTCGCCGTCGGACGTCGCCTACGGCTATCTGGTTGACGGATCCGATACGCCCGTACCGGATCCGCGTTCTCGCCGGCAGCCGGAGGGCGTCCACAAGCTCTCGCACACCTTCGATCCGGCCAACCACGAGTGGCAGGACGGATCGTGGACGTCGCCCGGCCTGAACGGTGGGGTCATCTACGAAATGCACCTCGGCACCTTCACCCCGGAGGGCACACTCGACGCTGCGATCGGGAAGCTCGACCACCTCGTGGATCTCGGTGTGCAGTACGTGGAGCTCCTGCCCGTGAACGCGTTCAATGGCACCCATAACTGGGGGTACGACGGCGTTCTCTGGTACGCGGTGCAGGAAACCTACGGGGGGCCTGCCGCCTACCAGCGTTTCGTCGATGCTGCCCACCAGAAAGGCCTCGGCGTCATCCAGGATGTGGTGTACAACCACCTCGGCCCGAGCGGGAACTACCTCGGTCTGTTCGGCCCGTATCTCACGGAGGGACTGGCGAACACGTGGGGTGACTCGCTGAACCTCGATGGACCGCAGTCGGACGAGGTCCGCGAGTACGTCGTCGACAATCTGCTCATGTGGTTCAGGGACTACCACGTCGACGGCCTTCGCCTCGATGCTGTCCACGCGCTGCACGATGAGCGTGCCGTGCACATCCTCGAGGAGTTCGGCGCCCGCACCGACGAGTGTTCGGCGGAGCTCGGCAAGCCGCTGTTCCTCATAGCGGAGTCGGACCTCAACGATCCGCGGCTCATCCAGGACCGTGAACTCGGCGGGTACGGGCTCTCTGGCCAATGGAGCGATGACTTCCACCACGCGGTGCATGTCAACCTCATGGGCGAGACAGAGGGGTACTACCTCGACTTCAACTCGGTCGGCGCGCTCGCGAAAGTCCTGGAAAAGGGCTTTTTCCACAACGGCAGCTACTCCTCGTTCCGGGAGCGGCGGCACGGGCGTGAGATCGATCCGTCGCGCGTCTCGCCGCTCCAGCTCGTGGTCTGCACGCAGAACCACGATCAGATCGGCAACCGGGCAGCTGGGGACCGCATCAGTGCTTCCCTGAACCCGCCCCAGCTCCTGCAGGCCGCCGTTCTCAACATCCTCGGGCCGTTCACCCCGATGCTGTTCATGGGTGAGGAGTACGGTGCATCGACGCCGTGGCCGTTCTTCACCTCCCACCCCGAGCCGGAGCTTGGCACGGCGACCGCTGAAGGGCGGCTCAAGGAGTTCGAACGGATGGGGTGGCGACCGGAAGACGTCCCCAATCCGCAGGATCCGGCGACGTTCGCGTCGGCCAAACTGGACTGGTCGGAGGTGGACCAGGGCCACCATGCAGACATTCTCGCCAGCTACCGCGAGCTAATCCGTCTGCGGCGCTCGCGGCCCGAACTGAGTGATCCCGACTTCGGCAGCGTTTCGGTGGACTTCGACGAGGAGAAGCGCTGGCTGTTCCTGCACAGGGGCAGCACGGTGGTCGTCCTCAATCTCGGCGACGGGGTGGTCACGGTGCCACTGAAGGGTGCGCATGCCGAGGTGCTCCTGTCCACGGTCGACGGCGTCGAGCTGCTGGCTGACACCGTGCATCTGCCGCCCCACGCGTCGCTCATCCTCAGCCTCACCGCTGCATAGGGCCCCGGTACAGACTGCACCTCGAGTGACGACGCAGCGCGGTCCGGTGGGGGGATGACTCCGGGCACGGTGTGACGGGCGTGGTTCAGGGTCTTGTGCGGCCGCAGGTGGGGTCGTGATCTGGGTGGGGGTTTTAGATGAGGAGTTCGCGGTGTTTGTTGCGTCGTGGGGTTTGTTGGGGGTCGATGTAGGGCGGTGGGGTGAACCAGGGGATGTCGTGGTGGATGGTGATGGTCCAGTTGCCGTGTTCGATGAGCCGGTGATGGAAGGGACACAGGAGACAGCCGTTTGAGATGTTGGTGGGTCCGCCGTGGTGCCAGGGGGTGATGTGGTGTGCTTCGGTCCAGAGGGCGGGGGTGGTGCAGTCGGGGAAGGCGCAGCCTTTGTCTCGTGCGGTCATGGCGCGGC
>JAABUN010006752.1_pt1 | contig 12941 bp, 18 predicted proteins | sample 5559311 | NCBI WGS metagenome assembly JAABUN01 (sample SAMN10711877, study PRJNA513370) | rock metagenome | isolation source: Antarctica rocks | place: Antarctica: Victoria Land, Siegfried Peak sud | reverse complement strand
GACGATGGACATGACCCCATCGTGCACCCGAGCGAGCCCGCACCTGCAACGCCGGGCGTTCAGACCGAACCTCCGCACCAGATCCGCCGAGAAGCGCTCCGACGTCCCGACGAAGGGAGCCGACGACCGCCCCAGAACGCCGGGCTGGTGGCTCAGAGCGGGAGGTAGGCGAGAGCACGCTCGACGTTGTCGGTCAGGGGTTCCGTGGCATCGAATACAAGGCGGTCTTCCTGCCACCGCTCCCACTCGTCTTGGCGGGCGAGCACGTCGTCCCAGGTCGGCTCGGGGAACCCGTCGATGGTGCGGACGCGGCCGGTGAGGCGCCTGCGGTGAACCTCGGCGTCACTGCAGACAACCTCGATGACGCGCGCAGTCGCATCGGCGTGGCGGGCGGCACGGCGCCACATCTCCCGAGCCACTTCCAGCGAGTTGACGGCGTCGGCGATCACCGTCAGTCCAAGCTTGAGTTGGTTCTCGGCGAGCACCGCTGCGACCTCGTACGCCGCGATTCCTGTTTCGACGGAAGGCGAGATGCCACAACGCCAGATGGCGGCCTCGATCGGATCCACCGATAGCACCGTTGCGCGGAGCCGTCGTCCGAGTTCATCGGCGATCGCGCTCTTACCAGACCCAGGGAGCCCGCTGAGAACGACCAACATGGTCTCCATCTTGGTCGTCGCCGACTCATGACGAAGCGCCATCCGCTACCGCCCGCCCTGCTGCGGCGTTCTGGTCTCACGATCTGTGCTGGTCGCTTTGCGACCTCGCGACCAGATGGCCGCGGGAGATCGCGCGGGCCGGCAGGTCCACAGGGGTTCGGGAGCGTCCCCGAACGCCGCCGGATCAGGGTGCCAGGGTCGGCGCATGAACACCTTGGTTGGGCTTCTCCGGTGCCGAGCTCGGGGGGATCGCCCTGTCAGGTCAGTGCCCAGGTCGGAAGGGCGCGACTCCGCCGTCGGGCACTCCTTTCACCTGCTCCGCAAGGTGCTCCCAGATCGACAACAGCTCTGCGATGGGTGCCGGTCGCTGAGACACCTTTGCCAGATCGTGCCCTTCAGCGGTGAACGGGAAGGGAACACGCTGATGCCTTGATCCAGGTCGAGGACGGCGACCTCGTGCAGTCCTCGTAGATGTCGCCGACCTCGATGCGATCGGTGCCGTCGGTCTGGGTCGCCCAAACATTGCTGCCAGCCCTCGCACCACCTCGAGGATTCGCACGGTGACCGGGTGTCGCGATCGCCCGGCCCGGGCCAGGCTCGTCCGCCCCAAGAGGAGACAGCAACGATCAGCGGGTCGTGGGTTGGTAACCGGCCACGAAGGATCGGAGGGTTGCTTGCCAGGCATGTGATGCGTTGCGGATCCCGATGGGCGCGTTGTCGAGGTCGTCGAGCCAGGAACCGAGGGCTCGGACGCGCAGGTCGATGAAGCGATCCAAGGAGTCCTCGGGGAGGGATGGGCCGGAGGCTCCGACGTAGCCGGCCACGAACGACCGTCGAAAGGTCTCGTAGGTCTCCGCCGTCCCCTGGGTGACTGCATCGAAGAGCACCATGTAGAGCGCATTGGCCACGTCGAACACCGGCGGTCCATACCCGCAGTCGTCCAGGTCGAAGATCCTCACGACGCCACCCGCCAGACGGAGGTTGCTGGCGTTGAAGTCGCCGTGCAGCAGCTGGTGCGCTCCACCGCCGATCGCCTCGTCGACGGGGACGGAGCGAAGCGCGCTGACGACGGGCAGCGGGAACGCTGGCAGTTGGCTCATCGACTCGTGCAGGTTCGACAGCGCCGCTCCCAATCGTGCCGCATCGGCTGCGCTGGCGGGATCGGGCACGGTGCCGGAGGCGAACTCGTGGCAGACGACGTACTGCTGCTGGTCGTCGCCGAGGGTCAGCTCGGTGATTCGTTGCCCATCGATCAGAAAGGGGCGGCACACCCGGGGATCGAGGTCCGCAAGCGCAGCGGTGACATCGAGCCGAATGTCGAGCTCGGCCCGATCCACCATCGACGCGTGCAACACCTTGGCCACCGCAACACCGTTGCGACCGGTCACCCGGAACACACGGCTCTGGTACCCCCCGACCAGCTCCTCGACCACCTCGACAGTCAGCGCGACGACGAGGCGCTCGGCGAGGTCCATGGCCACGAGCGTCCCACGCAGACGCGAGCCGCGTCCCCAAACGCCGGCTTCGAGCTTGGCTACGACCGCTTCGTCGGTGTCCCCAGCTCCGCTGCCGAACCTCGGCGCGGATGGCTTGCTCGATCTCTGTCAGGGCACGCTCGGCGCCGGCGAGCGCCTCTTGGCGAGCTTCGTGACTCTGCTCGACCTCCAGCATGGCCCCCCCGCTGTTCACGGTCCGCACCGATGCGACGTACGTGAATGCGTGCACGCCACGCGAGAGTGTCCGTAGCTCTTCGCAAGCCGCCCTCCAGTTCATCGGTCGGCGCTAGAGCACGCGACACTCGCAAGGCCTCGACGGCTCGGGAATGGATCGTCAACATCCGATCTAGCTCTGATTCTGGGGTACGGCCTTGGCGCGTCATCATCCATAACGCTTCGCTGTTGAGGAAGCCAAAGAGCTCCCTGCCTACAGCAGCCGCCGTGGACACTTGGAGGAACCATTGGCGACGCTGATCCCGTCGCCAGAGGGACAGGCTCGTGATGAACCCGAGCGCCGCGCCGAGCGCCGCTCCAAGAAGGGTGGACAGCAACGTGCTCATGGCTGCTCAGTATCGGCCGCGCGAGCTGCCGGCGGGCTTACGGGGCGATCGCGCGCCGTCGGTCCCGAGGCCTTTGCCACGCTGGGCCGAGAGTTCATCGAAGTGGTGCGTGGCCACGCCCGTCCCCTCGACGTGAGCCGAGGGCTGCATCTTCAACGCACCCTCGAATACGCCGAACACCAGATCCGTCGTCGGTAGGTCGGCGGCAGAGCCGCGAGCGGTCAACCGAGGAGGGCGAGCACTGCGTCGGCTGTGTCGTCGACGGGACCGGAGGCATCGACCGTCGGCAGGTCGATGCCGTCATCTTGGATCGCGGCAAGCTCAGGGGCCCGGTGGAGGTGCCAGGCCAGCCCGTCGGCCTCGGGTCCCTGGTGTCGATGCCGCAACCGGGCCTCGACGGCGGGTCCGGGGGCAACGAGGCGGACAGCTTCGACCGGCGAGCCGAGGGCAGCTTCGAGTTCGGCCAGATCATTCATCTCGGTGATCACCCAGGCCACCACGAGCAGCTCGGCGCCGGCCGCTTCGTAGTTGCCGACGATCGAGGTGAGGTTGGTCAGGATCAGCTCGGTACGGAAAGGGTCACCGTCGGGTGCGGGCCAGAGGCGGGACAACGCATCCACGTCGATGAAGGCGGTCGAGACCGCACGCGCCACCGCTCGCTCGGCAGCGGCGTGCCCCACCGTCGACTTCCCGATGCCGACGGTCCCGGTCACCAAGGCCACACGCATTCGTCGAGTCTGACGGTCCGGACGGCGCTGGCCGACATCGGTTCAGGCCGGTTCGGGGGGTGGTCCGGTGTAGTCGGCCCGGGCCCGCACGAAGGTTGGCTGGTCGTACTGCTCCAAGGCATGGGCGATCCAGCCGCGGACCGGGCCAGGGCGAAGATGCCTTTCCCGGAGCCGGGGGGCATGTTGGCGCAGAAGGTGATGGCAGCGAGGGCGACGTCGACATCGGAGGGGCGACCCCGCCAGCGGCCACGGCGTCGAGCAGGTGGGTTGACAGTGTCGAACCGGTCACCGGGCGGATCGAGGTTGGCCAACCGGTCGAGCAGGGCCTGGGCACGGGGGTCGCCGTCCGGGTAGGGGGCGTGACCGAAGCCGTGGAGGCGGTCGGCGTCATCGATGCGGCCGTCGAGGGCCCGGGGAACCCCGAAGCGGGCGGCGTCGCGAAGCAGGGCTTCGATGCGCAGTGACGCGGCGCTGTGGCGTAAGCCACCGATCACGTTGAGGCCGGCTCCGACGACCTCGTAGAGATCGGCGCGGACCATGGCGGCCAGTGCGGACGGTGATCCGGTCGAACCACGAGGTCGAGTAGTTGAGTATTAGTTTGGCGCTGGGAGTAACGGCCCGGCGAAAGTGCGCCGCAGTGCGCATCCCCGCAACTGCGAGCTTGTCGACGTCGAAGGCGCCGGACTCGTCCAACGGGTCCACGCCGAGGTCCGCACGGAACTGCTTAGCGGTTCGATGCTGCTTCACCCGTCCGGTCGACGTTGATGGTCCGTGCCCAGCCGGGGGAGAACGAGTAGCCCTTAGGGCCGCCCAGCCCGACTTCCTCACGGATCGGGAGCTTCGTGCTGCGGATTCACGAGCGTCGAGCACGCGACTCGAACCCCATGGCCTCCAGCCGAGGGCCGTACGCCTCCTGCAGCATGGAGTCGATCTCGCCGGCAGGCAGCATCGTCGGCGGGCGCCGGCCCCAGAGCGGCATGACAACGTTCCTAGTCGAGGCGTTTCTCAGCCGGGGGCGTCATCGAGGAGGTTGGCGATGGCGGCGGCGGGGACCCGCAGGACCGTGCCGTGGCGGGCGCCGTCAGGCATGCGGAGGTCGTCGGTGCGGGTCGTCCAGGTCCGCAGGTCCGGTGAGGACGCCAGGGCGTAGAAGCCCTCGGCGTAGCGGTCGGCGTACAGGAACCAGCCCTTGTCGTCGGGCGATCGGGCCAGCGAGGGCCCTTCGGCGATCTGGCCGACCTCGGGTATCGCGTGGTCGGGCTCGGCCCAGGGACCGTCGAAACCGGGACCGAACGCGATGCGGAAGTTCTTGCGCAGGGGGTCCAACCGCTCGTCCTTGTAAACGACGGCGAAGCGGCGAGCCGGGTCTTTGTCGCCGGTCGCGACCACGGTGGCGTCGATGGCGTTGAGGTCCCGGTCCCAGAACAACTTGGACCGGGACCACGTTCGGAGATCGTCGCTGTGGGTGATGTAGAGCCGGTGGTTCAGCGGCTTGCCGTCGACGCCGGGCTCGCTGTTCCCGCTCGGATGTAGGCGGCGCACGGTCGACGCGAAGATCATCACGTAGCCACCATCTGGGTCGGCCAGCAGTTCGGGCGCCCATGAATTGACGGCGGTGGGTTCCTGCTCCATGACCCCGATCGAGCGGGGCCTGGACCAGTGGCGCAGGTCCGCTGAGGAGGCCAGCGCAACTCGCCGCCGGGCGCCGGTGGTCCACGCCAGGTACCAGCGGCCCGACGCCGTGCGTAGCAGTGAGGGATCGCGGTGAAAGCCGACGCCGAGGCTCGGTGCTCGCAGGACCGGGCGACCCTGGTCGACGTTGCCGAACCGGATGCCGTCGCGACTCACGGCCAGGCGGACACCCCCCTTGCCGTCGCCGGTGAAGTAGGCGAACACGTAGGCGACGCCGGCTGGCCCGGACCGCCGGGTGGTCGTCACGGGTTGGGCGACCCGCTCCGGTCCCGAACTGCAGGCGGCGAGGGTGCAGGACAGGAGGATCATCGCAGCGATGGCGATGGTTCCTGGCCCTTTCCGGTCCGGAGTCCCTCGGCAACCACCGATCGGGTCTGGGTCACCGCTGAGGGTCATGTGAGGCGTGCGGGAGGCTTCGGCACCCGGCCATCGTGCCCGGTTCGGGGCCCGTTGTCCTCGCAGACGTGGTCCGCACGCGGCCGCATGTCGGTCATGCTCGAAGAGCGAGGGTCCAGGCGAGGGCGGCACCGAGGCAGGTGACGGTTCGCAGGTGGTTCAGCGCGGTCCAGCTGGTGACGTAGTCCCTCCAGAACCCAACCGTGGCCGGCGCTGACAGCTCGAGGGCCGGCCAGGGCGTCGTTCTTGGGAACGTGATACGCGACGGTCAGCCCGACGGCGACGAGGTAGAGGGAGCGGGACGACATCTTCTTCTACGTCTATGGGATGCTGCACTCGCCCGACTACCGGACCGAGGTTGGCCCGGTCGAACGGGCCGAACGTCCAGCACAGGTGGCTCCGGTCGACCGAACTCGTCGCGAGTCACGTGGTCGTCTCTACGAGACTGGCGCCATGCAGGACGGACGAAAGCACTCCGGGGTCGGCCCACTTTGGCCGCCGGCGCCCGGTACCAGTTGGCCGGATCGGCCAATGGACCGGCCTCCTCCCTGGCTCCGGTCGCCACCCAGTCGGCTGCCTCTGCGCTTTCGAGCGCATCGTCACCCTCGGCCGAACGATCCCCGGTCAGCGCGCTAGCGCCCTGCTGACCCTGCAAGGTCGAGGATGGGCGTCCATGCGTAGTCGTTCGTATTACACTCTGTCAGGTGGTTGGCGACCTGTTCGATCTCGATCTGCTCGACGATGAGGACCCATTCGAGATCGATCACCAAGTGGCCCACCTCCTCAAGCACCCCAACCTCGGAGTCGATGACCTTGCCGACGTCTGGACCAGTGATCCGCTCTTCTATGCGGCCGTGCCGCCTGCGCACTGGCTCATGGTGAGCGAAGTCGCCGGCCAGGTGATGGTGGTGCCTGGCTCCACCGAACTCCGGTGACCCACGACACTGCCGCCCGATCGGTTGCTACCTGGCGAGTGCTCACCTTGCGAAGCAGTACCGGGAGGACCGATGACCAAGCCCATGACCCCAGACGAAGAACACGCCTTCTACGCCGACCTGGCCAACCAGATCCCCAAGGGTCCGGCCGTACGCCGTCGCGCCCGCCTCGGCGATCCCGTGCCGGTGCGCTTCCCCTCCGACCTCCTGGAGAAGGTGCGAGACGCGGCAGCTGCGGACGACCGTTCGGTATCGAGCTGGATCCGGCGAGCCGTCGAGCACGAGCTCAAGCGGGAGCCGGCATGACCGTGGCCCCGGCACTCCACCTGCGGCTCCGAGCTGCGGACAACGAGCTCATCCGCCGCGCTGCGACGCAGACCGGCCAGAGCGTGAGCGACTTCCTCACCAGGTCCGCCGTCGAGCGAGCGCACGAGGTGCTCCCTGACCAACGCGATTTCACGCTCGGCGACGCGACCAGGGATCAGTTCGTTGCGGTGCTCGACGAACCGGTGCGGCCCGACCCGCAACTCGTCGAGTTGTTCTCGCGACCGCAGCGCATTGCGCGCTGACTGCCGGTGCGCTTGGCGCGGATCGACGAGGTCTTCCGTCGAAAGATCAACGCAACGCCGTCGACCGTGGCGAGTCGTCGCTGAATCGCTGGCTCGCCACTCAGGCGGGCCAGAGCATTCTCTGTGCTCGGGCAGTCAACCGGGGAGGCAAACAGGGGATCGATGCTCGGAATAGGCGCGATACCGCGCCGGGCATGGAGATTTCACCGCTGACAGAGGCAGCAGCGCGCCTCGGTGTCAGCGATGGGCAGGTTCGCCGGCTGATCGCCAACGGTGAGCTGCGAGCGAGGAAGTTCGGGCGGGTGTGGGCGGTCGAGGTTTCCTCGGTGAACGAGCGTCTCGCCTCGAAGCCGAACCGTGGCCGCCCACCCGGTCCGAAGTCGGCATGGAGGGTGCTGTGCAAGCACAGCCGGACCGCGTCGAGATCTATGACCTCCCGCAGATCGCCGTGCAGGCCCGTCGGCGGGCGATCGAACGCCGGTTCCGGGCGCTGCCCTTCAAACTCGACGACGTTCGGTCCGACCCTGACGTCGTGCTTTCTGGTGCGGCAGGTACCGCGCGTCCCACGGTGAGCAGGAACACCCCGACCGGGACGATCCAGGTGTCGACGCCCGAGGTGACCCTGCTCGATCTCGTGTCCATGCCGCACCGGGCCGGTGGCCTGTCGAACGTGGCAACCGTGGCCGGCGAGCTGCTCGATGATGGAGCGATCGACTTCGCCGCTCTGGCAACGGTTGCCGAGGGGTATCCGACGGCGATCGCCCAACGGGCGGGATGGCTGCTCGATTGGGTCGCTGATGAGCTCGGTTCGAACGTGCAACTCGACGCCCTCCACCACGTTGCGGCGCAGCGGACCGCTCCGGCCCCGATGCTCCCCGGCGAGTCTGGTGGCGCGCTCGACGACCGATGGAACGTGCTCGTCAACACCACGATCGAGCCGGACCTGTGATCCCACGCCCCAGCATCGTTGCCTGGTCACCGGCGGCTCCGTGGCCATCCGAGGACCAGATCGAACAGGACCTCGCCCTGTCCCGTCTCATCGTGGAGATCGCCAACGATCCGTACCTCGGTGAGGAGCTGGTCTTCCGCGGCGGGACCTGCTCCACAAGCTCCACCTCCCCGTAGCCGCCCGCTACAGCGAAGACCTCGACTACGTCCGACGGAGCGCCGGCGGGATCGCCGAGCTGACCGGTGCCGTCACCGCGATCGGCCGACGGCTGGGCATGGAGGTCCGAACGAAGATCGGACGCCATCCGAAGATCTACCTGCGCGCCCCGTTCGAGTCCGGCTCGGCGAACATGCGTATCAAGGTCGAGGTCAACACCTTCGAGCGGGCACCCGCACGGCCGCCTATTCGAATGCCCCACACGGTGTCATCGCCCTGGTTCACGGGTCCTGCTGAGGTCCAGACCTTCGACCTGGCCGAGATGGTCGCCACCAAGATCCGAGCCCTGTTCCAGCGGTCCAAGGGCCGCGACCTGTACGACCTGTGGCTGGCCATGACAAGCCTCGGCTTGCGTCCACCGGACCTGGCCGAGTGCTTCGAGACCTACCGACCCGAGGAATACACCGCTCGCCGGGCCGAACTCAACCTGCGCGACAAGCTCGAGTCGGTCAGCTTCGGCAACGACCTGCAGCCACTCGTCGGCGAGTGCCCGACCTCTACGACATCGACCGTGCTGGCGCCTTGATCTTCGACGAGGTGCTCCCGCTCCTCTGAGCGTCATCCGCAGGCAGGTGATCGCCCGACGGGCGCGACACCAGTGTCGTCCGCCGGTCGAGTCCGAGATACCGCACATCTCTGACCGCCCGAACCGCGCGCATCGACGAGAATCAGCAAATGGGTTCGCTGCTCGTGGTCACCGGTCCGCCTGGTGCGGGGAAGTCGACTGTTGCTCGGATGCTGGCCGGTGCCGCCACCCGGAGCGCTCTGGTCGAGGGCGATGCGTTCTTCGGGTTCCTGGCCAGCGGTGCCGTCGAGCCGTGGCTTGCCGACTCGAACGAGCAGAACCGGGTCGTCACCGAGGCCGCTGCATCCGCGGCTGGCGTGTTCGCAAGGAGCGGGTACACGACCCTGTACGACGGCGTCGTCGGTCCGTGGTTCCTCTCCACGTTCGACGCTGCGACTGGTCTCGACTGCCTCGATTACGTCGTGCTCCTCCCGTCGGTCGACGTGTGCGTCGAGCGCGTGGCAACACGACGGGACCATGGCTTCACCGATGAGGCTGCGACGAGAACGATGCACGCCGAATTCGCCGCTGCGCAGCCCATGTCCGATCGACACGTGTTGCGCGATCTTCCAGGTGATGCGTCGGCTGTCGCCGATCAGATCGAATCGGCGCGCGATGCCGGAGAACTGACACACGCGATCCGGTGAGGCGCGCGAGCGCCGCCGCTCCGCGTACTCGTTGCCGCATGCGGCGCCTGCTCCGGGGTCTGGCGCCAGGCAGTTCCCAGAGATCCCCGTCCGCGGTGAGTCTCGTGCGGAGGGCGGGGCGTCGTTAGAGCTTGCTAGATTTGTTAGAGATCGTTGGCGGTTGCGTGTAGACGCTGGCTACCAGGCACCCTCGTCGGTCCCGTCGGCCAGCAGGAGCAGCTGCCAGTGCGGTCCGAACGAGAAGAGACCGGACCCGCCCTCCGAGCTGGCCCACGTGTCGGGGTCGGCGGGGTCCAGACCGGCGAGGGCGGTGAGGCTGGTGAGGTCGAGCGGCCAGCAGCAGCCGCCGCCGACGGGACCCCGCTGGTCGTCGACGGTCACGCTGTCGCCGAACAGCTGGGTGACCGTGTCGCGGTACGAGAGGAGATGGCCGACCGTGTCCTGCCGGGCGGCGGCGAGCTGGGTGAGCTGGCCGAGGCGTCCGTGGGTCGCCATGTCGGTCTCGAGCGGTGTAGCGACGAGGGTCAGGTAGCTGGAGCCCACCCCGTCGGAGCATCGGTGATCGAGCGCGATCCATCGCCGGCCTCCGCCGAACACGTGGTCGGCGTGGGTCGACCGGTCGGCGGACGCCGTGGTCGCAACGACCAGCACTGGCGGAACGATGCCATGCTCGGCCAGCGACCCGAAGCCGTTGGCCCGCCATCCCGCAACCACGCTCTCCACGCCGATCTCGGTGAGGCGCTCCCGCGACCGGGCTTGCAGTCGCTCGGTGGCGGCCCGGCGCTCAGCCTCGGTCGTTCCCTTGCGGCTGGTGCGGACGTCGAAGCCGTGGTCGCTCAGCTCTCGAACCTCGGCTTCGAGGGCGTCGATCCTCGCCAGGGCGCCTCGCATCGCCTCGGCGTTGGCATCGTCGCCGTTGGCCCGTGCCTCCCAATCGGCCCGGTCGACGCGCCGGCGCGTCCACCCGGACAGATCATCGTCGTCGCTTCCCGTGGTCGGGCTCAGCTGCTTGCGTAGGTCGGCGGCCGCGAGCACCAACGCATCCGCCGCTGAACCGGCACGAACCTCCATGCGGAGGAGCGGGTGAGAGACCCGCCAGGTGGACGGCTGCTCGGGATCGACCCACGTCTCCAGGTGGACGTTGGTCGGCTGGCCGATCCGGCGACGGAGCGCGACGACATCGTCCAGGAGACGACAGACGACGTAGCCATCGGCCGCTTCGCCGTCGTCGAGCTGCTGTCGCAGCCGGTCGAGCTCGAAGTCGTGCACCGAACCAGGGTCCCGCCTTCGATCGAACCGAGCAAGCCGATTTCGCCGGATGTTCCCGGAACGCCAACTCACCTCGGACGATTCTTCCGCGATCGGTAACTTCCTTGCCGTGGACCCTCAGCGCCCGTTCGTCGTCGAGCTGATGGAGGCGCCAGCGGGGGCCATGGCGCTGGCTGCGCTCGAAGCCGATGCCCTCCGCACCGAGGATCTCCTCGATCTCGAGCTCGTGGAGCCGACCGCATCCGGCGTTGCCCGTGCCGCAGACCAGGTGCGAGATGTCGACTTCTATAACCTGATGCAGGTCGCGGTGAGGGTGACCGCGCAGATGGCCGGGTCCTACGAATCGGAGGCCCCGCGGCGGGTCGCTCGTGCTCTGCGCGATGCTCCGGCGCGGCTGCCGATAGCTGAAGCCATCGCGGCGCGTTTTCGCGTCGACCTGCACGAGCCGCTACGGCGACCCGGACAGCACTGGTGGTGGATGTACAACCTCGCCTCGTGGTCCGATGTCGAACCCATCGGGCAGCACCCGGGTGCTCACCCGGCATGGCTCACCGCTCCCATCAACTGGTTCTTCACCAGCAATCCCGGTCCGGAGCGGCTCCTCGAGGCGTTCGGCATCGCCTGGGACCAGAGCTCCCATGACGTGACCCGATGGAGCCTGAACGTCGACTCTGGTGCCCGGATCTACGAGATCCACCGCCCCGAGGACTGGCAGGCATTGGTGACCGCCCACCCGTGCGAAGCACGCACCTGGTACGAAGGCTGGCAGATCGCGTCGAATGATCCTGAGGACCAGTCAGCTAGCGACGAGCTCAGAGGCTTGCTCCAGCAGCGTGCGGCCCGGTGGGGCGTTCGACGGTTCATCGAAGCGGACTGGGCGGCCGTCGCTCAGGACTGGGATGCGGTCCATCTCTCCTGGGCCGGCTTCCTGACCACCGAGGGAACGGCCTGCGACCTCGGCGACGGAGACGTCACGATGCTCCTGGGCTGGGGCAGTGAGCGCACCCTCTGGCTCAACCCGGTGCTGTCTGACCCGCAACCGGTCGATCCTGATCCTGACTTCTTGGCAGGGGACGGCGAGCTCGACCGATCCATCGACCTCCGCAGCGACCCGGACCGCTTCCGTGAGCAGCTCTCGTTCCTCAGCGCCCGTCTCGGCTGCAGCAACCCGTGACGAGCTTGTTTTTCGACCAGCGGATCAGGCTGGCGCCCCAGCCGACGACTCCGGTCGGTCGAAGAATCCCTGGCGGACAGCGAGCCGTTCGTCGGGGCGGATTCAGCCCGGCCGGCGGTCGGCGGGAGCGGCCAGTGTGGATGGTTGCAGGTGTGGCATGTCTTGGGTACCGTCTCCATCATGTCGAGCGAGGTCGTCTCCGAGTTTCAGGCGGAGCCGGGCGAGGTGAGTGGCCTTGCTGCGGTTGCCGAGTTAATCGCTGGGGATCACTCGAACCTGCGCGTCGTGGTCGGCTCTGAGGAGCTCGAGCTCCCGCCGTCTCTCGTGCGGTTGCTCATCGCCGGGGCGGGGGCCCTTGGCGATGGTGAGTCGGTCGCTCTGGTCAGCGAGGAGGCGGAGGTCAGTCCTGCCGCGGCGGCCAAGCTGCTGGGGGTCTCCCGCCAGTACGTCGATCGGCTCGTTGCGAACGGCGTCCTGCCGGCTCGGCAGCTCCCGCACAGTCGCTACCGGAAGATCCCCGCTCGGGCGGTGTTGGCTCATCGCGCCTCCAAGGACGCAAAGCGGGCCGGGATCGCATCGATCCTCGAGGCTGCGGATCAGGCTGGCGTTCCCTACTGACGATGCCGAGTCAGCTCCCTCGGGTGTTGCCGGACACCAACGTCTGTTACCCGCTGTCGCTCCTCGACCTGGTCCTGCGTTGTGACGAGCAAGATCTCCACCGGGTCGTCTGGACCGACGACGTCCTCAAGGAGCTGGTCGAGGTCTGGGTGCGCAACGGCGCCCGCTCCGAAGCATCGGCTCGAGTGATTGTCGACCAGATCCGATCCACGTTCGAGGGCCAGCAGATCGTGCGGGCCGACTACGAGCAGCTGATCATCGAGATGCCGGGGCGAGACGAGGACGATCACGTCCACGCTGCCGCCGCGGTTGCGGCCGCGCCGTCGATCCTGCTGACCGCGAACACGAAGGACTTCCCGCCGGCCGAGCTCGACGCGTTGGGAGTCACCGTTCGTCATCCCGACGACTACTTCGTCGATCTCCTCACCGCAGAACCGGGTGCGGTGCGCGACGTCGTTGCCGGCATGT
>JAABUN010006751.1_pt1 | contig 12942 bp, 12 predicted proteins | sample 5559311 | NCBI WGS metagenome assembly JAABUN01 (sample SAMN10711877, study PRJNA513370) | rock metagenome | isolation source: Antarctica rocks | place: Antarctica: Victoria Land, Siegfried Peak sud | reverse complement strand
GATCTACATCGACGGTTGGAACGAGCGAGCCCACCCGTTCACTTGGACCAAGAATGCCGACGAGATCATCGCCCACGCCAAACCCTCACCCAACCGCAAGAAGACTTACAACCCGCGACACTAGGACGCCCTAGTGGCGCAGCATGACTGACCTGACCTGCGGCGTCCCTGTAGATGTTCGGCTCACGAGACGCGCGGCCGATGAGCGGCCGTAGACGCCAGCGCCTGCGGCGGCACAGCAGCACCGTTGCGAGCAGCGTAGCCCGGTGAGACGTCCGCGGACGCGTCAACCGCCTTTACGACCGGCCCACCTCGGATGCCTGCACGATCGCGTCGATGGTGGCGTCCAGTTCCGGCGGGGGCCGCCGGCCGAGCGCGAGCATCTCGTCGACCAGTCGCTGCACGGCGGCGACGTCGTCGAGCTTGAGGTCGTAGCGCTCGGCGAGCCACTTCTTGAAGGCCGGGCGGGATGACTTCGCGTCGAACACCTCCTGCACCTTGCGCCAGCCGGGGAAGGCCAGCGCCTCGCGCCGGACCAGCTCCTCATCGAGGTAGGCGACGATGTCGGGCCGCGGCAGGGCGAACTCGTCGGACTTGCGCCCCCGCTTGCGAGCCTCGCGGCGCAGGTGGCGCAGCTGCTTCTCCTCAGTACGGAGGTCCTTGGTGGGCATCGAGCTGTTGACGACGTCGAGCCGCGTGTAGTCGAGCAGGACGCCGACCGGCGGGTCGAGGAAGCGCCGCACGAAGTCGAGGTCGGCCGTCGCAACCAGGTTGCTGGTCCCGTGCATGCGGAGCATCGCGACGCCGGCCTCGCGCAGCCGGTCGCCGTAGAACCCCTGCAGCACCATCCGGTCGTGCTCGCCCTCGACGACGAGCACGTAGGCGAGATCGGTCAGAAGCTGCCCGCGCGACCACCCAAGCTGGCCCGCCAGCGCCTTGCGTGCATCGACGTCTTCCGGAGTCAGCGCCGAGATCGTCGCGCCCTCGGACGTCCGTTGCGCGTGCAGGAGCTGCCAGCCGGTCCGGGCCAGGAAGTGCGGGCTGTGCGAGGCGAGGACAATCGAGCTGCCGCGGTCACGAAGCCGGTTCAACGCGTCCAGGACATCGCGCTGCGCTGCCGGATGCAGGTGCGCCTCAGGCTCGTCGAAGACGCGGACGATCGTCTGGGGCAGTGCCCATCGCAACGAACGGTCCAGCGCGTGATCGAGCGGGCTCATTCCGTCGAGGCGTTCCGACACGGCTGAGTGCAGGCGCGCTTCGAGCGTCGACATCAGCAGCTCGAGGACCTCCGCGGCGTAGTACGTCAACTGGTCGGCCAGCTGCTGCGCCTGGTCGGCGACGCTGGCGAGCTGGTCGAGCAGCGCATCCTGGTCCGCACTCGACAGCGCCTCCGCCTGCCAGGCAAGGCGTCGGGCGAACTGGTCCAGTGCTCTAGCTGCGGTGGCGAGAGCCTCGTCGACCCAGCGGCGCTCTCCGGCCGAGAACGGCTCCAGGGACCTCTCCCCCTGAGTTCGGGCGCGTTCGGCGTGACCGTCCCGGTCGTCGTCGATCGAGAAGTCGGCGTACTGCTCACCCACGGCGCGTAGGGCTCAGGTACGGCAGGGTCAGGCCGAGCTCCTCGTTGGCCGCCGCCTGCGCCACGAGGTGCAGCCACCAGAACGCATTCTGGCTCATCGTGGTCGCCAACGACGACCGGAAGGTACTGCAGGTGGGCCGCCACCTCTTGCGCCGCCGGCAGCGCGCGCTCGAAGGCGTCGTACAGCGCATCGGCCGCCTCCTCGCTGCTGCGACCCCGCGGGACCCACTCCAGCGTCAGCGGCAGCTCGTCCATCGGCGGCAGCTCCACGAGCGGTGTCCACGCCGCCACGTCCCTTGACGTCGCAAGTGCTGTCCGCAGCGGCGCGAACTCGTCCGGCAGCGCCGGTGCGAGGTCGCGGAGCCAGTCGGGCACGTCGGCGGTCAGCAGCGTCCGGGAGAAGCGCCGCACTGCGGGTGCATCGCCCTGCGGCAGCGACACGGACTCGAGCAGCCCGGCCACGACCGGGACGGGGACAGCCCGGCTCCACGCTGAGCGGCAAAGCCCAGAAAGACTTCGCGCTCAAGACCGCGGTTGAGGAAACATCGAACTCATGAACTGACTAACTGACGACGACTTCCTGCGCGGTTGACCCGGCCGCCGAGCCGGAGGTGGCCGTGACTGGCGTCCACTCGGGATGCGCTCGCGACGGCGTGTCGGCGCGGGCGAGCAGTCGGGCGCGCAGGTGGTCCGCTCCGTCGCGGGAGAGCTCCTCCAGGGCTGTGGTGCGCCCGGCGATGCTGGTGATCTCTCTAGAGTGCCGGCGCCACCCGCTGCAGCCCCGGGTTGCCCGCCTCGATGAGGAAGCTGGCCTGCGTGTAGACCGGCGCTCCCGGCTGGGACACCCTTGCCAGACTGCGGAAGTCTGCCCGGAGCTCCCCGGCGCCGACGCGGGTGCGCACGTAGCCGCGCCGGTTGCTGGCGAACTTCACGTGCGGGTTCTCCTGGAGCACCGCCGGGCCGTACGACGGGACGTCGGAGCCGTCCCCGCCGGAGGTGATGGACGTGGCGACCAGCTCGACGCCCAGGGTGCGGCTGCTCGGGTCGTCCCAGTGCGCCTTGACGTCGTTGGCCCAGTGGCTGTGCACGTCCCCGGTGAGCACGACCGGGTTGCCGACGCCGCGCTGCTCGATGCCGCGCAGGATGCGGTTGCGAGAGGCGGCGTAGCCGTCCCAGCCGTCCATGTTGTAGGCGTCGGTGTCGCCGACGACGTAGTCCTGCCGGGCGAAGAAGACCTGCTGGCCGATCACGTCCCAGGTGGCGTCGGAGGCGGCGAGGCCGTCGAGCAGCCACCGCTCCTGCTGGCGGCCGGGCAGGCTGCGCGAGGGGTCGAGCCGGTCGTCGCAGCCGACCTGGATGCCGTCGCCGCAGGCCTGGTCGGAGCGGTACTGCCGGGTGTCCATCATGTGGAACGTGGCCAGGTGGCCCCACTGAAGCCGCCGGTAGATCTGCATGTCGATCCCCCGCGGCAGGGAGGACCGGCGCAGCGGCATGTTCTCGTAGTAGGCCTGGAAGGCCGCGCGGCGCCGGGCCAGGAACGCCTCTTTCGTCTGGTCGTCCTCGGGCACCTCGTCCGCCCAGTTGTTGTCGACCTCGTGGTCGTTCCACACAACAACCCAGGGCGCCACCAGGTGCGCGGCCTGCAGGTCGGGGTCGGCCTTGTACTGCGCGTGCCGCTGCCGGTAGCCGGCCAGCGTCATCGTCTCCGGCCCCGCGTGGTCGCGGACGTTGCCGCCGTCGACGACGTAGTCGTTCTTCTCGTACTCGTAGATGTAGTCGCCCAGGTGCAGCACGACGTCGGGCTGGTCCTCCGCGAGGCGCCGGTAGGCCGTGAACCACCCGTGCTCGTACTGCGCGCAGCTGGCCACCGCCATCGTGAACGGCACCAGCGCGCCGCGGGCGGGAGCGGTCCGGGTGCGCCCGGTCGGGGAGACGTGCCCGCCGACACGGAAGCGGTAGAAGTACGCCCGACCGGCCTCCAGGCCGGCGAGCACGACGTGCACGCTGTGTCCTGCCGAAGGGCGCGCGGACGCGGTGCCGCTGCGCACCACGTTCGCCATCCGGGCGTCGGTCGCGACCTGCCACTGCACGTCGACGGCCCGCGACGGCATGCCGCCGCGGCCGTCCGGGGCCAGCGGGTCGACCGCCAGCCGGGTCCAGAGCACGACCCCGTCCGCGGTCGGGTCACCGGACGCCACACCCAGGGTGAAGGGGTCGCCGACGGCGCGAACGGCCGCGGTGGCGCGGGCGACACCGGGCACCGCGACGGCCGCGGCGCCCGCCGCACCGGCGACCAGGAAACCGCGGCGGGTGAGGGAGGGCTGGGGGATCTGCACGGGACGTCCTCGGGGGATGAGGCTGCAGGAGCCCCCGGAGGCTGGTCCTGCCAGACGAGCACGGCCACCCCTTGAAGTGAACAGGTGGCGAAGGGTGGCGGGCGAACGCACGACGCAGGCCAGGGACCGAGGACCGGGGCTGCGCTGCGGTCCGCTCGGGAACGTGTCTGCGCGCTGTTCCCTGTCTGGACACCTCCGTGTGGCGGAGCCGTCACGTCTGGCGCGTGTGCTTCGGGCTTCGCTTGGAGGTGGCTGTGTCAGTTGGCCTGTCTGTCGCTGTGCCGACGCAGCGTGCCCGGGGCGCGCGCGGCGCGATCGTGACGGCGGCCGGCCCGACGATGCGGGCCGCGCTGTACGACCTGGCGCTACCGACGTTCCGTGCGTACGCGCAGGCGTGGGGCTGGTCGATCGTGGCGGAGGACCTGGGTCAGGACGGCAGCGGCGCGCAACCCGGCGCGCAGCGGGCCAAGTGGGCCAAGGTGCGGCTGCTGCGGGCAGCGCTCGCAGAGCACGAGTTCGCGCTGTGGCTGGACGCCGATGTGCTGGTGCTCCGCGCCGATGACGACATCACCACGCGGCTCCGACCAGGGGACTTCCAGGCGCTGGCGCTGGAGCAGGTCCCGGCCGAGCACCGGGTGAACCCGAACACCGGCGTGTGGTTGATGCGGTCGTGCCCGCAGGCTCTGGCGTTCCTCGACGCGGTGGAGACGGCAGGGCCGCAGCCTGGGCCGTGGGCCGATCAGGGGGCGGTGCTCAGCTCGCTGGGCTGGGACCGTGGCGACGAGCGGTACCGGTGGGCACGGCCCGGACCTGGCAACGCGTACACCGCTGGGACGAGTTGGCTGCCGCCGGGCTGGAACGCCCCCTGGCAGGGCGCGCGTAGCGACGAGGGCTGCTTCAACAGTGCCGCGGACTCCTACGCCGACCGGCCACGGGTCGACCGGCCGCACGCGCTGCACTTCATGGGCATGTCACCGGCCGCGCGCTACCGCGCCATGGCAGCCGTCGCGGGGACCGCCGCGCCGGACCCCGCGTGAGTAGCCACCCGGAGCACGACGCGCCGCCGCAGCGGAGCTTCCTGGACAGCACCGCCGGGGCGGCTCTGGCGGCCTTGACGACCAGTGGCCCGTACCTGCCGTGGGGTGCGGGAGTGATGCGTCCGGGCGGCCTGGTGGCGGTATGCAACGACATCGTCATGAACGCCCGGTGCCGGGTTGTGGAACTCGGCGGCGGGACCAGCACGGTGCTGCTGGCCCGGCTGCTGCGTCAGCGCTGGCCTGACGGCGGCGCACGTCAGGTAGTGGTGGAGCACGACCTGACGTGGACGTCGTGGATCCACGACCAGCTCGCGCGGGAAGGGCTGGCGTCCGGTGTGCTGGTCGTGCACGCGCCGCTGCGCCCGCACCCGCTGGCCGTCGGCGACCTCGGGTGGTATGACGCCGAGGCCCTGACGGCCGGCCTGGACGCGGCGCTGGGCGAGGATCAGGTCGATCTGCTGATCGTCGACGGCCCGCCCGCGGACACTGCTCGGACGGTCCTGGCGCGGTACCCGGCGTTGCCGGCCCTTCGAGCTCGGCTGGCTCTGGGAGCAACGGTGGTGCTCGACGATGTCGAGCGGCCGGGCGAGCAGGAGGTGCTGCGCCGGTGGGCGCAGGAGACCGGCCTGCGGTTCGACGACAGAGGCGAGCAGGCAGGCGTCACGCTGGCCGACGTCGCCCGGTAGCAGGGGACGACTCCGCCGACCTTCGGTCATCGGGACCTGTGCGGGTGCCGGCGACGGCTGGGTCGCAGGCACCCGCGCACGTTGCTGCTGCCGGCCGCGCCGGTGACCCCGCAAGGCAGGGACCCGGCGGGCCGGCACCTACTGCTGGGCGAACGCGGTGCGGCTGGCGGCGGCTCGTCGGGCGGCCTGCGGCTGGCCGGCGGCGGCCTGGCGGGTGGTCGATGCCGGCGGGGAAGCCGTACAGGTCCTCGCGGGCGGCGAAGGCAATGTCGGGCTGGTCGGTGAAGATGCCGTCGACGCCGGCGGCGAACAGGTCCTGGAACAGGTCAGCGCGTCCCCGAACGCGGCCGGGTCGCTGCCCCGGCGGTACTGCAGCGGCAGGAAGGCGTTCTCGGCGCGGACCGTGTAGGGCACGACGTCCAGCCCGGCTCGGTGCGCGTCGGCGACGAGCCGGCTCGCGGGCAGCTGCGTGCCGGCGGCGTCGCGGGGGAGCACCTGGGTCAGGTCGGGGCCGAGGACGTCGGCGTAGGTCGTCACCTCGCGCAGGCCGGCGAACGTCGTCATCTGCGCGTAGGTCTCGGGGTCGCCCGTGGCGACGTGGTCGTAGGGGCGGGAGGTGGTCCCGGCGCTGGTCAGCTGGACGACCTGCGTGCGCAGGCCGAGGCGGCGCAGATCGCGCAGGTTGGCCTCCTCGAAGGACTGCACCCACACCCGCGACCCGGCCCGGTTGAGCTGTGCGGTCTGAAGCGCCTGCAGCAGCGGCTCCTCCAGCGACAGTCCGATCGAGTCGAAGTAGGTGGGGTGCTTGGTCTCCGGCGCGATGCCGATCGGCCGGCGGCTGGTCCTGCTCGCGACCGCAGCGAAGTCGATGACCTCCTGCAGCGTGGGCACCTGGTAGCAGCCGTTGTACAGGGTGTTCTCCTGGCGCACGTCCGGGAGCCGCTCGACGGCCCGCAGGGTCCGCAGCTCGGCGAGCGTGAAGTCCTCCGTGAACCAGCCGGTGAGCGGCTGGCCGTCGATGGTCTTGGTGGTCTGGCGGGCGGCGAACTCCGGGTGGCTGGCCACGTCGGTGGTGCCGCTGATCTCGTTCTCGTGGCGGACGACCAGGACGTGGTCCCTGGTGGAGACCACGTCGGGCTCGATGACGTCGGCGCCCATCCGCACCGCCAGGTCGTAGCTGGCGAGCGTGTGCTCGGGCCGGTAACCGGAGGCGCCGCGGTGCCCGAAGATCAGCGGGTCCGTGATGGTCTTCGCGCCGACCGCGGCGGCGACCGTCGCGGTCGGCTGCGCCGAGCTCGTGCCGGTGACGAGGACGGGTACGGCGACGACGACAGCGGCGGTCAACGCCACCGCCAGGCCGGTGGTGCGGGTGCTTGCGAGGGTGCGCACGGCGTCTCCTGACGCGGAGGGGTGTGAAGCCGTCACCGGACCAGCCGGGTGCCACGACACGTCGACGTCGCGGTGCCCGGCCGGGGACCGGCAGGTCAAAGGCTCGTCGCCGGGCCGACACGCAACGTCAGGGCCGGAGGCGCAGCAGCCTCGTCCTCCGCCCTCCGTTCTGCAGCATCGCGAGGTGCGGTGGCGAGTCGTGCAGCTCAGGCGGAGCTCCGCGCTGGGGATCCGTCCGCCGGGTAGTGGGTCAGTTTGAGCAGGCGCGATATTGACGGGAGCCCTGGCCGTGGGACACTCGCGCCATGCCTGACCGCTCACGCAAGCGCCGCCCCGTAGACCTCAACGCCCTGGCCGCGTCCATCGTCGCGGACGCCACCGACGAGGACGAGCCCGCCGAGCCCGCGGACACCCGCGACCCCGCCGCCGTCGCCCTCGGGCGGAAGGGCGGGCTCAAGGGCGGTCGGGCGCGGGCAGAGAAGCTCACTCCGGAGCAACGGTCTGAGGCAGCGCGACAAGCAGCCCGAGGCCGGTGGAAGCAGGAAAACCGCTAGGCCTGAGCAGTGAACCTGATACGGTCCCATGATGGCGGACACTGTGGCGCAGCGAGTCATCGGCATGTTCGGCGGACAGACCGCCTTGGCGGCCAAGATCGGGAGGGGCCAGAGCACCGTCGCGTACTGGGCGAAGACGGGGACGATCCCCAGCAAGTGGCACGGGCCCCTGCTCCAACTCGCCAGCCGGGAGGGAGTACCGCTCTCGGCTGGCGATCTCGTCGCCGTACCAGTAGGCGCTAAAGCAATCGAACTGCCGATTGCTCGCTTCCCGGGGGTCCTTTATATAGGTGATGAGAACCCGGTTTCTGTCTATGTCCTTAGTGATGGCCGGCGCGTGATTAGCCGCACCAGCGCGACCGCCGCCTTGTCGGGGATCAAACAGAGCGGTGACCTTGAGAGTTACGTCGGGATTGAGCCTTTGCGGCCGTACCTGAAGATCAGTCTGCAAGAGGAACTGGTCCAGTTCCGACTGGAAGGCGTGGACAACAAGCAGGTTGCGGGTATCACCGCAGAGGTGTTCCTGACGATTTGTAGGGCCTACGTCAGTGCCTGGAACGACGGCGCCCAGTTCACTGACCGACAGACCGAGATCGCGAAGCAGGCGGGTGCCTTCCTCGCGGCGTGTGCCGGTGTCGGGCTGGATGCGCTTATAGATGAGGCCACCGGCTACCAGTATGAGCGCGCGGAGGATGCGCTCCGGGTGAAACTAGCGGCATACCTGTCGGAAGAGATGCGACCGTGGGAGAAAACCTTCCCGGACGAACTATGGCAGGAGTTCGGGCGCCTCACCGGTTGGACAGGTTCCTTTCAGAGCAGGCCGAAGTATTGGGGAAAGCTCGTCAACGAGCTGGTGTACGAATGTCTAGACGCGGATGTAGCCCAGTGGCTGAAGGAGCACGCGCCCGCCCCAAGGCATGGACAAAACTATCACCAATGGTTATCCGGTCAGTACGGCCTGAAGAAGCTCACTGAGCACCTCTACATGCTCATCGGTATGGCGACGGCGTGCCGCGACATGGACGAGCTGCGCTACCGGATGGCTCTCAAGTACGGCAAGCAGGCGGTGCAGTTCCGGCTCTACATCGATCCACCAACGTGACCGTCTGTGTCCCGTCCCTATTTGTTAACTCGCAGGTCAGGGGGCACGCGGGCGCTTGCCAACGCGCGACCGCTCAGGCATAATGGTCAGTATGGCGAACAGGCTCAGCACGGAGCAGCGGGCACGGATCGTCGGCTGCCTGGTCGAGGGCAACAGCATCCGTGCCACGGTCCGCATGACTGGCGCTGCGAAGAACACCGTTGCCAAGCTGCTTGTGGACCTCGGGGGTGCCTGCGAGTCGTACCAGTCCGAGACGATGGTGAACCTGCCGTGCGAGCGGATGCAGTGCGACGAGATCTGGTCGTTCTGCTACAGCAAGGCCAAGAACGTCCCTACCGAGCACGCGGGCGAGTGGGGCTACGGCGACGTGTGGACGTGGACCGCCATCGACGCTGACACCAAGCTCGTGCCGTCCTGGTACGTCGGCAACCGCACCGCTGAGGACGCCTACGCGTTCCTGTCTGACGTCGCGGGACGACTGGCGAACCGCGTGCAGCTCACCACGGATGGGTACCGCTCCTACCTCAGCGCGGTTGCGGGTGCGTTCGGGTCGGACATTGATTACGCCATGCTGATCAAGGTCTACGGCAACGAGCCGACTGGCCCGCAGACCCGGTACAGCCCGGCCGCGTGCACCGGGGCCGAGACGGTGAAGATCACCGGCTCACCGGACCCGGCGCACGTCTCGACCAGCTACGTCGAGCGGCAGAACCTCACTATGCGGATGGGGATGCGGCGCTTTACTCGCCTGACGAACGCCTTCTCCAAGAAGGTCGAGAACCTGATGGCCGCCGTCTCGCTGCACTTCATGCACTACAACTACGCTCGGCCGCACATCACCCTGACGAAGCAGTACGGCCGCCCGACGACCCCGGCGATGGCTGCTGGCATCTCGGATCACGTCTGGAACCTGACGGAGATCGCGGGGCTGCTGGACCCAGCCCGGTCAAACTGACCCACTACCGTCCGCCGGGCAGGGTGGCGCTGCCGGCTACCACCAACAACAACTACTGTAGGTATTCGTCCGACCTGTCATTGGCGACCAACGTTGACCTGCACCTTCTTTCGAAGGCGTGCATGCGGCGTCTCGACAACTTGTCGTCTTCCGAGCGCAAGATCGGTGGGGGAGTGCGGGCGCGTACCTGCTGCGTTGACAACCGCGAGCACACTAGTGTATGCATGACTCATGCATGATAGGGCGCGGGTGGCGAACTTGCTGGGTGTGGTGGCGTTGGCGGTGGCCGATCGGACGCGGGAGGCCGCTGAGGGCGCGGGCGGGGTGGGCGGCGCAGCGGCCGCAGCGCTGGTACACCTGCACCACCGGTCGGGTGAGTCGGTGGGTGCTCTGGGGCGGGTGCTGGGCCTGACGCAACCGGGGGCCGTCCGCCTGGTCGACCGGCTCGTCGAACTGGGTCTGCTCACCCGGTCGGCGGCGGGCGCGACGAGTGATGGCCGCTCGGTCCTGCTGTCGTTGACCGCCACGGGACAAGACCGGGCCGCTGCCGTGTTGACGGCTCGGGCGACCGCGCTGCAGCAGGTCCTCGCCGGGCTCGAGCCAGCAGAGGTCGAGCGGCTCGTCCCGCTGCTCGAGCAGCTGGTGGTGTCGCTGCCGCCCGCAGGCAGCCGGCAGCAGCCCGGGGTGGACGAGACGGTGCTGCATCTGTGCCGGCTGTGCGACCGGAGCGCTTGCCGCCAGGACCCGGGCTGCCCGATTGAGGAGCAGGACCAGTGACCGCGCCGCCGACCGCCGCCCGTCAGGGCGCGCCGCGGACACTGCGGCTGGTGCTGTCGGGCACCGCGGCGGTCGGGGTGGGCTTCGGGTTGGCGCGCTACGGCTACGGGCTGCTGCTGCCGCAGATCCGCCGCGACCTCGGGCTGGACCGCACCGTGCTGGGCCTGATCGCCTCCGCTGCCTACCTCAGCTACCTGCTCGCCTGCGCTCTGGCCACCCGCATCCTCGCCACGCTCGGGCTGCGCGGCACTGTCGCTACCGCCGGCGCCCTGGCCACCAGCGGGATGCTGCTGGTCGCCGGCGCCACCGGGCCGGTCATCCTGGCCGCCCGCATCTTCGTCGCCGGGGCAGCGCCGGCGCTGGTGTGGCCGCCCTACCTCGACGCCGTCGAGCAGCACGTCCCGGCCGGCCGGCGGGACACCGCACACGGCCTGATCAACTCCGGCACCGCCTACGGCGTGGCGCTCGCCGCTCCCATCGCCCTGCTCACCGGTAACCACTGGCGGCTGGCCTGGGTTGCCTTCGCCGGGTGCGCAGCCACCGTCACGGCCTGGGCGGTGACCGCCCTACCTCGCAGCTCGCAACACCCCCGACGGCCGCGACAGCCGGCCCTGGCACCTGCCGGCCGGACGATTCGGCCGACCGCAGCGACGCTGCCGCTGTTCACCGCGAGCTTCGTCATCGGAGTCTGCGGCGGGGCGTACTGGACCTTCGGTGTGGACGCGGTCGCCACCGGCCAGCTCCTCGGCCCGGCCGGCGGCCCGATCTTCCAGATCGTCGTCGGGCTGTCCGGGGTCGTCGGCGGGCTGGCCGGGCGGCTTGTCACCGCCCGCGGAACCCGGGCCGTGTTCCTGCTGTTCGCCGGCCTGGTCGCCGTCTCCCAACTGGCCCTGGCCGCGGCCGCCGGTCCGCTCCTGACGCTGGCCTCGGCAGCCCTGTTCGGCACCGGGTACATCGGCGTCCTCGGTGTCACCGCGATCTGGACCGCACGCGTGTTCGCCGACCATCCCTCCAGCGGCCTGGTCGCAGCCATGTTCGCCATGGGCCTCGGGCTCGCCGCCGGACCGGCCATCGCCGGCCCGCCTCGCCGAACATGTCGGGCTCCCCGCGGTGTTCCTGGCCGTCGCTGCCCTCACCACCAGCCTGCTCCCGCTGGCACCCCGCGTCACCCGCCCCAGCTCATAACCGGCGCGAAGAGGACCGGGTCATCGTGGAGAACGTCCGCGTCTCCGACTGACGTCCGCGGGCACCCGGGGTGCGCACGCACACCGTCACCGACGCCTTCCCGATGTCCAGCCCGGCGACCCGTTCGAACAGCACTTCCATGGCAACCACTCCTCGCGCGCGACGACCTGACGGCGTCGTCCGGAGGGCCCTCTGCCAGGACACAGACCCACGTGCTCGCAGCAAGAAGCACAGGCACCCGAGGACCCCGCGCCATGCACCTCTGCGGGCTCATCCGCACCAGTGTGCGACGGCGTCGCCGGACGACGCCTCGGACACTGCACCCGAGCGCCGGACCGAGCAAGAGCGTGACCGCAACCTGCCCGCCCGTTCTCATCGGCAGAGGCAGCGATCGCAAGATCGCAGTCGGTTACTGCTCTTGCATGCGACGAAGGGGTCGTGCACCCCGGACGGATCGCAGTCACCAGGCTGTCCGGTAGAGGATCCCTCCGGTCTTGTCCGGGTCGTCCGCTCGTGCACGTGTCTAACCTGCGCGCAGCGACCAACGGGTCGTCCTGACCTTCGGAGTGCGCGCGTTGAGTGCTGTTGACCTGTCCTCGTTCAGTCGGTTGTCGGGTGGCTCGCAGCCGCTGACCGGCTACCGGGCGACCCCGTTCGGAGAGGGCCCCTGGCCGGGGGTCGTGATGGTGCATGAGGCGTTCGGGCTCGACGACGTCATGCGGCGCCAGGCCGACCGGCTGGCCGCCGCCGGCTATCTGACGGTTGCTCCGGATCTGTTCAGCGCCGGCGGCGCCCGGCGGTGCCTGGTGTCCACGCTGCGGGCGGTGAGCAGCGGGCAGGGTCGGGCGTACGCCGACATCGAGGCCGCCCGTGCGTGGCTGCTCGCGTCGCAGTTGTGCACCGGCAAGGTGGGGATCATCGGGTTCTGCATGGGCGGCGGCTTCGCGCTGATGACCGCCTCCCGCGGTTACGCCGCCGCCGCGGCCAACTACGGCCAGCTCCCCAAGGACCTCGACGCCGCCCTGCAGGGAGCGTGTCCGGTGGTGGCGTCGTACGGCGGGCGGGACATCACCCTGCGGGGCGCCGCCGGCAAGTTGGAGGCAGCGCTGACCCGGGCGGCGGTCGAGCACGACGTGAAGGAGTACCCGGCCGCTGGGCACGCCTTCCTCAACGACGGACCAGCCGGACCCCGGCCACTGCAGCCCCTGTTCAAGGTGAGAGGTTGTCCCGGGTCTCGTGGAAGTTGAGGTGGCGGTCCCCCGCCTGAGTCCTGCCTCGCGGTAGGAGTTGGGCGTTCCGCCAAGAACAACCACGCACCGACAGGGGACCGCTGTGAAGAAGTACC
>JAABUN010006750.1_pt1 | contig 12947 bp, 18 predicted proteins | sample 5559311 | NCBI WGS metagenome assembly JAABUN01 (sample SAMN10711877, study PRJNA513370) | rock metagenome | isolation source: Antarctica rocks | place: Antarctica: Victoria Land, Siegfried Peak sud | reverse complement strand
TGGGTGACACTCGTGCTCGACACCGGTGCGCTCATCGCCCTCGAGCGGGACGGGCGGCCGATGTGGACGCGCCTGAAGGCGGCGCAGCTGACTGGCGACGTGCCGCTCACCCACGCTGGCGTCCTCGCTCGGGTGTGGCGCAGTGATCCACGCCAGGCGCGGCTGGCGCAGGCCTTGCAAGGGATCGACGTGCGACCCATCGATGAGCGCCTCGGACGTGCTGCCGGTGCACTGCTCGGCAAAGCAGGCCTCCCCGACCTCATCGATGCTGCGGTCGTGCTGCTGTCGACAGACGGCGACGACATCGTCACCTCAGACCCTGGCGACTTGTCTCGTCTCGCCTCCGCAGCAGGTCGCCACGTCGAGCTGATCCGTCCCTGACCGGATCACTGGCTCAGTCCACGACGTACGGAACCTCGAGCGCCAGCTCGTCATCGACGACCAGCGGCTGCTGGCGGTAGGTGAGCAGCCCGCCGGGATCGGTCACCTCGGCCGTGACCACGGTCGGTCGGCTGGGCCGGATCTCCACGATCACCGTGCCGACGCCATGACCCTGCTCGGTGCCGAGGTCCGCGGACACCTCGACCCCGTCGACGAGCATCCGGCGCACGGTCTGCCCCGCGCCGACGTAGACGCTGACCAGCTGGCGGGTCTGACCGGGCTCGACGGGAAAGGTCGGCTCGTCCAGCCGGCCGGTCACGATCGGTGGGACCGATTGAGCATCAACGGTGTTGGTGAGCACAACGGTGGCCGTCGCCTCCCCGGGGGCGGTGCGCGCGTACGAGATCCGCCGGCGGATGTAGTAGTCGGCCTTGTTGCCGGCGGCGTTGTTGCTCACGACGTGCAAGTAGCTGCCCGGTTCGCCGGGAAGCGCCCCGGAGGCACGCAACGGAGCGATGACGGCCTGCTCCGCCGGCCGGTCGGACCAGATCTGCAGATGCCCGGAGCCGCCGGCCCGGCCCAGCGCCGACAGCATCGCCGGGGCGCTGTAGCCGCCGGCCGAGACCTTCTCGTAGAGCGCCTCGGCGAGATCGGCGAGCACCTGCTTGCGCTCCGGGCTGTCGTCGGCGAACTCCGCGTACTCGTCGCGCATCACGAAGTCCACGACGTTCTGCGGGCCGATGCTCCGCCCGCCGACCTGCGCCGGCCCGGTCACGGCGAGGATGCGGGCCATGGCGACCGGGTCGACGCCCAGCACGCCGTCGATCTGACCCCCGCCCTGCTCGGCCCACAGACCGGCCATGATCTGTGCGGCGCTCGGCCAGTCCGGGGTGAGCACGGCCGCAGACCAGTACGACCGGGCGAACTCGCTGTCGTAGCGGGCGCTGAACTCCGGTCCCAGGTCCACCACCGGCGCGGCCGCGGTCTCGAAGTCGCCGTTGGTCCCGACCCGGTCCAGCGACAGGCGGCCCTGCTCGGCGCGTACGACGGCGTATGCGCCCACCAGCCCGCCGGTCCCGCGTACCTCCGCGTTGTTGTGCACGGCGAGGAAGTAGCGGCGTGGACCGTCGGCGCCGAGCATCGCGGGGGCGAGCGCCAGCGCTTCGCGCCCGGTGGTGAGCCCGTCCGCCAGCTGCTGCACCTGGCTGATCAGGTCGCCTCGGGCCTCGGCCACCGGTGGCGGCAGGTAGCGCTCGGAGATCGCGGCGGCGTCCTGCTCGGCGTCCCGAGCGGCCGCTTCCGCGGTCTCGACGTCCTCGGCGAGGGCGGCGAGCAGGGGGAGGTCGACCCGCCCGTCCACCAGCAGCTGACCCGCCTGCAGGTCCGTCGCGCCCTCGAGCAGTGGAGGCAGCACCTCGTCGACGACCTGGGCCACGACCTCGGTGGTGTCGCGCACCGCCGCGAAGGAGCGTCCCGCCACTGGCACGGCGGCCGCCACCCGCCACAGCGGATCGTCGACCGCAGCTCGAGCCGTGCGCACATCCGCCGACGCCTCCTGCTGCGCGAGGACGAAAGCGTCGATCTTGCCCGAGCCGGCCCCGCTCACCGCCTGCGTGAGGCCGGCCTGAGCCTCGAGCAGCGCGCCGCGTACTTGAAAACCGCGAAAAACCAGCCAGGCCAGGGCGATCAGCGCGGTGATCAGCACTGCAGCCAGGACGCGCCGGACAATGGCGGTCGCGGGGCGTCCGGCTGGGGGTCGAGGCACAGTCCGCCCACGGTAGCCGCCTGGAAGGTCTTTCTCACGTTCCATGACGTCACCGTACGCAGTGTGTGACACTTACGGGGCACCACTCTTTCTCTGTCTTCCACCCCTTCTGGAGTGCTCATGTCCTTCCGTAAGCTGGCTTCAGCTTCCGCCGCAGCCTCACTGGCGGGCGTTGCCGTGCTGGGCATGAGCGCACCGGCCATCGCTCAGGACTACCCACCGGCGTCGGAGCGCACGGCCCCCTCGGTCAGCGACTCCACCGTGGTGCTAGGGCAGATGTTCACCCTCAACAGCGGCAACGGATTCTGCTTCGAGGTCCCCGATGAGGTCACCGCTGTGGTCGAGGTCTTCGACGACATCATGGAGGCGGACGTCGACGGGAACGGCAACGCCAGCGCGACGGTGACCGTCCCTGAAGGCACTGCCCCCGGCCGTCAGACGGCGACGTTCGAGTGCATCGACGGCGAGACGGTCGAGGTCTCCTTCACCGTGGTCGCTGCGGCTGCAGCGGGTCCGGGTCAGGGCCAGCAGCCGGACCGTCGTGGCGGCGGCCTTCCGCGCACCGGCGCAGACCAGATCGTCCCGCTGACCATCACGGGCGTGGCTCTCGTCGGGATCGGAGCGGGCATCGTCGTCGCATCCCGTCGGCGGCGCGAGACCAGCATGCCGGCCGGTCTGGCCTAAGCGCTTCCGGCCCGCAGCCCCTGCCGCCTACGGGCGGCGGGGGCTTCGTGCTGTCCGGGTCAGCCCTGGAGGGCGAGCACCGCGAGCACGACGACGACCACCGCCAGGATCAACAGGCCGGCGTCGAGGAGCCGTTGGCGTCCGTGCGGCTGGCCCAGCGAGGGCCGCTCGCGCGCCGGTGTGGCGCGCGGCGTGACCGAGCGGGCACGAGGCCGGGCGACGGGGGCAGGGCGCTTCACCGGCCGGGGTCGCCGTACCGGCTCCGAGGCTCGCGGCCTGCGTACATCCGGCGCTGAGGGCTGTTCCGCCGGGGGAACCGGAGGCTTGGGGGCCTGGCTGGTCCCGGCCCACTGCCAGGGCCAGTCCTCGTCGTTGCTCTGCTCCTCAGCCACGACAGGCTGCCTCAACGGCTCCCGGCGACGAGCGCCACGTAGACCAGCACCAGCACCCCCAGGGCGAGCACCAGGAGGCCGAGGTCTCGGCTGCGACGGACGCGCCGCTGTTGACGCTGCCACGCAGCGCGACGCGCCTCGACATCATCCATCTCATCCACGGCCGGAGTGTGGCAGATCCCCGTCCGGCACCCGCGCGAGGCGGGCCGACAGGTGCGGCTGGAGCGGCTGGTCGACGGCGGCCAGGTCGACGGCGTACGCCAGGTCGCCCTCGACCAGCCCGTACAGCCGGTGCAGGGCCGTGACGGACTTCGCGGTCTCGGTCCGCGCCACCACGTCCGTACGCAGTTCGATCTTGGAGAAGGTGACCTCGCCGACGTAGACCTCGACGATCCCGGTCGGATGGGCCAGCAGGACCTCGACGTCGCGCGGCTCCCGGCCGGGACGCCACCAGCCGACCTCGCGGGCGGCGGGACGCAGGCGCGCGCCGTCGTCGTCGAGGATCCAGGTCCGGCTGGTGTATTCCAGGAACGGCCGGCCGTCGTGTGCGAAGACGATCTCCTGCTCGTAGCGCCGCTCCTCGATCGTCGGGTAGCCGACGACGCCGAGGCCCCGCCATGTGCCGAGCAGGAATGCCAGCGGTTCGAGGCGGGCGTGCAGTGCGGGAGCGTCCACGAAGTCAGTCTGCTCTCGTCCACAACGGCCGTCTCACCCCGGGTGGGGCCCTGCGCGGCGAGGCTGCGGCAGCTCATCCCAGGGCGGCAAGTGCGAACCGGCTGCCGGGTTCAGGACCGACTGACTTTGAATCGGCCTTGGGACGTGACTCGCGGCGTTTGCGGGACCAGTCGCGGCGAGCGACTAACGCTGTCCCTGATACAGCTTGTAGACGACGTAGACCGAGAACCAGGTGATGAAGGCGAACGCCAGCACCAGGATGCCGGAGAAGACGAACTCGAGCACGGCGAGCCTTCCTGGTCCGAGGGTGCTCCGAGCCTACCGAGGGGGAGGCTGTAGGCATGGCCAACATCCTCGTCGTGAAACTCACCGCCGGTGCCGAAGCTCCCGAGCGCTGCGCGCAGGCGTTCACCGTCGCCGGTGTCGCGGTCTCGTCCGGCCTCGTCGTGTCGCTGTGGCTCACCGGGGAGGCGTCGTGGTTTGCGCTCCCCGGCCGGGCCGAGGACTTCGTGCTGCCGCACAGTGCGCCCTTGTCCGAGCTGCGGGACGCCGTGCTCGAGGCGGGCACGCTGACCCTGTGCACGCAGTGCGCCGCACGCCGGGCACTCACCGCGGCGGACGCGTTGCCCGGAGTCCGGCTCGCCGGTGCAGCGGTGTTCGTGTCCGAGGTGATGGCGCCGGACACGCAGGCGCTCGTCTACTGAGCCCGTTGCCCGGAGGTCCACTGAGGTCCGCTGAGGTCTCCTGCCGGCCCCCAGACTGCCCGGCGTGGCCTCCGCGGACACACCCACGCTGGAGATGTCCTGAGCGGCGCGGAGGGCTCCGCACCGTGGTTGCGGCTGCCGGACGCGGTCGTCGCGCTGAAGCCAGAGGAGGCGCGCACCTTCACGGCGCCGCTCGACCTCGCGGCACTGCCCGAGGGCGAGACGCTCCTGGGCGCGGTGGTGATGGAGGCGTTGCAGGGCTCGGTGACGGAGTGGACGGTACGGTGCGGCCGGCGCGCGAGGTGGTCGCGGTGAGCGGGAGCTGAACGCTCCGCTTCGGGAGTCACCGCCTCGGACTACGACTCGGCGGCGTCCTGGTCGTCATCTTCGGCCCGGTGGCGACGGCGCCAGAACAGCAGGAGCAGCCACCCAGCGACAAGAGCCAGCAGACCGCTCGCGACGATAACCGGGAGCAGCAAGCCGCCCTCGCCCTCGTCGTCGTCGTTGCGGCCGACGACCTGAGGAGTCACGCTGACCTCCGCGGTTCCTTCAGGGAAGGTGATGCTGCCTTCGACAGCACGTTCGAGCTCGCCGCTGCGCAGAGTGATCCGCGCCGTCCACGGTCCGGCTGGCAGGGCCGGGTCCAGCACGATCTCGACGGGCTGGGCCTGGTCGATGCCCAGCGTCGTACCGAGCGTGGCGTCGAAGGGGCCTGCGTTCAGGCCGCCAGGTCCGTTCCGTCAGCTGGAGCTTTCCGCTCATGTCGAGGGCGCGCTGACCGGTGTTCTTGACCTGCGCCAGCACGACGGGCGCACCGTCCGCGTTCCGCTTGGCGGTGAGCTGGTCGACGACGAAGTCAGACGTCGGTTCGGCGCCTTCACCGACCGAGACGTACATGCGGATGCCGACCCGACTGACCGTGCTGATCGCTCCGCCGCCCGGCGCTGAGGCCTGCTCGGCCCAGACCACGGCGTAGCGCTCCCCATCGACGGCGTCCGGCGGAATCGCCACAGCGACCTCCGCAACGGCCGTACGGCCGGCCGGGATCGTCAGCGACGACGGCGTGAACGTCGTCCAGCCGGTCAGCTCGTTGGCGGCCCGGCCTTCACCGAAAGGTGAAGCTGCCGGCCTCGACGCGGGCGGACGCGGCGTACACCGCGATATCGGCGGACGTGCCGGTGCTGTTCGAGATCTCGATGCGGCGCGAGATGCTGTCGCCCTGGTTGAGGTGGTCGACGATGTAGATGCGGGCTCGTGGGTCGTCGCGGCGGTTCTCCGGCGCCTCGAGCAGCCGGATACGCAGTTGGCCGGACCCGGCGCCGCCGGCTGGCGAAGGGGGCTGGACAGCGCTCACGCCACGTGATCAGGAGGGACGCTGAGGTTCGCCACGTGATCAGGGAAGGCAGTGCAGGCGAGCCCGCAAGGGAGTCGGGACTAGTCAGGGTGGTTCTGCGTTAGGGCAGTGGATCTGGCCCCGCGCCCGTTCGGCCTAGTCAAACCGTGTTCCATCCGGACACGACCCCACGAACCTCAACCGCCACGCTCACGGCACCGACCCGGGCGCCACGACCCAGGTCGTCGGCTGACCGGTCACGGCGGCGATGAGGTCGAAGTCCTTGTCGTAGTGCAGCACCGTCACCCGGTGCCGCTCGGCGACGGCTGCGACCAGCAAGTCCGGCAGTCCGACTGCGCGCTGCTGGCCGCGATGCCAAAGCTCCCGCTGAACCTCCCGCGCCCGCTGCCAGTCCACGGGTTCGATCCAGAAGTGCTCCAGCTGACGAAGCTCACGCTCGACTGCGTCGAACTCACGGGCAGTCCGTGTCGTCCAGAGCATCTCGAAGTCCGTCACGCCACAACCACCCACAACTCCGGACTGCAACATGGGTACGAGCAAGCGAGCCACTGCGGGCAGACGCACCCGGGCCAGGGAGCTGGTGTCGGCCAGGTGCGTGGCTACTGCCGCCACGCCGCAGCCATCACCTCGTCATCCAGCAGGTCCGGAAGCCCGCCCTCGACCAAGCGCGCGATCAACGCCCGGCGGCCGGCCAGGGCGATGACCTCCGCCAAGGCCGCATTGACCGTGTCCTTCTTCGTCGAGGTCTGCAGGATCTCCTTCGCCTGCGCCAACAACTCCTCGTCGAGATCGATCAGTGTCTTCATCGCGCCTCCTTGGACATCCAGCTTGGTTGCTTGCGTATATCCTCCGGCGCGCCCGCCAGCGCGTCAAGAAGCGCCCTCGCGACCTGTGGACACGGCGAAGGCCGGGCCCCGCGAGGACCGGGCGGTCCAGAGTGGCGGCCTTCCCCTGATCGCATGGCGCCGCTCTCGAGCCCTCCCTGATCAAACGGCGTAAATGGGGCCGCAATCCGCCGGAACTTCGCTATGTGATCAGGGAGGGGCCCACGGGCTCGCAACGTGATCAGGGAGGGGCGGGCGAGCCCCCAGTCGGTGTTGTCCATCGATCCGGTCGTCCTTGCGTATACGCTACGGGCGTGTCCACGAGTGCCGAGGTCCTGCGTAGGGCCCGACTGGAGATGAAGTTGAGCCGCACAGCCTTGGCCAAGCGGGCAGGCGTGCCCACCTCGACGGTGTCCCGGATCGAGGCCGCCCAGATGGAGCCGACTGTCAGGATGTTGCAGCGACTGACCGAGGCGGCCGGCCGCCGACTGCGCGTGGATGCCACCGTCCCGGAGCTGCCGACTCTGTCGGCCCTGGCAAGGCACCTGGAGCTCACCGGAACCGGCGACTACCTGGACTGGACTGCTGTCCGCCGCCTGCTGGACGAACTCGACCAGCGACCGGAGTTGGTCTCCGGCGCGATCGCGACAGCGCCGCGCAGCAGCGAGCCGCGGCTGAATGCGCTGCTCGCCGGCCTGGCCGAGGAGCTCGCCGAGCGCGCGAACGTCGTCCGACCACGATGGACCCAAGAGTGCGGTCCGCTCGCCCAGCCTTGGCATGCACCCGGCACCCGCCGCATGATCGACCGAGCCCGCCGCCGGGCTCCCTCGCCGCTCCGGGACCGCAACATCTGGATTGCCGCCGACGGCCTCTGGCACGAGCGGTGAGCGGACCCCTCCGACGGGCCGACATCGAGGCAGGTCTGCGAGACGTCGCCGACCAGCTTCACCAGGACGGCGGAGCACAGGCCTCGATCATCGTCGTGGGCGGCTCGTTCATGGCGCTGCACGGTCTGCGGGACAGCACCGCCGACGTCGACTCCGTCAGTCGACTCGATGACCGGCTGCTTGCGGCCGTTCGCCGAGTCGCCGTGCAACGCGGCTGGCCGGAGCAATGGCTCAACGACCGGGCGCGGCCTTGGCGGCCTGCGGGGCTGCAGCTACCGAACTGCCTGCTCGTGCTCGATCATCCCGCGTTGGCCGTGTACACCCCGGGCTATGACGTCATGTTCTTGATGAAGCTCAACGCCGCCCGCGGCCCGCAGGACTACGCCGACGCCCGGGCGCTCTGGCCGCACACCGACTTCGCGGACGCCGAGGTTGTCGTCCGAGCCTTCTACGACGCCTATCCCAACGAGCGGCCGGACCCCGATCTGACCGACTTCGTCAGGACCTTCCAGGCGCCGGGGCCACCGTAGGCGGCGGCGGCCCCGGCGCGACCCGCCGGGACCGTCGTCAGACCCCGCTCCGTACTCAGCCCGGGACTTCCACTTCGGCCTCGACGGCCTGCCCCTGCACCGCGGTCACCGCCGTGTCGACCGATCCGCCGCGGTAGAGCGTGCGCAAGGTCCAGTCGCCCGCCGCCGCGTAGAAGCGGAAGTAGCCGGTTGCGCTGGACTGCACCTCGGCGGTGAAGTCGCCGGACTCGCCGAGCAGCCGGACGTAGGCACCGCCGAGCGGCGCGCCGTCCTGGAGCACCGACCCGTGCACGACCGCCTCCGCGACGCTGACCTCGAGCGCCGGCAGCGTGTCCTGGTCAGGGGCGCCGCACATCAGACGTTCTTCTCGACGGGAACGCCGACCAGGGAGCCGTACTCGACCCACGAGCCGTCGTAGTTCTTCACGTCGGTCTTGCCGAGCAGCTCGTGCAGGACGAACCAGGTGTGCGAGGAGCGCTCACCGATCCGGCAGTACGCGATGGTCGGCTTCGCGTCGTCGAAGCCCTGCTCGCCGTACAGCGAAGTGAGCTCGTCGTCACCGCGGAAGGTGCCGTCGTCCGCGGCGGCCTTGCTCCACGGGATGTTGATGGCGGTGGGCACGTGGCCGGCCCGCTGGCTCTGCTCCTGCGGCAGGTGCGCGGGCGCCTTGATCTTGCCGCTGAACTCATCCGGGCTGCGCACGTCGACGAGGTTCTTGCTGCCGATGCTCGCGACGACCTCGTCGCGGAAGGCGCGGATCGCAAGGTCCGGGTCCTTCGCCGTGTAGGTCGTCGTGGGGCGGCTCGGGTCGTCCTTGACGAGGTCGCGGCCGTCGAGCTCCCACTTCTTGCGCCCGCCGTCGAGCAGCTTGACGCTGTCGTGGCCGTAGAGCTTGAAGTACCAGTACGCGTAGGCAGCGAACCAGTTGTTGTTGCCGCCGTACAGCACGACGGTGTCGTCGTTGCCGATCCCCTTGCTGGACAGCAGCTTTCCGAAGTCGTCCTTGTCGATGACGTCACGGACGGCGGGCTGCTGCAGCTCCTTGGTCCAGTCGAGGCGTACGGCGCCCGGAAGGTGCCCGCCGTCGTAGGCGGACACGTCCTCGTCCACCTCGACGAAGACGATCTTCGGGTCGTCGAAGTGGGCCTCGGCCCAGTCGACGTCGACGAGCACGTCTGCGCGGCTCATGCGGTAGCTCCTTGTCGGTTGGTCGTGCGACGAATGATCAGATAGATCTCGCAGCCCAGGCAGATGCCGAAGGCCGCGTTGAGCAGGGCGGCGGACAGGGCCGCGCCGGTCGCGATCAGGCCCACCGTGGTGGCGCCGGCCGCGAGGGCGACCGTGCCGGTGAGCGCGAAGGCGAGACCGACGAGCTGGGCGAAGCGCGGTGGCGCGGCGGATTCCAACTCGACCGGCGGGGTGCGCTTGATGAACCTCTTCCAGAACAGCGCGTACGGGTTGTGCCCAGCCGCACCGAGGGCGAACACGACCGCCTGGGCCGCAAGCAGGGTGGTGCTGGCGGTGAGCAGGACGGCGGCGAGCACCGCGGTGGTGGCCCACGCGGCGAAGCGGGGGCCTCTCGGATCGATCATGTACACACTCCTGGAGCTGGCCTGGTGGAACGCGGGCGTCAGGTCAGGAGGACGGACACAGGGCGCTGCCCACGCGGCACAGGTCCACCGCGCGGCGCTTGACAAGCACCAGTGCTCGCGAGGACTGCATGGCGCTCACGGTAGCGCCTTCCCGAGCGCGGCGAGCACGTCGGCCTTGCGGGGCTGGCCGCTGGCCCGTTGCACCTCGCGCTGATCGCCGTCGAGGACGAGCGTGGTGGGCGTCTTGAGGATGTTCAGCTTCCGGACGAGGTCCAGGTGCCGCTCGGCGTCGACCTCGACATGCGCCACACCGTCGACCATCTCGCTCACCTCGGTGAGAATCCGGCGGGTTGCCCGGCACGGGGCGCAGAAGGCGCTCGAGAACTGCAGCAGGGTGGCGCGTGTGCCGGGGGCGGCGCCGAGCTCGGTCAGCACCGGCCGCAGGCTGTCGTCTGCCGAGGTGGCGCGAAGGGTGCCGCTGCGCTGCTGGTGCACCAGGCCGGCGACGACGGTCAGCACGACCACCGCGCACAGGATCGCCAGACCGGTCACGCCGGCTTGCAACGCCGGCCCGCCGGAGGGGCTTCCCGGGTGGCGGGGCTCACCCGCTCACCCGCGCACCCACTCACCCGCGCACCCCTCCCTGATCATCTCGCGAAATCTGGCCGCTCACGAGCCCTCTACGCGCGAGATGATCAGGGAAGGTTCGAGGCGGACCGCGGCCTGTGGATGACGTCGAACGGCGCCCGCTTTTCCGGGACATCCTCGGCCGCATGAACGACAAGCTCGCCGCGCGAGCAGCCGCCCAGGGCGGGGCCTTCACCCGTGCGCAGGCTCTGGCGGCCGGCTACCTTCCGGCGCAGATCGACACCTTCCTACGCCGAAAGCAGTGGTCGGCGCTCTACCACGGGAGCTACGTCGTCACGGAACAGCTCGAAGCCTTGAGCTCCGACCCCGCGGCCCGGCACCTCCTGCAGGCCGCCGCAAGGGTGCTCACCAGCGAGCTCGGCATGGTGGCGAGCCACCGGACCGGCGCGCTCGTCCACCAGCTGCCGCTGCTCGGCTCGCCGCCGGTGCGCCCGCAGCTGACACGGGCCCCGCGGTTCGCCGGTGACACCTCGGCAACCAAGGGCCTGTACGTCGCGTCGCTCCCCGAGGATGCCCGCACCGTGCGCGCCGGCATCCCGGTGACGGCGCTGGCGCGTACGGTCTGCGATGTCGCGAGACGCAGTCCGTTTCGCGCCGGAGTCGTCCCCGCCGATGCCGCGTTGCGGGCCGGCCTGAGCCACGAGCTGCTGATCGCCACCGCGCTCCTCTACGCCGGCTGGCCCGGCGGCCGGCGCGCGGTCAAGGTTGCCCGCTTCGCCGATGGTCGTGCCGAGACGCCGATCGAGTCGATCACCCGGGTCGGCTACGACGAGCAGGAGCTGCCCGCGCCCGAGACGCAGATCGAGATCTGCTCGCCGAACGGCCGGGTGGTCGGGATCGTGGACTTCCTCTGGCGGGCGCAGCGCACCGTCGGGGAGGCCGACGGGATGCTGAAGTACGACGCGCAGGGCGCTCTGCGGCGGGAGAAGCTGCGCGAGGAGGATCTGCGAGCCTGCGGGCTCGAGGTCGTGCGCAACACCTGGGACGACGCCTGGACGCTCGCGGGGCGACGCGAGCTCGCGCGCCGGGTGCGACAGGCATTCGGCTTCGCGGCGGAGCGTCCACCGATGCCGGGCGTGGGCTACCGGGTGCCATCCCTCGAGGAGCTCACCCGCAGCCGCCGACCCCTCCCTGATCATCTCGCGTCCTGAGGGCCGATTCGGGGCGTTCTCGCGCGAGATGATCAGGGAGGGGTCAGGGGGCGCGGCGGGCGGGGCTTCCCGGGTGGCGGGGCTCAGGGCGGGGCGGACAGGACCACGTCGCGGGCGGTAGCGCGCAGGGCTACCCCATCCGGCTCGGCACCGACACTGCGGAGCATCAGGTCGTACGGCAGACCACCCACCGGGATCCGCAGGTCGAGACGGCCCCGTAGCGCCCGGGTGAGCACGGCGTCCGCAGCGTCGTTACCCACCTCGAACGACTCCGCGGTGACCACCAGATCCTCCCCCTCGATGGTCAACGCGCTGGTCGCGGTGGCCTCGACGGTTCGGCCGAGCACCTGCACGCTGCCCGTCACCTTGACCCGTTCGCCGGCAGAGGTGACTGTCAGTCGCCGGTTGCCCGAGCTCCGGGACAGCACGTCGTAGGCCAGCAGCACCCGCGCGTCGACCATGTCGACCGGGACCTCGCCGACGTCGCCGGCGAGGACGTCGGAGAGCGGCACCTGCACCCCGGTCAGCGTGGCGGTCAACTCGGCGACCGTGAGCTCGCCGGCGGGCACCGCATCGGCGCTCACCTCGACCCGCTCGTAGCGCCCGGCCACCGCCTGGGTCAGGAACGGCACCCCGGCGATGTCGACGTCCGGCCGCTCCGGCAAGCCGGCCGCCGACTGCAGCTTCGAGGCGACAGTTCGCGCCGCGAAGCCGGCCGCGACGCGGTCGCCCACCGCCGCCAGCACGAGCAAGAAGATCAGGAAGATCAGGAGACGTCGCATGTCAGGTCAGCAGCAGCCGGGCGGCAAGCAGGGCCACCGGCCCGAGCACGGCGAACGGCAACAGCAGCGCCGTCGGGCGCAGCGCTGCGACCCGGCGCGCGTCCCGCCAGCCCGAACGCAGCTCGGCGGCGCCCAGGTCGACCGCGAGATCGGCGGTCGCCACGGTGGAGGCGACGACGAGCCCCAGCAGGACCGCTGCCTGCAGCGGCGGTTCACCGGCGACGTCGGCGACGACGGTGGCTGCGGCGACCCCGGCACCGAGGCCGAGCAGCAACCCGGGCCAGCCTCGGGTCGACCCGACCGCGAGCCCCGGCCGGGGAAGGATCCAGTCACCGAGACGACCGGCGAGCAGCACGGCACCGGCCGCCGCCAGGCTGATCTGCAGCAACGGCTCGCCGCCCTCGAGCCGGTGCAGGGCGAGCAGGCAGGCCGCAGAGACGGCGACGACCAGCACGACGAGGGTGTCCGCGAGCGACTCGGTCACCCGGCTGCGGTTGCGCCGCGCGAGTTGGTGGGCGAGCGAGGCGACGAAGCCTGCCCCGGCGACGCCGGCCAGACCGGCCGTGCTGCCGTCGCCG
>JAABUN010006748.1_pt1 | contig 12948 bp, 8 predicted proteins | sample 5559311 | NCBI WGS metagenome assembly JAABUN01 (sample SAMN10711877, study PRJNA513370) | rock metagenome | isolation source: Antarctica rocks | place: Antarctica: Victoria Land, Siegfried Peak sud | reverse complement strand
TAAATTTCTGACCGAAACAATTTTTTCAAACTTAGGTCTGGAGCTGAATTGCAATAAAATAAAAAAGCTGTACCACCAATGCTTAAATATTGGTTCTATGGCAGCTTAAAATATTACCGAACTATTGCTTATTGATACTCACGGTATAATTATAATACAAAATAAATTTACAGAAGATGAAGAAAGGTCTTTTTCGCAAGAACTTTCCGATCCCATAATTTACAAAGCAAAATGCTATATTAAAAGTTCAGGAACCCATTCAGATAAGTCTTGGAAACGTACCAGTTAATGTATTTAAATATGGTTTTCGTTATTTTAAGGTAAGATAGATGACCTGCAAATTCTTACGAGGGCTTTAAACGAACAGGAAGTAAAAGCCTATGCTAATAACCTGTGTACCGAAAAACCGATTGCTCACCTTTCTGTCAGTAAAGATACATGCAGACCATCTGTAATGGATTTTACTGACGTCAGTGATATGAAAGGAATGCCTTTTTATAAAAATTAAAAAGTACCATTCAGCGCATCAGGGACTATACATCCTTTATGTTTGACTGTGTATTGAAGGGTGCTTTAAAGGTTTAAAAGCCTGATAAAAAAGATAAATAAATTAACAGGAACAAAATATTAAACATTTCTTCAATGCCGGGAGATTGTTGCAGGATTTCAGAGCGATCGCCGAACTTTAAAAAGTCTTCAGTGAAAAGACAGGCGTAGCCGGTATATGTTGATGAAATAGTCTCCCAGGAATAAGGGATATGAGGGTTACCAAAGAATAAAACAGGTCCATCCGTTTCAAAACTCCTGTCAGCGTAGTGAATGATGTTCTTACCTGTATTTAAACAAATCTTGTAAAAGTCTTTTCGATTGTAGCTACGAACAACACTGTCCGTACTACATATTTCATAGACTTTAAAACCCTTTAGCTTTAATTCAGCATTGAAATCTGAAGTATGAGCTTGGCTGATTATTAATGGTGCGAAGTTAAGAAAATCAAATCGGGAGAGTTTCATAAAATAAAGGAGTTACATAGGGTTGCAAGTACTATCCATTCTCTTAGGGATGTCAAAACTGTGGGAGACCGAAGACGTATTGAGATTCTTTTAAAATGAAAAAAAAAGACTGTGATGCCTTTCTTTTTTCTTGTGCCAAACCGTACGTATGAGCTGAAATTAGTACACGGTTTGAAGCGAAGAGCAGCCTTCGCACATACAGGAATAGCCGGGTAGGCGCCTGACCGGAAAATTAATTTAAAGAACTTTTAAGAAGAAAATCGCAACTCTTTAGATTGATAAAGTAATTTGCGGTCTCAAATGAAACATGTAGTCATACTTTTTCTGTTCCTGTGTTTTCACCTGGTAGGCGGATCTGATTGTGCTCACGCAAGTGCTCGTAACGAAAAAGTTTGTTTTTTACCAGTTCGCGATCTTGAAAAAACACACCAGGTCGAAAGCGCGACTGCAAATCATGACTCCCTGCTAACCGTCAATACCAGCTTAAGTGGAGAAAATCGTAATCTTATTAGTGTCGAAGATGAAGATGAAAATGAGGATATCATTAAGAAGCATATCTCCCAGGACAGATACTTTTTAGCATTCTGCTACGCATTCGTTTCAGATTCTCGCTTTAGCTTTCTTGCAGAGCGTCTTCCCTCTTGCAAGCATCTATCCTACACAAGCTCTTGTAAATACATTGTACAAAGAGCCTTAAGAATTTAGCCGATACTTTCACCAGTTAGCGAAGGGGTGTTTGGTACCTGAATGATGGATGTTTATAACCATCTCTCCCTGCCTATAGATTCAGTTCTCGCCCCGGTTACTGGTGTACCTTCTACATCAACGGAATCTTTGATTCCAACCTATCCTTTCTTTTAATATTTACTTAATACCATGAATAGAATTGTAATGCTTTTGGGCTTGTGTGCCACTATGTGCCATACAAGCTGTGCCCCTAAAAAAGAAGTGAAAGAGGAAACCCCTAAGTATGCGGTTACCAGTCCTTTAAAAGTCGACACTTTATTCTCCAAGGAATATGTTTCGCAGATAAGGTCTGTTAGGAACATCGAAATCAGGGCTCAGGAAAAAGGATTCCTGCAAAATGTTTATGTGGATGAGGGCCAGTTTGTAAGGGCCGGCCAGTTGTTGTTTAAGATTATGCCTAAAATCTACGAAGCTGACCTGCTGAAAGCGCAGGCTGAAGCGAAAGCTACAGAAATCGAGTTACAGAATACCAAGCTGCTGGCCGACAAAAACGTCGTCTCTCAAAACGAGCTTGCTATGGCTCACGCCAAAGTTGACCAGGCAAAAGCAGAAGTAGCGTTGGCAAAAATCCATTTATCATTCACCGAAATCAAGGCTCCTTTTGATGGGACCATTGATCGTATTCCAAAAAAGTTGGGAAGCCTGATTGATGAAGGTGAATTATTAACAAGCCTGTCAGATAACAACCAGATGTTCGCCTATTTCAATGTGTCTGAGCCCGAATATCTGGACTATAAAGCTGACGCCAGAGCCAGTTCGAACACCAAGGTAAATCTGCTTTTAGCTAACAACCAGCCTTTGCCTTACAGCGGTGTTGTGGAAACAATAGAAAGCGAGTTTAACAGTGAGACTGGAAATATTGCATTCAGGGCAAAATTTCCTAATCCTGACAAACTGCTGAAGCACGGTGAAACAGGTAAGGTTAAAATGACAGTGCCCCTTCGCAATGCGTTGATCATCCCTCAAAAAGTGACTTACGAAATCCAGGATAAGGTATATGTATTCTTAGTTGATAAGAATAATCTGGTAAAATCAAGGAACATTACCATCAGCAATGAAATGCCGGATTTATACGTGGTAGGAAGTGGCCTTTCGGAAAATGACAGGATCCTGCTTGAAGGGGTGCAAAAGGTAAAAGACAATGATAAAATCCAGCCCGAATTTGTTGCACCGAAGGATGCTATCGCGCGGTTAAAATTATACACAGAATAGTGCTTCAACCTCTAAAAAAATTAGTCAATGTTTAATAAGTTCATAAACAGGCCCGTCCTGTCTATAGTAATATCGCTCATTATTGTCTTCGTGGGAATCCTGGCAATGACCCATCTGCCGGTAACACAATTCCCTTCCATCTCACCGCCTAAAGTGAATGTTACGGCAGAATATCCCGGCGCTAATGGAGAGTTAATGACGAAAGCGGTACTCATTCCCCTCGAAAGGGCGATCAATGGAATACCGGGAATGAAATATATGGCCTCAGATGCCGGTAACGATGGTGAAGCAACCATACAGGTAGTATTTAACCTGGGAACCGACCCTAACATCGCTGCAGTAAACGTTCAGAACCGGGTAGCTTCTGTGGTGAATAAACTGCCACCGCTGGTAGTACGTGAAGGTGTAAAGATCACCCGTGAGGAATCGAACATGCTGATGTACATTAACCTGTACAGTAAAGATTCTCAAATGGATCAGAAGTTCCTTTTCAACTTCGCAGATATCAACATATTATCGGAACTGAAAAGGGTTAATGGAGTTGGTTATGCAGATATTCTTGGTAACAGGGAATATGCGATGAGGATCTGGCTGAAACCTGACCGTATGCTGGCATATAAGATCTCTGCAGATGAAGTGATGAAAGCCCTGGATGAACAAAGCCTGGAAGCCTCACCTGGTAAAACCGGCGAAAGTTCGGGTAAGCGATCTCAGGCATTTGAATATGTATTGAAATATCCCGGCAGGTTCAGCGACAAGGAAGGATACGAAAATATCGTTTTGAAGTCTAACCCGGATGGTGAGTTACTTCGTCTCAAAGACGTAGCGACGGTAGAGTTTGGAAGCTCGATGTATGATATTTATTCTACCCTGAATGGCAAATCTTCGGCTGCTATTGTAGTAAAGCAATCGTATGGCAGTAATGCCAGCCAGGTCATTGCGGATATTAAGGCTAAAATGTCGGAGATTAAGTCTACTTCGTTTCCTAAAGGAATGGATTACGAAATCAGTTATGACGTTTCGAAATTTCTTGACGCCTCCATCGAAAAAGTTATTCATACACTGGTAGAAGCCTTCATCCTGGTGGGATTAGTGGTATTCCTTTTCCTCGGCGACTGGCGCTCGACCCTGATACCTGCCATTGCGGTACCGGTATCGCTCATCGGGACCTTCATGTTCATGCAATTTTTCGGCATAACACTAAACCTTATCACCTTATTCGCATTGGTACTTGCGATTGGTATAGTGGTGGATAATGCAATTGTGGTGATTGAAGCGGTGCATGCTAAAATGGAAACGAAGCATCTTTCGCCGTTGAAGGCCACAAAAGAAGCAATGCATGAGATCAGCGGGGCAATTATCGCCATCACCTTTGTTATGGCTGCGGTATTTATTCCGGTGGCTTTTATGTCTGGCCCGGTGGGTATATTTTACCGGCAGTTTTCAATTACCATGGCAACGGCCATTATTTTATCAGGAGTAGTTGCGTTAACGCTTACACCCGCTCTTTGTGCAATGATGTTGAAGAACAATCATGGCAAAGCAAAAAAGAAAAATGCGCTGGACAAAGTCCTGAATGGCTTTAATAACTGGTTCAATCGCCTTACTGGCCGGTATAAGAACCTCCTTGGCGTAATTGTTAACCGCAGGGTAATCACTTTTGCTATGCTCGTAGCATTCTGCATTGGTGTATATATAATGAATAAGAGCCTCCCTTCAGGCTTTATCCCCAATGAAGACCAGGGAATGTTTTATGCCGTAATCCAAACCCCTCCCGGCTCGTCACTTGAACGAACCAACCAAATCGCTGAAAAACTGCAAAAAATCGCGGAAGAGATGCCTGATGTACAATCGGTTTCTTCCCTGGCTGGTTATGAGATCCTGACAGAAGGAACCGGCGCAAACACAGGAACTTGTTTGATCAATCTGAAAAGCTGGGAAGACCGGAAACATTCGGTCCAGGAAGTGATCGACGAACTAGAGGAGAAATCTAAAGAAATGAGCGGTGCAACCATTGAATTCTTTCAGCCTCCGGCAGTGCCGGGGTATGGAGCAGCAGGTGGTTTTGAATTACGCTTACTGGATAAAGCAGGAACCGGTGATTTTAAGAAAATGGAAACGGTGAGCAGGGATTTTGTCAGCGCACTTAATAAACGTCGTGAATTATCATCGGTATTCACTTTTTACAGTGCCAGCTTCCCTCAATATATGCTGCATATTGATAATGACATCGCCCAGCAAAAAGGTGTGACCATTGAAAATGCAATGAATACCCTTTCCACACTTTTAGGAAGTAACTATGAGACCAGCTTCATTAAATATGGTCGCCAGTACAAGGTAATGGTACAGGCGTCACCGGAATACCGGGCCCTGCCTGAAGATGTCCTGAAGCTGTATGTGAAGAACGACCGTGATGAGATGGTTCCCTTCTCGGCTTTTTTAAAAATGGAGAAGGTGTATGGCTTATCGGAGATTACCCGTCATAATATGTACAATGCGTCCGAAATAAGTGGCACATCCGCTCCCGGTTACAGTAGCGGGGCAGCAATTGATGCAGTTGCAGAAGTGGCTAAAGCAAGCTTGCCAAGAGGATTTGGCATTGACTGGGCTGGTATTTCCGCCGATGAGGTTGCGCGGGGTAATGAAGCTATTTTTATATTCCTCATTTGTCTTGCCTTCGTTTACCTGATACTCGCGGCACAGTATGAAAGCTTTATTCTTCCCCTGGCGGTTATTCTGTCGCTTCCTGCCGGCGTTTTCGGGTCATTCCTCCTGTTGAAAATAATGGGCCTGGAAAATAACATTTATGCGCAGGTTGCCCTGGTTATGCTTATTGGTTTGCTGGGTAAGAATGCAGTGTTGATCGTCGAGTTTGCGATTCAAAGACACCGCTCAGGAGAGACTGTGCTTAAAGCGGCCATACAAGGTTCAGTAACCAGGTTTCGTCCGATCCTGATGACCTCATTCGCATTTATTGCAGGATTGATACCGCTGGTTTTTGCTCATGGCCCAGGCTCCATAGGTAACCGCACAATTGGTGCAGCGGCTGCCGGTGGTATGCTGTTCGGAACTGTTTTCGGGGTCATTGTAGTGCCGGGCCTATACTACATGTTTGGAAAACTTTCAGAAAGACATGTGTTAGTTAACGAAGACGAAAATCCATTAACTGAAGAAATTGATCATCACAACGAATTTGAAAAAATTGAGCAATATGTTTAAACACAAGCGATATATCGCCGGCGTGTTGATTATAATCGTGGCTATAGCGGGTTGTAAAGTACCCGGGCTGATGCAGACAACGGAGAACCGGTCGGTACCGCAAGCGTACGTTGACGGCCGCGATACCATCAATATGTCAGCTATTCAATGGGAAAATTTTTTTACTGATAAAAACTTAGCAAACCTGATTGACACAGCCCTGAAAAATAACCAGGAACTAAGAATCACCCTGCAGGAAATTGAACTGGCAAGAAATGAGATCCGGTTGAGACAGGGGCCGTTGTTGCCAACCGTTGGTGCGAGACTTGGTGTTGGTGTTGAAAAGGTAGGACGATATACCAGCCAGGGTGCCGGTGATAAGTCTACAGAAATTGAGCCGGGAAAAGAAGTGCCCGACGCCCTCACAGACATCACTGCAGCCCTGTATGCCAACTGGGAAGTGGATATCTGGAAGAAGCTGCGCAACGCAAAGAAAGCAGCAATTACCCGGTATTTATCCAGTGTTGAAGGCAGAAATTTTTCGATCACCAACCTGGTTGCCGAAGTCGCTACATCTTACTATGAACTGCTGGCGCTGGATAACCAGCTAAAGATTGTAAGACAAAACATCGAACTGCAAAAAAATGCGCTGGAGATCGTAAAAATTCAGAAAGAAGCCAGCAGGGTAACAGAACTGCCGGTTCAGAAATTCCGGGCTGAAGTGCTGAAGTCTCAAAGCCTTGAGTTTGACCTCCTTCAAAGGGTCAGGGAAACCGAAAACAGAATCAACTTCCTGTCAGGCCGTTATCCCCGGGAAATACCGCGTGATACCAGCATCCTGTTAAGCTTAATGCCGGCTGCAGTCAATTCCGGTATTCCTTCACAGTTGCTGGCAAGTCGTCCCGACATTAAACAGGCTGAGCTTGAATTAGCTGCTGCAAAGCTGGATGTAAAAGTGGCACGGTCAGAATTCTATCCTTCTTTTGGAATTTCGGCTGCCTTAGGATTCCAGTCGTTTAAGCCATCCTACCTCGTGAAGCTTCCCGCGTCAGTGCTGTACTCGCTTGCGGGAGATTTTGCAGGGCCACTCGTTAACCGAAATGCGATAAAGGCAGAATTTTACAGTGCCAATGCACGGCAACTGCAGGCGATGTACAACTATGAGCGTACCATTTTAAATGCCTATATGGAGGTCTCCACCCAGCTTTCTAACATCAGTAACCTCCGAAAAAGCTATGATCTGAAGTCTGGACAAGTGGATGCCCTGAACAAATCAATTGATATTTCCAATGACCTGTTCAAGTCGTCAAGGGCAGATTACTTTGAAGTTTTAATGACCCAAAGGGATGCATTAGAAGCAAAACTGGAATTAGTGGACACCAAAAAAGAACAACTGAATGCAGTAATCAACATCTACCGTGACCTCGGAGGTGGTTGGAAATAGAAATAATTTGAAAGATTACCTGATGTATCAAAAGGTCCAAACAGCCGTTTTAACTCCACTTGGCAGAAAGTTGCTGGGCATGGATAAATGGTAATTCAATAATTCGTAAAGAAGGACAGCAGTAGAGATTTTTTATTGCTGTTCTTCTTAAATAAAAAGCTATCAAAGGTGCTCTAATTTAAACATTACCATCAATAAAAACTGTACCTGTAAGTATGCAAACATTTGCAGGGCAAGACAAAAATTGGAAACAATAGAGGAAAAGTTACAACGAGAGTTGAATCAACAATTTCAATTGAAGAAGACATTAGCACCAGCTACATTTAACCCGGCTATATTAAATATACAAACTCATGCCGATGAGAACATGAAAATCTGTATTAGCTATTTCTGTTTTAATTAATGAAAAGATGTTTTAAACTCAACTTATGTCAGATTGCTATCAGCACGTCTTCGGCTACTAATCTAAATAAAAAAACCCGATTATGTCCGGCATTCAAGAGTATTAGATTGGAAAGAAATTCATTACACGTTTCATTAGGGTCACAACCTGTATTTAGACTGCAAGTTGCTTATATTCATTCAAACCCTGTCGTTGCAGGCATTTGTAAATTTCCTAAAAGAATAGAAATATTCGTCTGCATCTTTTTATCTTAAGGCAAATAGCAAATTGTTTGCTCATATGTTGCTATTATTAAACTTTAAAATCTATTAAGCTCTTAACCTGAACACCCGCAACCTCCAACTGTTGCTGTAATCCGTGCCATTGTTCTAGCGAAAAACCAAAAGCGTAAAACGTTTCACTAACAAAATCTGTCCTGATTATCTTTAAACAATCTGTCTTGTTTTGCTTTGTGATAACCACTTCTTTAATATTTTTCAGATTGTAAATCTTCTTTACCCAAGGGATATAGTTTTTTTTAATAACAATAAATCTGTCAGATACTAAAAAGTAGTTCATATTTAGTGCCACTGATATAATAAACGACGCGGTGCATATGTATCCAAATATATTTCCTGAATTTATATGCCTGAAATCAACAACAAAATATGCTGCTGCTACGCAAAAGATAACAGTTGTAAAGGAATGAAGAACAACGCCTTTGAAAATAGTAAAGGTTTCTCCCTCTAAGTTGCTTGCGCTATCAATTACGGGAACTTCAATATCATCTTGATTGTTATAAACTACCTGCTCTAAAAAAAGCTTAGCGATCTCACTGTTACTGTAGTATCCGTCGTGCATATACTTTACAGTCCCATTATTAAATACAAATCGCACTCCTTCCCGTTCCAGTAAATCTATTTTTTGATCGGCAGGCCTTTCGTGCACCAGATTGATTTGCTTCAGGTCGCGCCAAAAAAAGCATTCCGACCCAAAAAGTATTTTTTCTTTATCTATTTCAATGATAGGTGCTTTTTTGTAATAGTTTCTGATATTTAAGAAGGAAATTATAAAGAAGGGGGATGAGATTATAATTGACCATATTCCCATTCCTCCTGCCATTGTCATCACCAATGCGATTAAAGCTACAAACAATCCCCAACCAGCTCCCAGGTAAGCGTTTAGTAATGGTCGCATGTCTCGTCGTGTAATAATGACCACATTACAAATATAAAAAGGTATCTTAAGACAGAAAATATCAAATATGGGAAAGAAGTTCATTAGGTGTTTCATTATGGTCACAACCTGTATTTAAACAAAAACTTGACTATATTCATTCAAACCCTGTGGTTGCAGGTATTTGTAAATTTCCTCAAGAATAAAAATATTTCTCTGCATCTTTTCATCTTAAGGCAGATAACGAATGGTCTTTTTTAACACGCTACAATGCATAGAGGTTTGTGGGTGAAGAACACCAAAGGCATAAATATCGACGAAAGTTTGAATGCCTTCCCTTATGTAAATGTAAACGCTTCGAAGAACATTTGCCCACTGCATCTGGCTTTTCAAAAGGATACAGTACTATTTTATAAGCATCTATTTCATCCTGTTTACCTCGGTCATTACCCCTCATTCCACAAATTTGGCTGTAAGTGTTTAAATATGTATTGTACGGGCTTGCACATATTGGCTTTGAATAAATGATAAAACTTAAGAAATTCTTCATAATACTCCTTTTGTTTCTTAATGTTCTCTGCTCGTTCAAGATAATTCTCAAGATTTCCCCAAACATCTTCAGGAAAAAAAGTTTTTATCCACTCGTACTCTATATGAAAGTAATCGCTTCGTGGGTTTGTATGTTTAACAAAGCCGGCCAACTCGCTACCTTTTAAATTTTCTAAGAAATACTTTACAAAAATTCCTTGAGCTTCCGGTATTATTTCATAATCATTATTAAAATTTTCAACTAGTCTTATAGCATTTGAATGCAGTTGTCTAAACTCTGGTGTTACTTCCTGGTGTGTCCCGCAATAGTTTTTGAAATACTCAAAATTTATTTTGGATAATTGATCAAAAGAAAGTCCTACGTCAACTTTTTCAGCAATTAATCGTTTTATTACATGGCTTTCGTAAATCGGAGCGTTGTTTATGTTCTTAAATGTTTCAATTAAAAAATTGGTATAATTTTCTTTGGAACTATAAAGACGAATATTTCTTTTACCTTGAATAGGATATCGTAGATTATTTTTAATTAATGTATAGTCAAGAAAATAAGCATCAGTTGGATTTTCCTTCAACAAGTAGTTCCCTATTTCTATTAGTATTAAAATTTGGTTTTCAAACTCTTGAATCGTTATGAAATCTTCAATCTTTTCCAGTCTATCTACTAAAACAGAATATTTACCTTGTTTGATCCATTCAAAGACCTTTGCTTTATATTCACTAACCTCCCTTCGGCGGTAATCTTCAAACTCCATTGCTGAGATGTCCCCTTCATAAAGTTTAAATGCAAAATATTTATGGAAATTTCGAGGATAAGAAAATGATTTATAAAGTTGAATATCTTGCTCTTGATATCTAGGTTCTTTAGAATTTGTAAAAAAGCCTGTTCCTGTGGCTGAGGCCTTTAAAATCAACAGCGTCTCTACTAAATACTTAAGTAGCTGTCTATCATGTTCATTAAGTCCCAAAGAATCGCTGTTATCTTGAAGATAACTTTCAAAGCTGCTGATTTTTTTTTCTTCATTTTGATCACTTGGATTTCTTGAGTCGTTTCTACCTTGTTTACTAAAAGAAAGTACATCATCACTGATCCACGCCTCACTTTCTGTTTTAAGTATATAGATACCCTTTTCTCTGTCCGGCGTAAAGAATTTATATCGGTTTTCGATTAATGCTTCGTAAACTTTAGGATATTCTAATTTTAGTAATTGTAATAAATAAAAATCATAAAAAAATACTTCCTCTTGAATAGCCTCAATCTCAAAAAGCAAAGAATTCACAAAACGAATTACATCTCTATAAGTTTTTACAATTTCATTTGTAAAGTTAATTCCATAATACTCTCTTGTATCAACTACTCTACTAATTTGCGCCTGAAACTTTTCTCCAAGTGCCGCTTCTAATTGCTTCTTTATTTCTGTTCTTAATACTCCATGTTCATACATTGGTAGTGTAAACTCGAACTGAAAAATTTTCTCGATGAATGATTTATAATTATACTCGTTAAAATCTTTGATTGCCGTTTGAATGTAGCCTTTATCATAAGAAACGATATAAACTACATTATTGAAGTTTGCTGTATTTCTAATGATGCGTAACACTTCAATAATTTCCTTTTTGTCTAGTCGATCTAAGTCATCAATAAAAATAATTATCTGCTTTTTGCTTTTGCGAATTGCGTCGTTTATTCTATTGTAAGACTGGTTCTTACTGACATCTTCAAACAAAAAATTTCCGATGGTATTAGCACTTCTCGTAATTATATTCTCGCTATTCTCAGTTAACGTTTTTGCGTAGCGAGCAATATTAGATGATAGACTCAAATCATACTTAGATAATTCTGTAATCATAAGCTTAAAATAATCCTCTATGATTTGTTGCGAAAAAGAACTTCGCCATGGATTGAAATCAATTACCACTCTATTTTCTTTTTCAAGAACTTCTTTTATCATATAAGTGAACGAAGTTTTACCTGAACCCCATAATCCATTTATACCAATAGCTAAAGACCCAGCTTCAACAACATCGACTTTAGATTGGATTTTTTTAGCTATACTTATAGCAAATTCCTTTCTACTAAACTTATCATCAGCATGAGACTTTATTGGTGCATCTACTAAAAATGGAGTTCCAAAGTTTTTAGGTTCAAGCTCTTTATTTCTCCAATCTTTGATTTTTAATAATAAACTACTACCAAATAAAACATATAATGTGTCTGCATACTTGAAAACAGGAAAAAATTTAAAACCATAAAACTGGTAATGATCTTTTAAGAAATATTTACTTAAAAGAAAAAGAAAAAAGAAGAATGATAATATACAAAGGAATACACTTGAAAATTTTTTATTGTTTCTAAGATAAACAGAGACTATTGAAATGTTTATAATAAATAATAAAATAAAAATTAGATCAATGTACCAAGTTGTTTGGACTTCTTTTAGAAACGTATTTACAACCGTTTTATCGTAAAACTGCTGAAGAGGTTTTAAGAAGAGAATGACTAATACAAATCCTGTTAGTAACAGGATGTTCTTCCTATTTAAATTAGCAGCAATGAAATTGATTAATTTATTACTTTCCATTCCGCAAAAAAACAGAAACTTTTAAACTTTACCCGACACAGTCCTACCTTTTTCTTTTTTCGCGTTTTCCGCAGGTGTTCTTCACCTGCAAATAACTGCTCTGAAAGCAAGTAAAAGAAAATAAAGAATTGTAATATTACAATTCTTTAATAAAGCAAAACGTTGATTTACCGTATGCTTTTTAGTGAATATTATCCTGATTATTTTACCGCTAACATCCTAGAATGGAAGCAATTATTAAAGCGAGACAAATACAAAGACATAATGCTATCTTTACTAACTGAATTCTTTTTCGAAAGACCAATCGTTAAGAATTAGGTCATGCTTTCATTTTACTGTTGTGTGCAGTTTTCATTTACCCAACAAATTTTCTGTTTTGGTAAGGAAAGTGTCCAGAGCATCTTTGATGTCAATATTCATACGGCCGGCTAATATAATAAGCCACCAGATGCTTTCACTCAGCTTGTGTTCCAATTCGGTGTCTGTATCGGCTTTCGGCCATCGCTGTTGTTGTGACATTGTATTCTGACTAACGTTTTATGAGCTACTGATAAGCAAGCCCTAATTCATTAGTTTTTATGTCAAACTTATGAATAAGCTTCTTCATTTCCCGTACTTTTCTTTTTCGTTTTTGGTCTAAGAATTCAT